>MDTG01302957.1_pt1 | contig 320051 bp, 305 predicted proteins | sample 811421 | NCBI WGS metagenome assembly MDTG01 (sample SAMN05326645, study PRJNA326480) | marine metagenome | isolation source: seawater | place: Pacific Ocean: South East | collected 2011
GCGCGTGGCAGGCCCTAGGGGAATCGAACCCCTCTTTCCAGGTTGAAAACCTGGCGTCCTAACCGATAGACGAAGGGCCCGCAGCGCGTCGGGAGCGGTCGTATACCGGTCCCGTCTGTGAGTGGCAAGCGGCGTTTTGCAGGTTCCGCCAGCCCGTTACAGACACGGTTGTGATCGCGTCAAAACCAGCCTGCACAAAAACAAAAACCGCCCCGGAGGGCGGCTTGCTCTGGATAATCACACCGATGGCAGGCCCTAGGGGAATCGAACCCCTCTTTCCAGGTTGAAAACCTGGCGTCCTAACCGATAGACGAAGGGCCCGCATCGGTGTGGAGGCGGTGATATATCTGGACCGGCGCAGCGATGCAAGCGGGTCTGTACAGGTTTTGCAGCATGCGCTGCATCAAGATCAGTCCGCTTTCGCCAGATCTTCCAGATGCAGCTCCGCCTTGCGGCCATAGCGATTGTCCTCGGCGCGCAGCTTGCCCGCCACGTGCCACAAACCGTCCGGACCATTCAGCAGCGCCTGCCCCATGGGCTGATCGGCGCTTCTGAAGCTGATGCCCGTGAGACGGCCGCCGCCCGGCGATTCAAAGGTGAAGCGCACATGATCCGTCCCGACCCGCTGGGCATAGGTGCGCCGCAGTGAGGAAAAGGCGAATCGCGGTTCAGGATTTCCCATCCCGTAAGGTTCCGCTGCGGATAGCGCTTCGCAGAACTCAAACGACACGGCCGACGGGCTGATGACGGCGTCCACCGAATAGGTGCGCGCCTCCTCGGCGGCTATCCACTCCTGCTTCAGTCGCGCTGTGAGGTAGTCTGTCAGCTCTCCGATCCGGTTGACGTCCACGGTCAGTCCGCAGGCCATGGCGTGTCCGCCGCCCGCCACCAGCAAGCCCTCTTCCCGGGCAGCCGCAACGGCAGCGCCCAGATTGACGCCAGTGCAGGACCGGCCGGAACCCTTGCCAAGCCCCGTTTCAGGATCAACGCCAATGACGATGGTTGGCCGGTTGAAGCGTTCCTTGATCCGGCCCGCCACAATGCCGATGACGCCCGGATGCCAGAGCTCGCCCGAGGCGATCAGGATCGGCGTGTCATCCTCGAGCTTGAGCGCTTCCACCTGAGCCTGCGCCTGATCGAGCACCTCCGTCTCAATGGCGCGGCGTTCGGCATTGAGCGCGTCGAGCGTCTGGGCGATGTGCGCGGCTTCCTTGGGGTCCTGCGTCATCATCAGGCGTGCGCCCAGATCAGACTGACCCACGCGTCCGCCCGCATTGATGCGCGGCCCAAGAAGAAAACCGGCATGATAAGGCGAGGCCGGGCCCTGAACGCCCGCCGCCGCGGCCAAGGCCGCCATGCCGGGGCGTGACCAGGCGCTCATAACCTTCAGGCCCTGGGCGACAATAGCGCGATTGACGCCGGTCAGGGAGACCACGTCGCAAATCGTGCCAAGGGCGGCGAGATCAGCGAAATCAAGCACATTGGGTTCAGCTTGACCCTTGAAGGCGCCGCGCCGACGCCCTTCCCGGTTCAAAGCCGCCAGCAGGACGAAGGTCACGCCCGCCGCGGCCAGATGGCCGCACCCTGAGACGTCCCCGGGCTGGTTGGGATTGACCAGCGCATCAGCGGGCGGGATCTCGCCATCCATGAGATGGTGATCGATCACGACGACGGGCAGGCCCATTTCATGCGCCGCCGTCAGCGGGCCGACCGAAGCCGCGCCGCAATCGAGCGTGATCACAAGGCGCGCGCCCTGCTCCTTGAGAGACTTCAGCGCCGGAGCGTTGGGGCCATAGCCCTCCTCGATCCGGTCGGGCACATAGATGATGGGGTCAGCGCCCAGCGTGCGCAGCCAGCCGCCCAGCTGGGCGGCCGAGGTCGCGCCGTCCACATCATAATCGGCAAAGAGCGCAATGCGGTCGCCCGCGTCCAGCGCGTCCCAGATGCGACGCGCGGCTTCGTCCATGCCCTTCAGCGTGGACGGATCGGGGAAGCTGTCGCGCAGCTTCGGCGCCAGAAAGGCAAGCGCATCTTCCGCCGTAAGGCCGCGCGCGGCCATGAGCCGCCCCAGGGCGTCAGAGACGCCGGTGGCGCGGCAAATGGCCTGAATGGCGTTGTCGTCAGCGGCCTTCAGCCGCCAGCTGCGTCCGCCCAGGGACTGGCGGACGCCGAAGAGCGGCTCGCTCATCGCGCTCAAGACTGGTGCGGACGCCGCGTGGTGATGATGCGGCGCAGACCCGAAGCGGACGAGAAGACCAGAGACTGGGTTTCCACATAGCCCGGACCGAAGGTGACGCCGGACACCATGTCGCCGTTCGTGACGCCGGTGGCGATGAACAGGCAATCCTGGGAGGCGAGCTCTTTCAGGGAATACTTGCGGTCGAGATCGGCGATGCCGACGCGCTTGGCGCGTTCACGCTCGTCATCGGTGCGGAAGTGCAGACGGCCCTGCATCTGACCGCCCAGGCACCGCAGCGCAGAGGCGCTGAGCACGCCTTCCGGCGCGCCGCCGCGACCGATATAGATGTCCGCTTCGCCGTCAGGATCAGCCGCGTTGATGCAGCCCGCCACATCGCCATCGGTGATGAAGTTCACGCGCGCGCCGGTCGAGCGGATCGATTCGATGATGTCTTCATGGCGCTCACGGTCGAGGACGCAGGCGGTCATGTCGGACGGGTTGACGCCCTTGGCTTTCGCCATCGCCTTGATGTTGTCCGCCGGGCTGGCGTCGAGATCGATGACGCCCTCGGGATAGCCGGCCCCGATGGCGATCTTGTCCATATAGGTGTCCGGCGCATGCAGCAGGCCGCCGCGCGGCGCCAGCGACAGCACGGCCAGCGCGTTCGCCATGCCCTTGGCGGTCAGGCTGGTGCCTTCGAGCGGATCGAGCGCAATGTCGATTTCGGGGCCCTCGCCCGTGCCGACTTCCTCGCCGATATAGAGCATGGGCGCTTCATCGCGCTCACCTTCGCCAATGACGATGCGGCCTTTCATAGGCGTCGCGTTCAGGCCGGTGCGCATGGCGTCCACGGCGGCCTGGTCAGCGGCGATCTTGTCGCCCCGACCCACAAGGGCGGATGCGGCGATGGCGGCCATCTCGGCGGCGTTCAGCGCATCAGTAACCAGGCGATCCAGGGCGAAACCATCAGACATGGGGCGTCTTCCTTCAGGCAATCAGGATGTAAACGTTGTTATTGGGGGACTTGCGCGCGCTCGCGCTGTTCAGCGGCATAGCGTTCGGTATCCGGATCGGGGCCGCGAAGGGCGTCGCCCTCGTCCAGCACCTCCTGGCCGGTTTCGACCACCTGGGCTTCCAGCGCGGTCAGGGTCTCGCGTTCATCAGGCGACAGGCGCAGGGTCTGCACATAGACCGGCGCGTCGGCAGGCGGCTGAGCGGCCAGGGCGTCATCGGTCCAGCGCGGATCCTGTCGGGCCGGCGCCATCATGCAGCCCGCCATCAGAAGCGGCGTCACGAACAGAAATGTTTTTTGCAGCATCTTGGCCTTCCAGCGACCTACTGACCGTTGGACGCGGTCGAGGCTTTCTATACGCTTTGTCCCGTGGCTGTCACCCACTGTAAGGAGTCCGGGCGAATGACAACGCGCAAATCCTCTTCTTCCTCCTCTGATGGTTCGTCCTCAGAGCCGAAAAAGACCGCGACTCCCAAGGCGACCAGGCGCAAAACGGCCTCGGGGACAGCGACCCAGAAGGCCGCGACGCGCAAGAGCGCGACTCCGAAGCGTGAAACCAAGCCCAAATCCAAGGCGCAGTCCAAGACCGCTGACGCGCCGCAACCTGACCCTGCAGCCTCGCCTGAGCGCGGAACAGACCCGTTCCTGGGCACGCTGTCGGACGAGAATCTGCAAAGCCTTGAAGAGATGTCGCGGCGCGTGCTGCAGGCCTCGATCAAGGGACAGAAACTGATGAGCGACGCCATGAAGCGTTCGCTTGAGGGCGACCCCAAGATGGCGCCCCAGATAGATCCCATGCACGCCAATCCGGAGATGCTGCAAGCCTGGGAGCACATCCTGTCCGATCCCGAGCTGATCATGCAGGCCCAGGCCGATCTCTATGCCGGGTATCTGGACCTCTGGTCGAACGCGACCCGCCGGATGATGAGCGGAGAGACGACACAGCCCGTCATCGAGCCCGACCCGTCCGACAAGCGCTGGAAATCGAGCACCTGGAGCGAGCATCCGCTGTTTGACGCCATGAAGCAGTCCTATCTGCTGAACCAGCGCTTCCTGATGGGGCTGGTCGATGGCGTCAAAGGCGTGGACGAGACCACAAAACGCAAGGTCCATTTCCTGACCCAGCAGATGGTGGACGCCCTCGCCCCCACCAATTTCGCGCTGACCAATCCTGAGGTTCTGGAAGAAACGTTCAGGACTCGCGGCGAGAACCTCACGCGCGGGCTGATGCGGCTGGTGGAAGATCTCGAGCGCGGAGACGGCCGTCTGGCGCTGAGCCAGACCGACATGACCGGCTTTGAAGTGGGCAAGGATATCGCGACCACGCCCGGCGAGGTGATCTATCGCAACCGGGTGATGGAGCTGATCCAGTATGCGCCCGCCACCGAACAGGTGCGCCAGCGGCCGCTGCTGATCGCGCCGCCCTGGATCAACAAGTTCTACATTCTCGACCTGCGGCCCCAGGGCTCGATGATCCGCTGGCTGACCGAGCAGGGCTTCACCGTCTTCCTGATCTCCTGGGTCAATCCGGACGCCTCTCTGAAGGACGCAACCTTCGAGGATTATATCCGCGAAGGGCTTTATGAGGCTCTGGACGTGGTCGAGGAGGTCACCGGCGAACATCAGATCGACACGGTGGGCTATTGCATTGGCGGGACCATGCTGGGCTCGGCGCTAGCGCTGATGGCGGCGGAAGGTGATGACCGCATCGCGTCCGCCACCTTCTTCGCCGCCCAGCACGATTTCAAGCTGGCGGGCGATCTTCTGGTGTTCGTGGATGAGGAATGGATCGGCGAGATCTCGCGCCTGATGGACGCCCAGGGCGGCGTGCTGGACGGCCGCACCATGTCGGACACCTTCAACATGCTGCGCTCGAACGATCTCGTCTGGTCCTTCGTCATCAAGAACTACCTTCTGGGCAAGGAGCCGCAGGCGTTTGATCTTCTGTACTGGAACGCCGACCAGACGCGGATGCCCAAGACGCTGCACCTGTTCTATCTCAACGCCTTCTATCGCCAGAACCTGTTGTCTGAAGGCAAGCTGGAGCTGGGCGGGCATGTGCTGGACATGAAGGATGTCACCATCCCGATCTTCATGCAGGCGAGCCAGATGGACCACATCGCCCCGGCCGACAGCGTCTATCGCTCCGCGCAGCTCTTCGGCGGGCCGGTGGAGTACATGATGGCGGGTTCGGGCCATATCGCCGGCGTGGTGAACCATCCTGACGCCAGGAAATACCAGCACTGGACCAATAGCGCCCTGCCCGAGACCCGCGAGGCCTGGATGGAGGGCGCGACCGAGAACCCCGGCTCCTGGTGGCCGCATTGGCGTGACTGGCTGATGACCCAGTCCGACGAGATGGTCCCGGCTCGCGCGCCGGGCGGCGGCGTACGTGAACCGCTCTGCCCGGCGCCGGGTGAGTATGTGCGGGTCCGCAGCTAGGCGGCTGTCTTGCGAGCGATCAGGAAGACCACCGGCGTTTTCGCCGGCTTGAAGCGGTATTCGATCTCGAAACCGGACGCGCGCAACTCCTCGGCCAGTCGCGTTTCCTTGAAGATCTGAAAATCCGGCCAGGCACGGAACAGGCGCATGACCGGCTTGATCAGCGCCAGAAAGGCCATGCCGTCGCCCAGACAGGCCGTGCTGGTGATGAAGACGCCGCCGGGCTTGAGCAGATCACGGCTCAGGCGCATGGCCGCCTGACGGTCCGGAACCAGATGCAGGACATTGAGCGCCAGCACCACGTCAAAGCTCTCGTCCGGTTCATGCAGATCGGCGACGTCAGTCGCCTCGAACCGGATATTGTTCACCCCGGCTTCCGCCGCCCGTTCCCGGGCGATGGCGATCATCTCGTCGGACAGGTCCGTGGCCACGATCTCGCGCACATGGGGCGCATGCAGGATCGCTGTCGATCCGGTCCCGCAGCCATACTCCAGAACACGGCTTCCAGGCGTGAAATGCGCGCGCGTCTTTTCCAGCTTGTGCTCATAGCTCGTCTGATCGGCGATAGGGTCCTGCGCGTATTTTCGCGCAATGCGATCCCAGAAGGCTTTATCCTGCGACATGGATGAGGTCCTGACCGTCCTGTTCTGTTGTTATCCCTGACCGATACCCGGTCATCGCCTATTTGAATATTGATGAAATACGCGCATCTGATATACGCATTTCGATGAAATGGTCAGCTGTCGATCTGGACTGGAATCAGGTTCGCGCCTTCCTTGCCACCGCCCAGGAAGGTTCGTTTTCGGCCGCCTCTCGCGCTCTGGGGCTAACCCAGCCCACCCTGTCGCGCCAGGTGAGCACGCTCGAAGCCCATCTTGGTGTGACGCTGTTTGAACGCGGCACGCGAAGCATGGCGCTGACCGAAGCCGGTCAGGCCCTGCTGGCGCCTGCGAAGGTGATGCTGGATGGGGCGTTCGACCTGTCGCTGGCGGCGGAGGGCCGCTCCACCTCCATGCAGGGCAAGGTCTCCATCACAGCGACCAGCCTGTTCGCCATGAGCTATCTGCCGCCCGTGATCGAGGCCCTCAGGCGTAAGGCGCCGGAGCTGACGCTGGAGGTCATCGCCTCCAACTCACTGCAGGATCTGCGACGACGCGAAGCCGATATCGCCGTTCGCCATGTGCGTCCCTCCGAGGATGAACTCATCGGCAGGCTGATCGGCGAACACACGGCCGGCCTTTACGCCTCACCGGGCTATGTTGAGCAACGCGGCGCTCCCTCTGCGCTTGCGGACATCCATGGCCATGATTTCCTGGGGTTCGACAATCTTGATCAGGCGCTGGAGGTCTATCAGCAGCTTGGGCTGAAGGTGACGCCGGATCAGCTGCGTGTCTTCAGTGGCCATGGCGAGGTTCTGTTGGCGATGGTGCGTCAGGGTCTTGGGCTGTGCATCCTGCCCGATGGCGAGTTCTGCGAGGGTCTTAAGCCGGTGCTGGCAGACCAGGTCCGGGTCGATTTCCCGGTCTGGCTGGTCACCCATCGCGAGCTTCAGACCAATCCGCGTATCCGTCTGGTTTTTGACGCCCTTGCAACAGCGCTGACGGAACGGCTGGCCGATAAGCCAGTGTCATAAAACCAGCCTAGGATCAGGGCTCGTTACTGAATAACAGCGAACGGATATCCCATGTCCCTCTCCCGTCGCCGCTTCCTGTCCCATGCCGCCGCCGTCAGCGCCGCCTTTGGCGCCTTGCCGCTTCTGAGCGCTCGCGCTCAGGCGAAAGCCGCAGGCTATCTCAATCAGGTGGCCGGGTTCGGCCCGCTCGAAACCGATCCGAACGGATTATTCGATCTGCCGGCAGGGTTTGATTATGTGACGCTGTCGGAAACCGGCGAGCCCATGGACGATGGCTTGATCGTGCCGGGCGATCATGACGGCATGGCCTGCTTCCCCGGCCTTGAAGACGGTCAGGTCATTCTGGTGCGCAATCACGAAATGTCGCCGGACGAGGCTGACAAGTCCGCCTTCGGAGAGGATGGCGAACGCCTGTCCGCGATCGACGCCGGCAAGCTCTATGACCATGAAGACGGCGCGCTGACCCATCTGGGCGGCACGACGACGATCCATGTGGACCTCGCCAGCCGCCGCGTTGTGCGGCAATTCCTGTCGCTGGGCGGCACAGAGCGCAATTGCGCCGGCGGGCCGACGCCCTGGGGCAGCTGGATCACGTGTGAGGAAAGCCTGACCCAGGCGGGGCCCGGTTATGGCGCGCGCGACCATGGCTATGCCTTTGAAGTGCCCGCTCAGGCGACGGAGCTGATGCGCGCCGAGCCCCTGACCGCCATGGGGCGGTTCAATCGCGAAGCCTGCGCCACGGACCCGCGCACCTCGATCGTCTACCAGACCGAGGATGCGCGTCCATCGCTGATCACCCGCTTCATCCCGAATGTTCCCGGGCAGCTTCACGAAGGCGGCCGCCTGCAAGCGCTCATGATCTCCGGCCAACCGGGTCTCAACACCAACAATTGGGACGCGCACGCCCAGACTGTCGCCGTGGGCGAAACCCTGGCGGTGGAATGGATCGACGTTGTTGACGGGCATAACCCGAACAATGACCTCGCCAGCCGCATGGTGGACGCCGGGGCCGCCAACTTCACCCGCGGCGAAGGCATGTGGTTCGGCGACAATGAAGTCTTCTTCTGCTGCACGGATGGCGGACCGGAACATATCGGCCAGATCTGGCGCTATCGCCCCTCTCCGCTTGAAGGCCAGGACGGCGAAACCGCTCAGCCGGGCGAGCTGACCTTGCTGGTTCAGACCACTGACGAGCGCGTGCTTGAGAAGTGCGACAACATCACGGTCGCGCCCTGGGGCGATCTCGTCGTGGTCGAGGATGGCGATAACGAGCAATTCATTCGCGGCATCACGCCCGATGGCCGCGTCTACACGATCGGTCGCAACGCCGCGTCGGACGTCGAGGGCGAGTATAGCGAGATCACCGGACCCTGCTTCTCGCCGGACGGGTCCACCCTGTTCTTCAACGTGCAGAATGGTCCAGGCCGCACCTTCGCCGTCAAAGGCCTCTGGGCGACACGGTCTCTGGCGGACGCCTAAGCAACGGTTCAAAAAAGACTTTTGTCGAACGGGCAGCGCTCTTTGGCGTCGCCCGTTTTTGATGTGTCAGTAAAGCGTGATCCGGTGCAGCTCGCGGCGATAGCCTTCATACCCGCCGGTCGCCTTGTGGACGACGCTGCGATTGTCCCACATCACCAGCATGTCCGGTTCCCATTTCTGGGCGAAGACAAACTCGGGCCGCGATTGCCACTCATTGAGCTCCAGGATCAGTTCCAGCGCTTTGTGATCGTCCACGCCTTCAAATCCGATCCAATAGCCGATCCCGCTGAGCAGGCCACGTCGTCCGGTTTCCGGATGAGCGGGAGCGAGCGGATGGGTGAAGCGCACATGCTCGGCCTCGGCTGACGGGCGGATATCCATCGCGCCATTCTTGCTGACATCGCCATAGGCGCCCTTGAGCGAATAGCCCATCACCGGGGAATGGATGGCCTGAAGATCTGCAAACCGGGCCCGCATCTCGTCGGGCATGGCCTCGAACGCCAGATGCTGGTTGGAGAACAGCGTGTCGCCGCCCACGGGCGGGATGTCGAGACTGTAGAGCACCGTGCCCTTGGGCGGCTGGGCCAGAAAGCTCCAGTCCGAATGCCAGTGCTCGGCGAAGATCGGGTTGGTCTCGTCCGCCTCCCGCTTTACCGCCGCGATATGGGTGCGACCCGGAATGGGGTTGAAATACGGATCCTCGCCAAACCGCCCGAATTGTTGGCAGAAGGCTTCCAGCTGGTCGTCATCCAGCTTCTGATCGGGAAAGGCGAGCACATGATGGTCCAGCCAGGCGGCGTGGATCTCGTCGATCTCGCTATCTGATAATGGCCTGGACAGGTCCACGCCGCGCACCTCTGCGCCGCAGGACCCGCCACTGGGCGTCACCTCGATCATGATCGTCTCCTCCCTTTTGTATTTAGGAGGATGAGAGCATGAGCGCACCCGTCTTGGAAGCGCGGCGCAAACGAAAAAGGGCGGCTCGACTGAGCCGCCCTTTGACGTAATCGGATCGGAAAGATCGTCCTAGCGCTTCGAGAACTGGAAGCTGCGACGGGCTTTCTTGCGGCCGTATTTCTTACGCTCGACCACGCGGGAGTCGCGGGTGAGGAAGCCGCCAGCCTTAAGCACGCCCCGCAGAGACGGCTCGAAATAGGTCAGCGCACGGGAAATGCCGTGACGGACCGCGCCGGCCTGGCCGGACAGACCGCCGCCCTTGACGGTGCAGTACACGTCGAACGCATCGGCACGGTCAGCAGCCTCAAACGGCTGGGCGATCATCATGCGCAGCACCGGACGTGCGAAATACACTTCCTGGTCGCGGCCATTGACGATGATCTTGCCGGAGCCCGGCTTGATCCAGACGCGCGCGGTGGCGTCCTTACGACGACCGGTCGCATAGGCGCGGCCAAACTCGTCGAGTTTCGGCTCAGCCAGAACTTGTTCTTCCGGAGCTTCCGGAACGATGTCGGAGCCTGCGTCCTGCAGAGCGGACTTCAGGTCTTCCAGGGAACGAGCTTCATCAGCCATGTTCATTAGCCCCGCGCGTTCTTGGTGTTCATGGACTTGAAGTCGACGACTTCAGGGTTCTGCGCTTCATGCGGATGCTCCGCGCCAGCGTACACGCGCAGTTTGGAGAACTGCGAACGTGCGAGCGGGCTTTCTTTCGGAAGCATGCGCTTGACGGCCATCTCGACCACGCGCTCGGGGAAACGGCCTTCCAGCACTTTGCGCGGAGAGGTTTCCTTGATGCCGCCCGGGTGACCGGTGTGGCGATAGTAGCGCTTGTCCTGGAACTTGCGGCCCGTGAACACCACCTTGTCGGCGTTGATGACCACAACGTGGTCGCCGGTGTCGACGTGCGGGGTGTAATCAGGGCGGTGCTTGCCGCGGAGACGCGTGGCGATGTACGCAGCCAGGCGACCAACAATGGCCCCTTCGGCGTCAATCACGACCCACTTTTTCTCGACGTCCGCGGGCTTGGCGGTAAAGGTCTTCATCGCTCTGCCTTGGTGTCCGTTTTCACGCGCCAGGGCCCATCCCTGTCGCGAAGGTGGGCGGCTTCTACGCGCGCCAGACAGTCACGTCAACACCTGTTGTGAAATTAGCTGTTTTTCAGGGACTTAGAAATACGGTATCTTGTTACCGCACTTAGAAAAGCCCGTTGAAATCACAAGGCTGCAGCCGTTGTGTGACGCCATGACGGATTGCATATACTGTGCGCCGACACGCGTTTTCGCCCTGTTTGAGCCGAGGCTGACCATGACCGCACGCCGTACCCGTCTTCTTCTGTCTGCTGCACTGTCCGGCGGCCTGCTCCTGATGGCGGGCTGTGAGGCGCCCGCGCCCGAGAACGAAGACAATGACGTGACCGTAGAGACCCGGAACGCGATGGTGACCGGCGCCTTTGAAACGGCGGGACGGGCTGAATCCCTGATCTTCCTGCCCAATGACGACGCGCCCTGGACCGGTCTGCTGGCGTCCTCTCTCACGGGCGGCGGCTTTGACGTCTACAATATCGATGGCGAAACGATCATCAGCGCTGCGGGTCCTGAACTGCGCGGTCTGGCCGGCGTCTCGAACTTCGCCTTGCGCGGCGAAACCTTTCCGCTGCTGTTCGGCATTGATGACATGGGCGCACTGCGCGGCTTCGTGATCGTGCGCGAAACCCGGGAAGTGATCGAACTGCCGCTGGAAAGCGAGGCCGCCCTGTCCACCGCGGCCGGCGTCTGCCTGTTCAGCCAGGGCATTGGCTATGTCGAGCTCGCGGTGCTGGGCGAAGACGCGGAAGCCCGCATCGTGCGCGTGCGTGACGCTGGCGGCGCCGGTCTGTCCGTGGAGGAACGCGCAGCGCGCACCCTGCCCTTCCCGGCGCGCTCCTGCGCCGCCGCCGAGGACGATCTCCTGGTCGCCGGCCCGACCGCCGGTCTGGCCCGGGTGACACCGGAGAGCGCCCAATCCGCCTTCGCCGCCGGGCTCTCCGTCGCGGATGTCTCCTATACCGAATTGCTGGGCCGTCCGGTGGCGCTGATCGCTTCCGCTCAGACCGGATTGGTCTCGGTCTATGACGCGCGATCCCTGGAACTGATCGTGGACGTGCAGTTCGAGGACGGCCTCAGCGCTCCGGCCTTCGAACGCCCGACCGCCCTCGCCGTCACCGAAGCCAATTACGGCGGCATGGCGTTCTCGAGCGGCATCATGGCGGTCTATGACGCAGCCGATTCCAGCGTCAAGCTGGTCGCCCGTGAAGTCCTGTCGCGCACCGTGGTGAGCGGAGACGAGGCCTAGGCCTCGTTCTTCGCCAGTTCAGGCTCCACCAGAACCGCGCCCCGTGCGGCGGTCCAGGCCAGCGCGCCGCTGGTCAGGAACAGGATGATGCCGCCGGCCTGGTGCATCAGCGACAGCGACAGCGGCGCCACATGGATCAGCGTGATGATCCCGAGCGCGACCTGCACCACAAGCGCTGCGGAGACCACCACGCCCATGCGCTTGAGCTCCACGGCGGGGCTCCTGATCATTCGCCAGCCCAGCCAGAGACCGCCCACAAACAGGATGTAGGCGAACCAGCGGTGCTGGAACTGGACGGCCGGGCGGCTCTCAAAGATCGCCTGCCAGAAGGGCATGCCGCTCAGATAGTCATCGGGAACCAGCTGACCGTAAAAGCCCGGCCAGGTATTGAAGATTCGTCCCGCATCCAGCCCCGCCACGAAGGCGCCAAGCGCAATCTGAAACAGCACAGCGCCCCAGAAAATCGCTGCGGGCCGGAACAGTCTTGATCGTGTGAGCGCTTGCGCCTGCCCGTAGCGCAGCTCCAGCGCCGTCCACAGCGTCAGCCCCAGGATCAGGAAGGCCATGCTGAGATGTGTGGCGAGCCGGTACTGACTGACGTCGAGACGGTCCACGAGGCCCGAAGACACCATCCACCAGCCGATCGCGCCCTGAAGACCGCCCAGACCGAACAGCACCCAAAGGCGCGGCAGAAGCCGTTTCGGCGCCTGCCTGGTGAACAGGAAGAACATGAAGGGCGCGAAATAGACGAGGCCCAGCGTCCGCCCGAGCTGGCGATGCCCCCATTCCCACCAGTAAATGAACTGGAACTCGGCCATGGACATGCCGCGGTTCTGTTCCTGGTATTCGGGGATCTGGCGATATTTCTCGAGCTCGACCTCCCAGCCTGCCTCGGTCAAGGGCGGGATCGCGCCGGTCACGGGCCGCCATTCGGTGATCGAGAGGCCTGAGTCCGTCAGACGGGTCGCTCCGCCCACGATGATCATCGCGCAGACGAACAGCCCCACCACCACCAGCCACCAGAACATGCCGCGATGTGTGTCAGCGGCGGTGAAGGGCTTGGGAAGCGTGTGCGTCGTCATCTCGGATCCTGATCGAACAAGGCGTCATGCTAGCTACATATCCGACGGACACGCGGGGGCAAGTGACGGCTGCGGCGACATGCCAGTGCTGCAGGCGCAAAACAGGGCTGGTCATGAACTCCTTAGCGCCTTACCTTTCTTTCAAAACCAAGGGAGGAGCGCATCATGTCGCTTGAGAATTTCCGCAAGGAAACAAAAGATTGGCTCGAGGCCAACTGTCCCCAGGGCATGCGTCAGCCGATCAAGTCCGAAGCCGATATCTGCTGGGGCGGCCGCAACTGGACCTTCGCCAGCGAAGACCAGAAAGTCTGGCTCGAGCGCATGGCCGAGCGCGGCTGGACCGTGCCGACCTGGCCCAAGGAATATGGCGGCGGCGGCTTGAGCAAAGAAGAAGCCTTTGTCCTCAAAGAGGAAATGAAGGCGATCAATGCGCGCTCCCCGCTCGACAGCTTCGGCATCTGGATGCTGGGCCCGGCGCTGTTGAAATACGGCACGCATGAGCAGAAGCTCGAATTCCTGCCGCCGATCGCGCGCGGCGAGATCCGCTGGTGCCAGGGCTATTCCGAGCCGGGCGCCGGTTCTGACCTGGTCTCCCTGCGCACCAAGGGCGTGCTCGAGGGCGATCATTACACCGTCAATGGCCAGAAGGTCTGGACGTCCTACGCAGACAAGTCCGACTGGATCTTCGCGCTGGTGCGCACCGAAGCGGATGCGCCCAAATACAATGGCATTTCCTTCCTGCTGATCGACATGGACCAGCCGGGCGTCACAACCAAGCCGATCAAGCTGATCTCGGGCAAATCGCCCTTCTGCGAGACCTTCTTTGATGATGCGAAGGCGCTGGTGAAGAACCGCGTCGGCGAGGCCGGCCAGGGTTGGGAAATCGCGAAATACCTTCTCAGCCACGAACGCGCCGGCATCGTCTCCGAAGCCGCCTTCGGCGGTCTCAACCCGGTCACCGCCGCGCATCAGTCCGGCGAAGTGGATGCGGACGGCAAGATGTCCGACCCGATCCTGCGCGGCGATGTGGCCCGCCTGACCATCGATGGTCTGGCGTTCGACGCCACGATGCGCCGGGTGAAGGAAGAAGCGGACCATGGCGAAGGCGTGGGCGCGCGCGCCTCGCTTCTCAAATACATGGGCACGGAACTGAACAAGCGCCGCAACGAGCTGAACATGTCCGCCCTGGGCTATGACGGCTTGCTGTGGGAAGGCGAGAAGGAGAGCGACGGCGAGGTCGCGCGCTCCTGGTTGCGCTCGCGCGCCAACTCCATCGAGGGCGGCACCAGCGAGATCAACCTAAACATCGTCGCCAAGCGCGTTCTGAACCTGCCGGGCGCCTAGGCGCACCTTAGAACTCAAGGACTTTATCGATGAGCTTTGTTCTCAACGAAGACGAGCAGATGCTGCGCGATTCCGCGCGCGCCTTCCTCGCCGAATCCGCTCCCGTCACCGCCCTGCGCGCCCTGCGCGATGAAAAAAGCCCGACGGGCTTTTCCTCCGAACTCTGGTCCTCCTTTGCGGAAATGGGCTGGTCCGGCGTTCTGGTCAGCGAGGACCATGGCGGTGTGGACATGGGCTATGCCGCAGCCGGCCTGGTGCTGGAGGAGATGGGGCGCACCCTCGCCTCCTCGCCCTTCCTGTCGACCTCGGTTCTGGCCGCGACCGCCTTCAACCTCGCGGGCACTGACGCGCAGAAATCCAAATGGCTGCCCAGGATCGCGGCGGGCGAGACGGTAATCGCCATCGCGCTCGACGAGCGGGCCCGGCACAACCCCGACCACATCGAGACGCGTGCGAAGAAAGACGGCAACGGCTTTGTTCTGTCTGGCAAAAAGCGTTTCGTGAATGAGGGCGCCGGCGCAGACTTGCTGATCGTCGTAGCCCGTATGGATGACGATCAGATCGGCCTCTTCATGGTCGATCCGAAAGCGAACGGCGTCTCTCGCGAGGACCGCCGTACCGTAGACAGCCATGTGCCCGCCGACTTCACCTTTGATGATGTGAAGCTTGATGGCGACGCCTTCCTGTCCGGCGCTGACGATTCAGACGCCGCCTATCGTCGCCTTCTGGATGCGGGTCGCGCCTGTCAGGCGGCGGAATCCCTCGGTGTGGCCGAACAGGCGTTTGACGACACCATCGCCTATATCTCCGAGCGCGAGCAGTTCGGCGTGCCGATCTCGAGCTTCCAGGGCCTGCAGCACCGCGCGGCCCATTTGCTGGGCGAGCTGGAACTGGCGCGTTCGCTGGTGCGCCGGGCTCTGACGACGCTGGATACCCAGCCGAGCCAGGCGCCGCTCTGGTGCGTGGCGGCGAAAGCCAAGGCCACCCAGGTGTCCCGTCTGGCCGCCGCCGAAGGCATCCAGATGCATGGCGGCGTCGGCATGACCGACGAATACGATATCGGCCTTTACTACAAGCGCGCGCAGGCCGCGGGCGAGTTCCTGGGCGATGACGCGTTCAATGCCGGCGAAGTCGCCCGGATGAGCGGTTACTAGACGCTGCAGACGTCTGAAGAAAAGGGCGGGCCCGCATCACGGTCCCGCCCTTTTCATGTCAGCCAGCCTCTGTCTCGCTGTCAGGCTCTGATCCTGACTGGTCGTACTCGTAAAGATGCTTCATCTCGCCCGCGGCCAGAATCGGCGAGGCGTCGATATCCTTGGCGTCCATGAGCTCGGCGACCCGCTGGACCGAAGCGATCAGCATGTGCTGCTCCCAGCTCGGCAATTCGCGAAACGCGCGCAGGAACCCCGCCTGAAGCAGCTCCGGAGCGCCCTGAGCCTTCTCCAGACCCAGTGAGGTCAGCCCCACCAGCACCACGCGGCGGTCGCTTTCAGACCTCCGACGCTCCACCAGCTTCTGCGCTTCCAGACGATCCAGGATGGATGTGACGGTCGCCTGGCTGAGCGACACCACGCGGGCGATGGCGCTCGGCGCAAGCTCACCGCGTTGGCGCAGGGACTGCAGCACCACCAGCTGGGGCGCGGTCAGCCCGGAACTTTTCACAAGACGTTTGGAGTGGATATCGATCGCGCGCGTGATACGGCGCAGAGCGATCAGGATCTCATCGTAATCAGACATCGAACCCATCATGAGCATGCGCGAACGCAAAAAGACTGTTTCGGCTTATCACGAGTTTGTTCGGAAAGGAAAAGTCGGATTGATGAAGGTTAAATCCGCCACCCATTCCTGAACCCCGGACATGCCTGAGCCTTGGCGCATTCCGTCAGTCATCATAGCGCAAACGCGCAATGATCGCGTTTGAAGCGCCGTTCAGGTCCGCCTGGGCGGTCGGGCTGACAGAAGGGGTCACCATGAAAATGCCCAATCCCGCTTCGGGATAAATGGAAATCCAGGCGGAAGTCCCGAACGTGCCGCCGCCATGATAAAGCTGACCGACGGTGTCGAGTCTGAACGTGTTCCAGATATAGGCGCGTCCAAGTCCGTCGGGTTCGCCAACCAGCAATGTGACTGCGTCCCGCGCCAGCGGCTCCTCACTGGTCAAATAATAGCGCATATATCGGCCCATATCCGGAGCCGTGGACTTCAAACCGCCTGCCGGATTGAAATACATGGATGCATCCGGAGCCTGGTCGCCGTCGGCCTGCTGTCCAACTTGCCAGCGTGCATGCTGTTCTGGCGTGAGTGCACTGTAGGTTTCCGTCTGGCCTGTGCGTGGAAAGACCCGTTCGGTCAGGAGCTCATCAAAGGAGGTCTCGTAGACACGCTCCAGTATCAGCCCAAGAAGCCGCACAGCTGCATTGGAATACCGATATTGCTCACCCGGGACCGAGAGAAGTTCCATGGACCGCAAACGATCCACAAGATCACTCTGGTCATGGTCCAGAAAACAGGCGAGCAAAGCATCGGGGGTCTGATCAGGGGCGTCGCACGCGAGATCCTGAGGCATGCCGGAGACATGGGTCGCAAGATGTCGGATCGTGGCGTGCTCGCCGTTTTTCGAGAACACCCCTGGATCCAGTTCCGGCATATACAGCGCAACAGGATCATCCAGAGCGAGCAGCCCGTCAGAGACAGCCAGCGCCAATAGCAGGCCGGTATGTGTCTTGGTCAGGGAACCGATATCATACAGCGTCTCATCATCGGGGCCCGAGCCATCGGACAGCCGTCCAAAATGATAGGTTGCATTCTCACCCCGCTCAACGATCGCCACGGATACAGAAGCAAATTCGGTCTGCGCCATCATGGCCTCGACTTCTTCGCGGACGATCTCGGCCAGATTTTCAGATTGCGCTTCTGTCAGTGAGGCGGTGCTGAGTATCACCAAGAGCGCGAGCGTTATGGCCTGCGTGAGAAATCGCATCCGTCTCTTCCTGTGTTCATCGTTTTGAACCCCCGCTCAAACGAGCAGAATTTCAGACGCGGATACCAGAAGACAACGCACTGATCTTCTCACAGTGTCGTCATATGTTTCGTGAACTTGGGGAAGACAAATCAGAAGTCTTCGAAAAGGGAAATGGTCGGAACGGCGAGATTTGAACTCGCGACCCCTGGTCCCCCAGACCAGTGCGCTAACCGGGCTGCGCCACGTTCCGACTTTCCTGTCTCCGAACAGGTCCCGGCGTCCGGAGAGGTGGGATGTATAAGGGGCAAGACGCCGTCAGGCAACCATTCTGCGCGGTCTGCTGCAGAGCCGATTGCAGCCCGAAAGCCATCTCGAGTCAGGCGGTTTTCTCAAGCACGCCGCTCAGACGCGCACGCGCTTGTTCAAGCCGGAACAAAGCTCGTCGCGCGAGATAGATCTGGCTCTCTGACAGAGCGACCGGTTCGGCGTCATGAACCGGAGCCGTCTGCACCGGGACCTCAGCCTGAACAGGCGTCTCGGACTGTTGCGACTCTACGGTCGGCTTCAGGTCCTGTGCGGGATCCGGGCTCGGCGTCTCGGCGTCGGCCAGGGATGCAACCGCAGCGACGCCATGTTCGCGCAGATATTTCTGAGCGCCCTTGATGGTGTACCCGTCATCATACAGCAGACGGCGCAGACCCTTGAGCAGCAACACGTCCTGGCGGCGATACATGCGCCGTCCGCCGGCGCGCTTGACGGGTTTGAGCTGTGCAAACTTGCTTTCCCAGAACCGCAGGACGTGAGGCGGCAGTCCGGCCTCCTCCCCGGCTTCGGATATGGTCCGGTAGGCGTCAGGCGATTTCTCGCTCATGGGCGGGTCCTATTTGGACAGGGCGGCGTCCACCCGGTCTTTGAGCACTTGCGAGGGTTTGAAGACCAGCACGCGGCGCGGCTCGATCGGCACTTCCTCACCCGTCTTGGGATTGCGTCCGACGCGGCCCGTCTTGTCGCGCAGGAGAAACGATCCGAATGAGGAAAGCTTCACTGACTCACCGCCGACCAGCTTGTCGGAGATCATGTCGAGAACGGCTTCAACCAGCTCTGCGCTTTCGTGTCGGGACAGGCCGACTTCGCGGTGGACGGCATCTGACAAATCGGCGCGCGTGACGGTGTTCGAACCCATGTTGGCCCCCGTTTTAATGTCTGCGATGAAGACGTTACGTCGCAAACGCCATCATGGTCAACGTTAACCATAGGTCGGACAATGAACGCGCTTAATAACGCGCTAACGCGGCGCCCCAGGTGAAGCCGCCACCAAGCGCTTCCATCAGCACCGTATCGCCCCGCTTGATGCGGCCGTCACGCACCGCAGCGTCAAAGGCTAGCGGGATGGAGGCGGCGGAGGTGTTGCCGTGCTCGGCCACGGTCGAGACAACCTGATCCACTGAAATGCCTAGCTTTTTCGCCACGCCCAGCAGGATGCGCTGATTGGCCTGGTGCGGCACGACCCAGTCGATATCCGCGATATCCACGCCGGTTTGCGCGCACAGCGTCGTCATGGCGCCGGAAATCTTGGTCACGGCGTGCCGGAACACCTGATTGCCCTGCATCCGCAGATGGCCAACGGTCTTCGTCCGGGACGGACCGCCATCGACGTAAAGAAGGTCGCAGTATTCACCGTCCGATTCCAGATAGGTCTTGAGCACGCCCTTGAACTCGGCCGGATCCCCCTCTTCCGCGGTCAGCACCATGGCGCCGGCTCCATCGCCGAAGAGCACGCACGTGGTGCGATCGGTCCAGTCGAGAATGCGCGAGAAGGTCTCGGCCCCAATCACTAGCGCGCATTTGGCCTGTCCCGTGCGCAGGAAGCTGTCCGCCGTCGCCAGGGCGTAGAGAAAGCCCGAGCAGACCGCATGAACGTCGAAGGCGAAGCCCTGCTTGATGCCCAGCTTGTGCTGGACGATCGTCGCCGTGGCGGGAAAGGTCAGATCCGGCGTGGCGGTCGCCACAATGATCAGATCCACCTGGTCCAGGGACAGACCGGCCTGATCGACCGCCTTGCGCGCCGCCTGCACGCCAAGATCAGAGGTGTATTCGCCGTCGGCTGCAATATGGCGCTTGGTGATGCCCGTCCGCTCGCGAATCCATTCGTCGCTGGTTTCGACAATCGCCTCCATGCCCTTGTTGGTCAGGACTTTCTCAGGCAGGTGCGAGCCGATCCCGGCGATGCGTGAATAGGTCAAGCGGTTTCCCCTTCGGACGCGGCGTCCGCTTCAAGTGCAGACAGACGTTCCAGATTCTGTTCGATCTCGGACAAAAAGCGGCTGTCCGCCATTTCGAGCGCAATGCGCAGCGAGGTCGCGAAACCTAGCGCATCCGTGCCGCCATGGCTTTTGACCACAACGCCGTTCAGGCCCAGAAACACGCCGCCATTGACGTTGCGCGGATCCATCTTTGCGCGCAGCTGGCCCAGGGCCCCCAGGCTGAGAAGACCGGTCGCCAGCTTGGCGATGAAGGAGCTTGTGAGCGCCTCGCGCAGCCAGCCGCCCACAAGGCGCGCCGTGCCTTCGGCGGTCTTCAGCGCCACATTGCCCGTAAAGCCGTCCGTGACGACCACATTCGTGGTGCCCGCGGAAATGTCATCGCCTTCGATGAAGCCCTGATAATCAAGATCCAGCTCGGCTTCGCGGATCAGCGCGTCCGCGTCGCGGATGGTCTGATCGCCCTTGAGCTCTTCCTGGCCCACATTCAGCAGGCCCACGGTAGGATGCTTCACGCCATGCACGGCGCGGTGAAAGGCCTCGCCCAGAACGGCGAACTCGACAAGCTGCGACGGCGAGCAGTCCACATTCGCGCCCACATCCAGCACGGTGGAGAAACCCTGCGGGGCCGGCCAGCTGGCGGCGATGGCGGGGCGGTGAACGCCCTTCTTCATGCGCAGCACCACCTTGGAGATGGCCATCAGCGCGCCGGTATTGCCGGCCGAAACCGCCACATGCGCCTCGCCCTCCTTCACGGAAAGAACGGCGTTCCACATGGAAGAGCCCCGCGCCCGGCGCACGGCTTCGGACGGCTTGGCGGACATGTCCACTTCACTGTCGGAATGGCGAATCTCACAGGCGTCGGCCAGACCCTCATGGGCGGCCACGAGCGGGGCGATCTGAGCCTCGTCGCCATGAAGGATCAGCTTCACCGCTCGTTTGCGGCCTTTGAGAAACTGCGCCACGCCGTCAACAACGATCTTCGGCGCATCATCGCCGCCCATGGCGTCGATGGATAGGACCAACGGTGAGGTCATAGACAATCCGTCTTAAATCAACATACGCGCCGGCAAGCAGCCAGCGGCGCGCGAACCTTACTCATTGACCCTATCAATGCAAGAGAAGCGCTCCGCTTCCTCACAGGCGAGCATACCGGGGGGCTTCGCCTGCAAGGAGGCTCTCGATGGGTTGGTCACGCAGGCGTTCGGCGCTGTCCAGCGCATAGGCGGCCAGCCGATCACAGACCTCTGCGCTCAATGGACTTTCCTCAAAGAGATTGCGTTCTATGGCTTGAGCCAGAGCGCTACGGTCCCCCTCGCTCAGGGGCGTTTCATAGGCCTTGGCGCGGCCATAGAAGGCCTCCCCCATGATCTTGATCTTCTTGCCGACGCTGAGATCGCCGGTCGCCATTTCTCGCAGGGCCGCATCCATGTCATCGAACATCACGTCAAAGACCAGCTGGGCGAGATCGCGGCCCGCCTCCTCGCCCTCTCGCAGGCGACGCATCAGCAGGACCGCGTGCAGCACGATCATGTCAAAGCGTCCGTCCACGCTGTCCTCAACCGCCTTGGGACCGTAGAACTCGGGAGACCGGGCGGCGCGCACGAGCGAGTCATACAGACGCCGCGCGATCTGTTTGCGGCGGTCTTTCCTGAACAGTCGGCTGAACATGTATTAACAGGCTCCCCTCACTGAGCGCTTGCGGCTATGGTTCCATCCGGTTACGTCAAGCAGATAGCCCTGCGCAAGCCGACTGACCACTGACGCCCGCGTCAAAGATGCCGTTATAGGAGCCCTTATGCGCCTCAGCCGAGCCATCCTCACCGCTACCGTCCTGATCAGCGCCGGACTGGTCTCGGCCTGCAATCCGACCCTGCGCAGTCACGGCTTCCGCTATCCGGACGGTGAAGTGCCCGAACTGACGGTCGGCGTGGACAGCCAGTCCACCGTCCTGGCGACCCTGGGCAATCCCTCCACCCGCGGCGCTTTTGAACAGGACACCTGGTATTACATTTCCGCCACCCGCGAATATCTCGCCTATCTGCGTCCGGACACGCGCGAACGCCGCATCATCGCCGTACGCTTTGACGAGAATGGCGTGGTGAGCGCGGTGGACGAATACGGCATGGAAGATGGCCGTGTCGTCGCCTTCGTGGATCGGGAAACCCCGACCCGCGGCCGCGAGCTGACCATTCTCGAACAGCTTCTCGGGAATGTGGGCCGTCTGCCGAGCGAACAGTTCGGCGGCGAGCAGAACCTGCCCGGCGGCGCCGGCGGTCCGCGCCCGGGCGGCTAGACGCTCCTTCACCCGAATACAAAAAACCCCCGACGCCAAACGCCGGGGGTTTTTCTTTGCGCCGTGTGACGGCCTACAGGCCCGCCAGCACCGCCAGCATGAGCAAGGCCACGATATTGGTGATCTTGATCATCGGGTTCACAGCGGGTCCCGCCGTGTCCTTGTAGGGATCGCCCACGGTGTCGCCGGTCACTGCGGCCTTGTGGGCTTCAGATCCCTTGCCGCCATGATGGCCGTCCTCGATGTATTTCTTGGCGTTGTCCCAGGCCCCGCCGCCGGCGGTCATGGAGATCGCCACATAAAGGCCGGTCACGATCACGCCCAGCAACATCGCCCCCACGCTAGCCAGCGCTTCGGCCCGCCCTGCGATGGCGTTCACCATGAAGAACAGAACGATCGGGCTGAGCACCGGCAGGAGCGAGGGGATGATCATCTCCCGGATCGCCGCCTTGGTCAGAAGGTCCACCGCCCGGCCATAATCGGGCTTCACCTCGCCCTTCATGATGCCCGGCTCTTCACGGAACTGGCGACGCACCTCCTCGACCACGGCCTGGGCCGCCCGGCCGACCGCCGTCATCGACATGCCGCCAAAGAGGAAAGGCAACAGACCGCCGAACAGCAGGCCCACCACCACATAGGGGTTGGACAGCGAGAAATTCACCGTCAATCCGGCGAAGAACGGATAGGTCTCCGGATCGGAGGCGAAGAAAGCCAGATCCTCGGTGTAGGCGGCGAACAGCACCAGCGCCCCCAGCCCGGCCGAGCCGATGGCGTAGCCCTTGGTGACCGCCTTGGTGGTGTTGCCGACCGCATCGAGCATGTCGGTGGTGTCACGCACCGCGCCTTCCAGCCCCGCCATCTCGGCGATGCCGCCGGCATTGTCGGTGACCGGGCCGAACGCGTCGAGCGCAACCACCATGCCTGCCAGCGCGAGCATGGTCGTCACCGCGATAGCGATGCCGAACAGGCCTGCCAGGTTGAAGGTGAGCATGATGGCGCCGATGATCACCAGCGCCGGCAGCGCGGTGGCTTCCATCGACACGGCAAGGCCCTGGATGACGTTCGCGCCATGGCCGGACTCCGACGCCTTGGCCACCGATTTCACCGGGCCGTAGTTCACGCCGGTATAGAATTCAGTGATCCAGACGATGAGACCCGTCACCGCCAGACCTGTCAGGCCGCAATAGAACAGCGACAGGGCGCTGATTTCGCGCCCCATGGCGGTCAGAACGGTCGAATCAAAGCCGAGAACGAAATGGGTCGCGATGCCCAGTCCTACAATCGAGAACAGGGCTGAGGCGAAAAAGCCCTTGTAGAGCGCGCCCATGACATTGGTGGAACCCTTGCCAAGCCGCACGAAGAACGCGCCCAGGATCGAGGCGACCATGCAGACACCGCCAATGGCGAGCGGATAGATCATCATCGCGTCGAGAGTGACAGCGCCCATGGCGTCGCGGAAATAGATCGAGGCGAGCACCATGGTCGCCACAATGGTCACCGCATAGGTCTCGAACAGGTCGGCCGCCATGCCGGCGCAGTCGCCGACATTATCGCCCACATTGTCGGCAATGGTGGCGGCGTTGCGCGGATCATCCTCGGGGATGCCCGCTTCGACCTTGCCGACCATGTCGCCGCCCACATCGGCGCCCTTGGTGAAGATGCCGCCGCCCAGCCGGGCGAAGATGGAGATCAGGGACGCGCCAAAGCCGAGGGCTACGAGACCATCAATGATTTCCCTGGGGTGTTCAGACGCGTTAAAGGACGCGCCCTGAGTGAGGAACAGATAATATCCGGTGACCGCCAGCAGCGCCAATCCCGCCACGAGCATGCCCGTGATCGCCCCGGCCCTGAACGCCATCGAAAGCCCGGCCTGCAGAGAATCCATCGCCGCCTGGGTGGTGCGCACATTCGCGCGGACCGACACAAGCATGCCGATGAAGCCTGCGGCACCGGACAGAAGCGCCCCGATCAGGAAACCGATGGCCACGACCGGACCGAGCAGGACGCCCACCAGAATCAAAATCGCCGCCCCAACGGCGGCGATCGTCATGTACTGGCGTTTGAGATAGGCGTTGGCGCCTTCCTGAATGGCGCTGGCGATTTCCTGCATGCGCTCTGTGCCGGCGCTGGCCGACAGAATGGAACGAATCTGGAAAGCCCCGTAGAGCACAGCCAACCCGCCACAGGCCAGCGAGATCCAAAGCCAGATAGTCACTGATTGCATGACACCCTCCCCGAGCGTCTGAGTACTGTTTTCACAGCCGCTTCAGAGACATGGGGAAAGCCCCAATGACCGGCGGCTTTTGCTTTAATAGCCAAAAGCCTAGTCATGGTTTTCAGGGGGATGCAACAGTAAAGAGAATTGCTGCAGTGCAGCTATATTCTCGGATCAGTTCATGGGCCGGATATCGGATCCCAGAAGATCAAGCCGTTCGATCTGTCCCGGCTCCACCACTTCGGCAAGCGCGGTCAGAAGGAATTCACGGGTCGCCTCGCGATCGATCTCACCCGCGTCATCCATGTGGAACGGATGGCGGTGGGCCGAGCGGACCATCACATCAACCATGAAGTGAAGACGCTCGATGAACCGCGTTTCGCTAACGCCACGGGCCAGGCAGATCCGAGGCGTTACAAAGGCATAGCCATACAAATACTGATGAGTCTCGACCGGAACCACAATGGATGGAACGTCCACGTTGCGCGGGCAGGTCTCGTCCTCGCCGAATTCCGCCATCAGGGCCTGGGTGGCCTCTTCAACAGAGTTGTAGAGCGGCAGATCTGTGGATGCGACTGCGCCCGGACCGGTGGAGCCTCCCCCACCTCCGCCGCCACCGCCGCCTCCTCCGCCACCACCCGCAAGAGCGGGCGTGGTCAGGGCGAGCGAAGCGCTGAGTGCGTATGCGAAAATCCGAATCATGACTCCTCCCTACAGGAGAAGCCTCAAAAATGCGTAAATCCAAAAGACGAGGGCGTCAGAATACGGTCTCGCGCCGTCACCACCACGCCGCCTGTGGAGACATCCTCGGACAGAACGCGTCCGAGACGGGATACGGGCACGCCAAGCTCTTGTGAAGCCTCTATAAACTCCTGAACACGGTCTTCCGGAACCGTCAGGAGGAGCTCGTAATCATCCCCCGCCGAGGCCAGTTTCAGGAGCGCTTCGTCATGATCCGTCTGGGCGTGCACCCAGGCCTCCGCAGCTCTGGAGCGCGGCATTTTGTCCAGATCCAGCTCCAGCATCACGCCTGAAGCCTGCGCCACATGGCCGGCATCCGACAGCAAGCCGTCTGAAATATCGATTGCGGCGGTCGCGAAGGCCCGCACGACAGACGTCAGCGCGCAGCGAGGGTCGGGAAGCGTGAACCGGCGGGAAAGATAGGACGCATCATTCGGGTTGGGCGCATAGGCGCCCTGGCGCGCCCACAGCCCCAGACCGGCGTCGCCTATCGCGCCGGTGACCAGCACCGCTTCGCCGGGCCTGGCGCCGCCGCGTCTCACAGCGCGCCCCTTGGGGACCACGCCGAAAGCGGTGATCGAGATCATCCAGGGGCCTGGCGCAGCGGTCGTATCCCCGCCGGCGAGATGAAGGCCGTATTCGGCCTGGTCCAGCGCCAGCCCGTCAGCAAAACCCGCCATGCGGGACTCACGGCCCTCTTCCGGCCAGACGATACAGGCCAGATAGGCATAGGGGTCCGCACCCATGGCGGCGAGGTCGGAAAGATTGACGCGCAAGGCCTTGCGCGCGGCCAGGGCCGGGTCTTCATCGTGGGGAAAGTGACGCCCCTCGATCAGGGTATCCGCCGTGATCGCCCACTCGCAGCCTTCGGGCGGCGACAGCACAGCGCCGTCATCGGCGAGCCCTGCAGCGCCCGGCAGGCCAGCGCTGAGCGGGGCAAGGCGCGACTGGATATACTCGAACTCGCCCTGCCCGCTCATCGGATCAGGCGTCACGCACCTGCTTGGCGAGCGCATCCAGCGTCGCATTCACGAAACCGGGCTCTGAATCCTCAAAGAAGGCGTGCGCCACATCGACATATTCGTTGATGACGACGGCGGGCGGGACATCCTTGCGTGCAATGAGCTCATACCCGCCAGCCCGCAGAATGGCGCGCACGGTGGCGTCCAGACGCGATAATTTCCAGCCTTCCTTCAGGACGCCGCCAATGCGCTTGTCCACATCGGCCTGAATGGAGACGATGCCGGTCACGAGATCCTCGAAGAAATCCTCATCGGTTTCCACGTAATCGCCCGGCTCATCTTCATAGCCAAAGCGGTGATCGCGGAATTCCTTGACCACGGCCTTCGCGCCCGAGCCCGAGGTCTCCATCTGATAAAGCGCCTGTACTGCGCTCAGCCGCGCGGAACGGCGCAGACGGGCCCGACGATCCGTGGCGGCTTCCTGGCTGGGATCAGACATCAGGCCGCCCCGAACTTGCGCTTGAGATCAAGCAGCGCCAGCGCGGCATTGGCCGCGTCACCGCCCTTGTTCTTCTCGTCCACATTGGCGCGAACACGGGCCTGCTTGATGTTCTCCACGGTCAGGATGCCATTGCCGACGGGCACGCCCTTCAGGGTCAGGTCCATCAGACCACGCGCGGACTCACCGCAAACATAATCGAAATGACTGGTCTCGCCGCGGATCACGCAACCAAGCGCCACATAGGCGTCATAGGGGGACTTGCCCTGCTCGGCGAGTGCAATCACCGCCGGAATTTCAAGTGCGCCCGGCACTTCCACGACCTCGGCGTTCACGCCAGCGCTTTCACACGCGCCCTTGGCGCCGGCGACCAGCTGCTCGGTGATGTCTTCGTAAAAGGGCGCTGCAATCAGCAGCACACGGGTCTCAGCGCTCACTCGCGCCTCCTTCAATCAAATTCGCGTTGCTCGACGACTTCGAGGCCGTAGCCGTCCAGCCCCACAATGTTTTGCGGCGTGGTGGACAAGAGGATCATCTTGCGCACGCCCAGATCCAGCAATATTTGAGCGCCCAGCCCGTATTCCCGCAAGCGGCGTTCTTCACGCGTATCGGGCGGATCGGACGGCGCCGCGCCAAAGCGCTCGGTGATCGCGGCGCGATTGGTTTCGCGAATGAACACCATGGCGGCCGGGCCGTCATGCTCGGACAGCGCTTTCACGCCCTTATCCACCAGACCCGTCCGTCCGCCAAGCGCGCCCAGCACGTCATCGGCGAAGCTGACCTTGTGCATGCGCACCAGCGCCGGCGCATCGGCGGTGATTTCACCTTTATGCAGAGCCACATGCTCCACATTGTCCACAAGCGAGCGGAATACGGTCAGCTTGAAGGGGCCGCCTGCCCCGGTTGTGACTTCGGTATCCAGACGACGCTCGACAAAGCGGTCATGCTGGCGTCGATAGGCGATCAGATCGGCGATCGCGCCGATCTTCATATTGTGTTCCTTGGCGAACTCGATGAGATCAGGCAGACGGGCCATCGTCCCGTCATCCTTCATGATCTCACAGATAACACCCGCCGGATTCACGCCCGCAAGACGGGCTATGTCCACCGCCGCTTCCGTATGACCCGCGCGCACCAGCACGCCGCCATCACGGGCGACCAGCGGGAAGACATGGCCCGGCGACACCACATCTTCAGAACCCTTGGAGGGGTCGATGGCGGTGGCGACGGTCAGGGCGCGGTCATGGGCGGAAATGCCGGTGGAGATGCCTTCGCGCGCCTCGATCGACACGGTGAAATTGGTGGAGTGGCGCGACTGGTTGCGCTGGCTCATGAAGGGCAGCTGCAGGGTCTTGGCGCGATCCTGGGTCATGGACAGACAGATCAGCCCCCGACCATAACGAGCCATGAAGTTGATGACGTCCGGCGTCGCGAACTGGGCGGGAATGATCAGATCGCCTTCATTCTCGCGGTCCTCGGCGTCCACCAGGATGAACATCCGGCCGTTGCGGGCTTCCTCGATGATCTCTTCCACCGGGGAGAGCGCGGATTGGGGGGCGGGTTCGCTCACGACTGGACCTCATTGTTCAGGGGCGCGACGTCTCGCGCCTGCATCAGACGGGCGGCGTAGCGCGCCATCACGTCGACCTCAAGGTTTACCCGCGCTCCGGCCTGCAAAGCTCCCAGAGTTGTGACTTCGGCGGTGTGCGGGATGATCATCAGTTCGAATTCGTCGCCCTCGACCCGGTTCACGGTCAGCGAGACGCCATCCACCGCGATCGAGCCCTTGTAGGCGATGAAAGGGCTCAGATCGGTCGGAGCCTCCACGATGAAGCGGATCCAGCCGTCCTCATCGGTCCGCGCCGTCACACGCCCCACCCCATCCACATGACCCTGAACGATGTGACCGCCCAGCTCGTCGCCGACTTTCAGAGCCCGTTCGAGATTGACGCCGTCACCGGCTTTCCAGCTTCCGAGCGTCGTCTTGGAGAGGGTTTCGGGGGAGACGTCGAGATCATACTCCGCGCCCATTTGAGTCTTGCGACACGCCACAACGGTCAGGCAGACGCCGGCATGCGCAATGGATGCGCCAAGCGCGATCGTGTCCGCATCATAGGGGCTGGAGACGGTCATGCGGCGCACATCGCCGTCCTTGATAGACACGATCCGCCCCAGGGCGGAGACGAGGCCGGTGAACATCGGGATCATCCCTTCTGGTAGGTTTCCCAGAGATCTGCGCCACAGGCGCGAACTTCCATGCGCTTGAATGTGGGCGCGAGAGACAGTTCCTCAAGGCCAAGCCCTGCAATGCAGGCGCGGCCCTCCGCCCCGATAAGCCTGGGCGCGCGGAACCATTCGATCCGGGTGACGCAGTCAGAACGGATGGCGGCCCCGGCGATCTCTCCGCCGGCTTCGATCATGACGCTCCCGACGCCCCTCGCCGCCAGGCTCTGCATGACAGCCGAAAAAGAAACGCGCCCCCCATCATCCGCCTCTGTCTCGAAGAGCTCGACATTTTCAAGGTCGGACCGGGCCCCTCCGGTATGGAAGACCCAGACCGGTTCACCGGTCAGAATCTCGGCGTAGGCCGGCAGTCGCAGCTGGCTGTCGAGAACGATGCGTTGGGGCTGGCGGTCCGCCAGGACGCCATCCGGACGCGCGGTCATCTGCGGGTCATCGGCCAGCACCGTGCCGATACCCGTCAGGATGGCGTCATGGCTGGCGCGCATGCGGTGCACCTCGGCGCGCGCCTCAGGACCTGTAATCCATTGAGACTGACCGTTCGCCAGCGCGATGCGGCCATCAAGACTGGTGGCGAGTTTGAGCGTGACCTGCATCGGGGCGGATGCCGTCATTGCTCTCCGTCCAGCTCGTCCTCATGGCCGAGTTTTTCGCCCTTGATGAACTCGGAGAAGTCGTCGACTTCCTGAAAGTCCTTGTAGACCGAGGCGTAGCGGACATAGGCGACCGTATCGAGATTACGCAAGCCGTCCATGACGAGCTCGCCAATGACGCTGGCGGGGACATCCGGATCGCCGCGGCTTTCAAGACGCCGGACAATGCCGGAGATCATCTGCTCCACACGCTCACGCTCGATGGCGCGCTTCTGGCTCGCCAGAAGAACGGACCGGGCCAGCTTGTCGCGATCAAATCCCTCGCGTTTGCCGTCCGACTTGATGACATGCAGATCCCGCAGCTGCACCCGTTCAAACGTTGTGAACCGCCCGCCGCAGGCCGGACAATGCCGACGGCGACGGATCGCCTGGCTGTCTTCAGCCGGGCGGGAATCCTTCACCTGGGAATCAGGGTTCGAGCAAAAGGGACACCGCATGGATGAAGCCTAGCCGAGAGCCGGATAGATGGGGAAGCGTTCACACAGGGCGATCACTTCATCACGGACGCGCGCTTCAACCGCCGCATCGCCGCCATCCTTGTTGGCGGCCAGCGCATCAAGCACTTCAGCCATCATCTCACCCACGCGACGGAACTCGTCCGCGCCAAAGCCGCGGGTCGTCCCGGCCGGCGCGCCCACACGCAGGCCAGAGGTGACGGTCGGCTTTTCAGGGTCAAACGGCACACCGTTCTTGTTGCAGGTCATGTGCGCACGCTCGAGCGCGGCTTCGGAAATGTCGCCCGTCAGCTGTTTGGGACGCAGATCGACCAGCGCCAGATGGCTGTCCGTGCCGCCGGAGACAATGTCATAGCCTGCGTCCGACAATGCGCCGGCCATGGCGCGGCAGTTCTCGATGACGGATGCGGCATAGGCCTTGAACTCGGGACGCAGCGCTTCTCCAAAGGCGACGGCCTTCGCGGCGATGACGTGCATCAGCGGACCGCCCTGCAGACCCGGGAAGACAGCGGAGTTGAACTTCTTGCCGAGATCCGCATCGCGGCTGATGATCATGCCGCCGCGCGGACCGCGCAGGGTCTTGTGTGTGGTGGTGGTGCAGACATCAGCCAACGGCACCGGGTTCGGATATGCGCCGCCCGCCACGAGACCGGCGAAGTGCGCCATGTCCACCAGGAGATAGGCGCCAACCTCATCCGCGATGTCCCGGAAGGCCTGGAAGTCGATCTCGCGCGGATAGGCGGAGCCGCCCGCAATGATCATCTGCGGCTGAAGCTCCTTGGCCTGCTCGCGCAGCTTGTCATAGTCGATCAGCGCATTGTCCTCGCGCACCCCATAGGCATGGGCTTCAAACCATTTGCCCGACATGTTCGGACGAGCGCCATGGGTCAGGTGACCGCCGGCAGACAGGTCGAGGCCGAGGATCTTGTCGCCGGGCTTGAGCAGCGCCAGGAACACGGCCTGGTTGGCCTGGCTGCCGGAATTGGGCTGAACATTGGCATAGGCTGCGCCGAACAGTTTCTTGGCGCGGTCAATGGCGAGCTCCTCGGCGATATCCACAAATTCGCAGCCGCCGTAATACCGGCGTCCGGGATACCCTTCGGCGTATTTGTTGGTCAGCGGAGAACCCTGCGCCTCCAGCACGGCGCGCGAGACGATGTTTTCCGACGCGATCAGTTCGATCTGGGTCTGCTGACGGTGGATTTCCTTGCTGATCGCGGAGGCCAGCTGCGGATCCGCATCGGCCAGCGATTGAGAAAAGAAAGAGGTGTGTTGGGCGGTAGATTGCGCGTCAGCCATCTCGCACTCCGTATAGAGGACTTTGCTAGCTACATACGGCCCGCCGCCAGCCCGGACAAGGCGCTAGAACGCGTTTAATCCACACACTTGCATCAGCAATCTATACGGTGAATGGATTGCAACCCAAAAAGCGCCACAAATGCTGCAGATTTTTTTATCTCAATACTTGTACAGCGAATATGCGTTGATTAAACACAGTACATCTCATTTTCAGACGCACACGCTATAAAGTTGCGCAAGGATCAGAATATGACTGAAGAGACACTGCTGCCCGTCGACAATGAAGAACTGATGCGCATGACCACCGACATCGTCGCATCTTTTCTCACGCACAATTCTGTGCCGGCGGAAAGCGTTCCGGACATGATCAAGTCGGTTTACGCCACCATGAAAGAAATTTCCGGCGAGCCGTCCAAGCCCGAGCCCAAGGCCAAGCCGGCGGTTCCGGTGTCCCGTTCCGTCAGCGACGATTACATCGTCTGCCTGGAAGACGGCAAGAAACTGAAAATGCTCAAGCGCTATCTGCGCTCGCAATACGACATGTCCCCGGAAGACTATCGTCGCAAATGGGGTCTGCCGGCTGACTATCCGATGGTGGCGCCGAACTATTCCAAGCGTCGCTCGGAATTCGCCAAGGAAATCGGTCTGGGCCGCGGCGCGCGCAAGAAATAAGCGCGACGACGCCCTGGACTAAACAATCACGCCCCGGCCGCCAGGCCGGGGCGTTTTTGATTCTTCATGATGCCCGTCCTGAGTCAGGCGACGGATCAGCTTGCGCGCCGCCAGGCGTTGCAAGTCAGACTGGGCCGTATGAACCGGGCCGAAAACCACGACTTCCGTGCCGGTGGCGACGTCCACAGCCGCCACACGCACAGAATCGCCAATAGTGACGAACTCAAAGATGAACTCACGATCCTGGGATGGATCGCCCGCCATTATGCGACCTTCAGGCCCACATGCTTGGCGTAGACGGTTTTCACCGCCTCAAGTAGTTCATCCATCATCTCATCATCATGCAGCGGGGTCGGCGTCAGGCGCATCCGCTCGGTGCCCTTGGGCACGGTGGGATAGTTGATCGGCTGCACATAGATGCCGTGAACGTCCAGCAGCTCGTCGGTCATGCGCTTGCACAGAACCGGATCGCCCACATGCACGGGCACGATATGCGTGATGGAATCCAGCACCGGAATGCCTGCCTCACGGAAACGCGCCTTCAGGGTCGCCGCGCGCTCCTGATGCTGCTCGCGCAGCTGATAGGCACTCTTGAGGTACTCGACGCTGGCGCGTGCGCCCGCAGCCAGAGCCGGGGCCAGTGAGGTGGTGAAGATGAAGCCCGGCGCCCAGGAGCGGATCGCATCAACGATCACTTCGTCAGCCGCGATATAACCGCCCATCACGCCAAACGCCTTGCCCAGCGTGCCTTCGATGATGTCAAAGCGCTCCAGCAGGCCTTCGCGCTCGGCGACGCCCGCGCCGCGCAGGCCGTAAAGCCCCACCGCGTGCACTTCATCCAGATAGGTCAGCGCATTGTACTTGTCGGCGAGATCACAGACCTCTTCGAGCGGGCCGATATCGCCATCCATGGAATAGACGGATTCAAGCGCGATCAGCTTGGGCGCGTCTTTCGGGGCCGCTTTCAGCAGCTCTTCGAGATGGGCCACGTCATTGTGACGCCAGACATGCTTCTCGCATTTGGCGCCTTTGACGCCTTCGATCATCGAGGCGTGGTTCAGCTCGTCCGAGAAGATGATCAGCCCCGGCAGGATCTTGCCCAGGGTCGCCAGCGTCGCCTGATTGGCGATGTAGCCGGAGGTGAAGAGAAGCGCGCTTTCCTTCTGATGAAGGTCCGCCAGACTGGCTTCCAGCTCCACGTGATAATGGGTCGTGCCGGAGATGTTTCGAGTGCCGCCCGCCCCGGCGCCGACATCGTCGATCGCCTGTTTCATGGCGCCGGTCACACACGGGCTCTGGCCCATGCCGAGATAGTCATTGGAGCACCACACCACCACGTCGCGGGTATCGCCGTCATCCGTGCGCAGACGGGCGCGCGGGAACTGGCCCTTAACCCGACGCAGATTGGCGAAAACACGGTAACGGCCTTCTGCGCGGACACGGGCGACGGAGGCTTTGAAAGCGCTGCGGTAATCCATTTCACTTGCACTGGCGCCCAAGGCGCGAGCGGCTCTCCCTAGAGGTCAGCATGTCATCTGCACAATGACATATGATTCTGAACTTGTCCTAGCAGCGGTCAGGGACCAAAGGTCGCATTCAGCTCTTGACAACGCTTCTCAAATTCAGCGTCCGAACGACTTACTTCATGTCTCCGGACAGCCATTTGATAACGCCCGAAAAGTCCATGGCGGCTCCGCCCTCTTCGACGAAGGCGTCATAGATGGTTTGCGCCTTCTCGCCCATGGGCGTGTTCACACCGGCCGATTTCGATGTCTGCATGGCAAGGTTTAAGTCTTTGAGCATCATCGGCGCAGCGAAGCCCGGCACGTAATCGCGGTTGGACGGCGCGGTCGGAACAGGGCCCGGAACCGGACAGTAACTGGTCAAGGACCAGTTCTGGCCGGACGCCTTGGAGGCGATGTCAAAGAAGTTCTGCGGATCAAGGCCCAGCTTGATGGCGAGGTTCATCGCCTCGCACGTGCCGATCATGTGGATGCCCAGAAGCATGTTGTTGCAGATCTTGGCGGCCTGGCCAGCGCCAGCCTCGCCGGCGCGAATGACAGCCTTGCCCATGTTTTCAAGGATGGGTTCAGCCTTGGCGAAGGCCTCGACAGGACCGCCCACCATGAAGGTCAGCGTACCGCCTTCGGCCGCCGCAACGCCGCCGGACACAGGCGCATCCACAAAAGCGAAACCGGCTTCGGACGCCTTCTCGGCCACTGCGCGAGCGCTGTCCACATCGATGGTGGAGCAATCAATCAGCACCGCATCGGATTTGGCGAGCGAGAGCACGCCGCCATCATCCAGATAAACACCACGCACATGCTGACCGGCAGGCAGCATCGTGACGACCACATCAGCGTCGGTCACCGCTTCGCGCAGATCGGCGGCCGGCGTCGCGCCCTTCTTCTCCAGCAGCGCCACCGCGTCCTTGTTCAGATCATAGGCGCGCAGAGAATGGCCAGCCTTCAAGAGGTTCGCCGCCATGCCAGAGCCCATATTGCCGAGCCCAATGAATGCAATAACCGCCATGCGGTCCTCCCTTGTGTCTGAGGAGCGGGGGTTGGTCCGCCCTGCCCTGTTCCTAGTCGAGGAACGCCATTTCCTTGTCCGCAGCAAGCGGTTCGAAATAGGCGTCGACCTCGGCGTCCGATACCGGCGCTGACCAGTTCGGCGCATTGTCCTTGTCGATGATCACCGCGCGCACGCCTTCGTAGAAATCCGAACCTTCACGCAGGAAACGGCTGGAGACGCGCAGGTCCTGAACCATGACATCACGCAGGGACAGCTCAGCGCCCTTGCGCAGAGCCTTTAGCGTCACCTTCACGGCAGTCGGAGACTTGCTTGATAGAATTTTCAGAACGGCCTTGGACCAGGCGTCATCGGCCGCCTCGAGGCGGTTGAGAATGACGCTGACATCATCGCCTTCGAACGCGGCGTCGATCAGCGGCTGCACCACCCCCAGATCAGAATGTCCCGCATCGCCGGAGAAGCGCTCGATGATGGCGTCGACCTTCTCGCCTTCATCATCGAGCGTTTCGGTTTCAAGCGCCTCGATCAGCGCCTCGTAATTGTCGGTCGGCACATAATGAGTCGCGACGCCCGCTGCGATGCAGTCCGCCGTCTTCAGGCGTGCGCCTGTAAGGCCCATCCACACGCCAAGTTCGCCATTCAGGCGCGGCAGGAAATAGGCCCCGCCCACATCAGGGTGAAAGCCGATGCCGGTCTCGGGCATGGCGAACAGGGTGCGATCGCCCGCCACCCGGAACTCGCCATGGATCGACACGCCGACACCGCCGCCCATGGTGATGCCGTCAATCAGCGCCACATAGGGTTTGGGGTATTCCGCGATCAGGGTGTTGAGCTGGTACTCGTCGCGCCAGAAGGTCCAAGCCCGGTCGTCGCCCGCCTTGCCGCTTTCGGCCAGCATGCGGATATCGCCGCCCGCGCAGAAGCCCTTCTCACCGGCGCCGTCCACGACCACAGCCTTCACCGTCTTGTCGTCGGCCCAGCTTTGCAGCGCCTCGACCATGGCGGTGACCATCTCCTGATTGAGCGCATTGAGCGCCTTGGGCCGGTTCAGGGTGATGCGGCCCACCGAGCCGGCTTTGCGAACGATGACGTCTTCAGTCATGAGAGGTCCTCTCTGGACGGAATAGAGTTCAATGCCCCGCCCGGTCCGGCGGGGCCAATTGAAAAAGTTTCTAGCGCCTATAGAGCGTATCGGCCACGCGACCTAGCGCAGCACATCCTTGGCGATGATCACCCGCATGATCTCGTTGGTGCCTTCCAGGATCTGGTGGACGCGCAGATCGCGCACGATGCGCTCGAGCGGATAATCCTTCAGATAGCCGTAACCGCCATGGATCTGCAGCGCGTCATTGGCGATCTTGAAGCCCATATCGGTGGCGAAACGCTTGGCCATGGCGCAATGCATGGCGGCTGACGGATCCTTGCGATCCACGCTGTCAGCCGCACGCAAGAGCATCATGCGCGACGCATCAAGCTCGGTGACCATGTCGGCCAGCTTGAACTGGGTGGCCTGGAAGTCTGCGATATTGCGACCGAACTGGCTGCGCTCCTTGGCGTATTGTGTGGCGAGATCCACGGCTTCCGCGGCGCCGCCCAGCGAACAGGCGCCGATATTGATGCGACCGCCATTCAGGCCCTGCATGGCGAAGCCGAAGCCCTGCCCTTCCTCACCGATCCGGTTCTCGACCGGCACACGGCAATCTTCAAAGGTGACCACGCGGGTCGGCTGGGAATTCCAGCCCATCTTGCGCTCATTCGCCCCGAAGCTCAGGCCGGGCGTGTCCTTCTCCACGATGATTGTGGAAATGCCCTTGGGGCCATCCTCGCCGGTGCGGCACATCACGGCGTAAAGATCGCTCGTCCCTGCGCCGGATATGAAGGCCTTCGAGCCATTAAGCACATAATGATCGCCATCCCGCACCGCCTTGGTGCGCAGATTGGCGGCGTCGGACCCTGCGCCCGGCTCGGTCAGGCAATAGGATGCGATCTTGTCCATCCGGGTCATTTCAGGCAGCCAGCGCTGGCGCTGTTCGTCATTGCCCCAGCTGTCGATCATCCAGCTGACCATGTTGTGGATGGAGATGAAGGCTGCAGTGGATACGCAACCGCGCGAAAGTTGTTCAAAGATCAGGGCTGCATCAACCCGGCTCATGGCCGACCCGCCTACATCCTCACGGGTGTAGATGCCGGCGAACCCCATCTCGGCCGCCTCGCGCAGCACATCCACGGGGAAGTGCTTGTCCTCGTCCCATTGCGCCGCATGGGGCTTGAGACGATCGTCGGCGAACTTGCGGGCTGCGTCCTGAATCAGCGCTTGCTCTTCTGACAGCTCGAAATGCACGGGGAAACCTCCTAAACAGACCGGGTTGGACCGGCTCCGACCGCGAAAAACGCGATGTGTTCTGATTTGCTGCAAGCGAGATAGACCAAGATGGCCGCTTTTCCCACCACCCGTATGCGCCGAATGCGCGCTCATGACTGGTCTCGCCGCCTGATGCGCGAACATGCGCTGACGCCGAACGACCTGATCTGGACGCTGGTGGTGTCTGACAAGGCGGACCCGACCGAGCCTGTCGCCTCCATGCCGGGCGTGGAGCGCCTGAGCGTGAAGGCGGCCGCCGACGCGGCCCGTCGGGCCCGCGATCTGGGCATTCCGGCCATTGCGATCTTCCCCCATATCGATCCGTCCCTGAAGGATGAAAACGGGCGTGAGGCGGACAATCCGGACGGTCTGGTGGCGCAGGCCATCAAGGCGATGAAGGATGCGGCTCCTGAAGTGGGAATCATCTGCGACGTCGCGCTCGACCCCTTCACCGACCATGGCCATGACGGTTTGATCGAGGATGGCGTCATCCTCAATGACGCGACAGTCGAACGCCTGTGCAGCCAGGCGCTCATGCAGGCGGCTTCGGGCGCCGACGTGGTCGCTCCGTCGGACATGATGGATGGGCGAATCGGATCGATTCGCGAGGCGCTCGACGCTGAGGGCTTCCAGGACACGATGATCATGTCCTACGCCGCAAAATACGCTTCGGCCTTCTATGGCCCCTATCGCGACGCCATTGGCAGCGCCACCGCGCTCCAGGGCGACAAGAAGACCTACCAGATGGACCCCGCCAATACCGACGAGGCGATCCGCGAAGTCGCGCTCGATATCGATGAAGGCGCGGACATGATCATGGTCAAACCGGGATTGCCCTATCTCGATATCGTGGCGCGCCTGAAAGCGACCTTCGAGATGCCGACCTATGCCTTTCAGGTCTCGGGCGAATACGCCATGATCCAGGCCGCCGCGCAAAACGGCTGGATTGATGGCGAACGCGCCATGCTCGAAAGCCTCCTGGCGTTCAAACGCGCCGGCGCAGACGGCGTCCTGACCTATTTTGCACCGAAAGCGGCGGAACTCCTCAATGGCTAAGCGTCCCGAAACTCTCGCCGCCCAGGCCCTGCATCAGACCGACCGGGAGACCGGCGCGGTGATCCCGCCTGTCCACCCCGCCACCACGTTCATGCGCGACCAGAAGAACGCGCTGGTGGGCGAGATGGATTATCGCCGCCCTCAGGGCCCGACCGAAGTGCAGGCCGCCAAGGTCCTGGCCGCTCTTGAGAATGCTGCGGATGCGCGCCTGTTCAGCTCCGGCCTGGCGGCGATCTCCGCCGTGCTCGACACGCTGGAGGTCGGCGCGCATGTGGTTGCGCAGACCGAGATGTATTACGGCGCGAAGAAGCTCCTGCATCACCTCGCCTCAAAGGGCCTCATCTCGCTGAGCTTCTTTGAACCGCACGATATCAATGGTCTGAAAAAAGCGGTCCAGGGCGGCCGGACCGAGCTTGTGTGGATCGAGACGCCCGCCAACCCCAGCTGGGCGATCGTCGATATCGCGCGCGCCGCCGAGATCGCGCATGAGGCCGGGGCGATGCTGGGCGTTGACAGCACATGCGCCCCGCCCTGCACCACACGCGCTCTGGATCTGGGGGCCGACCTCGTCATGCATTCGGCCACCAAATATCTCAACGGGCATTCCGACGTGCTGATGGGGGCTGTGGCGACGAAGGAACACAATGAGCGTTGGGAAAGACTGTGCACGGGACACAGCCTGTCAGGGGCGATCCCGAGCGCGTTCGACAGCTGGCTGATGATGCGTGGCCTGCGCACCCTGTTCGTCCGTTACGAACGCCAGAGTCGCAACGCCATGCAGCTCGCGCAGACCCTGAGCCAGCACAAGGCGGTCAGCCATGTGCTCTATCCTGGTCTGGAAAGCCATCCGGGCCATGCCGTCGCCGCGCGTCAGATGACGGGCGGTTTTGGCGGCCTTCTCTCGATCCGGCTCAAGGGCGGCGCGGATGCAGCACGCAAGCTGTGCGCCTCCACCAGGGTGTTCCTGCAAGCCACATCCATTGGCGGCGTGGAGAGCCTGATCGAGCATCGCAAGCCGATTGAAGGGCCTAGCAGCCCGACACCGGACGATCTTGTACGGCTGTCATGCGGAATAGAAGCGGCTGAAGACCTGATAGACGACCTTGTGGTTGTTCTTGACCATCTGTGATATACCTCAGAGACGAATTCGCATGTTTTGAGGATTATTATGTACAGGTGTCCGAATTGTCAGACGCCGCTTGAAGTGTCCGCACTTTTCAGCCTGATCTCATCCAGACACGCACGATGTTCGACGTGCGGTCACCTCTATCGATGGGAGTTTTCGCCGCCCATCTTGTTGTTGATGCTGGCTCTGGTCGGGACAAGCGCAATTGGATTGATGCTGACTTTGCAGCAGATCAGCACAGGCATCCTTCTGGTCGGCGTCGCCGCCATCGCAGCGGCGTCCGCCTATCTCGCGACTTGCGCGGTGCGTCCCGTCATCCGCTAGTCCACGCGTCCGATCGGCGGGATCGACCATCTGAACTGGATTGCGCAACCCCGCAGCACAAACGCTGCGAGGGCGGCCCCGACAGCCGCGGCGCCGGTCGGAACATCCAGAGAGACGGCGCCCACATAGACCGACGCGCCAAAAAGCGCCGCGAGCGCATACACGTCCGCGCGCAGGATCAGCGGCACATCATTGACTATGATGTCGCGCACCAGCCCGCCGAATGCGGCGCTCATCACCCCTGTCACCAACGCAATGGTCCAGTGCGCGCCCGCCGTCAGGCCTGCCTGGGCTCCCAGCACGCAGAACACCGCCAGTCCCGCGCCGTCCGCCCAGACAAGGGCGCGATAGCGCGCGCCCTCTTCACCCCGCACGAGTTCGGAGCCGTAATAGCCAATCACGCCGCCCGCGAGCGCGAGCAGAAGATAATGCGGCGCATCGATCCAGTAGACCGGCAACCGCCCCAGCAGCATGTCGCGCAGCGTGCCGCCGCCCATGCCGGTGACAGCGCCGATCACGGCGGCGCCGAACGGATCGAGATGCTTGCGCGCCGACAGGATTCCGCCTGAGAGGGCGAACACGAAGATGCCGATATAGTTCAGGGTCAGGAACACGAAGGCGACATTCATAGCTGGACACCCTCACCGCCCGTCGCCGCGAAATGGGCCGCCAGCGCAGACAGGATCACGATCAGGGTGATCCAGACGCCTGCATTCACATAGACCGAGCGCTTGGCGGATCGGCGCTCCAGCCAGGTGCGCGGCCTCACGCCCTTGAAATAGTAGACCATGAGCGCGCTGAGATTGACCGCCACCACATTGATCGACAGGAGCAGGGTCGCCCGCCCGGCCAGCTCCCACGCCCCGCTGCCCGCGAGCAAGCCTGCAGCGGAGGCCGGCGGCAACAGCGCCACCGCCACCATCACGCCCACGAGCGCGGCCGGCAGACCGGTCGCGATCGACAAGGCGGCGGCCGCGCCCGCGGCCAAGGCGAGCGCTGCGGAGTCAGGTCCCACCACGGTGCGGCTCATCAGCTCGTCGGAAAACAGATTGGGTTCGTAGATCAGCCCCACCACGAAACTGAGCGCCAGCCCCAGGGCGAGGCCCGTGACAGCCGTCTTCGCCGCTTTCAGCATCAAGACCAGATCACCCAGGGCGGATCCGAAGGAAAAGGCGAGGATGGGCCCCAGCAGCGGCGCGATCACCATGGCCCCGATCACCGCGGCGACATTGTCCGCAGACAGGCCGAACACCACCACGACCGTGGACAGCGCGGTCAGCATCAGGAAGTCGGAATTGATCTCGGCGCCCTTGGCGATGTCCTGATACATCTCCTCGCGCAACGCCAGACGACGCTTTGTGCGAGTCTCCTCGTCAGGGTTTTCCTCAAGGCGCGGCACGCTCGCCTCGATGGGTATGACGACGAGCCGCCAGTTCTGCTCGCCCTCCAGAATGGCCTGGACGGCATCGATCGCCTTTTGTCCATCCCCGTCCCGAAACGTCAGGCGCAACAGGCGCTTGCCCTGATTGTCCGGCTCGGTCAGGCGATGGTCGAGCGGATTGGTCTTCAAGGTGGCCTTGAGGATCGGCTGGACTTTCTCGCCATCGGGAAAGGTGACTTCAATCAGGCGCATGAGCGTCAGGTCCGATCGGCGTTTTCCAGACGGGCGATCAGGCTGGAGGTGTCCCAGCGATCCCCGCCCATGGCCTCGATCTCGGCATAGAACTGATCAACCAGCGCTGCCGCCGGCAGGCGCGCACCATTGTTGCGCGCCTCTTCGAGTGCAATTCGAAGATCCTTGCGCATCCAGTTCACTGCAAATCCGAAATTGAATTCACCGTTGACCATGGTCTGCCAGCGGTTCTCCATCTGCCAGCTTTGAGCAGCGCCCTTGGAGACTGCGGAGATCACCGTTTCCGGATCAAGTCCCGCGCGCTTGGCGAAGTGAAGGCCCTCGGCCAGCCCTTGCACCACACCGGCGATGCAGATCTGGTTGACCATCTTTGTCAGCTGGCCTGCGCCTGCCGGTCCGGCGTGGACCATGGCCTTGGCGTAACAGCTCATGATCGCTTCGGCCTTCGCGAACACCTCCGGCTCGCCGCCGCACATGATCGACAACTGGCCATTCTCGGCGCCCGCCTGACCGCCGGAGACCGGCGCGTCGAGGAAGCCGATGCCCATCGCTTTCGCCGTTTCAGCGAGTTGACGCGCCAGCTCGGCGGACGCCGTGGTGTGATCGACCAGCGCCGCGCCCGACTTCATGGCAGGCAAGGCCAGATCCGCCACCACACGCACATCTGGATCGTCACCCAGGCACATGAAGACGCAATCGGCGCCATCGACCGCCGCTTCCACAGAGTCGCAGGCCGCGCCGTCATACCTCGTCGCCCAGTCTCTCGCCTTCTTCGCCGTGCGGTTCCACACCCTGACCTCATGACCGGCCTTGCTCAGATGCCCCGCCATGGGGAACCCCATCACGCCAAGACCCAGGAATGCGACAACCGCCATTTTATGCTCCTTCAAGGCCGCTACCGGCCAATTGCTCGTCCAGACTGCGGGTCCTGTCCGCCATCACATCGCCTGTGTGCTTGGTCTCGACCGGCTCGACCAGCATGACCCAGCATTCCTCTTGCGCGACGGGATTGTGCTGGACGCCTTTGGGAACGACATGCATGTCGCCTTCGGACAGGGCCACAGTCCTGTCCTCATATTGCATCTCTAGCCGCCCCTTCACGATGAAGAACAACTCGTCCTCTTGCGCATGATCATGCCAGACAAACTCGCCCTTGAGCTTGGCGAGCTTGACATACTGGTCATTGACACGGGCGATGACCCGCGGCGACCAGTGCTCGTGGATTTGGGCGAACTCGGCCTCTAGGCGTTTGACGTCTGCGAACATGATGCTGTCTCAGATCTGCTTGTAACCCGAACGAACGAAAACCAGCGCTTCTGCATCCCGCGGCCGGTCCACGTTCAGCACTTCGCCCAGAATGATCTCATGGTCGCCGCCAGGCATGACGGCATGGCGACGGCATTCAAAACGCGCAATCGCGTCCTTGAGCAGGGGCGCGCCATTGTCCGCCAGCGTCCACTGGCCTCCATTGGCGTGAAGATCGTCATTGCGCGCACAGGCGGCGGACAGATCCGCCTGATCGGCCGCGAGGATGTTCACGGCGAAGTTCTGCGCATTCAGGAAGCGATCATAGCGATGACTATCCTTGGCGAGCGACCAGAGGATCAGCGGCGGATCCAGGGACACCGAGGCGAACGAATTGATCGTCATCGCCCGCGCAGACCCTTCATCCATAACCGTGATCAGGGCCACTCCGGTCGCGAAGCGGCCAAGGCAATCACGGAATTCGCGCTCGAACAGTGACAAATTTCACTCCTGATTCGTTTTGACAACGCAGATTTAACCCTGTTGCGCCAAGGTGTCCGCCAGAAAAGCCGAAGGTGGGTGGATATGAGTTCGGATCAACCGATCGTCATCAAGAAAGTCAAGAAGGGCGGCGGCCATGGTCACCATGGCGGCGCCTGGAAGGTCGCCTATGCCGACTTCGTGACGGCAATGATGGCGTTCTTCCTCATGATGTGGCTGATCAATAACACAGAACCCGAACAGCGTCAGGGCATCGCGGACTATTTCGCACCCGCAAGCGTCAGCCGCACCACGTCCGGTTCGGGCGGCGTTCTGGGCGGCACCAGCTTTGGCGATGACGGCGCGCGGGGATCAGGTTCCTCCTCCATCGTTGAACGCCTCGCGCCCCGCTCCGAACAGGATGTCTCACGCGAACAGGAGGCCGATCAGGCCTCAGGCGCAGCCGGCGGCCAGCCCGAGGCGTCCTCTGACGCCCTCGCCAGCGCCGTCGCGCGTCGTGAAGCGGCGCAATTCGCAAGCGCCGAGCAATCCCTGCGTCAGGCGCTGCAGGACATGCCCGAACTCGCCGAGCTGTCGCGTCATGTCCTCATTGAGGAAACGCCTGAAGGGCTGCGCATCCAGCTGATCGACCAGGAAGGCCGCCCGATGTTCGAGCCGGGCGCGATCGAACCCAACAGCCGCGCCCGCGTGTTGTTGCGCACGATCTCCGAGATCGTTCTGCGCCTGCCGAACCGGATCACGATTTCCGGCCATACCGACGCCAGCCCGGCTCCGGTCGGCGGCGTGTCCAACTGGGAATTGTCCTCCGCGCGCGCCAACGCCGCGCTGAACATCATGACCGAGGCCGGCATTCCCGATCACCGGATTGCGGAAGTCCGCGGCAAGGCCGGCGCCGAGCCGCTCTTCCCCGACGACCCCTATCTGCCGGGCAATCGACGCCTGTCGATCACGCTGCTGCGTGAAGCGCCCGCCATACCGCCGGGTCACTCCCTCTAGCCCTCCACACCCGATTGGCCCGGATGCAGCGCTTGACGCTCGCATCCGGGCGCAAAGACGTTAACCTGAAGCCTTTGGCGCGAATCCGCGTGCGGCAAGAGTGACAGGCATGGACGATCTTTCCGTCCTTTCGGACTGGCGGATGTGGGCGGTACTGCTCGGCGTTTGCGGAGCCATCGTCTTTTACTGCTGGGAAAAGTTCGCCCTCGAGCTGGTCTCGGTGGTGATCCTGTGCGTCGCTCTTGTCTTCTTCGAGTTCTTCGGCGCGCCGGATGCGCCCACAGCCGCCACGCTGCTGGCCGGATTCGCCAATCCGGCGCTTCTGACCATCATGGCGCTGCTCGTCGTGGGTCAGGGCATCTTCCACACCGGCGCGCTGGACGGACCGACCCGGACGCTTCTGTCGATGTTCGACGTGCGGCCCAAGCTGACCATCATCACGCTGTTCGCGCTGGTCTTCGGGGTCTCCGCCTTCATCAACAATACGCCTGTCGTGGTGATGTTCATTCCCATTCTGGGCGCTGTGGCGGCGCGGATGGGAGGGTCGGCGTCCATCTTCATGATGCCGCTCAGCTTTGTGTGCATCTTCGCGGGCATGACCACGCTGATCGGCTCGTCCACCAACCTTCTTGTGGCGGACAGCCTGCTGGCGACCACGGGGGAGAAGCTGGGCTTCTTCGAGCCGGGCCGCATCGGCATGATCCTCTCTGCGGTGGGCATACTCTACATCACCTTCATCATGCCCCGACTCTTGCCCGAGCGGGAGGAAGCCGAGGACGACAAGGGCGGCTCCCCCGGCAAGCAGTATATCGCCCAGATCGAAGTCACGGCCGGTCACCCCATGATCGGCGCCAAACCGGTCGCCGGCATGTTCACCGAGCTGGGCGACATCACCGTGCGCATGATCCAGCGCGGAGAGGACGCCTTCCTGCCGCCCTTTGACGAGATCGAGCTCAAGCAGGGTGATCTCATCATCATCGCGGCGACGCGCAAGAAACTGACCGAACTGCTCTCGAGCCGGGCCGAATTTGTTGAGGGCGTTCTGCGCTCGGCCGGCCCCGCCGACCTGCCCACCCGGGGCGAACGCCTGGCTCTGACAGAAGCGGTGGTGTCTCCCGGCTCACGCCTGATCGGCCGCACCGTGCGTCAGATCGGGTTCCGTCACGCGGTGGGCGCCATCGTGCTGGGCGTGCAGCGCCGCTCGCGCATGATCCGGGCGAAGTTGGGGGAAATCCGTCTCGAGGCCGGCGATGTCCTCTTGCTGTTCGGCGGCGCGGACGCCATGCGTCGCTTGCGTCTGGACCGGGACGTGCTGCTGATGGACTGGGCGACGTCAGACCTGCCCGACATCCGCAAGGCCTCGATCGCCCGGCTCATTCTGGCGGGCGTCATTCTCACCGCTTCCACCGGCATCCTGCCCATTGTGGCCGCGTCGCTTATCGGCGCCGCCGCGATGATCGGCACGGGATGTCTGAATGTGCGCCAGGCTGCTCGCGCCTTCGACCTCAAGCTCTACCTGCTCATCGGATCGGCGTTCGCCCTTGGAACAGCGATGGAAGCGACCGGCGGCGCCGCCGTGCTCGCCATGGGCGTGGTGCATGTGTTCTCCCCCCTCGGAACGACGGCGCTGGTCTCTGCGCTGTTCTTCCTGGTGATGGTGCTGACCAACGTGCTCTCCAACAACGCCACCGCGATCCTGTTCACACCCATCGCAGTCACGGCGGCCAATTCGGTGGGCGCAGACCCGCACCTGTTCGCCTTGACGGTGCTGTTCGCCGCCAACACCTGCTTCGCTACCCCGATCGGCTATCAGACCAATCTTCTGGTCATGGGGCCCGGCAAATACCGGTTCGCCGACTTCATTCGCGCCGGCGCGCCGCTCGCTGTCTTGATCTGGCTGGCCTTCACGGTTTTGGTGGCGATCAGTTTCACGCTGACCTAGCTCAGGTTAGACTGGCTCGACTCGTAACGCGCAGAGGATGTCCGTGACCCGACCGTTCGCCACCCGTCAATTGCCGTTCTTCCTGACGGCGCCGACGCCCTGCCCCTATCTTGAGGGCCGGATGGAGCGGAAGATCTTCACGCGCGTGGACAATGACCAGACCGCGCATCTGAACAACATCCTCACCCATGCCGGCTTTCGGCGGTCCCAGTCCATTCTCTACCGTCCGGCCTGCGAGCTGTGTTCGGCGTGCAAATCGGCGCGCATTCCGGTCGCCGACTTCGAACCCTCGCGCACCCAACGACGGGTGTCCCGGCGGAATGCGGACCTCTTGCGTATGGCGCGTCCGGCCGAAGCCATGCCCGAGCAGTTCGCGCTTCTAAGCCGCTATCTCAATACGCGTCATGGCGACGGCGACATGGCGGGGATGGATTTCTTCGACTTCGCGTCGATGGTCGAGGACGGGTCGGAACAGACCGAACTGGTGGAATACCGCGATAGCGCAGGCCAGCTCATCGCCTGCGTTCTCGTTGACCGGCTGATCGACGGGTTCTCGCTGGTCTACAGCTTCTTTGCGCCGGAACGCGCGAAGGACAGCCTCGGGGCCCATATCATTCTGGACCACGTGGAAAGGGCGAAGGCGGAAAACCTGCCGTTCGTGTATCTGGGATACTGGGTGCAAGGCAGTCCGAAAATGGACTACAAGGCTCAGTACAAACCGCTTGAAGTGCTTGAACCTGAAGGCTGGCGCATATTGCAGCCGCCCGGGGACGCGCACGATTGATCAGACGCAACACCGGATGAGGACCTGAACCATAATCAGGCCATCCAAGGGGGAGGAACCATGGATCGTCGTACATTCCTGTCCGGCGCGGCGGTGGTCGCCGCTGGCGCCGCATCGGCCTGTTCTCAGGAAAATGGCGCGCAGAGCGCTCCGGCCGCCCCGGCGGTGAACCGCAATCGCACGCGCCGTTTGCGCATGGTCACCACCTGGCCCACCGGATTTCCGGGACTGGGTTCGGCGGCGGAGCGCACCGCGCAATTCATCACCGAGATGAGCGGCGGCGCTCTGGACGTCGAGGTCTATGGCGCAGGTGAGATCGTGGGCGCGTTCGAGGTCTTCGACGCAGTCTCGAACGGCGTCGCCGACATGTATCATGGCGCGGAATACTACTGGCAGGGCCGCTCGCCCGCCTTCAACTTCTATTGCGCCGTCCCCATGGGCATGACCGCCCATGAAATCATGGGCTGGGTCGAATATGGCGGCGGTCAGGAGCTCTGGGAGGAGTTGTCCGGCCAGTTCGGCCTGATCGCCTTCCAGGCCGGCAATTCGGGCCACCAGATGGGCGGCTGGTTCAAGCGCGAGGTGAACACGCTCGAGGATTTCCGCGGCCTGCGCATGCGCATTCCGGGCCTGGGCGGTTCGGTGCTGCGCGAACTGGGCGGCGCCGCCGTGGCGCTGTCGGGCGGCGAGATCTATCAATCCCTGCAATCGGGCGCGATCGACGCCACCGAATGGGTGGGCCCGTGGAACGATCTGGCGTTCGGCTTCTATCGTGAGGCGCCCTATTATTACGGTCCGGGATTCCACGAGCCGGGCTCGGCGCTCGCCGTCGGCCTGAATCGCGGCGTCTGGGACTCCCTGCCCGCCGATCAGCAGGCCATCGTCCGCGCTGCAGCGCGCGCCGCCAACAACCAGTCGCTCGCCGAATTCACCTATCAGAACGGCCTCGCCTTGCGCACCCTGACGGGAGAGCATGGCGTGCAGCTGCGTCAGTTCTCTGAAGAGATCTGGCGCGAAGTCGGGCGCATTTCCGAACAGGTGGTGGCCGATACGGCAAATGCCGATCCGCTCAGCCGTCGCGTCTATGAGAGCTATCGCGAAGCGCGCCGTCTGGGACGGGACTGGGCCAATGTGTCCGAAGCGCCCTATTATCAGAACCGCGAACTCGTGCTTGGTCGCTAGACCATGAAGCTCGCCGACCTCCTGTTGCTCGCCCTGATCGGGATCACGGTCCTGTTGCTCGGTGTGGACGCTATCAGCGGCGGAGCCGTGGGCGCCCTTCTGGACGCCCATCTGCGCGGTGTCGCCGCCCAGGCCGGCACGGGGCTCGGCTGGCTCGGTCTGGGACTCAGCCCGTTTCTTCTCATCGCCCTTCTGAGCGCGCTCTACGGGCGTTTCAGAGGCTTGCCGCAGCCGGTTTCAAAGCTCTTGAGACGTCTGATCGCGCTCTTTGATGCGATCTCCCTGACCGTCGGGGACATGGTGCGCTGGGCGGCGCTGGGCCTTGTTCTCGTGACCGGCCTGATCGTCGTGCAGCGCTATGTCTTCGGCGTCTCGATCACCAAGCTGCAGGAAAGCGTGATCTATCTTCACGCGATCCTGTTCCTGCTGTCGAGCGCGGCGACGCTCTATCATGGCGGCCATGTCCGCGTGGACATTCTCTACACAAGGCTGTCCGAGCGCGGCAAAGCCTGGACGGACCTTCTGGGCGTCTATCTGGCGCTCATTCCGATGTGCTGGCTGATCCTGATGACGTCCGAAAGCTATGTGGGCGGCGCCTGGCGCATTCTCGAGCGCTCGCGCGAAAGCGACGGCCTGCCGCTGGTCTTCCTTCTGAAAACCGCCATTCCAGTCTTCGCCGTGATGATGATCGCGCAGGGTTTCGCCATGGCCTCTCGCGCCGCCCTGACCCTGTCTGGCGAGACGCCGCCGCCTGCCGGCCAAGATGATGCAGAACATGAGCTTTAGAGGCTAATCCATGGACTTGATTATCTCTCTTCTGCCCTTCGCCATGTTCGTTGCAGCGTTTGTGGCCTTGCTGCGCGGCTTTCCCGTGGCGTTCACGCTGGCGGGCGTCGGGCTTGCCTTCGCCCTCATCGGACTGGCGCTGGGGCTCTTTGACCCCTTCCATCTGCGCGCCTTCCCGCAGCGCATCTACGGCAACATCATGGAGATGGACAAAGCCATTCTCGTGGCCGTGCCGCTCTTCGTGTTCATGGGAGTGATGCTGGAAAAATCCCGCATCGCCGAACAATTGCTCGACGCCATGGGCTCGCTCTTCGGCTCGCTACGCGGCGGACTGGGGATCTCTGTCGTGATTGTGGGCGCACTGCTCGCCGCCTCCACCGGCATTGTCGGCGCCACGGTGGTGACCATGGGCCTTCTGTCCCTGCCCACCATGCTCAAGCGCGGCTATTCGCCCTCACTGGCGGCGGGCTCGATCGCCGCGGCCGGCACGCTCGGCCAGATCATTCCGCCCTCCATCGTTCTGGTGCTGCTGGGCGATCAACTCTCATCCGCCTATGCCGAGGCGCAGCGCGCCCAGGGCATCTTCTCGCCCGACATCGTCTCTGTGGGCGATCTCTTCGCAGGGGCTTTGATCCCGGGTTTGCTGCTGGTGGTGGTCTATGTGCTCTATCAGGTCGGCGTCGCGATCCTTCGCCCGTCCGCCTCGCCCGCCATTCCGAAAGAGGAGATGCACGCGGACTGGGGCAAGCTGCTGCAGGCGCTCGTCCCGCCGCTCATCCTGATCATCGCGGTGCTGGGCTCGATCTTGGGCGGTCTCGCCACCCCGACCGAGGCGGCAGGCGTGGGCGCTCTGGGCGCGATACTTCTCGCGGGCTATCGCAATAGCGGCGCGACGCGCAATCCCGTCTTTGGCCAGCGCCTGATCCTTCTCAGCGCCATCGCCCTCTTCGCCCTGTTGCTCTCACCCTTGCTTTTTGATCTGCGGGCAGGCGCGACGGTGCTTCAGACCGGCGTGGCCTACGCCCTCTCCGCGCTCGCCATTCTCGGCGTGCTCTTCGCCTGCATCCGGTTGTTCCGAACCGGCGTGCTCGACGCTGTCATGCGGTCCACCGCGCAAATCTCGGCCATGGTGTTCGTCATCCTGATCGGGGCGAGCCTGTTCGCGCTCGTCTTCCGAGAGCTCGGCGGAGACCACACCGTCCGCGCGGCGCTCGAGGCCGCGCCCGGCGGCGCGACCGGCGCGCTCATCGTGGTCATGGTGGTGATGTTCCTGCTGGGCTTCTTCCTCGACTTCATCGAGATCACATTCGTCGTGGTGCCGATCGTTGCGCCCGTCCTGTTCATGATGGGCGTGGATCCGGTCTGGCTCGGCGTGATGATGGCGCTCAATCTTCAGACCAGCTTCCTGACCCCGCCCTTCGGCTTTGCGCTGTTCTATCTGCGCGGCGTCGCGCCGCCGGAAGTGACTTCAGCCGCGATCTATCGGGGCGCGGCGCCTTTCGTCATAATCCAGCTTCTGATGATCGCGACCGTGGCGGCTCTGCCCTGGCTCGCGACAGCGCTGCCTGGACTGCTTTATGACTGACGACACAGAGACGGACTCATCCTCTGGAGACAGCAATCTGTCCGCCCTGATGTCGGACCGGCAGGCGCTGCAGCGGGTCTTCATCGTGCTGCTGGCGCTGGGCGTCTCGGTCATCTTCATCTGGATGATCCGCGGCTTTCTCAGCCCGCTTTTCATGGCGGCGGTCTTTGCGATGTTCCTCAACCCCGTGCATCGTTTCCTCAAACCCATCACCTTCGGCTCTTCATCTGCAGCCGCGGGCCTTGTGTTGGTTCTGGCCGTCTTCGTCGTCCTGATCCCGCTGACCGCCATCCTCGCGCTCGTGGCCGATCAGGCCGTGCAGGTGACCGGCACGGTCGCGCCCTGGCTGCAAGAACAGATCCGGCTCATCCGCGAAGGCGACATCGAGGCCCTGCCCGACTGGCTGCCCTTCCGTGAAAGTCTCGCCCCTTACCAACAGGACATCACCAATCAGGCTGCACAATTCGCCTCCAATGCCGGCGGCTGGCTGGTGGACGGTTTGCGCAAGGCCACATCGGGAACCTTCGGAGCGTTTCTCGATCTGGTGGTGATGCTGTTCGCGCTGTTCTTCTTTCTCACGCGTGGGCCGTCGCTGGCCGAGCACGGCCTCAAGCTGATGCCCATGCCGCGAGAGGATCGCGATCTGCTGGTCGAGCGCGCCATGTCGACCATTCGCGCCACGGTGAAGGGCACGTTCGTCATCGCCATCATCCAGGGCGTGCTGACAGGCATCGCGCTCGCGCTCGCCGGCGTGCCCGGCGCGCTGTTCTGGGCGACCGTGACGACCGTGCTGTCGGTCATTCCGGGCATAGGACCGCCTCTGGTCTGGGGACCGGCGGGCATCTGGCTGATCGCCAGCGGTCATTATGTCGCCGGCGGCCTTCTGATCGCCTGGGGCGCGCTGGTGGTGGGTCTGATCGACAATCTGCTGCGCCCGCGCCTCGTGGGTCAGGACGCAAAGCTGCCGGACCTGATGATCCTGATCTCCACGCTGGGCGGGCTGACGCTGTTTGGCGCGGTGGGGATCATTGTCGGACCGATGATCGCCGCCCTCTTCTCCTCGATCTGGTATCTCTACGCCCAGTCCTATGCGCTCTTGCTCAGCGAGGACCATCCCGAAGAGCTGAGGGACTAGGCTCAGATTTCAGGGATCGAGGTCTCGCGCACCCGTCGATGACCGCCCGCATAGTCGACCAGCGCCTCGATGCGTTTCTCGATGGGCGGGTGCGTGGCGAAGAGGCCCGCGAAACTCGCCTGGGTCTCATTGTCGATGAACATCTGACGCACCTCCTTGGGCGCGTCCTTGATCTCGCTATGGCCGGAGATTTTCTCCAAGGCCGAAATCATGGCGTCCGGGTTTTTCGTCAGCTCCACCGCGCCTGCGTCCGCCATGTATTCGCGAGAACGGGAAAGCGCGAAACGGATGACGATGGCGAGGCCATACGCCAACGCCACGATCAGGCCCGCCACCAGCAGAATGACGCCCGCATTGCCGGACCGGCCGCGTCTGCCGCCCCCGGCGCGCGACAGGGAGCCGTAGAACACGCTGCGAGCGGCGATCTCCACGGTGAAGGAGATGATGCCGACAAAGATCACCGCTATGACCAGCAGGCGCACATCACGGTTGATCACATGGCTCAACTCATGGGCCAGCACCGCTTCGAGCTCATCGCGATCCAGCCGCTCCATCAGGCCGCGCGTGACGGTGATCACGGCTTTCTTCTCGCTCAGGCCGGACGCATAGGCGTTCAGCGCATCGGTCTCGATAACGCGCAGCGACGGCATCGGCATGCCGCGCGAAATCGTGAGGTTCTCAAGAAGGTTGTAAAGCTCGGGCGCGTCGGTGCGACTGACTTTCCTCGCCCCGGTCGAGGCGTCGATAATCGCCTGATGACTGAACCAGGCGATGGCGAACCAGATCGCCACCCCGATCACCACAAAGGGAAAGGCGCTGAGCGTCCAGTCGAGCGCCGCCAGCATCACGTCCTCGCCCGCGCCGCCCTTGACCGTGGGCGCGCCCGGCTCGACCAGGATCAGCGCCGCCGCGAAGACGAGCGCCAGGACCAGAACCGGAAATCCGGCCAGCAGCAGGATGGATTTGAGGTTGTTGTTCCAGATATGGGTGCGCAGGCCCGTGGCGGCGATCATCATGCGCCTCCCTCAGACCTGCGCATCGCCCTAGAACTTCACCGACGGCGCAGCGTTGACCGCCGCGCGTTCATTGGCGGCGACTTCAAAGAAGTCCGCCTCGTTGAAGCCGAATGAGTTCGCCAGGATCACCGCCGGGAACTGCTCGCGCGCCGTGTTGTATTCGCTGACCGCATTGTTGAAGAAGCGGCGCGCGGCGGCGATCTTGTTCTCAAGATCGGCGAGCTCGTTCTGCAGCGACAGGAAGTTCTGGTTCGCCTTCAGATCCGGATAGCTTTCAGACAGCGCGAAGAGCTGACGCAGCGCGCCGGACAGCACGTTCTCGGCCTGGGCCAGGTCCTTGACCGAACTGGCGTCCACCGCCTGCTGGCGGGCCTTCACGACGCTTTCCAGCGTCTCTTTCTCGTGACCGGCATAGCCCTTGACGGTCTCGACAAGGTTCGGAACCAGATCGTGCCGCTGCTTGAGCTGCACATCGATATCGCCCCAGGCCTGGCGCGTCGTCTGACGCAGCGCCACCAGCCGGTTGTAGATCATCATCACGAACAGGCCGATCAGGACGATCACACCGAAAACAATCAGCAATTCCATGTAACGCTCCTTGATGGCGCTGAGGGGAAACCCATCAAAGCCTTACTCCGATTGGGGGAGAAGGCCAAGTTATGGTTCGGTAAAAGCCCTAACGTCCGCCAAAGCTCTTTGATGAGAAGCCGCGGGGGGCGAGCTTGCCGGCCTGGGCGCGCTTGCCTTCGTAATAGCGCCAGTCTTCCACAAGATGGCGACGGCCCGCCGGATCGACCCGCACAAGGCCCTCTTCGGCATTGAACACGGTGATGTCGGCGACCTCGCCCGCCTTTCCGCCCAGAAGGCGCACGCCCTTGCCGCGCACCATTTCAGGGATCTCGTCAGCGGCGAAGACCAGAAGCTTCTTGTTCTCGCCCAGCACCGCAATGCGGTCGCCCGTCATGGGCAGGGCCATCATGGCCTTGTGCCCGGCGATAACGTTGAGCACCTGCCGGCCCGCGCGCTTGATGGCGGGCAGTTCCTTCTCCGCCACCACAAAACCATGCCCGGAGGTGGAGGCCAGCAGCAGCTTGCGATCAGGCGAGTATTTGAACAGCGCGACCGGCTCGGCGCTCTCATCCATGTCGATCAACAGACGTACCGGCTCGCCAAAACCGCGCCCGCCGGGAAGCTTGGAGGCGTCCAGCGTATAGACCCGGCCATCGGTGGTGAGCATCAGGATCTTGTCGGTCGTCTCGGCCTTTAGCGAGAAGGCGGTTTCGTCGCCATCCTTGTGCTTGATGCCCGTGACGTCATCGGTATGGCCCTTGAGCGCGCGCACCCAGCCCATGCGCGACAGCACAATGGTGATCGGCTCGCGCGGGATCAGCGCTTCCTCGACCATGTCGGCGAGGTCGGCCGCCGGGGCGTCTGCAAAGGTCGTGCGGCGCTTGCCCAGCTCGGTGTTCGGGCCGAAGCGCTTCTTCACGTCCGCGACTTCGCTGTCGACCTTCTTCCACTGCAGGCTTTCATCGGCAATCAGCGCATTGAGCTCGTCGCGCTCGCCTTCCAGACGGGACTGCTCGTCACGGATTTCCATTTCCTCGAGCTTGCGCAAGCTGCGCAGACGCATGTTGAGGATGGCCTCGGCCTGACGGTCGGTCAGGGAGAAGGTCTTGATCAGTTCATCCTTGGGATGATCCTCGAACCGGATGATCCGGATGACCTCATCGAGATTGAGATAGGCGACCATGAAGCCCGACAGGACTTCCAACCGGTCTTCCACATGCTCAAGGCGCGTCGTCGCGCGGCGCACCACCACAACCCGGCGGTGGTCGAGCCAGATCTGCAGCGCCTCCTTCAGACCCACCACGCGCGGCGCGCCTGTGGGGTCCAGCACGTTCAGGTTCAGCGCAAAGCGGACCTCGAGATCAGTGAGCTTGAACACGGACTCCATCAGGAGCGCGGGATCAATCGTGCGCGATTTGGGCTCCAGGATCAGGCGCACATCCTCGGCGCTCTCATCCATGACATCGGCGAGCAGCGGCAGTTTCTTCTGGTCCAGAAGCGCGGCGATGCGCTCGATCAGCTTGGCCTTCTGCACGAGATACGGAATCTCGGTGACGACGATCTGCCACTGGCCGCGGCCAAGCTCCTCGACCTCCCAGCGGGCGCGCAGGCGGAAGCCGCCCCGGCCTGTTTCATAGGCCTCGAGGATGTTCTCGCGCGTCTCCACGCACACCCCGCCCGTGGGGAAATCCGGGCCCTGCACATAGTTCAGAAGGGTCTCGGTGGCGGCGCCCGGCGTCTTGATCAGATGACGGGCGGCGTCACACAGCTCTGCGGCGTTGTGAGGCGGGATATTGGTCGCCATGCCCACCGCGATGCCGGCGGAACCATTCGCGAGCAGGTTCGGGAAGGCCGCAGGCAGGACCAGCGGCTCCTTGTCCTCGCCGTCATAGGTCTCGCGAAAATCGACCGTGCCTTCGTCATAATCCTGCAGGATGAGGATCGCGGCTTCGGTCAGACGCGCTTCGGTGTATCGCATGGCCGCGGCGCCATCGCCGTCCACATTGCCGAAATTGCCCTGACCTTCGACCAGCGGATAGCGCGAGGCGAAATCCTGCGCCAGACGCACCAGCGCCTCATACACCGCCTGATCGCCATGGGGATGGAACCGGCCGATAACGTCGCCGACCACGCGGGCGCATTTCTTGAAGGCGGTGTCGGGCGACAGCTTGAGAAGCCGCATGGCGTAGAGAAGACGGCGGTGAACCGGCTTCAGACCGTCGCGCGCATCGGGCAAGGCCCGCTGGGTGATGGTGGAGAGCGCATAGGCGAGATAGCGCGAGGAGAGCGCGTCATTGAAGCTCTCATCGAAGATACGGCCGCCATCGCCGGGAAATTGCTCGCCCATCCAGATCCCCTCAGGTCATCCAAGTGATTCGATCACACCCCAGTATGGAGCGGATCGCCCTGTCAGGGCAGGTCAGGACGCAGGCTTTTCAACAGTTGTTGCTTCGGACTCAAAGCCGCCCGACAGCCTCTAGCCGTTCGATCATCCGCGTGCGGGCGTCCGGCAGCATGCGATCAGCGGGCCAGAGCACGCGGCGTTCGATGAAATGGGCGGTCAGTTTCAGCCCTGCCCCCACATCGCCCTCGGACACCTGCCCGCCGCCCTTCATGAAGCCCGGCAGCGCCAGCATGCGGTCCCTGTAGGGCTCGCCCGCCTCGGCGCTGACCGCCCGCCCGGATTTGGGGCTGACATAGACCAGCCCGGTCTCAACGCCTGTCGCCGCGCAACGCCGCAGATCGAGGCCATATCCCAGATCCGCCAGAAGCCCGGCCTCCCATCGCACATAGAGCGCAGGCCAGAGATCAGGGTCTTCCAGCGCGCTGATCAGCACTTCAAACGCGTCGGCGACGGCCGGGTGCTCTTCACGTTCGGGCAGGCAGATCGAGGCCATGGCGCAGGCGGCGTTCAGCCCTGAAAGCGCCAGCGGGTCTTCCATGAGAACGCCGGCGGAAAGGTCTTCAGCCTCGACCGCAAACCCGCCCAGATGGCTTTCGAGTCGGGCGCGCCAGACCGCGCGGATGCGATTGCCCGGCTGCAATATGGGCCGCATCGCCTTGGACCGACCGCCGCGCACCAGACCGGCATGACGGCCATGCTCCGCCGTCAGCACCTCGATCACCGCGCTCGTCTCCCCATGGGGGCGCACGGCGACGATCCGGCCTGAGGCGGTCCATTCCATCAGGCGTCGAAATCGAGCCCGAGCGCGTTGAAGCGGGCGCGCTCATCGCCCCAGTTCGGGCGCACCTTCACGAACAGGAAGAGGTGCACCTTGCGATCAAGCTGCTCTTCAAGATCGGTGCGCGCGGCGGTGGAGACCCATTTGATGGTCTGTCCGCCCTTGCCCAGAATGATCGGTTTGTGGCCTTCGCGCTCGACATAAACGGTCTGCTCGATCCGGACCGAGCCGTCCTTGTTGTCCTTCCAGCTGTCGGTCTCCACTGTCAGCCCGTAGGGCAGCTCGTCATGAACGCGCAGATAGAGCTTTTCGCGTGTGACTTCAGCGGCCAGCATGCGCTCGGACAAGTCTGCAATCTGGTCCTCGGGATAGAGGTACGGGCTTTCCGGCATCAGGGTGACGAGGAAGTCCGCCAGGTCCTTGATGCGGTCGCCATTGCTTGCGCTGATCATGAAGACATCGCTGTAAACACCTGTTTCAAAGAGTTTTTGCGATAAATCAAGAAGCTCTTCGCGTTTGATCAGGTCGATCTTGTTGAGCACCAGAACGGCCTTCAGCTCATGCGCTTTGAGGCCGTCGATCACACGCTCCACATCCTCGACGGTGCGGCGCGCCTGGCTCAGCTGGGCGGCCGCGTCGACCACATGGACAATCGCGTCCGCATCATCCGCGCCTTCCCAGGCGCTGGCCACCATGGCGCGATCCAGACGCCGACGCGGCGCGAACACGCCGGGCGTGTCCACAAGCACCAGCTGGGCGGAGCCGTGCATCATCACGCCGCGCACCTGGAAGCGCGTGGTCTGGACCTTGGGGGTGACGATGGAGACCTTGCGGCCCACCAGCGCGTTCACAAGGGTGGATTTTCCGGCGTTCGGCGCGCCAATGATGGCGACAAAGCCGGCGCGCGTCGCATTCTGATCAGCCATCTGCGGCCTCCCGTTTGAGCATTTCCGAGGCCGCGGCGCGTTGGGCGTCCTGTTTGGACCCGCCCTCGCCGCGCGCCGGCGCGACGCCGTCGAGCCGGACTTCAATTTCAAAGACCGGACGATGGTCCGGCCCCTTGCGCGCCACAGTCTCATAGACCGGCACGCCATAGCCTTTTTGCGCCGCCCATTCCTGAAGCTGGGACTTGGCGTCCTTGGGGCGGCGGGTCAGCTGGTCAATCTCATCCGCCCAGAAGGTCGTGAAGAACGCCCAGGCGGCGTCCAGCCCGCCATCAAGATACAACGCCCCGATCACCGCTTCACACGCATCGGCGATGATGGATTCCTTCTCGCGTCCGCCCAGGCGTTCCTCGGCAGCGGACAGCCGAAGCCCTTCGCCCAGATCGCAGCGCCGTGCGGCGCGTGCGCAGGCGGACTTATTGACGACCGCATTGAGACGCTGGGCGAGACCACCCTCTTCGAGGTTGGGAAAGGTCTCATACAGGCGCTGGCTCGCCATCAGCCCCAGCACGCGGTCTCCGAGAAACTCAAGACGCTCGTTGGAGGCCGCCCGAGAGCGGCCATCGCCGTGCGAGGCATGGGTCAGCGCACGCTCGAGAAGCTCCCGGTCCTTGAACCGGTAGTTGATGCGCGCTTCAAAATCTTTGATCCGATCACTCATGATACGGGCTTCATTCTCTCAAGCCGGCCCCGGGTCAACCGCTTCAATCACCACAAAGGCCTGCGCATAGGGCGGCTCATCACTCATGGTCAGGTGAAACCGGGCGGCGCGGTCTTGCGGGATGCGCGCCGCCAGCTGGGCCTGCGCTTCACCGGTCAGGGTGATCACCGGTCTGCCGCCCTTCAGGTTCAGCACCTCGATATCGGTGAAGCTGACCCCGCGCCACAGACCGCCCCCAATGGCCTTTGCGCAGGCTTCCTTGGCGGCGAACCGCTTGGCGTAGGTGTTGATCCGGCCCGGACGCCCTTCCGCGCGGGCCTGCTCGGCCCTGGTATAGATCCGATCGAGAAACCGCGCGCCGAACCGCTCGATCGCACGCTCGATCCGGCGAATATCGGTCAGGTCGGATCCGACGCCCAGAATCACAGGGCGCTCTCCGCGCGCGCCTCGTCCATCAGCGCGCGCATGCGCTTCACGGTCGCGTCGAGTCCGGTGAAGATCGCCTCGCCGATCAGGAAATGGCCAATATTGAGCTCGGCGATCTCGGCAATGGCTGCGACCGGTTTCACATTGTCAAACGTCAGACCGTGCCCGGCATGAGGCTCCAGCCCCCGCTTGCGCGCCTCGACGGCCGCCATCCGGATGCGCTCAAGCTCTGCCGCCGCGGCATCCTGACCGCCTTCGAGCCAGAGCTCGGCATAGCGGCCCGTATGCAGCTCCACCACCGGCGCGCCAAGAACTTCCGCCACAGCGATCTGCACCGGGTCGGGTTCGATGAAGAGAGAGACCCGGCAGCCTGCGTCTGAGAGCTGGCGGACCACGGGCGCGATCTGGTGATGCAGACCGGCGACATCGAGTCCGCCTTCCGTGGTCCGCTCTTCCCGCTTTTCAGGAACGATGCAGGCCGCATGTGGCTTGAAGCCGACCGCAATCGCGGTCATCTCTTCAGTCGCCGCCATTTCAAGATTGATGGGCAAATCAGAGGCTTGTCGCACCTGCTGAAGATCCGCGTCCTGGATATGCCGCCGGTCTTCGCGCAAATGGATTGTCAGACCGTCGGCGCCGGCCGCCTGGGCCATGGCCGCCGCGCGTGCGGGGTCGGGATGCAGACCGCCGCGGGCGTTCCTGATGGTCGCCACATGGTCGATATTCAGTCCCAGTCGCTGGCGCGGCGCGCTCATCAGGCCAGTCCCCGGCTGCCCGGCTTGATGGCCGGTATCCGTTCCAGCTCTTCAGGCAGATCGTCTGCGGGATAGGCCGGGAAGTTCACGGTTGCGAGCGCCACCAGAGGCACGCCCACATCGGCCTTGCCGCCCGAACGGTCCACGAGACAGCCTTCAGCGACAACCTTGGCGCCCGATTTCTCGATGGCGGTGATGCATTCGCGCGAGCTGAGCCCGGTGGTGACAATATCCTCGATCACCAACACCCGATCCGCCGCCGTGAGCTCAAAGCCGCGACGCAGGGCGAATTCGCCATTTTCGCGTTCGACGAACATGAAGGGCAACGCCATGTGACGGCTGGTTTCATAGCCCGGGATGATCCCGCCCATGGCGGGCGAGACGATAGCGGTGAACGGGCCATGACCTGCCGCCTTCAACGCCTCGGCCAGCGCCTTGCACAGGCGTTCGGTTCGCGCCGCATCGCGAAACACCAGGGCCTTTTGCAAAAAGACCGGACTGCGCAGCCCGGACGAGAGAATGAAATGACCTTCAAGAAGGGCGCCCGCCTCCTTGAACTCCGCCAGCACGTCCTCGGTGGTCATGCGGTCTCCTTTAAGGCAGGGTCTTCGGACAGGCGCGCACGCTCGGCCGAGACGACACGGTCGCTGGTCTTCAGCGCCGATACGATATTGTTCAGGTGGCGCGCGTCAAAGACCTCGACGTCAAACGCCATCTCGAAGAAATCTCGCGTGCGGGTCAGCGTCTTCACATCCGTGATATTGCCGCGCGCGTCGCCCACAACGCCGGCGATCTCCGCCAGCACGCCCGGCTCGTTGCGGACCGTGGCGTGGATCCGCCCCACCGAGACGCCGCGCGTATCCGCCTCCGGCGTCCATTTGAGATCGATCCAGTTGGCAAGACTGGCCTCATCTTCCCAGGCGGCCAGACGCTCGCAATCAATCACATGCACCTGCACGCCGCGGCCCGGCTGCAACACGCCCACAATCCGGTCTCCCGGCATGGGGGAGCAGCATTCGGCGAAATGCAGGGACACGCCCGGCGTCAAGCCGCGGCCATGGACAAACAGGGCGCCCTTCTCGTCCTCGATCAGTTCGCGATCCGAAACGCTGTCGCCGCGATGCTCGCGCTGGCCTGGGAAGACCGCGTCGAGCATTTCCGATGAACTGACAGTGCCGCGCCCCAAAGCGATCAGCAGGGCCTCCGGCGTTTCAAGCTCCAGCCGCTTCAGGGCGTCGCCCAGGGCGTTCTCGCGGAATTCCTTGCCTTCACGGGCGAAGGCGTGCTCGGCGATGACCCGTCCGATACGAGCGAACTCCTCGCTCTCGGACTCGCGGATCAGCTTGCGGATGGCGGCGCGGGCGCGCCCTGTAACGGCCACCTCCTCCCAGCCCGCAGGCGGCTGGCGCTCGCCCCCTTTGACGATCTCCACCACATCGCCATTGGACAGGCGCTGGCGCAGCGGGCGTTCGCGACCATTGATGCGGGCGCCGATGGCGGTGTAGCCGAGCTCGGTATGCACGGCGAAGGCGAAATCGAGCGGGGTCGCTCCGCTCGGCAGCGCGATCAGGCGGCCCTTGGGCGTGAAGCAATAGACTTGGTCGGAAAACATCTCGAGCTTGGCGTGCTCGAGAAATTCATCCGGGTCCCCGCCCTGCTCCAGGATCTCGACGAAGGGACGCAGGCGATCCAGCGGATCGCCGCCCGCCTCGCGCGCCGCCTTGGGATCATAGGCATAGCCGTTTTCGGTCTTGTAGCGCCAGTGCGCCGCAACGCCCGTATCAGCGACACGCTCCATCTCCTCGGTGCGGATCTGAAGCTCGACGCGAATATTGCCCGGCCCGATGATCGTGGTGTGCAGCGAGCGGTAATTGTTGGGTTTGGGCGTGGAGATGTAATCGTGGAAACGCTCGGGCACGCAGCGCCAGGTCCGGTGCACCACGCCGAGAGCGGCGTAACAGTCTTCCGGGGTCTCGGTGAGGATCCGGAAGGCGTAGATGTCGGCGATATCGTCGAAGGAGACGCCCTTCTTCTCAAGCTTTCGCCAGATCGAATAGGGCCGTTTCTCACGGCCGAAGACGCGGCATTCGATGCCCGCCTCGGTCAGTCGCTCTGACAGCGTCGAGGACACGATGGCCACAGCATCCGCGCGGGTTTCGCGCAATTCGGTCAGGCGGCGGGTGACAGACTCATAGGCGGCCGGATTGACGTTCTTGAAGGACAGGTTCTCGAGCTCGACGCAGACCCGGTTCACACCAATGCGTCGCGCAAGGGGCGCATAGATTTCAAGGGTCTCCAGCGCGATGCGCTCACGCTTTTCCGGCTTGGGCACATAATGCAGCGTACGCATGTTGTGCAGGCGGTCGCACAGCTTGACGAGAAGCACCCGGACATCACGGGTGATCGCCACGACCAGCTTCTGGAGGTTTTCAGCCTGCTTGGTGCGCTTGGAGGCGAGCTCCATCTGCCCCAGCTTGGTGACGCCGTCGACCAGCTTGGCCACATCGGATCCGAAAAGACGCTCGATGTCCTCAAGCGTCGCCGGCGTGTCCTCGACCGTGTCGTGCAGGAGCCCCGTGCACACCGTCGCCACGTCAAGGCGCAGCTCCGCCAGCAACATGGCGACCGCGACGACGTGGGAATAGTAGGGCTGCCCGGACTGGCGCGTCTGACCCTCATGGCTGTCGCGCGCAAAATCGTAGGCGCGACGGATCAGCTCCGCGTCAGCCTGAGGGTAATACGCCTGAACGCGCGCAACCAGATCGTCGGCGCTCGGGATTGCGTCGGCGGAAGCGAGCGCAGACGGAGACGCCAGCGCACTCATGAGGCTTAAAGTCGGCCGTCGGCCGGACCGTCACGGTCAGACTGCAGCGCCTTGAGCATGGCGGTTTCGTCCATCTCCGGCGCCGGGAGAGCCGGAGCAGCGGGCGCTTCGGTTTGCGGCACGCGTTCCTCGATGCCGCCCTCGTCATCGTCAGAGGGGATGACGCGCTGCAGACCGGACACCAGGCTTTCGCCCAGGGTCTCAAGGTCCAGCTTCTCGTCAGCAATCTCACGCAGGGCGACGACCGGGTTCTTGTCGTTGTCGCGATCCAGGGTCAGCTCCGCGCCGGCGGAGATGTTACGGGCGCGATGCGCGGCCAGAAGAACCAGACGGAACCGGTTATCGACCTTGTCAATGCAATCTTCGACGGTAACGCGAGCCATGCCGGGGGGCGCTCCTTGAATACGTAAGAGTTGAAAGAATGCTGATAGCTTAACTGGACGCGCGCTTCAACCTGTGCGTCGCAGCATGCAACACCCCGCCCGCAGGGCGACAGCCCTTGCGGTCCTCCCAGCTGAGCCGTCCGATAAGACGATCGATCGGATCGGCTGAAACCGGACAGCGCCAGTGTGGCGCAATTTCCCGCAGAGGCAAGAGCACAAAGGCGCGCGCGGTTGCGCGCGGGTGCGGCAGAACCAGTCCGTCAGATGATTCCGGCGTGCGGAGGCTTGCCCTGAAGTCAATCAGGTCCAGATCCAGTGTTCTGGGCGCATTCGGAGTGGAACGCACCCGGCCGCAAGCCGTTTCCACACCGTGCAGGATCTGCAGGAGACGCTCAGGATCATCCTCTGGCCAGTCAATCTGGGCCGCCGCGTTGAGGAAAGGAGGCTGGTCCGGATCCGGCCAGGCCGGCGTGCGCCAGGGTCGCGAGCATGACTGGACCTCAACGCCTTCGTGACTCAACAGCTGCAATGCACGACGCAGGTTTTCAAAGGCCGTGCAACGGCGGTAGGGTTGATTGGCTCCCAGGGCGACGAATATGCCCGGTCGGGCCTCATTCCCACTCAGTGATTTTTGGAAAGGCATAGAAATGACCTTCTACCCGAACGAGAAGCTCGGACTCTTCATCGATGGCGCAAACTTGTATTCAGCTGCGCGAAACCTTGATTTCGACATCGATTACAAGCGCTTGCTGGAGGAGTTCCGCAAACGCGGCCGCCTCATTCGCGCCAACTACTACACCGCTTTGATTGAAAGCGAAGAGTACACCCCCATCCGCCCCCTGATCGACTGGCTTGATTATAACGGATTCAAGGTCATCACGAAGGCGGCCAAGGAATATACCGACGACTCCGGACGCCGTCGCATCAAGGGCGACATGGATGTCGATCTCGCCATCGATGTCATGGAAGCTGCGGATTATCTCGATCACATCGTCCTGTTCTCTGGCGATGGCGATTTCAAGAAGGTGGTCGAGGCCGTCCAGCGCAAGGGCGTGCGGGTCTCCGTCGTCTCGACGCTGAAATCCTCCCCGCCCATGGCGGCGGACGACCTGCGTCGTCAGGCCGACACCTTCATCGAGCTTCAGGATCTGGGCAAGCTGGTCGGTCGCGAACGCCGTCAGCGCGATTATGACGACTCCGATTCCGACGATGACGAATAGGACCATCCCGGCGGAGCCCGCGGCTGATTGCGCGCTCTGCCCCCGCCTTGTCGCGTATCGCCTTGAGAATGTCGCCGCGGAACCGGACTGGTTCAACGGCGCCGTTCCAAGTTTCGGCGATGAGCAGGCGCGTCTTCTGGTGGTCGGGCTCGCGCCCGGCCGCGGCGGCGCCAACCGCACGGCGCGGCCGTTCACAGGCGACTGGGCAGGTGATCTTCTCTACCCGACGCTTGAGGCATTCGGCTTTTCCAAAGGCCGTTTTGATCCGGACGGGAATGACGATCTGCGACTGGTGGACGCCATGATCACCAACGCCGTGCGCTGCGTGCCGCCCCAGAACAAGCCCATTGGCGCGGAAATGAACAATTGCCGGCCATTCCTGGCGTCACGCATGGACGCCCTGCCCCGTCTGACGACCCTGATCTGTCTGGGACGCGTCTCACACGAGAACACGCTCAAGGCCCTCGGCTATAAACAGTCCGCCTTCAAGTTCGCCCATGGCGCGCGCCATGATGTGGACGGGCCGAACGGGCCTCTGGCGCTGTTCGACAGCTATCACTGCTCGCGCTACAACACGAACACCGGGCGGCTGACTGAAGCCATGTTCCACGACGTATTCCGCGACGCCCGCGCCCATGTGGACTCGCGCTAGACGGCCCACGCTCTAGCCGAAAGTCTTCATCAGGCGCGATTTCTGGCGCTGCCAGTCACGCTCTTTCTTGGTTTCGCGCTTGTCCACGGTCTTCTTGCCCTTGGCGAGGGCGATCTGGAGCTTGGCGATGCCACGCTCGTTGAAGTACATGCGCAGGGGCACGACCGTGCGTCCTTCGCGGGCGACAGACCCCGCGATCTTGTTGATTTCCTTCTTCTTCAGAAGGAGCTTCCGGCGACGGCGCGGCGCGTGGTTGAAACGGTTGCCATGATCATAGGGCGGAATGTCCGAATTGATCAGATACACCTCGCCATCTTCCGGGCTGACATAGGACTCGGCGATATTGGCCTTGCCTGCGCGCAGGGATTTCACCTCGGTGCCCACAAGCTGGATGCCGGCCTCGAAAGTCTCCTCGATTTCATAGTCGAAACGGGCGCGCCGATTGACGGCGACCAACCCGGCATCCTCTTTCTTCTTGCTCATAGCAGACCACAGCCTTCCATCGCCGCGCGCACTTTTTGCTTCACCGGATCCGGGCACTCCACCAGCGGCAGTCGGACTTCCTCCTCGCACAATCCCAGTAGCGAGAGGGCATATTTGCTGGGCCCCGGGCTCGGTGCGGAGAAGAGCGCTTCATGCAGGGGCTGCAGCTGATCGTTCAACATCCTCGCCTCATCCCAGCGACCGTCCAGACAGGCGTTCTGGAAACGGGCGCACAGATCCGGCGCGACATTGGAGGTCACCGAAATGGCGCCCTGTCCGCCATGGGCGTTATAGCCAAGCGCCGTGGCGTCATCGCCGGATAGCTGGATGAAGGCGTCGCCAATCAGGTTGCGATGACGGGTGACGCGCGACATGTCGCCCGTGGCATCCTTGACCCCGATGACATTGGGATGGCGCGCCATCTCCGCCATGGTTTCAGGCGTGATGTCGACGATGGACCGTCCGGGAATGTTATAGACGAAGATGGGCAGGGCGACGGCGTCCGCAATGGCGGTGAAATGCGCCAGAATCCCGGCCTGGGACGGTTTGTTGTAGTACGGGGCCACGACCAGTCCGGCGTCCGCGCCCTTTTCCTTGGCGTGTTGCTGCAGCTGGATGGAAGCCGCCGTGGCGTTCACGCCAGTGCCCGCAATCACGGGAACGCGGCCGCCCGACACCTCTATGCAGAGCTCGACAACGCTCAGACGCTCCTCGAGCGTGAGCGCAGGCGTTTCACCGGTTGTTCCGGCTGGTACGAGCGCATGGGTTCCCGCTGCGATCTGGCGCTCGACCAGGGCAGCGAAGGCCTTCTCGTCAACGGCGCCATTCTTGAACGGAGTGACCAGCGCTGTCATGGAGCCTTTGAACATGGGGCTAACCTTCATCGGAACTTCAAATTCGGGCGCGGACCATACGCGCGCCATTGTTTTGCGCCAAGTGCAGAGGACAACCATGGACAGCCGCTTGCACTTGCCTCACCCTGATCCTCATCTGGCCTCAATATAGGACGTTAGCCGTGACCTCGTACCGCGCCGCGCTGCTCATGCTCGCCCTGGCCCTGCCCGTTTCCGCTGCGGACGCGCAAACGCCGTCCCCGCGCCTGAAGCCCCCTGTTCCCAACCATTCCCTGTTGCTCGACGATGCGGACTTCACGGCTTTCCGTCATGGCATGCGCGACGCCGATGATGATGACTGGGACGCTGTGCGCCAGGCCATCCTCACGACCGACAACCCGGTCGCGGACAATATCCTGCTCTGGCGGGTCGCGGTTAGTGACGCCCGAGCGCCCTTTTCCGATCTGGATCGCGCCATCGACGAGCTGGAGGGCTGGCCGCGGCATGACTCCATCCGGCGCGAGGCGGAATGGAAGATCGAGGATTCCGGTCTCAGCCCGGCCCTGATCGCGGCCTGGTTCGAGGATCGCGAACCGGTCACCGGCGAAGGCCGTGTGGCCCTGGGCGAAGCCCTGATCGAGCTGGGTCGGGCCGAAGAAGGCGCCGAGCAGATCCGCACCGCCTGGCGCACCCAGACCCTGAGACTGTCCAATCAGAACCAGGTGCTGCGCGAACATGGCGACCTTCTGGCCGGTGAAGACCACGCGGCACGGGTGGATTTTCTGCTTTGGGCCGGGCAGCGCACGGCCGCGAGCCGGTTGTTGCCGGAGCTGTCCGCAGGCGAACGCCGTCTGGCCGAAGCCCGCATCAGCCTCGCCAGCCGGTCCTATGGCGTGGACAGTGCGGTGGCCGCCGTTCCGGATTCGCTGAGCACGGCGCCCGGTCTTGTGTATGAGCGCGCCCGCTGGCGCCGGCAGCGCGGGCTCGACACCTCGCTCGAGCTGCTGCTCGAACTGCCCGACAGCTATGACAACGACGCCGCGCTTGAATCCATGTGGACCGAGCGCAAGCTGATGATCCTGGACCTGATCCGGGATCGTGACTTCGAAACCGCCTATGAGCTGGCCGCCGCCAACGGCATGGAGCGGGGCGTGGATTTCGCCGACGCCGAATTCCTGGCCGGATGGCTGGCGCTCACCAAGCTGGACCAGCCCGGCGTCGCTTTCGCCCATTTCGAACGGCTTGAAGAGGGCGTGACGACCCCCGTCTCCACCTCGCGCGCCCTCTACTGGCAAGGACGGGCTGCAGAAGCCTCGGGCGAGCTGGATCTGGCGTCAGAGCGTTTCGCCGCCGCGGCGGGCTATCCGACCGCATACTATGGCCAGCTCGCCATTCTCGCCCTGGGTCCGGACGCGGCGCAGCTCGATTTGCCGCCGGACCCCCAGCCCAGCGAGGAGGAGCGCGCCGCGTTCAACGCCCGGCCCGAAATCCAGGCCCTGCGCCTTCTGGCCGAGGTCGATGCGGACTATCTGTTCCGGGTCTTCATGTACCATTTCGACGACGAGATGCAGACGCCGGAAGAACAGGCGATGATCACCGATATCGCGCTGGAATACCTGCAGATCCGCCAGGCGGTGCGCGCCGCCAAGGCCGGACGCCTGCAGGGCATGATCCTGGCCGAACGCGCCTATCCGGTGATCGACCTGCCGGACACCGCGCCCGTCGCGCCCGAAGCCGCGCTGACCTATTCTGTCATCCGTCAGGAGACCGAGTTCGACCCGCAGGCGATTTCCGGCGCGGGCGCCCGGGGCCTGATGCAGATGATGCCGGCGACGGCCCGTCAGACCGCGCGTCAGCTCGATCTGCCCTACAGCTTTCACTGGCTGACCGATGATCCCAGCTACAACCTCACCCTCGGCATGGCGCACCTTCAGGAGGTGGTCACCGATTATGAGGGGTCGCTGGTGATGGCGCTCGCCGCCTATAATGCGGGCGGCCATCGCGTTCGGCGCTGGGTCGACAATTATGGCGATCCGCGCACCGACGACATCGACCCGATCGACTGGGTGGAGTCCATCCCCTTCTCCGAAACCCGCAACTACGTTCAGCGCATCATCGAGAACCTGCAGGTCTATCGGGCCCGTCTGAACGACGGGCAGACCACGCCGCTCAACATCACAGAGGATATGGCCGGCCAGTTCGCCCGGGATCTGCCGGCCCTGCCCGACGACTTCGTCGCCGCCCTGCGCGAAGCCCAGGCCGCAGAAGCCGCGATGGAAGAAGCCCAGGTCGAACAAGGCCCGGACGCCCCGGTTCTGACCGGGCCGGAAACCGGTGAAGATGGCGGCGCAGACCGACGCTAGGGCTAGCTGGACAGCGCCTGTTGAAAGACGGCGCTGTCCACATTGCCGCCCGTGAGAACGACAACCGTCGTCTTGTCCTTCACGTCGATCTTGCCCGACAGGACCGCCGCCAGCGCGGCCGCGCCACCCGGCTCCAGAACCAGTTTGAGCGTGTCAAACCCGTAGCGAACGGCCTGCAGCGCTTCGAGATCGCTGATGACGCCCACGCCTGCCAGCCGCGGCTGGTTGATCGCATAGGTCAGCTCGCCCGGCGTTTCGGTGAGCAGCGCGTCGCACAGCGATCCGCCCTTGCGGGCATTCACGACCTTCTTGCCGCTATCCAGAGAGCGCGCATGATCATCAAAGCCTTCGGGTTCGGCGCCGAAGACGCGCGTCCGGGGCGAGAGCGCCTCCGCCGCCAGATTGATGCCGCCAATCAGACCGCCGCCGCCGACACAGCAGACAAGCTGATCGGCCGTCTCGCCCCGGGCTTTCATGGTTTCGAAGATTTCCAGCCCGCACGTGCCCTGCCCGGCGATGACGTCGGGATGATCAAAGGACGGGATCAGGGCCGCGCCGCTTGTCTCGCAGAGCGCCTGCGCGATCTCGACCCGGCTCTCGGTTTCACGGTCATAAGCGCGGATTTCCGCACCCCGCGCCAGCACGCCCGCCTTCTTCACCTCGGGCGCGTCTTCAGGCATCACAATGATCGCCTTGATCCCCAGAATGCGAGCGGCTTCGGCCACGCCCTGGGCGTGATTGCCGGAGGAAAACGCCACGACCCCGGCCTGTCTTTGCGAATCATCCAGTCGCGCAAGGGCGTTGAAGGCCCCGCGAAACTTGAAGGTGCCGGTGCGCTGCAGGCATTCCGCTTTTAAAAATATGCGTCCGCCCATCCGTTCATTCAGGGCGTGGTTCATCAGGAGCGGCGTCTGAACCGCCTGATCTTTCAGGCGTGCGGCAGCTGCACGGACATCTTCGAACACGGGAAGCGGATGGGTCATGGTCACAAAGCCTTTCGCGGAGTTGTGCAGCTGCAAGAAACTGATGTGAAAGGGATTGCGTAGTGCGCTTTCGGGCCTTTTGATAGAGCCAACAACAAAACGAGCCGATGCGCGGCCTCGCGCATCAGGTGACAGGGGAGGACTACGACGTGCTACGCGGTCAGATGATGAACCGTCCGCTGATGATTGCGGACATCTTGCGCCATGCTGCCTTCAACCACGGTCAACGCGAGATCGTGTCTCGGCTTCCCGATACCGGAGAGATCCATCGCTACGGGTATGCCGATTGCTACAAGCGCACCCAGCAACTCGCCAACGTCCTGACAGGCCCTTTGAAAGTGAAGCCCGGCGACCGGATCACCACCATCGCCTGGAACACGCACCGGCATATGGAGCTGTATTACGCGGTCTCCGGCATCGGGGCCGTGGTGCACACCGCCAATCCGCGCCTGAGCCCGGAGCAGCTCGCCTGGATCATCGATCACGCCAAGGCCAAGCATGTCTTCTTTGACGTGACCTTCGCCCCGCTGGTCGACGCCGTCGCCAAGCATTGCAAGACGGTGAAGCGCTGGGTCGCAATGACCGGCGAAGCGACCAAGCCGGAAACCAAGACCAAGATCGACGTCTATGAGACCCTGCTGTCCAATGCCGACGATCATTACGACTTCCCCGAGTTTGACGAGAACGCCGCAGCGGGCCTGTGCTACACCTCTGGCACCACGGGCGATCCCAAGGGCGCGCTCTATTCGCACCGCTCAACGGTTCTGCACGCCATGGCGTGCTGCAGCGTCGACGCCATCGGCGTGGGCGCGGACGGCGTGGTGATGCCGGTCGTTCCCATGTTCCACGTCAACGCCTGGGGCGTGCCCTATGCCGCCGCCATGGCCGGCGCCAAGCTGGTGATGCCTGGCGCGCAGCTTGATGGCGAAAGCCTGCAATCCCTGATCGAGGGCGAGACCGTCAACCAGGTGCTGGGCGTGCCCACGGTCTGGCTGGGTCTGCTGCAGTATCTGCGCGATAGCGGCAAACGCATCGATTGCGTCCAGAAGGTGCTGATGGGCGGCTCGGCCATGCCCGAAGCCCTGATGCGCGCCTATCAGGACGAGTATGGCGTCGAGATGCAGCAAGGCTGGGGCATGACCGAGATGAGCCCGCTGGGCACGGTCGGCAAGCTGCTGCCCAAGCACGAGGACCTGACCGAGGACGAGAAGGTCGGCATCAAGCTCAAGCAGGGCCGCCTCCTGTTCGGCGTCGAGATGCGCACCGTGGATGATGACGGCAATGTCCTGCCGCGCGACGGCCAGTCCGCCGGTCACATCCATGTCCGCGGCCCGTGGATCATCGATAGCTATTATCGCGGCGCCGGCCCGGACAGCTTCACCGATGACGGCTGGTTCAAGACCGGCGATGTCGGCCATATTGACCAGGACGGCTACATGACCATCACCGACCGCTCCAAGGACGTGATCAAGTCCGGCGGCGAATGGGTCAGCTCCATCGATCTGGAAAACGCGGCCATGGGCCATCCCGATGTGGCGATGGCCGCCGCGATCGGCATGCCGCATCCCAAGTGGCAGGAGCGCCCGCTCCTGATCGTGCAGCCCAAGCCGAACACCAATCCGACCGCGGATTCCATTCGCGACTATCTGGCGACCCGCGTCCCGAAATGGTGGCTGCCGGACGGCGTCGAGTTCATTGATGAAATGCCGATCGGCGCAACGGGCAAGATCCTCAAGACCAAGCTGCGCGAGATGTTCAAGGACTACACCTTCCCTGAATAACACGCGTCCTTTTGCAAGACGTGAAACCCCGGTCCTGCCAGGCCGGGGTTTTTCGTGTCCGGGACCTTACGGGATCGTCACTTGAAGTCCGGACCCGCCATCCCCACTTTTATCGACAAACAATAAGGAGGTTGGTCATGGACGTTTTGATTCTGCTGGTGGTGCTGAATTTTCTGCCCACGGTGATTGCGCTCTTGCGCGGTCATCACAACAGCTTTGCGATCTTTCTGACAAACCTGTTGCTGGGCTGGACGGTTGTCGGCTGGATCATCGCCCTGATCTGGTCCTTCACCGCAGTGGCGCGGCCGGTCCGGGCGTAAGAGTATAAACGAGGCGTTTACCATCTGAGTATTACCCCTGTGATATTGAACACACGGGGAAATTCATGCTCAGCTTCGGTCGCAAACCTGACGCGAACGCGTCGGCCACTCTCGGAACGGCCACACCGGCGAACGCGCCTGCACCTGACTGGGCCAACGCCCTGTCGACGGCGATCCGCGAGATACGATGCGGTCGCTCGCCCGAGCTGAGCGGCTTGCCGCCGCAAGCGGCGAGCGCCCTCGCCGAGCTGCATCAGGAGCTCAGGGCGCGAAACGCCGCCGAGCTTGAGCGCACGGTCAACGCCTCGGTTCAAAACTCGGAAGCCATGGCCGCCGTCGCCCGCGCGACAGGTGAAGTGCGCAAGATGGACACCCATGTGTCGGGCATGTCCACGGCGGTGGAGGAGCTGGACTTCTCCATTCACTCGATCACCAAGCTGGCCAATACCGGCGCCGACTCTCTCAGCGCCTGCGTTGAGCAATCCCAGACCGGTCTTGAGGCCGTGCGTCTGACCCGCTCGGAAACCGAGCAGCTGGGCGGCGCCTTCGAAACCATCACCGGGCGGGTCACCGATCTCGAACAGGCCTCCCGCCAGATCGCGGAAATCGTCGACACGATCGCCGCCATCGCCGACCAGACCAATCTTCTGGCCCTGAACGCCACGATCGAAGCCGCACGCGCCGGTGAAGCCGGACGTGGCTTTGCAGTCGTTGCGGGCGAGGTGAAGGCGCTCTCGGGCCAGACCGCGAAAGCGACCGAGGATATTCGCCAGCGCATGGATCATCTGCAGCAGCAGGTGGCCGCCATCACCGAAGCCGTCTCCAATTCCTCCGGTTCTGTTCAGGAAGGGATCAATGCAGCGAACGCCTCAGAAAACGCCGTAAACTCGGTGACGGACACCATGCGCGAGAGTGCGCGGATCGTCTCGGAAATCGCCCAGCTGATCACCGAACAGTCGAGCGCCACCACGAACCTGTCGAGTTCTGTCAGCGAGATCGCCAGCGGCGCCACCCGCGCGCGCGAGCGTGTTGAACATGTGGTGGAGGCCAGCGCCGGCACCGAATCCACGATCGGCCAGACCCTGGCGGCCCTGAGCGAGCGCAATATCGACAACTTCGTCCTGCACTGCGCCAAGTCCGACCATCTGCTCTGGAAGAAGCGGCTCAACAGCATGCTGGTCGGGGCCACGAAACTCAGCGAGAGCGAACTCTCAGATCACCGCTCCTGCCGTCTGGGCAAATGGTATGAATCCGCCCGGTCCGAATATGGCCGCATCCCGGCCTTCCAGGCGATCGAGGCGCCGCACGCCAGGGCGCATGAATGCGGCAAGCGCGCCGCGCGCCTGTGCGCCCAGGGCGATTACGCCGGCGCCGAAGCGGCCGTTGAAGAAATGGAAGCGGCTTCCGAAGAGGTGATCAAGACGCTCGACCGGCTTATTGGCGAGCTGAGCGCCGATACGGTCAGCAAGGCGTCCTGACGCTTCCCGGTTCTGAACCATCACGGGCGGCGGAGCAATCCGCCGCCCGCGTCTTATCCGCTAACGAAAATCGCTAATTTCGGAGAGCGCCTTTTTCTGAAGTGCGTGAAGCGGGACTTGCGCACCCTCCTGGGGATAGCCGCAGACGATCAGCATCATTGGCTTCTCAGATGCAGGGCGTTCGCAGATCTCGGTCAGGAAGCCCATCGGATTGGGCGTATGGGTCAGGGTCGCCAGGCCCGCCTGGTGCAGGCTGGCGATCAGCAGGCCGCAGGCGATACCGACGCTTTCAGAGACATAATAATTCTTCCGGTCATCGCCCGGCTTCGGTCCGCCGCGGCGTTGGGCGAACACGGCGATGATCCATGGCGCGGTTTCCAGAAACGGCTTGCTGGCGTCGGTGCCCAAAGGCTCCAGCGCCTCAAGCCATTCCGCGCTGGCCTTGCCCTCATAGAAGGCGCGTTCTTCCGCTTCCGCCGCTTCGCGCAATTGCGTCCTCAAAGGACCCTGCCCCAGAACGGTGAAATGCCAGGGCTGGTGATTGGCGCCATTGGGCGCGGTGCCCGCCGTCAGGATCGCCGTCTCGATGATCTCACGCGGGACCGAGCGGTCGGAGAAATCGCGCACCGTGCGCCGCTGGCGCATGGTCTCGTAAAACGCCTCCGCCCGGGCGCGCATTTCGGCTTCGGGCAGTTCGGAAAATTCAAGCGGGGTCACGGGATGGGTCATGGGCGCATTCTTATCGCGAATGCGCCCGGACGCCATTCACGAATGAACTACACCTGCGTCCAGTCGAGGATCACCTTGCCTGCCTTGCCCGAGCGCATGGCGTCAAAGCCGGTCTGGAAATCGGTCGCCGGCAGGCGATGGGTGATGAGCTGGCTGACATCGAGGCCGGACTGCAGCATGGCCAGCATCTTGTGCCAGGTCTCGAACATTTCCCGGCCATAGATGCCCTTGAAGGTGATCGCGCGCATGATCAGGCTGCCCATGTCGAGATTGAACGGCTTGCCGGGCAGGCCCAGCATGGCGATCTTGCCGCCCATCACCATGTTCTCGACCATCTGGGTGAAGGCCGGCTCCGCGCCCGACATTTCAAGCCCGACGTCAAAGCCCTCGGTCATTTTCAGTCGCGCGCGCACATCCTTGAGATCATCCTTGGTGGTGTTCACCGGAACAGCCGTAGGGCAGACCTTTTCCAGAAGCGCCAGACGATCCGGATTGATGTCGGTCACAGCGATATGGCGCGCGCCGCAATGACGCGCCACCGCGGCGGCCATGATGCCGATCGGGCCTGCGCCCGTGATCAGCACGTCCTCGCCCACAAGATCAAAGGCGGTGGCGGTGTGAACCGCATTGCCCAGCGGATCCAGGAAGGCCGCCTGCTCCATCGCGACTTCATCGGGCAGCGGCACAACGTTGAAGGCCGGGATGACGAGGTATTCGGCGAAGGCGCCGGGCATGTTCACGCCAATACCCTTGGTGTCGGGATCGAGGTGGAAGCGCCCCGCGCGCACAGCGCGCGATTTCTGGCCTACCACATGGCCTTCGCCGGACACGCGCATGCCGGGGCTGACCCGGGTCACGTCCGCGCCGACCTCTTCGATCACGCCACCGAATTCATGGCCCACAACCATGGGCACCGGCACGTTCTTCTGCGCCCAGCTATCCCAGTTGTAGATGTGCACATCGGTGCCGCAGATGGCGGTATTGTGCACGCGGATCAGGACATCGTCCGGTCCCACGACCGGCTTGTCGACCTCCTGCAACCACAGACCTTCTTCGGCTTTGGCTTTGACGAGGGCTTTCATGAGGGGGCTCCCGGATTGAGAGGTGGACGTCTCGGCTCGGTTTGATCACGCCCCGCGCGGAAAGAAAAGAGCGCCCCTCATTGATGTGCTTCCGGATCAGCCCTCATGCCCGTGCGCGACCGGCGGAATGATCCGCGCAATCACGCCAGAGCTGGGGAACGGCGCCGTCAGAACGCCGCGCACCGGCGTCCAGGCGACCCCCAGGAGCACCACAATGCCGCCCAGCACCAGCAGCGTCACGGCAGCCACGCCCGCGCCATCAAGGCCCAGCTGATTGACCAGCACAGCCAGCGCCACGCCGGTCGTCAGCAGACCCGAGACGATCAGGGCCCGCCTGTTGATCAGGAGGGAGATGAGCGCAAAAACGGCGATGACGACCAGGGAGACAATGGCGGCGCGCAGCGCATATCCATCCTCGGTCATGGGCATGAATACAGGCCCTGTCCCCAGAGGCGACTCGCCGTCCGCCTGCGCACCCGTAATCGCCAGGGTGACAGCGGCCGATAGCAGCATCGGGGCGGCAAAGAAGTGCAGCCAGAACCCCGTTCCCGACAATCGCGTTGTCCGCGCCGGGTCCCGCGCATCGAAGGCGATGCCGCCCAGGAACAGCGCCAGCCCCATCAGGAGATTGATCAACGGATTGAACCGCACAACCGTATAGGGATCGATCACCAGCCAGGCCAGCATGGCGAAGCTGACAAGCGCCAGTCCGGTCAAACCGCCCGCAAACGGCAGACGGAAGCTTGAATAGTAAAAGGCGCTGACGACCAGCGCCGATCCGCCAAACACAATGGGCATCAGACGGATCGTCCAGGGCAGATCCGCCAGCATGGCGTCGAACGCCTCCCGCGACAGCGCGCTCGTGCTGGTGATGCTGTCGACCGCCGCATCAAAGGCGGCGGAGTCAAACTGCGCCATGATCAGCCGGATATAGATCCAGCTCAGGGCAAGACTTGCGAACACCACAAACACGCAGCACAGGACAATGCCGGGAAGGATGCGGCGCTGGCGTCCGACGAGGAGCGCCGACAAGCCCCAGGCCATGAGACCGATCAGCGCCAGCAGCGTGATGGCGGCGGCATGAGAACTGAGCGAGCCCGCTTCCAGTCTCAGGGATTCATGAAATTGCGCGCCGCCCAGGCTCAGTCCCGCGAACAGGATCACCACGCCAATGGTGGTGAAGATGTCGTGGAAGTTATTGAGGAAGGGCAGCATCTCATCGCCCGGTCGCGCGCTGTTGGCGGCGCCTTCATCGGCCGCAATCGCTGCAGTCTGAGTTTCGGTCATGGCGTCCCCCTGCCTGACTTGCATCAACGCCAGACTGACACGCGCACACGCAAAGCGCACCTTAAACCGTACGCATTCCCTGATCAGGGCGCTCGCAGGCTGTCGCGCTCGATGACTTCGCCATGCAGGATAACTGCGTCAATGCTGCGCCAGGCGCTCACGCTCTCGAACGGGTTCTCCTTCAAAAGCACCAGATTGGCGATGAAGCCCGGTGCGATCTGGCCGTACTCGGTTTCAAGACCGAACTGGTTGGCAATGGTCAGCGTGCCGGAGCGGAAGATATCGGTCGCGCTCATGCCCGCCGCGGCCATGGCTTCCATTTCCAGAAGCGTGCAAAGCCCGGGCTGATTGATCGCGGTGGGGCTGCCGGGGCAGTCGCTCGCCAGCATCACCTTATGGCCCTGGCCGTGCAGATAGGCGAGCGCGCGCTGACCGCGCTGCACGCCGAAGCCGAAAATGCCGGCGATTTCCTCGCGCGGCATGTCGGCGGGGAAATCAGACGCCAGCTCATCGGCGAACCAGTCCGCCCCGCCCTGACGATAGAAGATCATCAGGTCAGACGGCGTCACGGATACAAGGTCAGGATTGTCCAGTGCGCCGGGGCGCACATGGTCAGAAAGGCCGCCCATCACGCGCAGGGTCGGCATATAGCCCACATGACCCGCGACAACCCGGTCGAGAGTGTCCACTACTGGCGGATCGCCCTCGGGCCATTGCCAATTCCACAGGCCATGCGCCATCACACCCAAGCCGTGATCAAGCGCGATCTCGTACATGTCGATGGCGTTGGCGTGCACGAGAACCGGCATGGTGCGGGCATCCGCTTCGGCCTTGATGGCGTCGAGCGTCTCCCCACTCATCAAGGGCCAATCATTGGCGGCCCCAAATCCGTCCTCGAGATAGACCTTCACGCATATTGCGCCGTCAGTCTGCATGCGCTCGATCACCGATGCGGCGTCTTCGGGCGTATCGATGTCATAGGGATAAGCGTCTTCCGGGTTTTCGCCCGCGCGCTGATTGACCGGATAGCCATCATGCGGCCCCGGAACCTCGCCACAGCGCAGCAAATCGGGATGATGCGGCTGATCGGTAAAGATCTCCCAGCCTGTCAGCGGGGCCGGGTCGAGCACTTGCGTCACGCCATGATAGAGCAGGCTGCGCGGCTGTTGCGCCATATAGGCCGCGACCAGAGCGGGATGCTCATTTGCTGGCGGCAGTCCCGCCGCGCCCATGCCCGGCACGAAGGAGACGTGGTGGTGGCTGTCCGTCAGGCCGGGCGCCAGATAACGCCCCTGCCCGTCCAGCAGCATTTCCTCGCCTTGCGGCTCAAGCAGCTGCTCGCTGATCTCGACGATCCGGCCATCGCGAATCCTTACAGACTGATCCGCCAGGACCGCATCGCGTTCCGGGCTGGCGATCGTGACATTGCGAATGACGAGATCATCAGACGGAACCGCCTGAACGGTGAGGAGCGCAAGAGCGAGCGCAGAAATTGACATGATGTAAACTCCCGGTTTGAGCCGGGGTCTACATCACGTCAAATCACCCTGGAACCCTGACAGATGTCAGGTCAGGCTCAAATTTGGATCAGATAACCCCCAGCTCCTTGCCCACCTTGGTGAAGGCGGCGACGGCGCGGTCGATCATTTCGGGGGTGTGGGCGGCGCTCATCTGGGTGCGGATACGGGCCTGGCCCTTGGGCACCACGGGATAGAAGAAGCCGATCACATAGACGCCCTCCTCCATGAGCTTGTCGGCCATCTTCTGGCTCAGCGACGCATCGCCCAGCATCACCGGGATAATCGGGTGTTCGCCCGGCAGCAGGTCAAATCCCGCTTCGGTCATGCCGGTGCGGAAGCGTTTGGCGTTGTCAAACAGGCGGGCGCGCAGATCATCGCCCTCACGCACCATTTCGAGCGCCTTGAGGCTCGCGCCCGCAATGGCCGGGGCCAGAGAGTTCGAGAACAGATAGGGACGCGAACGCTGGCGCAGAATGTCGATGACCGGCTTCTTTGCGGCGGTGAAACCGCCCATGGCGCCGCCAAGCGCCTTGCCCAGCGTGCCGGTGATGATGTCCACCCGACCCATCACGCCGCAATGTTCGACCGAGCCGCGACCGTTCGGGCCCATGAAGCCGTGGGCGTGACAATCATCGACCATGGTCAGCGCGTCATACTTGTCCGCCAGATCACAGATGTCCTTGAGATTGGCGATATAGCCATCCATCGAGAACACGCCATCGGTGACGACCAGAATAGTGCGCGCGCCATCCTCGCGGGCCTGCTTGAGCTGGGCCTCGAGATCATTCATATCCGAGTTGGCGTAGCGATAGCGCTTGGCCTTGCACAGGCGCACGCCATCGATGATGGAGGCGTGGTTCAGCGCGTCGGAGATGATCGCGTCTTCCGGGCCCAGCAGCGGTTCGAACACGCCGCCATTGGCGTCAAACGCGGCGGCATAAAGGATCGCGTCTTCCTGGCCGGTGAAGTCGGCGATCGCCGCCTCAAGCTCTTTATGGACCTCCTGCGCGCCGCAGATGAAGCGCACGGACGCCACGCCATAACCATAGCGATCCAGCGCAGTCTTCGCCGCCTCGATCAGCTCGGGCCGGTTGGCGAGGCCCAGGTAATTGTTGGCGCAGAAGTTCAGCACATGGCGCTCGGCGCCATCGGTTCCGCGCACATCGATCTCGGAGAATTGCTGCGAAGTGATGGTGCGTTCGCGCTTGTAGAGACCCTCCGCTTCGATCTCGGACAGGGTCTCGGTCAGGCGGTCGTAAAAACTCTGGGACATGGGTGGACTCCCTTCAAAGATCGAAACTGGAAAGCAATCTAGCTCAGCGACAGCGTCTTGCCCGGCGCGATGTCCGCGAGGCTCTGCTTGACATGGATCAGAGCGGGCTTGCCGGCATTGAGCGCTTGATCGAGGGCTGCGGCGAAGTCTTCGGTCTTGTCGACGAAATAACCCGCACAGCCACACGCTTCCGCCATCAGCTTGAAGTCGGGATTGGCCAGATCCGTACCGCTGACCCGCCCCGGATAAGCGCGCTCTTGGTGCATGCGAATGGTGCCATAGGCGCCATTGTCAAAGACGCAAACGACAATGTTCGCGCCGTGCTGAACGGCGGTGGCGAGCTCCGGCGCCGCCATCATGAAATCTCCATCCCCGCACACCGCGATCACCGGGCGGTCCGGGCAATGCAACTTGGCGGCGATCGCCGCCGGCAAGCCATAGCCCATCGCGCCCGAGGTCGGGGCGAGCTGGCTGGGGCAGCACTGGTGCACCCAGAAGCGATGCAGCCAGGCGGCGAAGTTCCCTGCGCCATTGGTCATGATCGCTTGACCGCCAAGCTTCTCGGACGTTTCACGCCAGATGATTGACGGGTTCACATCGCCGGTCACCTCGACCGGCTCGATCCAGGCGTCATAGGCGGCGCGGCACTGCTTGACCCACTCGCTGCGCGTGGCGGCGCGCTCTGGCCTGGAGGCCGCGTGGATACTGCTCAGCGCGGGGCCAGCCTGGGCGGTGACTGCGAGCTTCGGCCGGTAGACCCGCCCCAGCTCTTCTCCGCCCGGATGGATATGGACCAGACGGTCCGCCACGCCTTCGGGCACATCGAACAGATCATAGCTCTGGGTGGTCATCTCGCCGAGGCGAGGACCAATGGCGACGATCAGGTCCGCCTCACGCAGCGCCCCCACGACAGCGGGGCAAGCGCCAATGCCCGCCTCACCGCCATAATGGGAATGCTTGTTATCAAACAGGTGCTTGACGCGGAAACTTGTTATGACGGGGCAATTCATCTGCTCGGCAAATGCGTGCAGAGCCGTCCGGTCTTCATCGCGCCAGCCCGGCCCGCCGACCATCACGACCGGGCGGTCTGCCGCATCGATCATCTGGGCGATTTCGGCGGCAGTGCTGGCGGACACTTCACTGCGCGCCATCGGCAAAGCCGCTGCTGCGGGCGCGTCCGCGATCTCGGTCAGCATGTCTTCAGGCAAGCCGACAACCACCGGGCCCGGACGACCATTCATGGCGAGCGAGAAGGCGCGCATCATCATTTCGGGCACGCGGGCGGGATCACGGATCTCGAACGCCGCCTTGGCGAGACCGGCGAAGGCCTGCCCGTAATCAAGCTCCTGGAACGCCTCGCGGCCCTCATCCTCGCGCCGGACCTGACCGACGAGAAGGATCATGGGGGTGGAGTCCTGAAGCGCGGTGTGTACGCCCACAGCGGCCTGGGTGGCGCCTGGTCCGCGCGTGACGAAACAGATGCCCGGCCTGCCGGTCAGCTTGCCATGGGCTTCGGCCATGTTCGCTGCGCCCGCCTCGTGACGACATTGAATGAACGGGATGCCTGCATCCACCAATGCATCAAGAGCCGCCAGGTAACTCTCTCCCGGAACACCGAAAATCCGTTCAACGCCATTGGCGGACAAGGCGTCGATAAGGTGCTGGGCGCCGGTGCGGGAAGGCATGATGTGGGTCTCCAGGATTGTTGACCCGATCTGCTAACGCGCACCGGCGGTGCAAGGCAAGCGTCAGGCGGCGCGCACGCCAGCGAGGAAGCGCTCGATCGTCGCCTTCAGACCCTGGGCTTCACCGGCGACGGCGACGCTGGCCTGATCGAGATCCCGCGCGCCCTGGCTCGCCTGATCGGCCCTTTGCTGCGCCTGACTGACCTCAGAGCGCACTTCGCCTGTGGCTGCTGCGGCGTTCTGCGCGGAGCTTGAGATTTCCGCGGCCGCCGCCCGCTGCTCTTCCATGGCGGCGGAAATGGCGGTGGCGATCTCATAGGTCTCGCCAATGACGCCGGTAATCTTTTCGATGGCGGCGACCGAGGCTTCGGTCGCGTTCTGAATGCCCTTGATCTCGGTGGAAATACTCTCGGTGGCGTGCGCAGTCTGCTCGGCTAGCGCTTTCACTTCGCTGGCCACCACGGCAAACCCCTTGCCGGCCTCGCCGGCGCGCGCGGCCTCGATGGTGGCGTTGAGCGCCAGAAGATTGGTCTGTTCGGTGACGCCGGCGATCAACTGGATAATGCCATCGATCTTCTGAGCCGCCTCCGCCAGCTTCTGCACGTCGGCGCGGGTCAGATCCGCTTGCTCCACGGCAGCCTTCGAGACCTCGGAGGAGCGCAGCGATTGCTGGTTGATCTCACTGATCGCCGCCGTCAGCTCCTCAGCCGCCGCCGCCACAACCTCGACGCTCTCGGCCGAGGTTTGCGCAGCGCCATCCAGAACGCGCGCTCCATCGGCGGTCGCGCCCGCATTGGACTTCATGCCATCAGACGAGGCGCGCAGTTGTTCGCCCGCCGCCTCAAAGGCCGAAATCGCCAGCGCAGCGCTATTGTCGAATTCGGAAACCAGCGCCTCGATCTGCTCCGCCCGGCGAAGTTGCGCCTCCCGAGCCGCCTTGGCCTCGGCTTCCAGCCGTTCACGCTCCTGCGCGGAGGCCTGCAGGACTTTGACCGATCTCGTGAGGTCCGTCACTTCCTTGCCATCCGGCTCGGGCAGAGCCGTGTACGTATCACCTTGCGCCAGCCGCTCCACGGCGCCGCAGAGACGCGCCACGGGTCGCTGAATGGAACGGTTGAGCAGAAAGGCGCCGGCAAACAGAAGAAGGATCACGACCAGATTGCCGACCGCCAGCACCATGATGTTGGACCAGATCCGCGCCTGGACATCATCCACATAGACTCCGGCCCCGACAATCAGCCCCCAGGGCTCGAACAGCTCGACATAGCTGCGCTTGGGCACCGGCGCATCAGACCCTGCGCGCGGCCAGCCATAATCCACATAACCGGCGCCGTCCGCCCGGGCGACCTGCGCCATCTCGCGGAACAGATACAGGCCGTTCGGGTCCTGATTGCCATACATGGACTGGCCGTTGAGATCGGGACGCACAGCGTGCATCACCATCACGTGGTCCAGATCAAAGACGAAGTAGTAATTGTCGCCCTCAAACCGCATATCGCCCAGGACCCGCATGGCGGCGGCTTGCGCTTCAGGCTGCGACATCTCTCCGGAGTCCACGCGGGCCTGATAGGAGTTCATCGTTGTCGATGCGATTTCTATGATATCGCTAAGTGACTGATCAACTTCATGAAGTATTCCGCGCCTAAGCTCCACGGCGCTCACAGTCGTCAGGGCGACGAGCAAACACGCCATGACGGCGCCCGCAAGATAGAGCTTCTGACCAATGGATGCATTCTTCAGCATGGTTCTGTATCCCGGAGCCGTATGCCCGGAGAGTTCAGAGCGAGTCTGTTAACGCATCATTATTTATTGAATTCATTGCCAGAAAGAGCGATCAAAACCCGTAACGGACACCCAGATTCAAGGTCAGAGGCTCACCCGGGAAATATCTGTATTGCCCAAAAGCAAAGTCGGCGCGCTCTGCATATCGTTCATCCAGAACATTTCTTGCTGCGAGATATACGGACAGATTGTCCCGCACTTCCACAGCAGCCCTGACATGCAACAGATCGTGGCCGTCATAGAGCGCGGTATTGCCAGCATCCGCAAAATACTCGCCCACATGCACCCATTCGGTCTCGAAGCGGAGCCGGTCTGTCGCATCCCAGATCAGACGCAGGTTTGACAGCCATTCCGGCGCCGTATCGATCCGCGCCCCCTTGCGGATCTGCTCTGATCCTGCACTGGCCCCGCCATTGAAATCATATTCATGCACGGCCCAGCTGACTGCGCCTTGCAGACGGATTTGATCGGTCAGCGAAACCCCTGCTTCAAGCTCGACGCCGTGATGACGGGTCTTCGCACCCGTAACAGTCAAACCGTCCGCATCACGCAGAATGACATTGTCCTTGCGCATGACATACCCCGTCAGCTCCACCCGGTAACGCCCGCTCGTCGAATTGAGGCGAATGCCGCTCTCCAGGCTGTCCAGGGTTTCAGGCTCGATGCCTTCAACGCTCTGACCGGGTTGAAGCCGATAGAGCTCTGCGGTCTGGGGGGCGCGGACGCCTCGCGCGGCGCGCCCGAACACGGAGACCACGTCATTGACCGTATAGATCCAGCCGGCATGGGGAGCCAATGTGTCAAAGGAATCCTGCCGATCCGGAAGCCGAAGATAACGACCGACCACGCCATCCGGGGCAGCGTTGGCGTAGTCATAGCGCGTGCCTTCCCACCGCACGCCAGCGTCGAGCCGCAAGCGGGGCGTCACCTGCCGCTCGGCCATCAGGAAGCTTGCAAGAGTCCGGGCGCTGACCTCGTAATCATAGTGAACGCCCTGAACAAAAGGCCCGAGAGTTGGACGGGTCTGGATTTCGCTCAGAACGCCCTCCGTCAAATCTGCATCAACCCCGAGACGGATCACGCTGCGATCCAGCGTCCAGACCAGTGCGGACTGAATCCCAACGGAATCGTGACCGCTGTCTTCCAGCGCTTCGGACGGCAGGAAATGCATTCTGAACTGCATGTCGTTGCTGCGTGCGAAAAGCACTGTCTGCGCACTGAGCGTCTCGGACAGCGGGCGTTCGAGATGCAGCGCCGCCCGCAAGGCATAAGCGTTGCGGAAGGCTTCCGGGTCGGCGTTCCGACGTGACGCGCCTTCATCCTCATAGGCCCGGAATCCGTTGACGAAGGTCGCGGTCTCCTGCTCGAGATCCACAGCCGAGACCCGCAATGACCAGTCGGTCTGACCGGAGCGGCCATCCAGACGCGCCTGCAGGACCCGACGGTCCAGGGCGGCGTCATCGCGCCAGCCATCCTCATGACGCAGCCCCAACCCCAGCCAGCCCGATCCGAAGCGGGTGTCGCCGCCCAGCGAAGCGCGCAGGCCGGCACGGCCGTATGAACCAGCCTCAAGAGACACTGTGCGCCCCGCGGTTTCCGGCTCGGGCGTAAGGACATTCACAAGACCATGCAGCGCATTAGACCCGTAGGCCGCAGAGCCGGGACCGCGGACGACCTCGATGCGGCCCGCCAGGCTGTCGGCGGCTTCAAACAGACCATTGATATTGGCGAAGCCAGCGGCGCGCAGCGGCACCCCGTCCTCAAGATAGAGAAAACTGCCAGCCCCCTGGCTGCCTGTGAGGACAGGCGAGCGGATCGCAGTGAGATGCTCGGCGCCGTTCCCGCGATGCAGATTGACGCCCGGCAGGCGATTGAGCGCCTCGCTGACATGATGAGCGCCGATCTGCTGGATCTCTTCACGATCCAGCACTGCAGTCGCCAGCGGGGACTGGCTTTGCAGCGCTTCGCTGCGGGTCCCCGTCACCACGACCACATCACGAAGGATCCCGCTATCCTGAGCATCCGCAGCAAAACCGCTCCCGGACACCCAGGCCAGACCGGCGACAGAACCAAACAGATGCGTGAGGACAAGGCGGGGCATGGCGAACAATCCCTGGACGGCGGACATGATCGGACCTGCTCTAGGGCAGGCGCGCGCCTCAACATAGAGCGGAAAGACATTCAGACATGCTTGACCACGGGCGTGGCCTCTATACCGTTACAAATTAACAACAATAAGGGGAGCTGCACTCATGCTGCGCGCGCTTGCACTATCGCTGGCCCTGGCCTTGCCCACGGCTGGCGCCGCATCGGCCTATTTCGAGCCGGACTACACGCCCAAACCTATTGCGGACCTGCTGGATTTTGACGCCCGCTATGATGCGGCGATCCCGACACCCGAAGCGGTTCTGGGGTATCAGAGCGGCGAGATCATTTTCACGCCTGAAATGCATGCGGCCTACATACAGGCCGTCGCCGCCGCGTCGGACCGCGTTAGCGTACAGACCATCGGCCGCAGTCATTTCGGCCGTCCCATCCTGCGCGTCACCATCACCTCGCCCGCCAACCAGGCTCGGCTTGAAGAGATCCGACAGACCCAGCTCACCCTGAGCGAGCCCAACGCTCAGATCCCGGAAGATCAGCCGGTCGTTGTCCAGTTCACCCACGGCGTGCACGGCTCGGAATCCTCTGGCTATGATTCCGCGCCGCTCATTCTCTATCACCTGGCCGCGGCGCAAGGCGCCGAGATCGAGACGCTTCTGGACGAGACCGTCATCCACCAGATCGTGATGATCAACCCCGATGGCGCCAACCGGTTCGCCCAGTGGACGAACATGCATCACGCCAATGTCCCCGTGGCCGATCCGCAGCATCGCGAGCACTATTACGAATGGCCCTGGGGCCGCACCAACCATTACTGGTTCGACATCAACCGCCAGTGGCTGCCTGTCACCCAGCCCGAAGCGCGGGCACTTGTCAGCGCGACCCAGGACTGGCGCCCCAATGTCGCCGCCGACCTTCACGAGATGGGCGAGAACTCCAGCTTCTTCATCTCGCCGGGACCGCGCGAAGGGCTTCACCCGCTTTTGAGCCAGTCCGGTTTCGACCTCAATCTTGAACTCAACCAGACCCTGAACACCCAACTGGATGAAGAAGGGGCGGTCTATGTCAGTGAGGAGCTCTTTGATGACTTCTATCTGGGATATGGCTCGAGCTATCCGGGGCTGATCGGTTCGATCCCCTATCTGTTCGAGCAGAGCTCAGTGCGCGGCATCGTCCAGGAGACCGAGTACGGGGTTCAGCGCTATGACGACAAGATCGCCCAGCAAGCCCGCACGGCGATCGCCCTGATCCGCTCGGCCCACGACCATCGCGCTGAACTGCAAGGCCATATGCGCGAATTCTTTGGCGAAACCCGGCAAATGGCGAATTCCGATGCGGTTCGCGCCTATGTGTTCGGCTCGTCCGATCGCGGTCGTCTGTCGGACTTCATCGACATGCTGGCGACGCATCGCATCGAGGTGAGAGAGCTGGCGCAGAGCTTTACCCATCAGGGCCATGAGTATCGTCCCGGCGAGGCGTTCATCGTACCCTTGCGACAGGATCAGTACCGCACGGTGCGCGCCCTCTTCGAGACCCGCGTGATCACCAACAAGGTCGAATTCTACGATGTGTCGGGCTGGACCCAGCCCCTCGCCTACGATCTTGACTATGCAGAGCTGCGCGGCGGCCAGTTCCGCAGCCAGCTCACGGGTGACGTGGTCACGGGGTTCGAGATGGCGGAAGCCGCGCCAGACACCAGCGCACTCGGCTATGTGATGGAGTGGGACAATTACTACGCCCCGCGCGCTCTTTACCGACTGCTGGATGCCGGCGTTCGCGCCCGTGTCATTCCGGATGAGACCACGATCCGCACCACCCGCGGCGCTCAGGAAATCGGACGCGGCGCGGTGATGATCGAGTTGCGCCGCCAGCCGGTGAACGCACAGGACATCCACGCCCTTTTGACCCGCGCCGCGCTGGAGGACGGCGTGAAGGTGCATGCGGTCACCTCGGGCAGCACCAGCCGGGGATCAGACCTTGGCGGCTTCGCCCTCTCCAATGTGGAGAAGCCCGAAGTGTTGCTGGTGACCGGGCGCGGCATCAGCCCTGGCGATGCCGGGGAAGTCTGGCACCTCCTCGATCATGACATGCACATGCCGGTCAGCATGATCGATCAGTCCGAACTCGGCGGCGCTGATCTGAGCCGATACACGCATATCATCCTGCCCCATGGCCGACTGAACCGGTTGAGCGATGACTTTCCTGAAGCTCTGGGACGCTGGGTGCGCAGCGGCGGCACGCTGATCGCAACCGGCAACGCCGCCCGGTGGGCGATCGACCACGAGCTTTCCGGCGCGACCATCGCCGAGCTTGAGACCCCGGAAGCGGACGCGGCGCCGGCGCCCCGTTATGAGGACATCGCCGCCTGGGATGCGGAAATGCAGATCTCGGGCGCCATCTTCGACACCCGGATCGACACCAGCCATCCGCTGGCGTTCGGGTTCCGCGATGATCGTCTGCCGAGCCATCGCTCCAGTGATCTGGCGTTTGCGGTCGGCGACAACCCGCTCGCCCTGCCGGTTCGCTACGCCCCCGAGGATCCGATCCTGAGCGGGTATGCCTCCGAGGAGCTGCGGCGCGCACTGTCAGGCCAGGGCGCGCTCTACGCCGAACGCCGCGGCTCGGGATCGGTCATCCTGTTTGCTGATGATCCCTATTACCGGGCGTATTATCGCGGCACGGCGCGTCTTATGATGAACGCCATCTTCTTCGGGAATGACTTCCGGAACGCCTACCGTCGAACCGACGGTTAGAGAGGAAAAGGCCCGGTCTCCGGACCGGGCCTTTTTTTCCAAGTCTGCGACGACAGTCTCAGCGCTTGCCGGCGTGTCTCTGCTCCAGGACGCCCACCACATCCGAGAGCGACAAGCCGCGCGCCTTCAGCGTCACCATCAGGTGGAAGACGAGGTCCGCGGCCTCTCCCAGCAAGGCTTCATCGTCCTCAGCAGCGGCTGCAAGCGCCGTCTCCACGCCCTCCTCGCCCACTTTCTGGGCGCATTTCAGAACGCCCTTGGACAGGAGCTTGGCGGTATAGCTGTCCTTGGGAGCCTCCTTGGCGCGGGTCTCGATCACCTGCTGCAACTCGCCCAGAAAGCCGATCTCCGGCCCCGGCGCTTCTCCGAAACAGGTATGGCTGCCCGTATGGCAGGTCGGTCCGGCCGGGCGCGCCTGCACCAGGATCGCGTCGGCGTCACAATCGGTTGCGACTGACACCAGGGTCAGCGTGTTGCCGGAGGTTTCCCCCTTCGTCCACAGCCGCTCCTTGGAGCGCGACCAGAAGGTGACCAACCCCTTTTCCTGGGTCTCGTCGAGCGCCTTGGCGTTCATGTAGCCCAGCATCAGCACTTCGCCGGTATCGGCGTGCTGAACAATGGCCGGAGCCAGCCCCCCGCCCTTCTTCCAGTCGATCTGCAGGCTCATACCCGTATCTCCACGCCTTCATCGGACAACCAGGCCTTAAGGTCCGGTATGGCGATGACAGCCTTATGAAACACGCTCGCGGCAAGTGCGCCATCTACATCCGCCTGCTGAAAGACGTCGCGGAAATGCTCCATGGCGCCTGCGCCGCCCGAGGCGATGAGCGGTACGGAACAGACCTCGCGAGCGGCCGCCAGCTGCTCAATGTCATAACCTTCGCGCACCCCGTCCTGATCCATGCAGTTGAGCACGATCTCGCCGGCGCCGCGATCAATCACCTCGCGGATCCAGTCGAGCGTCTTGCGATGTTCGGTCGAGGTCCGGGAGGGATCACCGGTATTCTTGTGACAGCGCCAGTCACCATCGATCACCCGGCTGTCAATTCCGACCACGACGCATTGGGAGCCGAATTCCTTCGCCATGGCGTCGATGAGATCGGGATTTTCCAGAGCGGGCGTATTGATCGAGATCTTGTCCGCCCCGCCAAACAAGCGCGCGCGGGCATGCTCAAGCGAGCGAATGCCGCCCGCGACACAGAAGGGAATGTCGATGGCCTTCGCCACTCGGCCCACCCATTCAGGCTCGACCGTTCGTCCCGCAGGGCTGGCGCTGATATCGTAGAAGACCAGCTCGTCCGCCCCTTCATGGGCGTAACGCTGGGCCAGCTCCTCGATTCCGCCCACATCCTCATGGTTCTGGAACCGCACGCCCTTCACCACGCGACCGTCGCGCACATCAAGGCAGGGAATGATCCGACGCGCTAGCATGCCAGCGCCTCCTCGAGCGTGAAGCGGCCCTCGAACAGGGCGCGCCCGATGATGACGCCGGAGAGGCCTTGCGCCTTCAGGGCGCGCAGGTCGTCAAGGGAGGACACGCCGCCCGACGCCTGCCAGTTCATGTCAGCCCGAATGTGTGCGAGGTCCTGATAAAGCTCCAGATTGGGGCCTTCGAGCATGCCGTCTCGCGCCACATCCGTCGCCAGAGCGTGGCTCAAACCGCCCAGACGATATTCGGACAACAGATCCGCGAGCGGGGTGACCGATTGCTCGGTCCATCCGCGCAGGGTGGGATAGGCCACCCCGTTATCGGCGATCTTCACATCGAAGGCCGCCGCAATCTGTTCAGAACCGAACTCCGCGATCCAACCGATGACGGTCTGAGGCTCGCTTACCGCGAGGCTGCCAATGACGGCGCGGCTGGCGCCGGCCTTGAGGATGGCGTGCACGTCTTCTCGCGTGCGCACGCCGCCGCCGGTCTGCACCTTCAGCCCCACATCGGCGATGGCGCGGACCAGATCCTGCTGTCGCCGCGCGCCGTCACGCGCGCCAGACAGGTCGACCAGATGCAGCCAGTCCGCACCCGCAGCCTTGAACTGCTCGGCCACTGCGACCGGATTATCGCCATACTCGGTGACGGCGTCGAAATCGCCCTTGGCCAGGCGCACGACACGCCCGTCAAGAACATCAATGGCGGGATAGAGGATCATGCCGCGCCCTTTACAAAATTGGTCAGGATCTGAGCGCCGGTCTTGGCCGAGCGCTCGGGGTGGAACTGGCATCCGGCCACATGGCCCTTGCGAGCGATGGCGGTGATGCCTGTTCCGTATTGCGTCGAGGCGGCGGTATGCGCCCCGATCGGCGCATAGAAACCGTGCACGAAATAGACATGAGCCCCGGCGGGAACCCCCTCGAGCAGGGGCTCGTCCGATTTGACCGGCGTCAGCGTATTCCAGCCCATGTGCGGCCAGGGTCCGTCCGCGCCCGGATCCAGCCGTTCAATCCGCCCGGGGATCAGTCCCAGCATCTCGCAATCGCTCTCGGCCGAGTAGTCATACAGCAATTGCATGCCCAGGCAGACTCCCAGAAGAGGACGCTGGTCTTTCCTGAGCGCCTGCGCCCAACCCGTCGCGATCAGCCGCTTCATGGCGGGGCCCGCAGCGCCCACGCCGGGCAGGATGATGCGGTCGCACTCCTGCGCCTCCTCCGGTGTTTCCGTCAGCCGATAGCGCGCGCCCAGCCGCTCAAGCGCATAGCGCACCGAGGCGATATTGGCCGTGGAGGTGTCGACAATGGCGGTCGTCATCACAACACCCCCTTGGTGGATGGCAAGGCGTCGCCTTCAACCCGAACCGCCATGCGCAGTGCACGCCCGAAGGCCTTGAAGGTGCTTTCAATCATGTGGTGCGCATTCTCGCCTTCGACTTTCACATGCAGGGCCGCCTTGAGACTCTCCGCGATCGAGCGGAAGGCGTGCGGACACATCTCGACTGGGAAGTCCCCGACGCGTTCGCCGGGAATCTCGCCCTCGAAGACGGCATAGGGCCGGCCTGACAGATCAATCCAGACGCCCGCGCGCGTCTCGTCCATGGGCAGTTCGAAACCGAACCGGCCAATGCCGCGCTTGTCGCCGAGCGCCTTGCGCAAGCCTTCGCCGAGCGCCAGACACACATCCTCGATCGTGTGGTGCGCGTCGACCTCGAGATCGCCCTGGCACGAAACGCTCAGCGCGATGCCGCCATGGCGCGCGATCTGCTCGAGCATGTGATCAAAGAAGGCGTTGCCGGTCTCGATCGCAGCGCCTTCGCGATCCAGATCCACGCTCAGGGTGATTTCGGTCTCCTTGGTGACCCGGCGCACGGTCGCGATCCGCCTCTGGGCCTTGTAACCCAGGAAATCCCGCAGATCGCGCGCCGTCTGGGCGTCGCGGACATGCCCCACCAGCCCCTCGCCGTCTTCCGCGAGGACCAGCCCCAGACGCTTGAGCGTCATGGGATTGGAATGTTCATAGACCAGCCCCCGAGGCGTCACCTGTCCAACCTCGCCCAGTTCTTCGGACAGGGCCTGGGCGATATCAGCCAGAATGGCGTCGCGCTCTTCGCGATCCTTGCGCGCCGCCAGACGCGCGCCGGGGCTCAGCTGCGTCATGCCAACTTCCAGCAGGCAGCACGGCACGGCATTCAGCTTGGTGCGCAATAGCGCAGCCTGCTCGGCGTCCATGGCGCAGAGCACGGTGATGGGGGTCTGCTGACCGCCGATCCGATAGAGCGTGAGCCCTGGCTGGGCGGGTTCGTCCAGTGCGATCACGCCATCAGCCCCGAAATCGTGGGCCAGCGTCAGATCACTGCTCCAAACCGCTTGTCGAGCCTCATCCGTACTGGAGGCGAGCGCCAGATTGGCCTGAGGAATTTCCAACAGGCTCTCAAGGCGGTCGAGCAACAAGGCTTCGCCCATGGCCCGCATGTCTTCCGGGCGATGGGACAGGTCAAAAACGCCGCTCATCTGTCAATCTTCCTCTTTCGGCGCAGCGCCATGGCGAGGCGGTGCGCATCCAGACCTTCAAGGGCGGCCAGCCCTTCCACCACAGGCCCCAGGGTCTCGAGCGACTGCTGGGTCAACTCCAGCATGGTCGTCGTTTTCTGGAACATCTCGACGGTCACGCCCCCATAGGCGCGCGCCGCGCCCGCCGTCGGGAGCGCGTGATTGGGCCCGGCGGCGTAGTCGCCCGCCGCTTCCGGCGTCCAGGGCCCCAGAAAGATCGAACCGGCGTGACGCACCCTGGTCGCCAGCCCGCGCGGATCCCGTGTCTGTATGATCAGGTGTTCACTGGCATAGGCGTTCGCCGCCTCCGCGGCTTCATCGTCCGTTCCGACCAGAACGACACGGGAGTTGGCGAGCGCGGCGCGGGCCGTGTCGGCGCGGGGCAGACCCCCCAGCAGGCGTTCGATCTCGGCCTCAACCCGGCTGGCGAACGCCTCCGAGTACGCGACGAGGACAACCTGGGCCAGTACGTCATGCTCAGCCTGACTCAGGAGATCGATCGCCACAAGCTCAGCATCAGCGGCGTCGTCCGCAATCACCATCACTTCGCTCGGGCCCGCAGGCAAATCAGTCGCCGCGCCATCCGGGCTTTGCGCCAACAGCGCCTTGGCGGCGGCCACATAGGCATTGCCCGGGCCGAATATCTTGTCAGCCTTGGGCAGACCGGCGACGCCCAGGCCAAGCGCAGCAACGCCATGAGCGCCGCCAATCGCATAGACTTCCTCGACCCCCAGCAAGAACGCCGCTGCCAGGACGGTCGGCTCGACGCCGCTCCCCTTGCGCGGGGGAGCGATCACCGCGATCCGAGGCACGCCGGCCAGCTGAGCGGGAACCGCCAGCATGATCAGGGTGGAGACGAGCGGGGCCGTGCCGGCGGGGACATAAAGTCCCGCCACATCCAGAGGCGTGACCCGCCGACCCGCGCGTGCGCCGGGCCAGGTCTGCACCTCATAGGCGCGATACCCCTGCTCGGCGTGAAACGTCCGCACGGCGTCCGCAGCGGCCAGGATCGCCTCGCGGTCCGCGTCCGACAGCGCATCCGCCGCCGCCTTCAGCTCCGACGTCGGAACCTGAAAGCCCGTATCAGGCGCCCAGCCATCCAGACGCTCGGCATACTCGCGAACCGCCTGATCCCCGCGTTCGCGCACGTCATTCAGGATGGACTGCGCCACCGTCACGGCGTCGGAACCCAGAGACGGTCGCTCGAACAGACGCCGACGCGTTTGCGCGTCCGCCTGGCTCCACTCAATTCGGGTCAACATGTCAGGCCATCATCTTTTCAATCGGCATCACGAGAATGGATCGCGCGCCAACAGCCTTCAGCTGTTCGAGCGTCGACCAGAACACGGCCTCGGTGCACACAGCATGAACGGCGACGACATCTTCACGACCGACCACCGGAGCGACGGTCGGCGCATCGGTTCCGGGCAGGATGGCGCGCACCTCTTCGAGCCGGTCTCGCGGCGCATTGAGCAGGATATACTTGGTCTGACGCGAGGCGATGACGCCCTTGAAGCGTTCGATCAGACGTTCTGCGGTTTCAGCGATGATCCCGCTTGAGGGCGTCTTGCGGCGTACAAGCACGGCTTCGCTTTCAAGAACGGTTTCGAAGGCGGCGAGACCGTTCGATTCAAGGGTCGCGCCGGTCGAGACTAGATCGCAAATGGCGTCCGCAACGCCCATGCGCGGGGCGACCTCGACGCTGCCGCCCATTTCCACGATCTCGGCGGTCACGCCGCGATCCTTGAGATAGGCTGCAGTAAGCGCAGGATAGCTCGTGGCGATCGTCTTGCCTTCCAGATCACTCACGCTCTTGATGTCGCCGTCCCGCGGCGAGGCGAGCTTCAGGGTGCAGCGCGCAAACCCCAGCTTCAGCGCGATTTCCAGATCGGCCATGCGGCTGGACTTGTTCTGCGCCTCGTACAGCACGTTCTCGCCCACAATGCCGTAATCGCAAGCGCCCGACGCGACAAAGCTCGGAATGTCATCATCGCGGATCAGCATCAGGTCGATGGGCTCGTTCTCCGAACGGCGCAGCAGATCGTCCCGCCCATAGGCGAGCTTCACCCCTGCCCGCTTGAGCAGATCCAGCCCCCCTTCAGCCAGGCGCCCCTTCTTCTGGACCGCCAGCGTCAAACGGTTCTCGGTCATCAGCCTTGCTCCTTCAAACGATCCAGCACCAGCCGGTATCCCTGATGTTCTTCCTGGGTGAGGAAACGGGCGACGCGCGTCACCGTCGTGGTGCTGACGCCGGTATCGGCGCTGATCTCGCGGTAGGATTTCTCTCCCTCCGCCAGAAGCCGCGCCACACGCCAGCGCTCCGCCAGCGCCTGCATTTCGCCCGGCGTCGTCAGATCCCGCAAGAAGCGCCGCATTTCCTCGCCATCGCGCAGGGTCAGCAGCGCTTCACACAGCGCCATGACGTCTTCGGGGCCGCCGACACGGGGCTCAGTCACAGATTCAGCCATCGCTCGCCTCCAGAGTTCGGAGGACGTTATAGCGTGTTAGCGTGATAAAACAATGGTGCGGGTGCAGATTTCGCTACTTGAAGAGAATCTTTTGAAAGTTCTCACCTATTCGCTCTGCACGCTCCAGGAAGAAGGCCGCCGCTTCGGAGGATGGAGCGAGATCCTCAAGCGTTTCGGAAAACAGTGTGAGCCAGATGGCGAAGTGCTCCGGCCTGATCTTGTCGAGATGCTTGTGATGAGCGGGGATGGGCCGCCCGCCATAGGACGCTTCATTCAGGGCGATCGAGCCCCAGAACTGCTTCATCGTGATCAGATGCGGGGCCCAGTCCTCACCGATCGCCGCTTCAAACACCGGCCCGAGCACGTCATGCTGGCGGACGCGCGCATAGAACGCCTCAACCAGATCAGACACAAAAGCCTGATCCACACCCATGCTCCGCGCGCGTCGCGCGATATCCGCCTGTCTTGACGAGGCGGTTCGGATCACGATTTCCGTCATGCTGGTTCCCTTGAGACTTGGGTGAACGCGATGCCGCTTTAATCACGCCAAGGCAAGGCCCACGACGCGACCGAACGCCCCAGCTCAATCAAGAGCCCTTCTTATCAATATAGGTCGCCACGAAATCAATAATGATATTGGCAAATTGCCAGTTATACCCCGTAAAAAGCCCTTATTTGGAAAAGTCAGATCCTGATTAACATCGAAAGCAAAGGCACATTATAAATTCCCGATATATGCGCTTTCCTGCATACCAGCTTGACCCCCAGCACCGACTTCCTATCTAATACTCTCGATCCCTATTTCGTTCATTTAGCGCCGCTGACAGCGGCAGGAGGACATGTGGCTTTTTCCAAACCCAATGCACGTCAAAACCGAATCGATCTCAATCACCTTGGCGCCTCCGGCGACATCGCGGTTCTCGCTGTTGACGGATTTGACGCGGGTGACCTGACTGACATCGCCGGCTCCGCGGAACGCGCCGGATACCGGACGATCATGATCAGCCCGAAAAAAGGCCTGATCACTGGCCGCCCCCAGGGCGGTGACGAAATGAATTTCGTGGTCGACGCCCAACCGGGCGAAAAGGCCGCAAGCGCGTTTACCGGTCTGGTGCTGCCTGCGGGCGCGGCCAGCATCGAGCGGCTGCGAAATGATCAGGATGCGCGCCTGTTGATCGCGGATTTCCTGCACGCCGGCGCTCCCGTGTGTGCGCTGGGCGAAGCTGTGGCGCTCGTCGCAGAGATCGCGGAGACCGCTGATCCCAAATCCGACGCCGTTCTGGCGCTCAAGGGTGATCTGTTCGCCGCGGATGGCGATGACGCGCGCGCCGATGCGCGCAGCCTGTTCATCAAGGCGATGTCCATGACGGCCGAAGCAGCCTGATCCTGGCGGACAGCTCCGACGACAACGCCCCGGCCGATGGCCGGGGCGTTTTTCGTTGCAGGACGGGGCACTCCGGCTAGGCCTCTTCCCAGTCCTTGGCGATGGTCCGCGACCCGATCAGGAACAGGGCGCCGGCCACAAGATAAAGGGTCGCGCCGATCATGATCGAATAGCGCAGGGCCTCTTCACCGAAGCTTGGCGTCAGAAGAGTCGAAAGCTCACCGAGGGCGTAAACCCCGACGCCGATACCCAGCAGGTTGTTGATCAGCAGGAACACGGCCGAGGCCATGGCGCGCATATTGGGCGGCACCAGATGCTGGAAGGCCGACAGCGTCGGGCCAAGCCAGGCCAGGCCCAGACCCGTCGGGATCATGAACAGAAGGACCGCCATCAACGGCGACGGCGCCAGCACGCCTGCGATGTAGAACGGATAGGTGACAAAGAAGGCCACCGCCGGAACAATCGCGTACATGCGCTTGGAGCCCTTGCCCATCAGGTCGCCCAGCACGCCGCCGAGAATGATCCCCAGAGAGCCGCCGACGAACAGGATGGCGCCGAACAGCCAGCCCGACTGGATGATCGCATCCTGGAGACCGAGATCGGAGAAGAAGCTGCGACGGAAGAAGCTGGGCACCCAGAAGAAGACGCCATAGCCCATCATCGAGCTGCAGGACGCGCCCAGGGTTAGGAACCAGAAGCTCGGCTTCTTCGCCAGGACCGCCAGCACCTTGAAGATGCCCGGCTTGTCCTGTGTGACCGCAGGCTCACCGGCGACGGCTTCGTTTTCCGCCAGATTGGCGTCCACGGACGGCCGCTGGGGCGCATCAAGACCACCCCGCTTGGGCTCGCGCACGGTCAGCTTGAAGATCGGCGCAATCACCAGGCCGAGCACGCCCACGATGATGAAGGCCGCCCGCCAGTCGAGATTCTCGCTCACCGCGCCGCCTGCGATCTGGGCTCCGGCGACGACGCCGAAGGCGGACCCGATGGGGATGCCCAGCGAATAGATGGCCAGCGCTCGCGCCCGGCTTTGCGGCGGGAAATAATCCGCGATCAGCGAGTAGGACGGAGCGACACCCCCCGCCTCCCCCACGCCAACGCCGACGCGAGCGAGGAACAGCTGGACGAAATTGGTGGCCAGCCCGCAGATGGCGGTAAAGCCAGACCAGATCGCCAGGGAGATTGTGATGATCCAGGTGCGCTTGGTGCGGTCCGCCAGCCAGGCGATCGGTACGCCCAGCGTCGAATAAAGAAGCGCAAAAGCGATGCCGCCAAGCAATCCGAGCTGTCGGTCCGACAGATCCAGCTCCTGCTGGATCGGAATGGCCAGAATGGAAATGATCTGACGGTCCAGGAAGTTGAACGCGTAGACGATGAACAGCATGGCCAGGACCCAGGCGCCATACCCCTTGCTGGGCGGCGCGAGTGGAGCTCCGGGCTTCGCCTCGGTTTGAGTCGACATATCTCTCCCCTGGTCTTTTGTGTTGTGCTCCGCCTTGGCGGCGCTGACCACATACTGAAGGCGTAAACCTTCAAAAGGCAAAGAAAAAACGCCGCCAACCCGGCAAGGTTGGCGGCGTTTCCTCGTCACACGCGATTAATAGCGGTAGGTCAGGGTCGCGGTGAAGGTCCGCGGCGGGCCATAGAAGGCCACAACCGAGTCGTCGAAGATGGCGCCCGGGAAGTTGTAACCGCCGATGCGATACTCCTCATCGGTCAGGTTGCGGCCATGAAGACCGATTTCCCAATGTTCATTCGGCGCGCTCCAGACGGCGGACAGGTCCACCAGAGTGTAGCCGTCTTCATCCAGCAGCGGGTTCGGGAATTCGAACTGGCTGTAGCTGTCACGGTAGGAGATCGACGGCGTAACCGCCAGGTCGCCCCCGAAGGCTTCCGCTGTGTAGGTCAGCCCCAGATAGCCGCTCCATTCGGGCGAATTCTGGAACACGACCTGATCGGAAATGTCCACATAGGCTTGAGCCACGAGGTCATAACGCAGGAATTCATCGAACTCCGCCTGCAGCCAGCCGAGAGCAAAGTTGGCGGTCAGGTTTTCGGTCAGGAAGAGCGACCCTTCCAGCTCGGCGCCGTAGATGGTGGACTGGCCCACATTGTCCACGAAGCTGGCGATGCCGGTCGCGGTCGGGACCTGGGTGGTCACCTGCTGATCCTGATAGTCAGACCAGAACAGGGCGGAACTGAAGTTCAGCACGCCGCCGATATTCTCGCCCTTCAGGCCCAGCTCGAAGCTGTCCACGGTTTCCGGCTCATAGCCGTTCACGGTGTCCGGCGTCAGGATGGCGTCGCCGCGCATGTCGAAACCGCCGGACTTGAAGCCCTGGCTGTAGGAGGCGTAGCCGGTCAGTTGATCATTGAGATCATAGGAGACCGACAGTCGCGGGGTGAACTGATCGAAGCTGCGCTCGCTGGTGTAATCGGTGCGCAGCAGGATCGGGGTCGCCGCCGGACCGCCGGTCAGCGGCGTGCGGCCGACGCCCAGATAGTTGGCGCGGAAGACGTCGCCGGTCTTCTTGTCTTCCGTGTAGCGAGCGCCCAGCGAGACGCGCAGACGATCGGTCACGTCATAGCTGAAGTCGCCGAAAATGGCGTAGCTCTCGGTGTCCACGCTGCCGCCGGTCCCGATGGTGATGCCCAGAAGGCCCGCCACGGTGTCGAACGCGCCCTCGGCCGTGCTGTCGAGATAGTAGACGCCGACAACGCCCTGCATCCGCTCGCCTTCATAGGCCAGCTGGAATTCCTGGGTGAACTGGTCGTCGGCGTAATAGGCCGGGATGTCCAGAACCGGGGTCGGCGTGTTGTCAAAATCGATGATGGTGTCGGTATCGCCCTCGCGATAGGCGGTGATCGACTTGAAGGTCAGCGTGTCGCTGAAATTCCATTCCGCCGTCAGGGACAAACCTTCGGTCGAGACCGAGTTCTCGCCCACAAGGCCGGCGCGGGTGTCATAGATGTCATCCAGCGGCGTGGAGCCCGGCAGAGCCCCCGGCAGGATCCGCGAACCATGACGCGGATTGGAATCATCCTCGACGCGGTCATACGCAAGGCGGAAGAACAGATCGTCTGTCGGGGTCCATTCCGCGCTGAGGCGGAAAGCCGTGACATCCTTGTTGTAGTGATCCTGACCCGTGGTCAGGTTCTCGCCGTAACCGTCACGGGTGTAGCGCGCATAGGCGCCGCCAACGGCGAAAGTGTCTGACAGCGGCGTGGACGCCGACACCATGTAGTCGAGCTGATTATAGGAGCCGCCGGACACGCGCGCCATCAGCGTCGGGTCGCCATCCATGCGGGCTGTGACATACTTGATCGCGCCGCCAATGGTGTTGCGGCCGTAGAGCGTGCCCTGCGGGCCGCGCAGAACCTCGATGCGCTCGATGTCGAAGATGTCGAGCACGGCGCCTTGAGGACGCGCCACATAGACGTCGTCGATGTACAGGCCCACGCCCGGCTCAAAGCCCCAGAGCGGATCCTGCTGACCCACGCCGCGGATGAAGCTGATCAGGGTGGAGTTCGAGCCGCGTGCGACCTGCACGGTGGCGTTCGGGGTGATCGCCTGCAAGGTCGTGATGTCCTGGGCCCCGATCTGGTCGAGCTGGTCCGCTGAGAGGGCGGACACGGCCACCGGGACGTCCTTCAGGCTTTCCTCGCGACGGCGGGCCGTCACTGTGACGACATCGCGAACCGTGTCCGCGGATGTGCCGGCGTCTTGCGCCACGGCGGACGCGGCGAACGGCAGGGCGGACGCAGAGACGAGCAGTGCGGCCGCACTCAGAATGGTGCGTTTCATAGTCATGGGGTAATCCCTCCCTGTGAACGGAAGCTTCTATGAGCTTTTGCATGAGGTAAATTCAACGTTGAATGAAAAGTCAATAGCGATTAGGACTTCCGTCATAAACAACAAGGCCGCTGAGACCTGATAGACACAGGCTATGGCTGGCCAATTGAAGGCTTTGGGCTCTAAAAGGGAGCCCAAGGGAGGACCGGAAAATGACCGACGCCGGAGGAACGCGCCGGGGCGAGCGTACACGCACCCGCTTGCTCGACGCTGCTGAAAGTCTCTTTGCTGAAAAGGGCTTTCATGGCGTCACCGTACGCGCCATCGCCCGCCAGGCGGATAGCGACCCCGCGCTCGTCGCCTATTATTTCGGCGGCAAGCGCGAGCTGTTTGACGCTGTCCTGCTGCGTCGGGCGGAAGAGCTCAATGAGATTCGCTTGGCCGAACTGGCCGCCTGCGAAGCCAATGCCGGTCCCGAAGGCCCGACGCTGGAAGCGATCATTCACGCCTTCACCCATCCCCTGCTGGATCGCAGCGCCAATGGCGGCCCCGGATGGAAAAGCTATTTCGCCCTGGTCGGTCAGGTCACCAACTCTCCCGAATGGGGCGTTGCGATCATGTCCAAATACTTTGACCCGATCGTAAGGCGCTTTCTTGATGCGGTGCGCCGCGCCCTGCCCGATGCGCCCGAAGAGGAATTGTTCTGGAGTTATCACTTCCTGTCCGGCGCGCTGGTGCTGACCTTTGCAGACACCGGACGGATCGATGCGCTGTCCGGCGGGCTGTGCAAATCCAGTGATCTGGAAGCCGTCACGGAGCGCATGCCAGAATTCCTCGCGGCCGGCTTCAAGCGCATGGCGCAACGCCAGTCCAGCAAGACCCAAGCGACAGAGACTGTCCGATGACCCCGTTCTCCGAGCACTTCTACACCGCCCCTGACGGCATACGCACCTATTACCGGCGCTATCCCGCCCAGGGCGACAGCGGCAAGACGCCGGTCCTGTGCCTGCACGGGCTGACTCGCAACAGCCGCGATTTTGAAGATCTCGCCCCGATTGTCGCCGAATCAGGACGCAGCGTGATCGCACTTGATGTGCGAGGGCGTGGCCGGTCTGACTATGACAGCCAGATCGAGAACTATAATCCCGCAAAATACGTCGAGGACGTCATCGGCGTTCTGGACGAGCTGGGCTGGAGTCAGGTCATCTCCATCGGGACTTCGATGGGCGGACTGATGACGATGATTCTCTCCACCCTGCGTCCGAAACTTCTGACCGGCGTCGTCATGAACGATATCGGCCCTGAACTTGATCCTGCCGGTCTCAAACGCATCCAGGGTTATGTGGGCGGCGCGGGCAAATTCGCCAACTGGGATGAAGCGGGTGAGGCCCTGCGCGCGATCAATGGCGTGGCCTTCCCCAGAGAGACCGGCGCGGACTTCTGGATCGCCTTCGCCAAGCGCACCTGCCGGGCACTGGACACCGGCGAAATCGTTCTCGACTACGACGCGAACATCTCAAAACCGGTCAAGGATGGCGATGTGGCGCCGCCGGACCTCTGGCCCTTCTTTGAAGGCCTAGAAGGCATCCCCCTGCTCCTGGTCAGAGGCGCGATCAGCGACCTTCTGGCGATGGACTGCGTTGAAGAAATGTCACGCCGCCATGGCGATATGGAGCTGGCGCAAGTACCCGATGTGGGGCATGCGCCCTTGCTGACCGAGCCTGAAGCGCTGGAACCGATCAAGGCTTTCCTGAACCGTCTCGACTGAACGCCTTAGAGGATAACGACCATGTTGCTGCGTATTCTGGGCGGGCTGATCCTGCTGGCGGTCCTGGTGATCGCATTCTTCGCCTGGACCCTGCGTCCGCTGGACGCCGGAGCGGTTCAGTCTCAATGGATGACGGAGGCGGACCGGTTCGTCACCATTGCGGGCGAGGACTGGCGCGTGCGCGAAACAGGTCCGGAGAACGCCCCGGCCCTCGTTCTCATTCACGGCTTCAGCCACTCGCTGGAAAGCTGGGACGCGATGGCGGCCGAGCTTGATGACCGTTACCGGATCATCCGGTTTGACCTGCCTGGACACGGTTTGACCGGGCCGCGCGATGACAAGGCCTATGCGGTGCCGGATACGGTTGCCCAGGTCAGCGCCCTGCTCGACGACATCGCCCCGGAAAGCTTCGCCCTCGGCGGAAATTCGCTCGGCGGTCTGATCGCTTGGCGCTATGCGGCGGACCACCCGGACCGCGTCACGCATCTGGTTCTCATGGACCCGGGCGGTTACCCAAATCTGGGCGTGGGTGACGAACCTGCGCCCATCCCCGACGCCATGCGCGCCTATCTGACCCTCGCACCGGAAGCGGGCGTCCAATACGCAACCTCGACACTGTACGCGGATCCTTCGAAGGTGACGCCGGAACAGCTTGAACGCATCCGCGCCATGATGCGGGTGGAAGGCAATGGTCAGGCGCTGATCGAGCGGATCGAACAGTACACCCTGCCAGACCCCAATCCGGATCTCGCCCGCATCTCTGCGCCCACCTTGATCCTCTGGGGGGACAGCGACGCCATGATCCCGGCGACTCACGGCCCGCGCTTTGACGCGGCCATTCCCAGTTCCCGCCTCGTGCTGATGCAGAACACCGGCCATGTGCCGATGGAGGAATGGCCCGTGGAGACGGCGGCCCTTGTCGAGGGCTTCCTCGCGGAATAGCCGACGCCTGAATCCGAAATAAAAAGGGCGCGCAATGACTTGCGCGCCCTTTTTGCATTCAGAGCCTGAATGGATCAGGCTTGCAGCACCATCTGGCCGGTTGACGGTTCGACCCGATAATAGCCCAGACCGGCGGCCTTCCAGGCGCCCATGCCGCCCGCCATATGCGCCGTGACATCCGCACCCGCGGCGGCGCACGCCTGCAGTGCCTTGCCAGAGCGCCCCCCCGCTGCGCAATGCAAGACCACCTTGCGGCCCTGTCCTGTCGGCAAGGCGGCCGGATCGAAGGTGGAGAGCGGCAAGAGGAGCGCGCCCGGGATGCGTTCGTTCTCGTACTCACCCGGCTCGCGCACATCCACCAGGATGATTTCACCGGCTTTGAGGGCGGCGTCGACCTGTTCGGGGGACCAGTTTTCCATGTTCATTCTCTCAGAGTGGCGCCGGGCGAGACATGTCCGCCCGCTATCAATTATCAATTCTGACAAGTTTGAGCCTTGGCACAAGCCCCGCGTCTGTTTTTCAAGCGCGCGCCATTCTGCGTCTCCGGGATCGGAAGAAGGATGATACTCTGACGCCCGGTTCAGCAGGGGAAACGCCGATGGCCTATGTCGAAGGAACAGTGACCGCCGTACCCGACGCCAACAAGGACGCCTATGTCGAGTTCTCCAGACGATCAGGCGAGATTTTCAAGGAATACGGGCTTGAAACCCTTGTGGAGTGCTGGGCGGATGAGGTGCCGGACGGCGATCTGACATCCTTTCCGAAGGCCGTCAAACTGCAGCAAGGCGAAAGCGTCGTCTTTTCCTGGATGATCTGGCCCGACAAGACCACGCGCGATGCGGGCTGGGGCAAGATCATGGAAGACCCGCGCATACAGGCGCTGGGCGAAATGCCGTTCGACGGCAAGCGCATGATATTCGGCGCTTTCGTCCCGGTCGTGGAGCTCTAGTCCTCGAACACGATTTCTGGTGCGGGACGATGCGCGCTTTCAAGCGCGTGCAGCATGCCGGCGGCGGCCCGCTGGAACGCCTTGGCGACAGGTCCGTCGCCGGAGCCCACCAGTCGGCCCTCATCGCTGGCCTGACGCAATTCGGGATGGAGCGGGATCTCGCCCAGGAAGGGCACGCCCAGAAGCTCGGCCTCGGCGCGGGCGCCGCCCCGGCCGAAGATCTCGGTCCCCTCGCCACAGGACGGGCAGAGGAAAAAGCTCATGTTCTCGACGATGCCCAGGATCGGAATCGCGGTGCGATCAAACAGCGACACCGCCTTGCGCGCATCATCCAGCGCCAGGGTCTGAGGGGTGGAGACGATCACGACGCCCGAGATGGGCGCGCCCTGAGCGATGGCGAGCTGGGCGTCGCCCGTGCCCGGCGGCATGTCGATGATCAGCACATCCAGATCACCCCAGTTCACCTCGTTGAGGAACTGACGGATCGCGCCGGTCACCATCGGGCCGCGCCAGACCACCGGGTCACGCTCACCGACCAAGAATCCCATGGAGACGAGTTTCACGCCATGCGCTTCCAGCGGCTCGATCCCGTGTTCGGACTTCTGAAGGCCCGAGATGTCATTCAAGCCAAAGATTCGCGGTGCAGACGGGCCATAGACGTCAGCGTCCATCAACCCGACGGACAAGCCCATCTTCACGCACGCCGCCGCCAGATTGGCCGCTGTCGTGGATTTGCCCACCCCGCCCTTGCCGGATGCAACGGCAATGATCGCCTTGGCGGGCGCTTTGCCGCGCGCGCCCGTTCCCGCAGTGTCGGGTTTTGCAGCCTTGGCCTTCGTGTTCAGCGCCGCCTCGATGATGACGCGAGCGCGCTCGATCTCCGGATGGGCGGTCAGGGCCGCCTGGATCGCCGCGCGCAAGGCGCCTGTATCCTCGCCATCCGCGCCCGGCTTGAGCACGAGCGTCGCGACGCCGTCGCGCAGATCCGCGCCATCAATGCGACCGGACCGGTTCAGGGGCGCGCCGCTGGCCGGATCGGCCACCGAGGCGAGAGCATCAAGCACGATATCGTTCATGACGCTGAAATAGGCGAGCCCTGTCCTGAACGCAAAGCCATCCGCGCTTATTCCCATCCGTTTGCAGTATAAACTGCAGCTCAGACGCCCGAGCGACTTGATCGGCAGGCGCAAGCGCGGCTACACCGGTTAGTGGAGACGTGGCCGAGTGGTCGAAGGCGCTCCCCTGCTAAGGGAGTATACCTCAAAAGGGTATCGTGGGTTCGAATCCCATCGTCTCCGCCAGACCTTCTGGCCTTTTACGAGCAGCCTCTCGCGCCTTCCCGACATTGCCGTAGAAGAAAACGTCCAGCTACGTGATCTGTGTGTTTGCACCCTGGCCTCAGAACCGGTCAGTGAGTGACACGGTCCCGAGGCAGGAAGCTGCAAACTCACTCGTTCAGCAAGGGACGCACATCGTCCGCGATGGCCTCGCCCAGAAGTCGGGCGAATGGCAGCGAAAGGTGATGACGGTCCCAGGTGAAGGGTTGGCCGGCTGCGAAGAGCGGGCACTCCTCTCCCGTACAGAGCGCCTCTTTCTTGCTCACATAGATGATGCCGTAACGCTCAGCCAGAGCCCGGTTCTCGTCCTCATAAAGGAAACGGCTCTGTGTGTGCTCCTCCAACGCCGCCAGTCCATCTGGCGACATAAGCAGTTCGGGCATATTGGCGTTGTAATGGATGTAATTGCCAAACAGAAGGATTGGCGCATCGGTGTTTTCGGTGAGGAACTGAAGATAGGGTTCCAGTTCATCAGGGCCATACCAGGCGGCCAGGTAATTGATGACCACCATATCAACCTGTTCGAGATTGGAGGGATCAAACCGTTCACGGTTGATTGCTTCGCAATCGGTCAGATTGGGGTGCGTCGGCAGAACCAGAGCCCGAATATCGTCTGAGGGCGGACAGCCCGCCAGCGTGGACTGCATCAGATGTGCTTCGGGGAAGACGACATCCAGGGCATTCAGGGCATCCGGCGCATGACTATCTCCGACAATGAGGATGTTCTGCGCATCCGGGAGTGGATCGTTACACACATCCCATCCCACGCGGGAGCAGCGAGCGCCCAGTATATCAAAGCGCGCATTCCGACCTGCATCGATCTGTTCCTGCGTGTATTCAAAGGCTGTCTCTTCCCAGACCCGCACACGCCCGTCGAGCTTGAAGATGCTGGCGCTCGCTATCAGCAACAGCACGACGAAGACCCCGCACAGGGCGGCGAACCTCTTCAGCGGCGTCTTCTGGGGGTTCCTGAATGGAGTCTCCACCCAGCGATAGGACATGACCGCCAGCAGCACGGAGAGCATGAGCAGAGCCAGGGTCAGAGTCAGGCTGAGGGCGCCAAACTGGACACGCGCCAGGGCGAACAGCGGATAATGCCACAGATAGAGCGAGTATGAGATCAGGCCGCCCCAAACCATAAGCTTGCTGCTGAGAAAATCCGTCACAAGCTCGCCAGGTCTTGCAAAGCGCAAGATCAGCACAGTGCCTACCACCGGGATGAGCGTGTAATAGGACGGGTGCGGCACGCCGTGATGGAAGAGCACCATGGGCCCGATGATCAATCCCAATCCGAGCATGGGCATGGTGGACGTCAAGGCGGGATGCGATTTGCGCCCATAATCGATATCCAGCTTCGCCAGCAAGGCGCCGGCCATCAGCTCCCAGGCGCGCATCGGAATGAGATAAAAATTGGCCTCGGGGAAATGGTCCGCGCTGATCTGCGCCCACTGCAGGGAGGCCAGGAAAATCATGACCAGGATTGGCAGCAGGTAGTCCTTCCGGAACTTCACAACCAGCATCACGATAATCGGGAAGAAGATGTAGAATTGCTCTTCAACCGAAAGGGTCCAGGTATGAAGGAGCGGCTTCAGCCTCGAGGGTTCAGCTGTGTAGGCGTCCTGCAACCAGAACCAGATGTTTGACGTGAAGAACAGGCTCGAAACGACCGATCCCGCATATTCCATCAGGGCGCTCGGCCCCAGGATCAAGACTGCGCCCGCCGTCGTGACGATCAGCACAACGATCAGCGCTGGCAACAAACGCCGGGCTCGTCGCTCATAGAAGCGCGCGTAGCTGAATCCCTCTCCGTTTATTTCCTTGAGAATGATGGAGGTGATCAAGTAGCCAGAGATCACGAAGAAGATGTCCACGCCCAGAAAACCGCCTCGCAAGAGCTGGTGTCCGGAGATGAATATCTCGGCATGGTAGATCAGGACCGAAAGGACCGCGATCGTGCGCAGCCCGTCAATCTCCGGGCGGTATTTCAACATGGAATCAGTCTCCAAGGCGTAATGCGACTATCCAAGCGGAGCATTCAAAAGCAGGCATGCTAGCGCCTTGAATCGATACTGGATCGGTCGCTTCTAGCGGATCATCATCACACACTTCAACCGCCTGAAGTCTGGGCGATTAAGAGCGCGATCCGGAGGGGTCAGCGGCGCCCTAAAAAAAGAGCCGGGCCATTTGCGGCCCGGCTCCATCCGTTGAGTCCGGAAGAACGCTCTAGCGCAGCGACGCCGACACGCCTTCGATGACATCCTGCAGCGCGGACAGGCGACGCACAGACGCTTCCCCCTGCACAGACACGCCCGAAAGGTCGCGACGCAGCTGACGCAACTCGCGCGAGAGAGCGGCGTTGTCCTCGCCGGCATCCACCGCATCTGCGGCCTGACCAAGCGCGGCGTAAAGCGCTTCAGCCTGCTCCGCCGGCAGGGCCTCATCGCGCATCAGCTGATCCAGATACGCCAGACCGACCACAGGGTGCTCGGGCCAGCTCACCGGATATTGCTGCTGCGGATTGAAGGTCTGCCCCTGATCGGCCAGACGCGCCGCCGCGATTTCGTTCTCGCTCAGATAATCGCTGGGCATGAGCTCGAACACATCGAGCCCGCGCACGATCTCGGTGCCGTAAATCCGGCCGTCATACCAGTAGGTGGACCAGTACCCGCCCAGCACCATCACGTCGGGATCGATCGGACCGCGATCGAAATAGGCGATCTCGTAGGCGTTTGCGGGATCGGTGAAGTCCAGAATCGACAGTCCGCCCTGGTACCAGGCCTGAACGAAGACATCGCGGCCCGGCACCGGAATGATCGAGCCGTTATGGGCGACGCAGTTCTCTTCCTCGGACTGGGCGGAAGGCAGCTTGTAATAGCCCCCGAATTCCAGCTGGCCGTCATTGATCGTGTAGATCGCGTCTGCGCCCCAGTCGGCGGGATCCTGAGCCCGGCAGCGCGGACGGCCGCCGCCGCCCCATTCATCCGTGAACAGCACTTTCGTGCCGTCATTGCTGAACGTGGCGGAGTGCCAGTAGGCGAAGCCCTGATCGATCACGGCGTCAATGCGGCGCGGCGCGCGCGGATCGCTGATGTCGAGAATGATGCCATTGCCCGAGCATGCGCCTGCGGCGAGGTTCAGGGACGGGAAAACCGTGATGTCATGGCACTGGTCCGTGCGGCTGGTCCGCTGGGTGCCTTCGCCATGATCGCCGCCGCTCCACAGTCCGGCGATACGGCCCGTTTCATCATCGGCGAACACGCGCGGGCTGTCGACGATGCGCGACTGGGACGGATCGGAGAGCGGGATCTCGATGACATCAATGCTGAACAGCGCCGTGTCCTCATCTCCAGGCAGCCCTTCAACGCAACCCGCCAGCTCCTCTTCGGAGCGGATGGAGCTCGTGCCGGAATTGTAGACGACGATCCGCTCTTCATTGCTGGAGACGACCGAATGCGTGTGAGAGCCGCGGCAGGTCTGCACCTGGCCCACCTGGCGCGGGGCCAGAGGATTGCTGATGTCAAAGATCCGAAGGCCGCGGAAACGCTCCTCGCTCACTTCCTCGCTCACGCCCTGACGGCCGCAATCCACGCGGGCGCGCGTATCCTGCACGGACATCAGCAGGAGATCGCCCACAATGGAGACATCCCCCTGCCCCCCCGGACACACGACCGAGCTGATCAGCTCCGGCGACTCATCCCCGAGCCGGTAGAGGTTGAAGCCATGGTAATTGCCCACGGCGAGCAGATCGCCGGCAAACGCCATGTCCGTATTGGAAAAGCTCAGGAAGGGCGCACGTTGGCCGAACCGGCGCTCCACCTCTTCATCGGTGTCTTCCGGCTGGATTTCAGGCGGCAGTCCGGCCGGGTTCTCAGAATCAAAGAACCCTGTCGGCTTGGGCAGGCTGGCCAGAAGTTCGAGATTGGAAATGGCCTGCCCGGCATCCCGGAAGCCTGCTGCGAGTCCGTTCCGGGGATCCTCGGACAAGGAGGACAGGACCGTGTTCATCCGGCGGATTTCAGCAGCCTGCTCGCTGCGGACATCATTGACGAAATCATAGAGCACCGGGTCGTAGGCCGAACCACGCTGACGCAGGAGCGCATCGACCATGTCCACCGCGCCCTCATGATGGGCGATCATCAGTTCAAGGAACAGCGCGTCGAAGTCGCCGCCATTGGAGGCCGCCAGTTCCGCCATCTGCTCGGGCGTCGCCATGCCCTGCATGGTCGCATGCGCGCCATGATGGCCCTCATGCCCGCCTTCATGATCCATGGAATGGTCGGCGCTGGCCGGGTCCGGCGCATGCTGGCCCCGCTCGTTCAACCAGTTCTGCATGAAGGCGATCTCGTCAGCCTGGCTGGCGTTGATGCGCCCGGCGACCGCGACGATCTCCTCTGTGCTGGTCCGGTCTGACACCAGCTCCGCCATCTCCACGGCCTGGTAGTGATGCACAATCATGTCCTGCATGAAGCGGACATCGTCGACCGAGAAGCGGTTGGCTGCGATCTCGACCGCCTCTTCCGCGCTGATCGCACGCACATCCTCTCCCGGCGCACCCGGTTGAACGATCGGTGCGTTTTGCGCGGCTGCCGTCGCATTCACGGCCAGACCGGTCGCCAGCGCCAGCAGGGCGGAGTGCATCAGCAGTCTTGAGTTAATGGACATGGTTCTCTCCCCGTTTTGTTATCGCGTAGAGTACGTTGCGCACCGCAGAGAGCAAGTGAAGCCGACGTCATCTGACGCTTTCACGCCGCTGGCCGGATGAAACGGTTCAGCTTGCTGCCCGAAACTGACGCGCTAGCTTTGATGGTCGACATCACGGGGAGAGAATGGATGAAACGGTCGGATCCTCAGATCGCACCAGGCGCGTTCAAGCTCTACGACGCTTACGCCCATGGCGATCTATCGCGACGTGACTTCCTGGAGGGGTTGAGGACTTACGCCATAGGCGGGCTGACCGTCAGCGCGCTGGAGGGCGCGCTCCTGCCCGATTACGCCAACGCCCAACAGACTGAAACGGGCGATCCGCGCCTGATCGAGGCGGACTTGCTCTACGCCTCGCCGGAGGGCGCGGGCGAGATGAGCGGCTATCTGGTCCGCCCGGCGGGCGAAACAGCTCCTCGCGGCGGCGTCCTGGTCATTCATGAAAATCGCGGCCTGAATCCGCATATCCGCGATGTCGTCCGACGCGCGGCGCTGGCGGGATATGTCGCTTTCGCACCCGACGCCTTGCATCCGCTGGGCGGTTATCCCGGCACGGATGATGAGGGCCGCACCCTTCAGCGCCAGCGCGACAGGGGTGAAATGCTGGAGGACTTCATCGCCGCAGCGCAGGTCCTGCGGGACCATCCCGCCTGTACAGGTCGCGTGGCCGCCGTGGGCTTCTGTTATGGCGGCGCAGTCGCGAATGAACTTGCGGTGCGCCTCGACTGGCTGGCCGGGGCAGTGCCCTATTACGGCGGCTGGCCCGATCCGGCGGACGCGCAAGCGGTTCGCGCGCCGCTCCAGATCCATCTCGCGGAACTGGATGATCGGGTCAATGCCGGGTGGCCTGACTGGCGTGATGCGCTCGATGAGGCCGGCGCGCCCTATGAGCTCTTCATGTATGAAGGCGCCCAGCACGGCTTCCACAATGACACCACGGCGCGCTTCGACCCGGAACAGGCCGCCCTCGCCTGGTCGCGCACCCTCGCCTTCTTCGACCGGGTCCTCTCGGCCTAGGGCGCGTCGGTGAGCGACAGGATCCTGTCGGCGAGGTCATCCAGCGCCCCGGCGTCCAGCCGCTCTGTCTGCAGAGTTGCGACGCTCTGTTTCATGCGCTTGAGGCGGGAGCGGTCATAGGCGGGGTCATAATGAGCCTGCATGAGATCCATGGCCAGGGTTTCAGGGCGCCCCTCTTGCGCCAGCTCGCGCCAGTGCGCGATACGGTCGCGCGGATGAAACGGGCTGATAAGGTCCAGCGCCTCGGAAGCGCGCTCAGGATCCTCAACGATATCAGCGTAAGTCTTCGCCAGAAAACGAGCCCGTTCCTCAAGAGGCGCGACAATCTCGAGGCGCGGCGATCGTTTCATGCGCGTCCAGAGGGTCGCGGGAAGCCGGATTGCTCCGATACGGGCGGATTCCGCTTCGACATAGACCGGACGCGCTGGATCCAGGCGTTCGACCTCCCGCCAGAGGTCCGTCTCGAAAGCCTTCTGACTGGGTTGTGGAGCATCCCGGAAGCCCCCAAAAGCCGAGCCGCGATGCCGGGCCAGCCCTTCGAGGTCGAGTATCTGCGCCCCCTTCTCGCGCAACACCTGAAGCAGCGCTGTCTTCGCGCTCCCTGTCTGACCGTCGATAAGCATCAGGTCGAGCGCGGGACAAGCTGCATCAAGGCCGGCGATGACTGCGCGTCGCCAGGTCTGGTATCCGCCTTCCAGCACGGCGACTGGCCAGCCCACAGCCGCCAGGATCGTCGCCATGGAGTTCGAGCGCATTCCCCCGCGCCAGCAATAGACCAGTGGTCGAAAGCGTTTGGGTTTGTCTGCAAGGGCGGTCTGCAAGTGATGAGCCGCATTCCGCGCCACCAGCGCCGCGCCGGCGCGGCGCGCCTCGAACGCCGAGACCTGCACATAGGTCGTGCCGATCTCGGCCCGTTCACGATCGTCCAGCACGGGAAGGTTCACAGCGCCCGGCAGGTGATCCAGCGCGAATTCGGACGGGGAGCGCACATCAATGATCATGTCATGGCGCTGAAGCCGCGCTGCACTGACATCGGCCAGGGTCTCGTAACGTATCATGCGCGCCTTATAGTGCCGTTTAAGCCAGAATCGAACCTAACGGATGCGACCCATGTCTGACGCCTCTTCCGCTCCTGCGCCATCCCTGACCAGTCTCGCGCGCGGCGGCGGCTGCGGTTGCAAGCTCGACCCGGCCTTTCTCGACCGCATCCTGGCGGACAGCCCGCCGCTGCCGCTCAATCCCGCCTTGCTTGTGGACGCCGCCACGCGGGATGATGCGGCGGTCTACCGGGTCAATGACGAAACCGCGCTCGTCGCCACGACGGACTTCTTTGCGCCGGTTGTGGATGACCCTTTCGACTTCGGTCGCATCGCCGCGACCAACGCCCTGTCCGACATCTACGCGATGGGCGCCAAGCCCATTTTCTGCCTGGCGGTGCTGGGCATGCCGATCAACGTGCTGTCGCCCGAAACCATCCGTCTGATTCTGGACGGCGGTCGCACCGTGGCCGAAAGCGTCGGCGCGCCGGTGGCGGGCGGACACTCCATTGACGCCGCAGAGCCCTTTTATGGCCTTGTGGCATTGGGTCTGGCCCATCCCGACCGGATTCTCACCAATGCCGGCGCTCAACCCGGCGACGTTCTGATCCTGGGCAAGTCCCTTGGGATCGGCGTATTTAGCGCCGCCCAGAAGCGCGGCCTGCTGGATGCGTCTGATTACGAGGCGATGATCGCCTCCACGACGCGGCTCAACACGCCCGGCGCGGATCTCGCCGAGCTCGACGGCGTTCATGCAATCACCGATGTCACAGGCTTCGGTCTGCTCGGACATTTGTCGGAAATGTGCCGCGGCTCGCGCGTTTCGGCGAAGGTGGATCGCACGGCGCTGCCCGTTTTCGACGGGGCCCGCCGCCTCCTGGCCGAGGGCGTGCGAACCGGCGCCTCCGGGCGCAACTGGAGCGCCGTTCAACCTCATGTGCACTGTCCTGAGAACTGGACGGACGCAGATCGCGACATGCTCTGCGACCCGCAGACCAGCGGCGGTCTGCTGGTGGCCTGCACGCCAGACGCCGCCCCAACAGTCCTGGAGACCTTCCGCCGACATGGCCATGACGCGGCGGCACAGATCGGACAGGTCCAGGCGGGCGATCCCGTTATCAGGTTCAGCGCCTGACCGGGACTTGAGCGCGCCATGATCTAGCTTCCTCCTCCAAAGAGGATGAAGCATGACTGACAGACGCGACAATCGGGGCAGAGCCGTGCCAAGGGGGCGGCTCAGCCGGCTGGGCCGGTTCGGACGACTGGCGGCCGGGACCGCGAGCGAAGCCCTCGGCAATTCGATTCAGGCCCTGGCGCGCGGCGAAACCCTTGACCCTTCCCGCCTCATCCTGACCCCGTCGAACGCGCGACGCATGGCGGATGAGCTGGCGCATCTGCGCGGCGCCGCCATGAAGATGGGCCAGATGCTGTCCATGGATGCCGGCGATCTGCTCCCGCGCGAATTGACCGAAGTCCTGGCGCGATTGCGGGACAGCGCCCAGCCCATGCCGCCCCATCAGCTCAAGCGCGTTCTGACCCGCAATTGGGGCCCCGACTGGCTGAGCCGGTTTGAGCGCTTCGACTCTCGCCCCATGGCGGCCGCCTCGATCGGTCAGGTCCACCGCGCCCGCACCAGAAACGAACAGGAACTGGCGATCAAGGTTCAGTATCCGGGCGTGCGCAACAGCATAGACAGCGATGTGGACAATCTCGCGAGCCTGATTGCGCTGTCCGGCCTGGCGCCGCGCGGGCTCGACCTCCAGCCCATGCTGGATGAAGTGAAGCGCCAGCTGCGCGATGAGGCCGACTTCACGCGCGAGGGGCGGATGATGACCCGCTACGCCGAATGGCTCGCGGATTCGGACGCGTTCGTCATGCCGGTTCTGGACGAGGACCTGACCACAACAGATGTGCTGGCCATGACGTATGTGGCTGGCGCGCCGATTGAAACCGCCGCTGACGCCGCCCCGGACATCCGCAACCGGATAATCGCGGACCTTGCCGAACTGGTCTTGCGGGAAGTCTTCGAGTTCGGCGCGATCCAGAGCGATCCCAACTTCGCCAATTATCGGTATCAACACGAGACGGGCCGGATCGGCCTTCTGGATTTCGGGGCGGTTCAGGACATCCCCGATACGGTTCGTCAGGCTGGGCGGCGACTGCTGATCGCAGGGCTTGAGGCGGATGCTGCGGAGCGTGAACGGGCCCTGACCGATCTTGGCTACCTGTCAGAGACGACGCCCCCGGATCAACGCGCCCTGCTGCTGGAGATGACGGATCTGGCCCTCGCGCCACTGTTCAGAAGCGAGGCTTTTGACTTTGACGCCTCCGCGCTGGTCACGCCCTTGCGCGAAGGCGGCTTCAGGTTGCGCGCGCTAGGCTATGCGCGCACGCCACACCCCATGGCCGTGTTCATTCAGCGCAAGGTCGCCGGCCTGTATCTGCTGGGCGCCAGACTTGGCGCGCGTCTTCATATCCGCCCCTTGCTGGAGCGGCGTCTCACCTGACCCTGCCCGGTCTTCAATCGTCCCGGTTCAAGGTCGGGGCGGCGTCACGCTTCCAGATGCAGGTCCAGCAAGATGCGATAGCGCCTGATATTGGAGACATAGCGCACCGGCTCATGACCGCGGGCATACCCGCGCGGCAAGGTGCGATAATGTTCAGGATCCGACAGAAGCGGCAGGACCTTGCGCACATCCCCCCAGCGACCCTTCTCCAGCGACTGACGCTCAGCCAGCCGGCGGGCGTCATACAGATGCCCCATGCCGATATTATAGGCGGAAAGCGCAAGAAAGAGCCGGTCGCGGCCCTGCACGTCTTCAGGCAGACGATCCATCAGATCGCGCAGATAGCGCGCCCCGCCAGCGATGGATTGCGCCGGATCGGTCCGGTCCTCAACGCCCAGCTCATTGGCGGTCGGCAGGGTCAGCATCATGATGCCTCTGACCCCGGTGGCGCTGACGGCGTCCTCATCCCAATGGGATTCCTGATAGGCCTGCGCAGCCAGCCAACGCCAGTCGATGCCGGTCTCCGCCGCAGCCGCCTCGAAATGCGGTCTCAGAGCGGGCAGTCGTTCCTCCAGACGGCGGATGAAACGCGCCGTGTCGACATAGTCAAACTGACGGGTCGCGCCATACCAGCGCTGGTCCAGCCGCTCCAGAAGGCCGGTTTCATGCAGGCGTTCGGACCAGGCATCCAGGGCCTCGCCCAGCTGGGTTTCGGTGGGAAGAACAAGCGCCAGCGAGCGCTCTTCGCTCAGATCAAGCGGCGTCAGAAGTTCGGGAAACCGCAGGCGGGCATGCGCGACGAGCGTTGAATCCGCCACCGTGCAGTCCAGCGTCTCGGCCTGCACCGCTTCCAGCAGCGGCATGGCGGAGGGCGCATCCACAGTGCGCCATTCAAGCTCGGGATGGTCCGTGCGAAGCGCCTGCAGGGTTTCGACATAGCTCGACCCCTGAACCACCGCGATATCGACGCCGGACAGATCCTCGAGCGCTTCGATGCGTGGACCGCCGCGTCGGCAGACAAGCTGTTCGGTCACCGTCTTGTAGGCCGGACCGAAGGTTACATGCGCTGCGCGCGCCTCGGTCATGGTCACCCCGCCGGCAGCCAGATGGCCCCGGCCTGCCGCGATGTTCGTGAGCAATTGCCGCAGATCGCGTTGCGGCTCGTACCGGACGCTCACGCCCAGTTCCTGGGCGAGATCCTTCACCAGAGCGACTTCATAGCCTTCCGGCTCGCCATCCTCGTCCAGATGATAGGTAGTGGGGCTTTCCAGCGTCAGGACAATCAATTCACCGCGTTCGACGATCTGATCAACTGTCTCGAAGCCCGCCGGTTCAGGCGAGCTGCAGGCGACAAGAGCGGTCAGCGACGCCAGTGCGCCGCCACTCCATCGCGCGGATGTGCTCCACAACCCCATGGATATAAACCTAGGGGCTTTGACGCTCGACGCCAAATCCGAACCGGAGCAGCGCTGTCTCACGGTTCAATGAAGAACCGCTTACGCACTGTCTTAAATGCGCTTTTCGCCTTCATGCCGACAAGCCGCTCACCAAAGGAAAACGGCGCCAGGAAAACCCTGACGCCGTTCAAGCCGGGTCGTCCGGTCAGTCTAGTTCAGGCTGGTGCGCAGGCTGACGCCCCAGATGCGGGGTTCGTTGACGAAACCCGTATTGTTGTTGAAGTCGATGCCGCCAACGAGATTTTCTTCATCGGTGAGATTGCGCACGAACACTGCGGCTTCCCAGTCCCGGCCATTGGCGTTGCCGGCATAGCCCAAACGCAGCCCGCCCTCGAAATTACCGTCCGAATAGAATTCCTCGGACTCATAGATGAACAGGTTCGTCCGGCCCTGCCAGAACCAGTCTGTGTAGACAAACCACTCCCCGCCCCATTGCGACGGCACGCCGTAACGCGCGGTCAGGCTCAGGATGTAATCGGGCGCTTGCGGGAAGGGATTGCCGTCAACTTCAACAAAACCGTCATTGTCCGCATCCGGGTCGGTAGGCGTGCACTGGCCGGAGCCGCACGGCGCCACTTCCAGCGCAGAATCCTGCAATTCCGTTTCATTCCAGCTGAAACCGGCTGTCACCAGCAGGTTCTCGCCGATGAGGAATTCTGAATCCACTTCCAGCCCGTAGCCCACGCCTTCATCGGCGTTCACCAGCTGCACGAGGTTGCCGGAGCCCCCAACAGCTGACAGCTGCAGATCTGAAACCGTGTAATAGAACGCCGTTGCGTTCACGCGCGCCCGCCCATCAGCGAACTCGGACTTGAAACCGCTTTCATAGGAGATCGAGGTTTCGCTCTGAGCGACCGACGGCTGGGAGAAAAACGCCACGTCCCGCGCCTGAATGGTCGGGCCGCGGAAGCCCCGGGCCACCCGGCCAAAGACGGCGAAATCCTCATTGACGTCGTAGAAAGCCGACAGATCCCAGCTGACCTCTTCATCGGAGACGTTCACCGGCGCAACCGGAAAGGCGGCGAGCGGCACGGTCAGGTCTTTCTCGTCGCTGGTGTAGCGCAGACCGCCTGACAGGCGCAGCTGGTCATTGAGCTGGTGGCTGACCTGGCCGAACAGCGCCCAGAGCTGGTTCTCATGGGTCACCGTGGTGGTCGGCGGAAAGCCGATCGGCGAAGACGTGGTCACTGAAAACTCGGAGTCGAACCAGTACGCCCCGACCTGCCAGCTCGTTGCGCCGTCCGTATCCGAAGCCAGACGGATTTCCTGCGAGACCTGCTGGAGGTCATCCAGCGCATCCTGGGTTTCGGACTGGAAGGGAATGAAACCCGGGCCAGCGGGATTGCCGCCATCGATATCGCCCAGAGAGAAGCCGTCGGCGTACTCGTATCCGGTGATCGAGGTAAGGGTCAGGCCATCCAGATAGCCGTTCAGGGTCAGGCTCGCGCCATGCCCTTCATATTCCTGCGGATTGTTGGCCGGGGAATCAAAGAAGACGGCATCCCGATCAAAATTGCCGTTCAGCGCGTTGGAGCCCGTGCTCAGGATGTTGGCCCGGAACACTGCAGACGTGCCCTCGAAGTCCCGCGCATGCATATTCAGCAGAGCGTCGAATTGATCATTGGGCGTGTACAGAAGCTGCAGGCGGACCGCCTGTTCGTCAAATCCGCCCAGAGCATCCTGCTGACCGGAAAAGTCATTATCGATCCAGTCATCGCGATGCTGGCGCAGAATGGACAGACGCGCGCTCAGCGTCTCATCGACCAGCGCGCCGCCGATTGCGCCTTCCACATTCACCGTGCCCAGGGAGCCTGCGGTCAGGCTGATGAATCCATCCGTCTCTTGCGTGGGGCGCACGGAGTCAAAGCGGACAAGCCCCGCAGTGGTGTTTCGGCCAAACAGCGTGCCCTGGGGTCCACGGGCGATCTCGACCTGATCGATATCGAACAGGGGGAAGCTTTTCAGAATGACGTTTTCCTGGACCACGCCATCCATGAGGATGGAGACCGGCTGGGAGGCGGCGAGATCGAAATCGGTATTGCCCAGACCGCGGATGTAAAAGCGCGGGGCGATTCGGCCATTGGAGCTTTCCGCGTAGACGCTGGGCGCGCGCGCGGCCAGTTGCAGGATGTCCCCGCCCGCCTCGGTAATGGCCTCAAGGGTCGGCTTCTGCACCGTGGTGACGGAGGCGGCGACATCCTGAACATTCTCGGCCCGGCGCGTCGCCGTCACGATGATGGTGTCCAAACGCTCTGGCGTGGTTTCGACGTCATTGGCCAACGCTGCGAAGGGCGCGGCCGCACTCAGGGCCAGGGCGCACACCGAGCCGGCGGCGAGCATGGAGAGGCGGGATTTGAACTGGGGCACGAGTTCGACTCCGTGAGAGCGCCTGAGAATCAGGACGCGAGAGGTGGAGGTCCATCGCTCCGGCATGCCGGAGCGGGCTCGTTCCGAGCGTGTTACGGATTTTTATCAGCAGCAAAAGGGAAATATGACACTTCAAGGCTTCAAGAAGCGTCGAGTGTGCACTTGCAGCAACACACGCGCAGATAATCCGTGAACAGAGCTTTCCGCTCCGATCTCATCGCCCGGCCTCCAGGTCATTCAAGGACCAGTCGTATTCATATGCGTGTATGGTTTGTTGCGCCCTTATCAGGGATTCCAGGTCGGGATCGGCGTACTCCAGCAAATGCGCGATGACACCGGCGTCCGCCCCTCCGAAATCCTCTTTGAACCAGTCATAGATTCGGGAGGCCACCAGGCCGTCCCCTGTCACCCGCACGCCCCGCGGATGATTGATATAGGCGCGCGCCGCAGTCTCCAGATCCATGCTCAGCGTGTCGCCGCGCCAGGCGGTCGGCTTGAGGTTCGGACACCCGATCGAGGCGCAATTGACCGCGTAATGCACCAGAGGCGCCTCGAAGCGTTCTCGCAGAATGCCGTGCTCCATGTCATCCAGGGACAAAGCCTGTCCCTCCACCTCGACCCGGTTCACCCCCCAGGGGCCAATGGACCAGGGACGGGGACGAATTTGGCGGATCGATCTTTCGGGCGCTTCATCGACGATCAGGCGCACCGTCACGGCGTTGTAAAGATTGGCCCAGAAAGCGAACGCGTCATCGGGCTCGAGGGTGCTGACGGGGAAGCGCTCCAGCGACCCGATATAGGCGTTCAGGGCCTCTCGATCGGCGTCATTGGCGCGGAGTCCCCGATAATCAAACCGATTGATCCCGTCCGCGCCCTCCACGAGATAGGCGCGCAGAAGACTGTCCCAGGGCTGGTGGATATCGGACTGAGCCTGTGAAGATGCGGGCAGAACAAGGCTGCACGCCAGTAACCACGTCGCGATGAATGCTTTCATGTCACGCTCCCGATCTCGGAAGGGTAGACTAGCGCGCCTGCCCCCCAAGACCAGTCACGCCCCGGTGAGAATCGGGCATGGTCAAACGCTTGTGATCATCAGACCGGAAGCCCGCCCATGATCGACCCTGTTCGTATCCAGCACTCGCTTGAAGACGGAGTCATGGCGGGCTGGCGCTGGGCCAATCCGGGTGCGCCCCTTCTCGTGTTCGCACACGCCAACGGCTTTAACGGCGGGGTCTACAGACAGGTGCTGCAGCCCTTGTCAGAGCATTTCGAGATACTGGCGCCCGACCTGCGCGGCCATGGCCGCACCACCCTGCCCGCTCATCCCGCCAGCCATCACAGCTGGAACGTCTATGCCCGAGACCTGCTGGCGTTCTATGCGCAACTCGACCGCACGCCCGCACTGCTGGCCGGTCACTCCATGGGCGCGTCGAGCACACTGCTGGCTGCAGCGCAGATGACAGACGCCCCGCCCCTTGCCCTTGTCGAACCGGTCGTTCTGCCGTCCTCGCTCTATCTTATGGCGCGCTCTCCGCTCTGGCGCTTCATGAAGGGCACGGTCAAGCAGGGCCAGATGGCGCGCAAACGCTCGAACGGCTGGCCGGATGCAGACAGCGTCATCAAGCGCTATCGCACCCGCCCCACTTTCGCCCGGTGGGCGGACGGCGTGCTGGAAGACTATCTCGAGGACGGGCTGACGCTCGATGTGAACGGCGTGCGCCTGTCTTGTGATCCGGAATGGGAGGCGGCCAATTTCGAGGGTCAGGCGCATGACCTGCTCAAGGCCGCGCATCGCGTCGACGGCCAGATCCAGGTGCTCAAGGCCAGCAAGGCCTCGACGGTCATCAATGCGCGTGGCCTTGAACGTCGCGGCGCCCGGATCGAGACCATCGAGGGCGGCCATCTCGCCCCGATGGAGCAGCCGCAAGCCGTGTCCGACTGGCTCAGGCAGGCCGCAGATAGGGCGGGCGTCTGATTCAAAAAGGCCGGGCGTTCGCCCGGCCTTTTCTCGTCTCTGCTCGGAAAGCCTACTTGCCTTTTTCGCGGCTGGCTTTCTTGCGCTCGTGCTCAAGCAGGAAGCGCTTGCGGATGCGGATGCTTTCCGGGGTCACTTCGACCAGCTCGTCGTCATTGATGAATTCAAGCGCGTATTCGAGCGTCACGCGGACCGGCGGGGTCAGGACCACCGCTTCGTCCGTGCCCGAGGCGCGCATGTTCGTCAGCTTCTTGCCCTTGAGCGGGTTGACGATCATGTCCTCTTCGCGGGCGTTCAGGCCCACGACCATGCCTTCATAGACCTCGACGCCATGGCCGATGAACAGCTTGCCGCGCTCCTGGATGTTCCACAGGGCGAAGGCCAGAGCCTTGCCGGTCTCCATGGAGATGATCGCGCCCTTGGGACGCTGACCCACCTCGCCGGCAGACCGCGGCGCGTAGTGGTCGAAGGTGTGGAACATCAGGCCCGAGCCCTGTGTCAGGGTCAGGAATTCCGACCGGAAGCCGATCAGGCCGCGGGTCGGCGCCATGTATTCAAGACGCACCCGGCCATTGCCGTCGGGCTCCATGTTCTTGAGTTCGGCCTTGCGAGACCCCAGGCGCTCCATGACGCCGCCCTGATGCTCTTCCTCGACGTCGATGGTGAGCGTCTCGAACGGCTCGCACATCACGCCGTCGACTTCCTTGTAGATCACCTGCGGGCGCCCCACAGCGAGCTCGAAGCCTTCACGACGCATGGTTTCGATCAGCACCGACAGGTGCAGTTCGCCCCGGCCGGAGACGAGGAATTTATCCGCATTGTCCTGCTGCTCGACGCGCAGGGCCACGTTGTGGATCAGCTCGCGATCAAGGCGCTCCTTGATCTGGCGCGAGGTGACGAACTTGCCTTCGCGACCGGCGAACGGGGAATCGTTCACCTGGAAGATCATCGAGATGGTCGGCTCGTCCACCGTCAGCGGCGGCAGGGCTTCCACGTGTTCGGGATCGCATAGCGTGTCGGAGATGTTCAGCGGATCGATGCCGTTGAAGGTGATGATGTCGCCAGCGGAGGCGGAGTCACGCTCGACCTTGTCCAGGCCATGGAAGCCGAACACCTGCAGCACCTTGGCGCGACGCTCGACGCCGTCGGCGCCCACCACCACGACCTGCTGGTTCTTGCTCAGCTTGCCGCGACGAATGCGGCCAAGACCGATCACGCCGGTATAGCTGGAATAGTCCAGCGCCGAGACCTGCAGCTGAAGCGGAGCGTCCTGGTCCACCTGCGGATGGTCAACCCGGTCCACGATGGCCTGGAACAGCGGGTTCAGATCGCCGCCGCGCTGATCCACATCCAGCGTCGCCCAGCCTTCCAGCGCGGACGCATAGACGACGGGGAAGTCCATCTGCTCATCCGTAGCGCCCAGACGGTCAAACAGGTCAAAGGTCTGATCGACGACCCAGTCCGGACGCGCGCCCGGACGGTCGACCTTGTTGATCACCACGATGGGCTTGAGGCCCAGCGCCAGCGCCTTCTTGGTCACGAAGGTGGTTTGCGGCATCGGGCCGTCCACGGCGTCCACGAGCAGCAGCACCGAGTCCACCATGGACAGCACGCGCTCCACCTCGCCGCCGAAATCGGCGTGGCCGGGCGTGTCCACGATGTTGATCGCATAGTCGTTCCAGGTCACCGCCGTGTTCTTGGCGAGAATGGTGATGCCGCGTTCTTTCTCCAGGTCATTGGAGTCCATGACGCGTTCGACAGCCGCAGCGCGTTCGTCGAACGTGCCCGATTGCCGGAGAAGCTTGTCCACCAGGGTGGTCTTGCCATGGTCGACGTGCGCCACGATGGCGATATTGCGAATGCGCTCGACGGGAGCGGTCATGGGGAGGTCCTTGTCTCGCAGATCTGTCTCTTCGCAGGTGCGAAGCCTGCGGTCTTTGGCGCTCTCATACAGGGCGAAATTGAATTCGGCTAGCACTGGTCGCCGCTCGTCTGGCGGTCTAGCTTGCCGTTCAAATCATCACCATGACAAAATCGGGCCGAATAACGGCTCATGGGGAGACATCATGAAGAGCATTTTGCGTGCGAGCTTGCTCGCGCTCGGCGCCGCGCTTTACGCCGCCCAGGCCCATGCAGAGCCCATTTCCTTCTATATGCCGGAGGACGTCACCTATTCGGACGCCATTCCGGCGCCTGAGGACAGCTTTGGGTATGAAGTCGGCTCGCGCCCGGTCCGCCATGGCGACATGGTGACCTATCTTCGCGAAGTCGCGGCCGCGTCAGATCGGGTGACCGTGGAGACCATCGGCTACACCCATGAACAGCGCCCGATTCTCTTCTTCACGGTGACCTCGCCGGAGAACCAGGCCCGAATCGACCAGATTCGCGAAGCGCATCTGGCGCGCCTGCGCGGAGAAGCCGTCGCTGAAGACACGCCGCTGGTGCTGTGGATCAATTTCGGCGTCCATGGCGCGGAATCCTCCGGCATGGATGCAGCCATGCCCGCGCTCTATCATTTCGCCGCCGCCAGCGACGCCGATATCGGAGATACGCTGGACGACACGGTCATCCTGTTCACCGCCGTGTTCAACCCGGACGGCCATTCGCGCCGGGTGAACCATGTGGAGACCTTCTTCTCCCAGGCGCAGAACACGGACCCTGCGGACGTCATCCATAATCTGTGGACCGAGGCGCGCACCAACCATTACTGGTTCGACCTCAACCGCCAGTGGCTATTGCTGACCCAACCCGAGGCCCAAGCCTGGATCGGCAAATGGCATGAATGGAAGCCGATGGTCTCTGCGGACTATCACGAGATGGGGTCGTCGAGCCCGTTCTACTTCCACCCCGGCGAAGCGCTGCGCCGCAACCCGCTCATCCCCGAGCGGGCGCGGGATCTGACCTATCGCATCGCCCAGCAGCACACATCGGACTTTCTCGACCCCGAAGCGCGGCTCTACACCACCCAGGAGGGCTTCGATAACTTCTATATCGGCAAGGGCTCGACCTATCCCCAGATCAATGGCTCGCTCGGCATCCTCTTCGAGATCGGCGCGGCGCGCGGCGGCGAGATCGAAACCGATCGCGGCCTCGTCACCCATGGCGACAATGTTCGCACGCAGTTCCGAACCGTCCTGACCACGGTCGAGGGCGCGCGCAATATCCGCGACGAGCTGATCGATTATCAGCGCAGCTATTTCGAACAATCCCTGCGCATGGCGAGCCAGGACAATCGCCGCGCCTATGTTTTCACGGCGGCGGGCGACCCCGAGCGGGCCAACCGGTTTGTCCGACTGCTGCGCATGCACGACATTGAGGTGTATGAGCTGGAAAGCGATGTGCGCGCCGATGGGCGCACGTACCGCGCCGGCCAGTCCTTCATCGTTCCGATGAGCCAGACCCAGCACCGGATGATCCGGGGCATTTTCGACCAGGTCACCGAGTTTGAAGAGAACATCTTCTATGACGTGTCCGGCTGGACCCTGCCCCTGGCGTACGACCTCGACTATTCGGCTCTCAGCGGCCTGCGTTCGGTCTCCTGGTCCGATGACCTGGCGACGGGCGACTTTGAAGCCGCGCCGGCTCCGGACGTGGCGCCCTATGGCTATGTGCTGGAATGGTCGCACACCTATGCGCCGCGCGCCCTGAACCGCGTTCTGTCAGCGGGCCTCTACGCCCGCGCCGGTACCGAACCGGTGACAGCGGAAACCACTCGGGGCCGGGTCGAGCTGGGCCGCGGCGCGATCTTCGTGCCCTATGCCCGTCAGGATATGAGCCGCGAGGACATTCACGCCCTGATGCAGACCATCGCGCAAGAAGATGGTGTCACCGTGCACGCGCTTACCTCCGGCCTGACGCCGACCGATGGCGCGGACTTTGGCGCCGCCGGGATCTTCCGCGCGCTAGAGCAGCCCCATGTCCTGCTCGCCTTTGATGATGGCCTGAGCCGCTATGACGCCGGCGAGATGTGGTGGACGCTTGATCACCAGCACAACATGCAAGTCACCCTGGTGCGCAAGGATGATGTCGGCGGGCTGGACCTGGGCGAGTACACCCACCTGATCATGGTCGGCGGGAACGCCCGTCTGTCCGCTTCCGCGCAAGACGCGGTCGAAAACTGGATCCGTCGCGATGGCGGCGCCCTGATCGCCACGCGTCAGGCGGCCGTCTGGGCGCAGGAAGCCTTCTTTGACCGTGAAGACGAGGACGAGGAAGAGCGCAGCGAACCGCTGGAACGCCTCAATGTCTCCGAGATGGCGGTGCGCGAAGCCGAGCACGTCATTGGCGGGGCATTGTTCGAGACCGACCTCGACATCTCCCACCCGCTGGGTTTCGGCTTCAACGATCGCACCCTGCCCGTTCAGCGCAACATGACGAGCGTGCTGATCCGCCCTGAAGACGACCCCTATGCCGTGGTTGCCGAGTATACGGATGAACCGCTGCTGTCCGGCTACGCTTCGGAGCGTCGCCAGACCGAAATCGCGGGCACGCCGGCGGTGGTCGCAGAGCGCCTAGGTCGCGGTTCGGTCATCATGATGGCCGACAATCCGGTCTTCCGCGCCACCTTCCCGGGCTCTGAGCGCCTTCTGATGAATGCGATCTTCTTCTCGGGCATGATTGACGGCGCGCGCGGCGTCTATGAAGAGGAATAGGCGCTGAAGCCATAAAGACAGAAACGCCCCGGCCATTGGTCGGGGCGTTTTGCTTTCCGGATCAGAATTGGCCGTGCCGTCCCTGCCCTTGTGTGAAGCGCGTTGCGCCCTCCACAGTCTCGCCGCTGGCGAGGGTTTGAAGGCCCAGGCGCGTCTCATTGATGAGCGCCGCCGACTCATCCAGCGACCATTGCTCCAGCGCCGAGCGGCGATCATGGCGCAGGCAGAGCTGGGGGAAGGCCGCGATCTGGTCCGCCAGTTCCAGCGCCGTCTCCAGAGCCTTCCCTTTGGCGCAGGTACGATTGGCGAGCCCGATCTGGAGCGCTTCTTCGGCTCCCACGGCGCGGCCCGTCAGGATCATGTCCATGGCGCGCGACTGACCAATCAGGCGCGGCAGGCGGATCGTGCCGCCATCAATCAGCGGCACGCCGAAGCGGCGGCAGTAGACGCCGAAGACGGCATCCTCCGCCATCACGCGAAGATCACACCAGATCGACAATTCCAGACCGCCGGCCACTGCATGGCCCTCGACCGCCGCGATTACGGGCTTTGACAGGCGCATGCGCGACGGCCCCATCGGGCCATCTCCGGTCTCCTCGACCCGGTTACGCCCTTCCCCCGTGCTGACAGCCTTCAGGTCAGCGCCCGCGCAGAACGTCCCGCCCGCCCCGGTCAGGATGGCGACGGAGAGCGTCTCGTCCGCGTCAAACTGGCGAAAGGCCTCCGCCAGCTTTTCAGCGGTCGGGCCGTCCACGGCGTTGCGCCGGTCGGGACGGTCAATGGTGATGATGGCAACGGCGCCGCGCGTCTCGTACTGAACGCTCATGGCTGTCTTCCCCTTATGTTTTGACAAAGGGTCGGACAGCGCCTCGGCTCAGGCAAGCCTTATTGGACGGGCGCCTGCACCTGTGAGGTTTGCAGCGTGTAGAAGCGCAGGGTCAGATCCCGGCCCTTGACGGCGTTGTAGCCCTCAAGTTCGGCGAGCTGACGCACGTTTGCGCCATTGAGAGCCGCGCGGAAGCCTTCGTCCTCGGACTGGTCCACAATGGCGAGACCGCACTCGGGATGGTTCAGCAGATAGGCCGCCGTATCCGCCCCGTCCGTGCCCAGATGGATATCGGTGGAGAAGTTGAAGACGTTGGACGGCTCGCGATAGCCCGCCGTCGCCACATCCAGCACCTCACAGCCGGTGAACGAGTCGGCGATGCGCGCCGCGTTATAGGAGGGCCAGAGCTTGTGCACGCCCGGAATGGCGACGCCGAAGGCAACCACATAGACCGCGCAGGTGGCCGCCGTGACCGCGAGAAAGCGCGTGAGATCCGGCTTGAGGGCGAGGATGATCAGGCTGATCACCGCCAGGACGCCGAGAGCCGCCGTGATCTGGCTGGCAAGACTTACGCTCTCGCCAAACTCGATCTGACCGAGCCAGGGCACCAGCCCCACGGCGCCGCCCACGATGATCGCCAGCACAGCCAGAACGCCGAACAGCGTCCATTGCTTCCAGCCGCTCAGGAGCGCCCGGGCGTTGACCAGTCCGATCCCGATCAGGATCGCGATGGCCGGGAACATGGGCGAGACATAGTGCGGCAGCTTGGTCTGGATGAGTTCAAACACCAGCCAGGACGGCAGGATCCAGACGAGCAGGAATTGAACCACTGCCTCACCCTTGCGCGCCCAGGCGGCGAGCGCCGCGAGGCCCAGTAGCGCCGAGGCGGGCCAGAGCGTCACCGGCATCAACAGCGTGTGATAGCCGAACGGACCGCCATGGCTGTCATCCGCCACCCCAACCTTGCCGAACAGGGCGTGACCGACGGATTCCTGGAAGAAGCCCCAGTCTGTCTGGATGTTGATCGCGATCAGCCAGGGCAGGAAGATCGCCAGCGCCAGCGCGAGACCCGGCATAGGCCGGATCTTCAGCAGCAGTTTGGGGTCTCGTTTCAGAGCCACATAGCCGATCAGGGTCAGCGCGGTGACCATGAAGAAGATCGGCCCCTTGATGGCGATGGCGGCCCCGGTCCCAGCCCACAGTACGGCGGGCCAGCCCCAGAATTTGGGTTTCGCCTCCTCGACCTTCAGCATCAGCATGGCGAGCGCGACCTGCGCGAACATGCCCGCCGCCAGCAGCGCCGCGTCGGTCTTGGCGGTCCGCGCCTCGATCTGCATGGCGAGGCTCAAAGCCATCACGAGGCCCGCTATCAGCCCCACGCCGGGCGAGAACAGCCGCGCGCCCAGCCAGGCGGTCAGCGCCACGGCGATGATCGAACCGAAAAAGCTCGGCAGGCGGTGCGCGCCGATGGGCGCGCCCTCGCCCCCAAAGGGCTGGGTGGTGATCACCTGCAGCCAGTAGATGCCGCTGGGTTTGACGTGTCGCGGATCGCCCTGGAAACGGATATCGACATAGTCCCCCGTCTCCATCATCTGCCGGCTGGCCTGAGCATAGCGCGCCTCGTCCCGGTCCATGGCCGGGATCGAGAACAGGCCCGGGAAATGGGCCAGAACCGCCACGATCATCAGCATGATCCAGGCGCGAACAGAGAGCCCCCCGGTCTCGCCGGGCTGGGTCAGAGACTGCGTGAAACCGGTCATGGCTACTGGTCCTCGCCCCGAGCGCCCAGCAGCATGTGCGGGTCGGGATAATGAGTGCGGCGCATCAGCCAGATCACACCCATCAGGTCAAACAGACCCGCGGCGGCGCGGCCGATATTGGTGTATTTGCTTTCACCGGCGGCGCGCGGACGGTTCACCACCGTCACATTCACCGTCTCAAAGCCCAGATGCCCGGCGAGCGCGGGCAGATAGCGGTGGATCGCGTCAAAGAAGGGCATCACGAGTAACAGATCGCGCGGCAGGATTTTCAAACCGCATGCGGTGTCCGGACAGTCGTCATTGAGCAGCGAGCGACGCAGGCCATTGGCGAAGCGCGAGGCGAACTTGCGGTTCGCGCCATCGGTGCGGTTCTGGCGGCAGCCGGCCACGACACCGACGCTTCCGACGGTCGACAAATCAATCGCCTTGCTCATCTCCACGACCGAGCGCGGATCATCCTGCCCGTCGCCATCCATGGTCGCGACCCAGATCGCGCGCGCGGCCAGAAAGCCGGTGCGCAACCCGGCGCTCTTGCCCGAGCGGTTGGGGTGACGGATGACGCGCACACGCGGATCAGCCTCAGACAGCGGACCAAGCGCGCCGGCGGTGTCATCATCGCTGCCGTCATCGACCACGATGATCTCGAAGCTTTCAAGGCCTGCCTCGAACACCGAAACGGCTTCCTTGACCACCTCTTCGATGCTGGCCGCTTCATTGAAGGCGGGGATGACGATGGACAGGGCTGGCGTGGTCATGGGCGCTCATCTGGCAAGGCCGACCGCAAGACGCGCGGTCTGATGAGCTAGCGTTTAGCGCGAACCGGCCAAGCGCGGCAATGACTACCCGAAGCGCAGGCTGCGATAGATGGATCAGACGCCATAAAGCGCGGCGATCCGGTCGATCTTGCGAAACGCCTTGCCCGGCGCGCGGGCGAGCGGGCCCAGGGGCAGCGGTTCGGCGGTCTTCTCGATATAGCCCGCCGCCTGACGCGCCCAGCCCACAAGGCCAGGACGGGCGATGCAACCGGTCGCCAGACCCTCTTGGAACGAGCCCATGGCCTGTTTCTGGCGCTGATCGCCGGGTCCCATATGCACTTCGCGCACGCCCGCCTCCGCGCCCGCCTGCAGCATTTCGATGAGGAGCGCATTGCCGGGCGTCAGATGCGCGAACTCCGGATCATAGGCCGGAAACCAGGAATGCAGCACCGTCGGGCCGATCAGGCCGAAATGCACCGCCGCCAGACGGCCATCGAGCTCCAGCGTGGACATCAGACCGGCGCCGTCCGCCCGCTCCTGTCGCCACAGCTGCTCGATCAGGTCGCGCACCCATTTCAGGGCGAAGAGATCGGGAAAACCGGACTCGCGATATTGCGCGGACTTCCACCCATAGAGCGCTTCAAGCGTTTCTGGGCGGCGATCATCAAAGCGGAAGGTCAGCTCGCCTTCCTTGGCGAGCTTCTTCGGCGCGCCGATGGCGCTGCGGAAGGTGTTGCCGCCGGGTTTCTTGCGTTGGGCCACATAGGCGTCAAAGCCGTCACTGATATCAATGATCCAGCCGCCTTCCACAAATTCGGCATGGCGACGGAACGGGGCCTGGGCGGCGAGGCAATCCTTGAAGTCGAACACTTCGACGCCTGCCTGGATCAGCACATGGCTGAGCGCAATGTCCTCGCCCGGCGCGCAGATCACCGCGTGGCAGTCATTGACCACTCCGCCCGGCGCGCGGGCATGTCCCATCGGGCCTTTCTGGAAGGCGAAGAACCCGGCAATGCGGTCGCTCCTGCGGATCACGGCCACCTTGATGTCGGGACGGGCATGAGAAACCGCATCGACATAGCCCAGCATCAGATAGGGGCTGACCAGAAACGGATTGGACGTGAGCATCCCACGCCACGCCGCGCGTTCCTCGTCAGACAGCGTCTGAGGCGACTTCAGCTCCACCGACAACATCTGCATCCCGGTCCCCGTCTCGTTATGCGACAGTCCTGACAGACAGAACTGAACAAAGCCTTGGCGCACGCCTGCATCTGGCCCGCTTCGGCACAGAATTCCGGCTGTTAGGCCGTTTTTCAAAGTTCTGGGGCAAGCTTGGGACCGGTCGCGCTCTTGCAGGAGCGCAAGACGTGCTGAACCGGATGCTGAACCGCCCATGCTGAACCGTCATCTTCTGGCCTATCTGCCGGTCTATCTGGCCCAGGCGCTTGTCGGCTTTGGCAGCGTGGTGGTGTTCACCCGGATCCTGAGCCCGGACGCCTATGGCCAGTACATGCTGGTGCTGACCGGTTCGGCGCTCATCAGCACGCTCATCTTCACCTGGCTCGACGCCGCCGTGGCGCGCTATCACGCCCGCGCCGCTTCTCGCGGACGTCTGGGGGGGCATCTTTTTACCGCCCTCACCCTGTTTGGAATGATCGCCGCGCCGCTTCTGGTGCTGGGCGTCATTCTGCTCTTCGTTCTGGATCTCGGGCCCAGCCTGAAGACCGCCTGCGCCTATGCGCTCGCCTATATGCTGCTGCGCGCCGGGGTGATGATTGCACTCGAAACCCGACGGGCGGCGGGCGAGGCCTGGCGCTATTCCTTCCTTGAGACGTTCTCGCTGGCAGGCGGTTTCGCCTTTGGCGCAGCATTGACGCTGTTCACCGATCTTGGCTCCGCTGGTCCGCTGGCCGGGTTGGCGCTCGCATCAGGGCTGGCGCTAGTCTTTGACCTGCCTGCTCTGGCTCGCAAGGCCCGGAAAGATCGCGCCCATCGCGCGCGAGTCACGGCCTTCTTCGCCTATGGCGGCCCCATCGCCTTTTCCCTGATCTTTGAACAGCTTCTGACGAGCGGCGACCGCTTTCTCATCGCCGCCTATCTGGGGGAAGCGGCCACCGGCGCCTATTCGGCGGGCTATGCCCTGGCGGACCGTTCACTCAGCATCATCTTCCTCTGGCTAGGCATGACCACGGGCCCGCTCCTGATCGCAGCCCTTGAACATGAGGGCCGCGACGCTGCCCGGAAAGTCGCGCGTCAGACCGGCGCGCTGATGGGCGCGATCGGCTTTCCCGCCGCGGCAGGACTGGCGCTCGTTTCACCCGATCTCGCTCGCCTGATGATTGGCGAGGATCTCGCCGCGACCGCCGCCTCCATCGTGCCGCTGATCGCCCTGTCGGGCCTGATGAACGGGGTCATGACCCATTATTTCCATACCGCCTACACGCTGGGTCGGCGCACGGGCTCCATGGCCTTCATCATGACCGGCTCCGCAGTGCTGAACCTCGTCTTGAACGCTGCGCTGATCCCGTTTCTGGGGCTTCATGGCGCCGCCTGGGCGACGGTCGCCGCCTATGGCGTGGCGCTGATCGCCTGTGTCTTCCATGGCCGCACGATCTTCCCCATGCCCATTCCGGTAGTTGAGTGGAGCAAGGCGGGTCTGGCCACCGCCGGCATGAGCGCAGGGGTTCTGTTCGCCCCCTCAGTGGGACCGGTTCTGATCGATTTGGGACTGCAGATAGGCGCGGGCGTGATCATTTACGTCACGATCATGCTCGCGCTCGACGGGCTCGGCGCACGCGGCTGGATCAAGGACAAGCTGACGGCGCGACTGGAACGGAGGGCCGCCGCATGACCGCTCATCCGCTTGAACTGACGCGCTCTGGAGCCGCGACGAACACGCAATCGATCATACTCTCGGTTCTCATCCCGTTTTATGGCGACGATCCGCGCCCATTACTGGCGAGCCTCGCCGCACAGGCACAGCCGGGAATCGAGATCATCCTGTTTGACGATGGCGCGCCTGACGCCGCGCTGTCAGCAGCGGTCACACAGGCGGTTATCGTCGCAGATGCTGCGGTGACCCTGATCACGAGCCCGGTCAATCAGGGACGCTCACGCGCCCGCAATGCGCTCGCAAACGCCGCCAGTGGTGACTGGCTGCTGTTTCTGGACGCCGACATGGAAATCAGTCCGGGATTTCTGAGCCGGTGGCGCGCTTCGCTGAAAGAGACCGATTGCGACGCTCTGTTTGGCGGTTATGCGCCGTGCGAGCCGCGTTCCAGGCATGAACGCGTCCACGCCGCCCTCGCCCATGCGTCAGACGCTGTGGATGCGCAAACCCGCAGCGCGCAGGGCGCGTTCGCCGTCTGCTCGTCCAACCTCGCCGTTCGCGCCAGCCTGTTTGCACGCTGCCCGTTTGACGAGGGCTATGCCGGCTGGGGCTGGGAAGATGTGGACTGGGCGCTCAGCGCCGCAAGTCTGGGCCAGGTTGGGCATGTGGATGTTCCCGCCGCCCATGGCGGCTTGCAGAGTGCGGACGAGCTCTTGTCAAAGTTTGCACGCGCCGGAACCAATTTCGCCCGGCTGTTAACCCGGCACCCCGCCTATGAGTCGCGGCCGGGCGCACGACTGGCCCGGAAACTGCAAGCGACGCGATTGAGCCTGCCCGCCCGTCTGATCGGGCGAAGCGTGGCAAGATGGGACTGGGCGCCCATGAAGGCGCGCATACTGGCCTTGAAACTGTTTCGTGCGGGCGCTGCGGCCCGCGATCTGCCCAGGGGGCGAGCATGAACCAGACGGCGTATAATCCTGACGAGGTGGTCTATCGTCCGCGCGGCGGACTGACCGGACGCTTGCAGAAGCATGTTGCGCGCCGACTGGGCGTCACCCCCCTCAAGATCAAGCTTGATCGCCCGATCGTCACTTTCAGCTTTGATGATTTCCCGAAGACCGCCATGGAACTGGGCGCTGCGCGTCTCAAGGCGCGCGGCTGGCGCGGCAGCTTCTTCGTGAGCGGCGGGCTGGCGGGCGTCACCAATCACCATGGCGACCTCTTCGACCCCGAAGACCTGCAGACGCTGCAAGCGGACGGGCATGAGATCGGCTGCCATGGCTACAGCCATCTCGACGCCTCGCGTCTGACGGCTGAATCCGTCGCTGCCGACGCCGCGCGCAACCGCGCTTTCCTCAAGGAGGCCGGCCTGAACCGCGCTCCCACGAGTTACGCCTTCGCGTATGGTGAAACGACCCCACAAGCCAAGAAACGCCTCCTGGAGACCTATGGCTGTCTGCGCGGAGTTCAGCCAGGCATCAATCGCGGCGTCGCCGATCGCGGGCTGCTCAAAGCCATGCCGCTGGATGGCGGCGAAACGGGTCTGAAACGCGCGGTCGAAGCGGTCAGGAATGTCAGCCGCAATCCGGGCTGGCTGATCTTCTACGGTCACGACATTCGCAAGACTCCGTCCGAATGGGGCTGCACGCCGGAATTCCTCGATGTGGTGCTGCACGCCGTTGAACAATCAGGAGCGCAGGTGCGCACCCAGTCTGAAGCGCTCAAGGCGATCCTGGCCAGACAATGAGCGTCGCCGTCCTCATCCCCACCTATCGCCGCAATGAGGCGCTGGCGGACGCGATCCGGAGCGTGCTGGTCCAGACCCGGCTGCCGGACGAAATCCTGGTCGTCGACAATGATCCCAAGGGCGGTGCGCGTGAGACGGTCGAGGGACTGTCGCTCGATGCAGCGGCCCCCATCCTTTATGTTCACGAACCCAGACCGGGCGTGTCCAACGCGCGCAACACCGGCTTCGCCCGGACCCAGGCCCGCTTCATCGCGCAGCTCGATGATGACGAGACGGCGGACGTGAACTGGCTGGAGACCCTGCTCTCGGCGCGCCAGACGCTGGACGCCCCCGTCATTTTCGGTCCTGTGATCGCGCAAGTCTCGCCCAATGTCCGAGGCCAGGTGCGCAGCGCCTACATGCAACGGCTCTATTCGCGTCTCGGCCCCTCTGAAGATCGCGTGATCGAGGAGCCGCATGGCTGCGGCAACGCCCTGTTTGATCGAGAGGCGCTCACTCTGCCCGATCCTGTCTTTGATCTGGCGGCCAATGAGATCGGCGGCGAAGACGATCTTCTCTTCGCCCGGCTCAAGGCGGGCGGCGCACGGTTTGGCTGGGCGGCGCGCGCGCAGGTTTTCGAGCATGTGCAGGCGCCGCGACAAAGCTGGTTCAAATTGCTCGAGCGCAGCTTCGCCTATGGCCAGGGTCCGACCCAGGCCTGCGCGTCCGCCAACCCCGTCAACCGGGCTGGCGTGGCGTTCTGGATGGGCGTGGGCACCGTTCAGTTCATCGCCTTCGGGCTGAGCGTTCCGCTGGCGCGCCTGGTGTCTGCCCGTGCGGCCGCGAGCTGTCTGGATCGGGCGGCGCAAGGACTGGGCAAGCTGATCTGGTCCGAAGCGGTGTCCCCCCGGCTCTACGGCGCCAGCGCGGCCTAGCGTTCACGGCGCGAGGCGAGCTTGCTGAAGGTGATGCAGAACAGCGTCCAGGTGAAGCCGTTCGTGGTCATGAAGATGCTCTCGGACATGCTGGTCAGCCCCCAGACCGCCATGGCGGGCAGCGCCCAGTAGGCCTCAACGCCCGAGAACAGTCGCTTCATCGCCGAGACCAACCCGCCAAGATAGACCAGGATCGCCCAGATCGCGCCGGGCAGACCAAGCGCGAGGGCGATCTCGAGCCAGGAATTGTGCGCGGACGGCACTTCCCACTGCGTTGCCTGACGCACCCAGAAGACCGGCCCGTCCTCCACCAGCCAGAACACGCCCCAGCCGAAGCCGGTCCAGGGCCGCATCTGCACCGCCTGCAGCAATCCGATCCAGATATCGGTCCGGCCGGTCAGCGTCGGATCGCGCCCGAGCGCTTCCAGAATCACGCCCGGCCCGATCGCGATGACGAGCCCAAGGGCAAAGACGCCGAACAGGCCGCTAAACACCGCCAGCACCGCCATGATGAAGCCCTGTCGGGCGAAATAGATCATCACCGGCCCCAGCACTCCGATCATGCACGCCATCAGCGCGGTCTTGGAGGTGGACATCAGCACCAGAAACACCGCGAGGATCACGAGCGCGCCCCAATAGCGCACTTCGCGGCGATGGGGCGTGGTGAAGGCGGCCGCCATGCCGCTCATGGCGGCGAGCGCCATCACGGCGCCCATGCGGTTCTTCTCGAACCACAGACCCGACCAGGCGCCCGGATGGATCTCGTGCATCACGCCATAGGCGGGAAAGAGAACCGACATGACAAGCGAGCCGACCGCCAGCACGGACAGCGACACGGCCAGCAGGCGGATCAGATCGCGCCAGCTGAACCGGCTCGCCATCCACAGAGCAAACAGCGCCGGAAACAGAACGCCCAGCCCGCGTCGCAGGGTAAGCCCGGGATCGAGCGACCAGCAGGCCGAGACCATCGGAAGGACAGCAAGCACCATCAACGGCCAGGCCCGGACCATCAGGCCCAGCACCGGCATCGGGCGCATCACGATCAGGATCAGGGTCAGAAGATAGACCGGCGGCCAGATCAGACGCAGGATCGGACTGCCCTCCTCGCCGCCGCCAAAAAGCTGGGAGAGGAGCGCACTCGAGAACAGGAAGATGACCAGCACCGCGAGCGCGGTCTCCAGCGTTTGCGCGAAGCGGAACCGGGGCAGATAGCCCCGCCAGCGATCCGCCAGGGCGAAGGCGCTCACGCCGCCGTCGCAGACCGGGCGCGATTGACCACCACGCCCCAGACCTGCGCTCCCAGCTCGCGCAACTGCTCCGCCATGGCTTCACAGCGCTCGCGACCGTCCGTACGGGCGTTCGCGACCAGAATGACGCCGTCCATGTTCGGAGCCACCAGAGGAATGGCGGCGCTCTGATAGGAGGCGTCCACCAGCGTCAGGCCTGCGCTGCGACGCGCCTGCATCCAGTAGTCGGGCGCATCCAGGAAGGTCAGGCTGCGCACCTGTCCCGGCTGGCGCTCGAACCGGCTGACATAGATCGGCTGGTCCTCGACCCGGCGCAGCGCGACTCGCCCGGCATTGTCCGGCACGGTGCGCCAGAAGCGGCGGCCCGACAACGCGCCGGAATAGGCCTTGCCATTCAGCCGGAAGGCGTCCGATTGAGGATTGTTCTTGAAATCAAGGTCATAGAGCCAGACGGGCTTGACGCCGCGCTGCACGGAGGCGCGCGCGAGGCCCGATGCGATTGTCGAGGCGCCGGCGTTGACGCTGACCGGAACAACCATAACCGCACGCGCATGGGCGCCCTGCGGCGCCAAGCGCCGGGCCAAGCCGTCCAGTTCCACCTCGATGCTCATACGCACAGCCACGCCTGTTTACCCAACAGACAGATGTATGCGTGAATGGTTAACGGAGCCCTGTCAGATCAGCGCGTCTCGCTAACCCGGGCCAGCACGGGCAAGCGGGTCCGCGATCGTGAGCGGGTCGGCTCGGACGCATCCGGGTCGGGCTGTGGCTCCGAACGGGAATTGTGAGTTGGCGATGGCGTTTGCGGCGCCGGGCTGCGCGGCGCAGGCTCAGGCGCATCACGCAGTGTGATGACATAGCCGCGGATCAGGCCCAGCAACAAGGCGACTCCTCCCGCCAGAACGCCCACCGCCATCACGGCGAGCTTGCGCTTGGAGGAGGCCTGCACCGGCGGCGTTGCGCGGGACACGATGCGGATGGCGTCCGCTCCGCCCGGCGGCATTTCACGGCGCGCCATGGCGTCCGCAGCCTGCACCGACAACTGATCAGCGGCTGCAGACCGCGCGGCCACGGCCCGCGTCAGGCGGTCATAATCAGATTGCAGGGCGCGCAGCCGGTCCACTTCAGCCCGGGCGTCCCGCAACTGCGAATTCAGCGAGGAGGCCAGCCGGGCCTGCCCAGCCGCGTTGGATTCCTGCTGCAGGCGAGAGGACTCAAGCTCTTGCCAGATCGGATTCACACCCGTGCGGCGCTGGCCCTGACTATTGGCGCGACCTTCCTCGACAAAGCGCTCCAGCGCTTCGATCTCGCGCTGCACGGCAATGACAGGCGGCGCGTCCGGCTGATAGCGCGCCATCAGCCCGGCCTGGCGGACCTGCAAGTCGAGAAGCTGGCCCGTAACCGAGTTTTCGACATAAAGTTCAATCGTCTGCGGGATATTCTGGAGACGGTCTTCAAGCGCTTGCGCCAAGGCGCGCGCCTGAGCGGCGTCTGCCTCAGCCGCCAGCTTGCGCCCCTGAATGTCCGCCAGGCGGCCAAGCGCCGAGTTCAGTTCGGTCTCGAAATCGGTGATGTCGTTGTCTGACATGAACAGGCGCAACGCCATCTGTGCGGCGCGCGCATCCCGCTCCGCCGCATCCAGACGGGCCTGCACGCCGCCTTCGTATCCGCCCGTCAGAAGTTCCACACGATAGCGCAGATAGGCGTCGACAATGGCGTTCACGGTATTCGCCGCCACTACCGGATCGGGATTCTTGAAGGTGGCGATCAGGAAGCTTGCGTTCGGAGCCCGCGAGACGCCAAAGCCCTCGCCCAGCGTCTTGAGCTGTTCGGGATCGGCGCTGCCTGTCAATTCGATCAGCATGCGCCGTTTGACTTCCTCGGACGCCAGCAGATCCGCTTCGGACTGCATGATCTGGTCAAACATGAACTCGCCGCCCGCCCCGGCGGCGCCCGGTGTCAGGTCTTCATCATCCATGATCACCAGCAAACGGCTGCCCGCGGTGTAGGTCGGGGTCAGGCTCAGATAGGCCGCGATCGCTAGCGGGATGAAAATCAGAAACGTAATCAGGATGATGAACAGACGTTGCGTCCATGCGATCGCGACCAGATCCACAAGATCCAGTTCGCGCCGCGCCCGCCCGTCGGCGGAGGAGTCTGAAGGCGTTGACGTCATAGGTGCATCTGGCGCGATTGCGCTTAATTTTTCCTTAGCCGCAGCCTTTCATGGTGAAGATCTGATTAGGGGAGTTTCCGCGATGGCTGCGCCAACACGTCGGTCTGTCTTGTCCGCTTTGGGCGTCCTGGCCCTGGGCGCCTGCGCCAGCACGCCGCAACAGGGCGCGGGAAACAGCTTTGAACCGAGCCGGTTCCAGACCTGGTCGGAAGGCGATCCGGCCTATCGCCTGTTCCCCGGCGACGAGGTTGAAGTCACGGTGCATACGGCGGACGAGCTGAACCGGACGCTGGCGGTCGGACCTGATGGTCGCGTCAGCCTGCCCCTGGCGGGTTCGGTCATGGTGGCTCAGATGACAGGGCCCCAGGCGGCGCGCGCGATTGCCGATCGCTATGCCCGCGTGCTGCTTGATCCGATCGTGGAGGTGCGGCCGGTCACCTACGGCGCCCAGCAGATCCTGGTCGGCGGCGAGGTTCGCAGCCCCGGCGTCTATGAAATGATCAGCCCGCGCATGGGCGTGATGGAAGCGCTCACCCTTGCCGGCGGCGCCAATAATCGCGCGCGTCTGCGTCAGGTGGTCGTCCTGCGCCGCGCAGAAGATGGCGGCGTGATGATGCGCACGGTCGACATTCGCAACGCCCAGAGGGGCGCGCCCACGGACATCATTCCGCTGGCTCGACACGACATCGTCTTTGCGCCCCGCACAACAATCGCTGAAATCAACGATTTTACAGAGCTTTATATTCGAAACATCCTGCCGCTCGACAACGCGTTCGCTTACGCACTCGCCGATCAGGTGTTCAATTCGAACTAGAGGGATGCAGACGGATCGAGCCTGTCGCTTCTGACGGCGATCATGGCTCGATCGGTCCTAGTGCCGGGTCGACAGCCACTCGCGGGCGGCCGTCAGGGCGGCGGCGATCTGTTCACCATCCATCTCGGCGGCGACTTCGCTGCGATAGTATTTGGCGGTGTCCGAACCCATCAGAGAGGCCAGGTTGAACCATTTGTGCGCCTCGACGTAATCGATCACGCCGCACTGGCCAGTCGAATACAGAAGGCCCAGCTTGCACAGATCCTCGCCCGTCGGGTCCATTTTGACCGCGTCGTGAACTTGCGCCGTTTCCACGTCAGTGAAAGCCATTTTAGTCTTCCCATCGTTGGCGGAGGGCCGGACTTTCCGTCCGTGTCGCCTCCGCATCCCACCATGCACCCGATGCCTTTTCATTGGCCCGTTGTGCACGATCAGAATGCGCACGATGTCTGACTACAGGGTTAAAGAGTCTCAAGAATAACGTCGATTAACCCTTTAATTCCGTTAGAGATTCCTACCCAAAATTAACCGGCTGACTTTTCCGTCGAGCCGTTCCAGCGCCCCTGGAGCGCCGCCTGAACGTCGTAAGCGCCCATGAATCAAAACGATTCCCAGAAGCAGCATCGCCAGAACGAACTGAAGACCGGCGAGCCAGAACTCGGGCGCGCCCGGATCGGGTCGAAAAAAATTTTTCACTCGCCCCAGCTCGATCAGACGCGCCTCGAGCAGGATGCGCCCCGCCAGCAATCGTCCGTCAGAAATGTTGCTGACCCGCGCGAGCGCGTGCACATCATCCTCTTGCCGAAGAAGATCGGAGGTTCTCAGGGCGACCAGCGCGCCCTCAGCCCGGCGTATCCCGTCATAGGCCTCGAACCAGCGCTGCTGCGCCTCCAGGTCCAGTCCGGCGGCCTGCCGGAATTCCGACCTCGCCTGCCCGCAGGCGGACACACAGGTTTCCGGACGCGCATAATACCGATCCGCATCGGCCAATACGGGCATCAGCGCCGTCAGCAACCGCATCTCCGGCGCGCGTGACGGCGCTCCGAGCATCAACCTGTCGAGCCAGTCGCCCTGCAGCCGCCCAGCCGCACGCGCCGCCAGCGCCAGACGCACAGGCGTGGGCTCGAGCGCCGGATCATGAAGCGAGAGCGCCAAAGCCGCCTGCACGGGATCCGCAGCAGGAAAGACAAGCCCGGTTCGCTCACAGGCCGGCACGCGCTGTTGCTGAGCCTGAGCAAGGGCGCAGCCCTGAACAATCACTTCGCGGGCATCGGGGAGCACAGGCGGAATGCGCCCGCGATCCGGCGCCATGACGCCCGGAAGGGCCGCCAGATTGATCGCCAGCCCGTCTGGTCTCAGAAACCAGTCTTCCGCATCACGCAGGCTTCTGCCGTAAAGCGCCTGGGCGCGGTCAAACCGACGCCGGATCGTGGGCGGCGCTTCCACAAGCCAGACCGGCGCCGGGCCAGGAGGCGCGATTTGGCGGCGCGCCTCAAGCACGCCGCTGATGATTTGCTGACGCCGCCAGACCGGCATGGCGACGAGATCGGCCTGCATCAGCTCGGGCCGGCGATCCTGTCGCATCAGATAGAGGGCCAGGGATTCCCGCCCCATCAGCGCGGGCAGGCTGTTTGCGAAACTTTCCGCGCGCAACAGGTCAGGGCCGCCGGCCTGTCCGGGCCGGAGAGCCAGGTCGAGTTCAGCGCGCCACAGCGTCAGGACATCCGCGTCCGATTGTTCTCCTGCTGCGTTCTGAAGGGCCGTCTCGAAACGTTGCCCCAGCGGCGGGGCGGGACGGAAGGCGTCGACCGGGGCGGCGCCCAGGCCGCGATACATCCAGAAGACCGCACCCGATAGCAACACGACAAACAGGGCTGGACGGGCAAGCGCGAAGAGTGTGCGCCAGATCAGATAGAGCGCCACGCGCCAACGCTCGACAAGCCAGGGCGAGCGCGCGCCATAGCGTTCGCTATAGGTGCGAGACGGTGCTGTCTCAACCCTCATCAGTCTTCCCCCTGCCCTCGCCTCTCAAACTAGAGGGCGGAAGCGACAGGGGAAAGCCTGATTCACGTTGCGTTAGGATTTGGCGCGCTGGCCAAACAGGACATCGCGCGCCTTCTTCATCTCCTCGCTGTCGTCTGCGAGAGATTTGAACAGGTCCTTGCCCACAGCGCGGCCGGTCTTCACCGCCTCGCGCGCGCCGACGCGCTCATGCCAGGCTTTCAGACGCGGGAACTCGTCGAGATTCTGGCCCTGACCTTCAGGCAGGATCCAGGGCCAGGCCGCCATGTCGGCGATGGAGTAGAAATCGCCCGCCAGATACTCACGGTTTTCCAGATCACGCTCGATCACGCCATAAAGCCGGTGCACCTCGTTGGTGTAACGGGTCTTGCCGTACTCGAGCTTGGTTTCATCGGGCTCGATCTTCAGCGCATAGGTGCGGAAATGGTGCGCCTGGCCGCACATTGGGCCCAGCCCGCCCATCTGCCAGAACAGCCATTCCTCGACCGCGGTCTGTTCGCGCAGGTTCGAGCCATAGAACTGGCCGGTCTTGCGTGCGAGGTATTGCAGGATAGCGCCGCTTTCGAACACCGAGATCGGCTCGCCGTCCGGACCTTCAGGGTCGATGATCGCGGGCATGCGATTGTTGGGGCTGATTTTCAGGAAGTCCGGCTCGAACTGTTCGCCCAGCCCGATATTGACCGGCTTGAGCTCATAGGGCAGGCCCATTTCCTCAAGGGCGATACTGACTTTCCAACCGTTCGGGGTCGGCCAGTAATAGAGTTCGATCGGCTTGCTCATGGGTGTCTCCCTGCCCTGAAAATCGGCTGTGAACGCCCTATGTCGGCGCCTGCGACCATACGTTCAAGACATAGCATCTTCACGAGCCCGCGAGGGAGCGCTAAAGAGCCCGCCATGACCGATATCATTTTGACCGACCAGACCCTCGAGCCGGTGTCCTTCAAGCTCGCCGGAGAGAATCCCGAAGCCTTCGCCCGCGATCTGGGCGCCAGCTTCCGTGAAACCGGCTTTGCGGTGATCAGCGATCACCCTGTAGATCAGGACGTGATTGATCGCGCCCTGGAGGACGCCAAGGCCTTCTTCGCGCTGCCCGACGCCACCAAGCGCGCCTACGCCATTGAAAACGGCGGCGGCCAGCGCGGCTATACGCCCTTTGGCACCGAAAACGCCAAGGGCATGGACCAGAAGGACCTCAAGGAATTCTGGCACCATGGCCGGAACTTGCCCGAGGGCCACAAGTATTCCGACGTGATGCCGCCGAATGTCCCGGTGACGGAAATCCCCCGTTTCGACGAGAGCATCCAGGCGCTCTACGCCGCGCTCGATGAAATGGGCGCCGTGCTTCTGAAGGCCCTGGCCAGGGATCTGGGCCTTGAGGAGAGCTGGTTCTCCAAGACCGTGAATGACGGCAACTCCATTCTGCGCCTGCTGCACTATCCGCCCATCGACGGCGATCCCTCCGGCGTCCGGGCGGGTGCGCATGAAGACATCAACGTCATCACGCTGTTGCTGGGCGCCGAAGAAGCGGGTCTGCAGGTCAAGACCAAGACGGGCGCCTGGCTGCCAATCCAGCCGCCGCCCGGCGCGCTGGTGATCAATATCGGCGACATGCTGCAGCGTCTGACGAACCATGTGTATCCCTCCACGACGCATCGCGTGGTCAATCCGTCCAGGGAGCGCATGGGCTTCTCACGCTATTCCACGCCCTTCTTCCTGCACTTCAATCCCGACTTCCTGATCGAAACCCTGCCCGGCTGCATCAGCGAGGAGCGCCCCAACCGGTACCCCGAACCGATGACCGCGCACGAATACCTGCTGGAACGCCTGCGTGAAATCGGGCTGATCAAGACGTGACCGATCCCGCGCTCAAGACCTCCCTCGCCCGACGGACCCGGTTGTTCACGCGCCTGTTCGGCGTCGGGTTCGCGGGCTGGCAGGCAGGCGAGGCCCTGATCGCCTTCGGTCTGATCGGGGTCGGCTTCTCCGTGTCCGGCATCGGCATGGGGCTGACCATTGTGGGCCTGATATTGCTGGCGGGGACGGTCCTGCACGCACGCAAGGCCAAGGCGTTCGACATTTTCCGCTCCGAGGCGATCGGACCGGCCTCGCGCAGCGCCCTCATCGCGCTCGGCGTGGCGATGGCGATCTCCGCTGCTCTCATTGGACTCGCCCAGGCGCCGCAATCGCCGCTGATCGATCTCATGATCGCGGCGCCGGTGCTGGCGTTTTGCCTGCATTTTGCACAGGCCTTCAAGGCGGACCTCGACGAGGCGTCCTGACTGCGCAATGTTACCTCAAGGTGACATAGCGCAAGAGAGACGTCATGGATCAGCTCGAAGCCCTCAACGCCCGCATGCGAGTCTGCCTGCTGTGTCAGGCCGCTGGTTTTTTCGCCTGGCAAGCCGGCGGAGGGGTCGCCGCGTCAGAGCAGATGCCGGCATCCCTCTCTGCAACCGGCCTTGTCGTCAGCCTGCTTGGCTTCGGGCTCTGGCTGGTGACGATCAGTGTGTATTTCATGAATGCCAGACGCGCCTACAAGAGCGTCGGCTATGACGTCATAAATGACGAATGGGCGCGCGATGTGCGCCGTCGCGCCGCTGAAGCCGCGTTCTGGGTGATCACCCTGTGCACCGTGCTCGCCATGACGCTCAGCAATTTCGGTGTCGAGGGCGCATTGCTGCTCAAGATCCTGACCGGACTGTCCGTTTCCAGCTTCTTCGTTGCTACGGTCCTGTATGATCGCCGCGGAGAAGGTGAAGAGGACGCAGCATGAGCCGGAGCGGGCTGGAGAACGTGATGAAGGCGTTGCGCGCCGAAGCGGGCCTGACCCAGGCCGATCTGGCGGCTCGGGTGGGCGTCACCCGCAAGACCATCAATACTGTCGAGAACGGGGTCTTCACCCCGTCCGCCCTGCTGGCGCTGAAGATCGCCCGCGCCCTGGGTCAGCCGGTCGAGCAGGTCTTCTGGCTCAGCGATGAGGCATGAGCCCATCCGAACACGACGCAGACACATCCTCTTGAGCGTGATTGCCGGGCCCCCCGCCCTGCCCTAGCTTCGCAAGCCTCAGCAAAGCTTTTGACTCGGACCGTACATGCCTGACGCTTCAGCGCCCCTTCTGAAATTCACAGACCCTGTCACCACCGCCAAGGGCGAACGCCGGGCGGCCGTAGGGTTCGATACGCTCAAGACGCTGTGGTTCAACACCGGCACGCTCTGCAATATCGAGTGCAAGAACTGCTACATCCTCAGCTCGCCCACCAATGACGCCCTCGTCTATCTGAGCGAGACGGATGTGGTCTCCTATCTCGATGAGATCGATGCGCTCGGCTTCGGCACGGTGGAGATCGGCTTTACCGGCGGCGAGCCCTTCATGAACCCGGACATGGTCCGCCTGATGGAAGTCTCGCTCGAGCGCGGCCATCGCGTGCTGGTGCTGACGAACGCCATGAAGCCGATGATGCGGCCGCGGGTTCAGGAGGGGCTTCTCGACCTTCAGGCGCGCTATGGCGACCGGATCGAGATGCGCCTGAGCCTGGATCACTACACGCGCAAAAATCACGACGCCGAACGCGGCGCGGGCGGCTTTGACGCCACCGTCGAGGGGATGCAATGGCTGGCCGAACACGGTTTCACGCTCAGCGCAGCCGGCCGCTCGCTCTGGAACGAGACCGACGCCGAAGCGCGCGCGGGCTTCAGGACGCTGTTTGACGGGCTGGGCGTGGATATCCCGTCTGAAGACCCGTCCCGCCTCGTGATCTTCCCCGAAATGGATGAAGCCGGCGATCCGCCCGAGATCACCACCGCCTGCTGGGGTATTCTCGACAAGAGCCCCAAGGACATCATGTGCGCCAGCCAGCGCATGGTGATCAAGCGCCGCGGCGCGGAGCGACCCAGCGTCATCGCCTGCACGCTGCTGCCCTATGAAGACGAGTTCGAGCTGGCCGAGACGCTGGAAGCCAGCCTCAAGCCTGTCAGCCTGAACCACAAATACTGCGCCCAGTTCTGCGTGCTGGGCGGGGCGAGCTGCTCGGCGTGAACTAGAACTCGTCGCGAAGAGCTGCGCCCAACCGCCTCTGACAGGCCCGGTCGTGTATCTCGCGCGCGACTTCCAGCGGCTCCAATCCGATCTCGGCGCGTTCTTGTCGGGCCCGTTCAAGGTCGACAGGCTGACTGTAAGACCAACGCCCGCGCACACATTGGCCTTGCGTGGCGTAAATCTGAGGCTGGCGTTCGGCCACACGCACCCGATCTGTCAGAAAGGCTTGAGCGCGTCTCTGATAAAGCGCGTCCCCGAACGTCGTTGAAGCCTCCATCAAGGCAATCACATCACGTTGAAACGATGCGGATGCATGCTGGACAAGGTCTGCACGTGCGGGAGCATCCTCGCCATAGATCAGCGTCATAAGGCGCTGCGGATCCGCCATCAGGTGACGCAAATAGTTCCCGTTCGCCCGGTCCGACTTGCACAGTCCGCGGTACAGCACGTTCAGCTCGAACTCCGCCGCGAACCCACTCAAAGCCGGATCGCGCGGTTCCAGCATCAGATCTCGCCAGAACTGATCACGAATGATCGCAGCATCCAGCTCGCTCGGAGCGGCTTGCAGACGACGATCAAGCTCTGCTTGCGCACTTTGATAGAGTGCAACGCCCTGATCGTGTGCTGCTTCATAAGATGCGAGGTCAGGCGCACGTTTCGCGAGCTGAACGCCGCCCAGCACCGCTGTCATCTCACACCCGGCCTGCTCGATATCAAGCCGAGCGCCTTCCCGCACATTCTCAGGCGCGACCTGAAGGCTGACCGCGCGTTCAAGAGCGCCAAGGCGCTCCCAGCCAGTGACCTCATCGCCCGCCTCAAACCGGATTGCGCCGTAATCATAGGTGACAGGATCCAGCTCACCGGAGAGGAGTTGATCGGCGAGCGGCTCTATTGGCTGTGCGGTCTCAAGCAAGAACACAGGGGCGATTACAGTTACCCACACCATCACAAGGGCTCCCTTGCCTCATATGCTCGGCCTAGTCGGCGTCGGATTTGTCCTCGGACTTTGCCTCGATCGTCTCCGTCGCATCCGCCTGTAGCGCCTTCGCCCGCTCCGGCAGGGACTTCACATAGAGATCCATTTGCGGGAACGGAATCTCGATGCCGTCCTCGTGCAGGACTTCCCACAGGGCGAGATAGACATCCGAACGCACATTCGCCTGGCCATTCTGCGGATCGCGTATCCAGAAGCGCAGGTCGAAATTCACCGAGGAGTCGCCGAACTCCATGACATTGCAGACCGGCTCACGCTCGGACACCACCCGGTCGACGGTCTTCGCCGCTTCTATGGCGAGGGCCTGCACCTTCTTCAGGTCCCGCGTGCCATAGGAGACGCCAAAGGGCGCGTGCAGGCGCACGATATGGTCGGATTTGGACCAGTTGGTGACGCCGTTATTGATGAAATGGTCGTTCGGCAGCAGCATTTCGGTGCCGTCGCGGGTGCGGATCGACACATAACGCGCCTGCATGCCGGTCACCCAGCCGAACTGGCCGTCCACCTCGATGGCGTCGCCGGGCTTGATCGACTTGTCCGCCAGCAGCGTGAAGCCGGCTGCGAAATTGGATACGGTCTTCTGCAGACCCAGACCGACGCCAATGCCGACAGCGCCGGAGAAGATGGCCAGCGTAGCGAGGTTAAAGCCCGTCATCTGCAGAGCAATCAGCAGCGCCAGCACGGGCAAGAGCACGCCGAGGACCTTGGAGATCAACGCGCTGAGCGCCGGGGAAATCTCGTCTGATTGCTGAAGCTGCTTGTCTATGGCCCGCCCGGCGAAGCTCGCCACCGAGAACAGAAGGCCGAAATAGATCATCGTGCGCAGCACATCGAACAGGCTGAGCTGGACGGGTTCGCCCTCACTGGTTTCCCCCAGCGGGATGGCCAAGGCCTGAAGCTGGGCGATGACATCATCGAGCAGCCCGAACACATCGAGCGCCGCCACAGGCCAGGCGATGTAGAACGCCACCGCCGACCAGAAATGCGATCGGATCACCAGCGTCACCGCCCGGATGATCAGCCAGGCGCTCATCAGGCTGATCGCCGCGCTGACAATGGCCACGGGGCGGTCGAGCGCCCCCAGCCCCACCCGGATCACGGTGAGCACCAGATAGAGCGCCAGAGGCGTCATCAGCTCGAGCGCCGCCGTCAGCAGGCGTCGCCACAGGCCGGTCTTGATGCGCGATTTGGTCTGGGCGTGGATGAAGTTGCGCAGGCGCGGCCCGAACAGCAATGCGGGCACGAACGCCGCCACGATCAGCGCCAGCTGCAGCGCATTGTCGATATTGAGGGCCGAGACCTGGATCCAGTCCCAGATGGCTTCCGCGCGCGAGCGCAGCTCATCAACCGGGACAATATCAGCAAGGGCGGAGTCAGGCTGTTGGGTCATGCCGCCACGTTAGCGCGTTCGCCGGGCGTGTCACCAGAGAGGGTGTGGAGAGCTGCAAACTTCTCGACCCTATAATTCTGATCGACAATTGACCTCTTTCCCGGCGAAGGCCGGGACCCAGAGATCATCATATGCTCACGTTCAGCGGCTCTGGGCACCCGGCCTTCGCCGGGGAAGAGTAATAAATAGAGAGCTGAATTCCCAGGCGAGCGGAGCGAAGACCCGGGACCTCTGTCCGCTCAAGGCGCCCTATTCTGCGCGAGGCCCCGGCTCGGCGCTGCGCTTGGCCGGGGTTTCATCCCAAACAAAAAACCCCGGAGCCAGGCTCCGGGGTTTTGTCATTCAGCTTTGACGAAACGCCTAGCCCAGAAGTTTCTTGGCGAGGATTTCGTTGACGGCTTGCGGGTTCGCCTTGCCGCCCATTTCCTTCATCACCTGGCCCACGAACCAGCCCATGGTCTTGGGCTTGTCCTTGACCTTCTCGGCCTGATCAGGGTTCGCCGCGATCAGATCGTCGATGACCTTCTCGATGGCGCCGGTATCGGTCACCTGCTTCATGCCCCGCTCGTCGACGATCTTGGCCGGGTCGCCGCCTTCGGCCCAGACGATCTCGAACACGTCCTTGGCGATCTTGCCAGAAATGGTCTTGTCCATGATCAGCGAGACGATGCCGCCCAGCTGTTCGGGGCTGACCGGGCTCTCGGTGATGCCGAGGCCTTCCTTGTTCAGACGGCCAAAGAGCTCGTTATTGACCCAGTTCGCAGCCAGTTTCGGATCACGGCCTTCGAGCACTTTCTCGAAATAGTCCGCGCGATCCTTGTCAGCCGCCAGAACCGAGGCGTCGTATTCCGACAGGCCCAGCTCCTCGACGAAACGCTTGCGCTTTTCGGCGGGCAGTTCGGGCAGGTTCGCCTTCAGATCGGCGATAAAGCTGTCTTCCAGAACCAGCGGCAGCAGGTCGGGGTCCGGGAAATAGCGATAGTCGTGCGCTTCTTCTTTCGAACGCATGGAGCGGGTCACGCCGGCATTGGCGTCGAACAGGCGGGTTTCCTGATCGATGGTTCCGCCCTCTTCCAGGATATCCACCTGACGCTGGGCCTCGTACTCGATGGCCTGCATGATGAAGCGCAGCGAGTTGACGTTCTTGATCTCGCAGCGCGTGCCCAAATGCTCGAACGAGCCGGTCTCGATGAATTTCTCGTACTGGCCCGGACGGCAGACCGACACGTTCACGTCGGCGCGCATCTGACCCTTTTCCATGTCGCCGCCGCAGGTGTCGAGATAGCGCAGGATGGTGCGCAGGGTGCGCACATAGGCCGCCGCATCGCCGGGCGTGCGGATATGCGGGCGGGACACGATTTCCATCAGCGCCACGCCGGAGCGGTTCAGGTCCACATAGGTTGCGGTCGGATCAAGATCGTGGATCGACTTGCCGGCGTCCTGCTCCAGGTGCAGGCGCTCGATGCCCACGGTGAACAGGGTTCCGTCATCGCGTTCGCACTCGATCTCGCCCTCACCCACGATCGGATGGGCGAACTGGCTGATCTGATAGCCTTGCGGCAGATCCGGGTAGAAATAGTTCTTCCGGTCAAAGCGCGAGAAGGCGTTGATCTGGGCGTTCAGCCCCAGACCCGTACGCACCGCTTGCGCCACACAGGCTTCGTTGATCACCGGCAGCATGCCGGGCATGCCCGCATCCACCAGGGAGACTTGCGTGTTGGGTTCTGCGCCAAAGGCCGTCGCCGCGCCGGAGAACAGCTTGGCATTGGATTTGACCTGGGCGTGCACCTCAAGCCCCATGACGAGTTCCCAATCGCCTGTGGCGCCTTTGATCACGTAGGTGTGCTCGCTGCTCATCGCGGTCTTCTCTATCTCAACTGAACAGGCGCATCTTCACGCAGGGGTGACGATGACGCTCCCGATTTTGTCTCCGGCCTCCACCCGTTTATGGGCGTCGGCGCAATCTTCCAAGGCATATACGCTGTCGATGCGCGGTTTAAGCGCGCCTTCGGCCAGCGCACGGGTCACATCCTGAACGGCTGAGGCCCGTTGGGCCGGGGTGAGCGTGTAGACGAACACGCTCTGAAATCCGGCGTTCTTGAACATCAGATCATAGAACGGCAATTCGGGCGTCTTCTCCCCCTCGCTGCCATAGCTGGCGATCAGGCCGTGCGGACGTATCAGCGCGACAGACGCCGCCAGATTGCCGCCGAACTCCACCTCGACGATGTGATCAACGCCCTCGCCTTCGGTCATGGCCTCGATCGCCTCGACCACGTCCTGCTGGCGATAATTCACCACCTCGTCCGCGCCCGCGTCCAGCGCGGCTTCGGCCTTTTCCGGACCCGACACCGTGGTGATGACCTTGCCCGCACCCATCCATTTGGCGAGCTGGATCGCCTGAAGGCCCACAGCCCCCGCGCCGCCGGTGACCAGCAGTGTCCTGCCTGTGACCGGGCCATTGGCCGTCAGCGCGCGATGGGCCGTCAGGGCGGAAATGCCCAGCGCCGCGCCTTCTTCAAAGCTCACCGTATCCGGCAGCGCGCCAGTAAACTCGACGGGCACGACGCAGATCTCGGCGCAGGTCCCGCCAGCACGCTTGAAGGCGGCGTTGAAGACAAACACCCGCTCGCCAATGCGGGCCGGGTCCACGCCCTCGCCGACGGCGCGGATGACGCCGGCGCCATCGGAATGCGGGATCTGCCGCGCCACGCTCATCGGCGCGCGCAGACCGGCGCGGGTCTTCACATCGGATGGATTGACGCCCGACGCCTTGATGAACACCGCCACCTCGCCCGGGCCGGGCGTTGGGTCGGGGCGCTCGCCCAGCGTCAGCACATCGTCCGCCGCGCCTTGAGCCTCATACCAGATCGCTCGCATCAGGACGCCTCCCCGGTCGAGGAATCGCTGGCGGGCGCATCCGGGGATTTGCTCGCCATGTCATCGAGCGAGCGCTTGAGCCGGGTGAAGAAGATGGTGTTCATCACACCGATTGCGCCCGTAACCAGTAGCGTGATCCCCACCGCCATCTGCACGCCGCCCTCACCCAGCCGCCCGGACGCGAGCAGCGCGCCCAGAATGGCGACCAGGCCGAAGCCGATCATGAGGAGGCGGGGTAGCGGCATTAGTCTTTTGATCCATCCCAGGTTTTTGAACTGACGTGCAACCAGAGAACCCACAAAAAGGCGATAGCAAAGCAAAGTCCGGATAAAATCAGCAAGCAACCGGAGAGAATATATTGGCTGGAAGCAATCCCGAACCTTTCAAGCCTGGTGACGATCCAGCTGCCTTCCTCACCAGAAGCCAACAGCAATCCAAGCCCCCCGAAAACCGGCCAGATAAAAAGGAAAAATCTGACCGGATGGTCGCCCAAGCCCTTGGGTAACAGCTCAGCGAGGGTCGAGGATAGTTGGCTCACCCCCACCACTGCTCCGGCTTGGCCGTGAAGCCTGCAGCCTGTTCCAGCGCGCCGCCGACGGCGAACATGGTTTCCTCGTCCAGCGCCTTGGTGATGACCTGAAGGCCCAGCGGCAGACCGTTCTTGTCCAGACCCGCCGGAACGCTCATCGCCGGGATGCCGGCGATATTGGCGGTCACGGTGAAGATGTCATTGAGATACATCTCGATCGGGTCCGCATCGGCTTTCGACCCAATGCCAAAGGCCGCGCTCGGCGTGGTGGGCGTCAGAATGGCGTCCACGCCTTCAAAGGCGGCGTTGAAATCCTCAAGGATCTTGCGGCGCACCTTCAGGGCCTTGAGGTAGTACGCATCGTAATAGCCCGCGCTCAGCACATAGGTGCCGATCAGGATGCGGCGCTGAACCTCGTCGCCAAAGCCCTGACCGCGCGTCTTCTCATAGGTGTCGATCAGGTCTTCACCCTCGACGCGCTGACCAAAGCGCATGCCGTCATAGCGCGCGAGGTTCGAGGAGGCTTCCGCCGGGGCGATGATGTAGTAGGCCGGCAGGGCGTATTTGGTCATCGGCAGGGAAATCTCGACGATCTCCGCGCCCTGCTCCTTGAGCCATTGGGCGCCCTTCTCCCACAACGCATCAATGTCGGACGGCATGCCGTCGACGCGATACTCTTTCGGGATGCCGATCTTCAGACCCTTCACGCCGCGGCCGACAGCCGAGACCATGTCCGGAACCGCGCCCGGATAGGAGGTGGAATCCTTGGGATCATGGCCCGACATCACCTGGGTGAGCAGCGCCGTGTCCTTCACCGTCTTGCCGAACGGGCCCGGATGGTCGAGCGAGCTTGCGAACGCCACAACGCCCCAGCGCGAACAGCGGCCATAAGTGGGTTTCGCGCCCACAAGGCCGGTGAACGCCGCCGGCTGGCGGATCGAGCCGCCGGTGTCGGTGCCGGTCGCGCCATAGGAAATGCCGGCCGCCAGCGCCGCCGCAGAGCCGCCCGAGCTGCCGCCCGGAACCAGATTTTCGGTGGAGCCCTTGGCGCGCCAGGGGTTGATCACCGGACCCGAAGCGGCGGTTTCGTTGGAGGACCCCATGGCGAATTCGTCCATGGAGGTCTTGCCGAAGAACACCGCACCCGCATCCCAGAGCTTGCCGGTGACGGTGGATTCGTAACGCGGCTTGAAGCCTTTGAGGATGTTCGAGCTCGCGGCGGTCTCAACGCCGTAAACGCCGAACAAGTCCTTGATCGCGATCGGCGCGCCCTCAAGTAGACCGGCCTCGCCCTTGGCGCGGCGGGCGTCAGAGGCTTGCGCCATCTCTTTCGCCTTGTCGCCGTCGATGAAGGTGAAGCAGTTGAGCGCGCCTTGCGCCGCTTCCGCCGCCTTGACCGTCGCTTCGGCAACCTCGACCGCCGAGAAGTCCTTCTTCTCAAGGCCCTCGAGCACATCAAACAAAGAGAGCTGGGTAAACTCGGTCATCTGCGCTTACTCCACGCTCTTGGGCACAACGAAGAAGCCTTCTTCGGCTTTCGGGGCGTTGGCCAGAATATCGTCGCGCTTGCCGCCATCGGTGATCTCGTCCGCGCGCAGGGGCAACGGGGTCTGGACCGGCGTGGTCATCGGCTCGACGCCCGTGACATCAACCTCATTGAGCTGCTCGACCCAGTCGAGAATGCCATTGAGTTCATTGGTGAGCGAATCGAGACGGTCAGCCGGCTCGGCGATGCGGGCCAGACGCGCAATGCGCCGGACATCGTCTTGGGTCACAGACATGGGCAGGTCTCCGGATGGGAGGGCAAGGCTAAGCGCTCTGCGTACCAACGCCGGTGCTGCGGCGCAAGATTGTGACGGAGTCCGGCTCTTCCCTTGCGCGGTTCAGAGGCCTAAACGGAAGCCATGCTGTTTCTCGATCCCGCCCTGCTCCCCCAAGGCCCGCTGATGGCCATTGATCCCGGCACGAAAACGCTGGGCGTGGCGGTGTCCAATACCGATCGAACTTTGGTCACGCCCCTGACCACCATCCAGCGCGAGAAATTCACCCAGGACGCCCAGGCGCTGCTCAAGCTCTATGACGAGCGCGCCTGCGTGGGCCTGATTGTCGGCCTGCCGCTGCACATGCATGGCGGGGATGGCCGCCGGGCGCAGTCTTCGCGCTCCTTCGTGACGAACCTTCTACGGCTGCGGGATCTGCCTGTCGCCTATCAGGACGAACGCCTGAGCACCTTTGCGGCGACCGAGTCGCTGATCGAGGCGGGCGTGAAGCCGTCCCACCGCAAGGACTTTGTCGATGCCCAGGCCGCGGCGGTGATTCTGGAAAGCGCCATCGGCCGCATCAATCAGGGCGTCACCCATACGCCCCTCGCCCCGGACGATCCGATCTCATGAACGCCGTCGCGAGCGCCCTGATCCCCATTTTCGGCGTGATCGCGCTCGGCTGGGCCATGCGGCGCTCAGGCCTGGTGCGCAAGGAATTGTGGCTGGGCGTGAACCGGCTCAGCTATCAGGCGCTGCTGCCCTCGCTATTGTTCTCGACCATTTCCCGCGCCGATTATGCGGGCCTGCCCGCCGGCTCCTTCCTCATCGCGGTGACCCTGGGCTTTGTGGTGATGGGGGCGCTCTGCCTCGCCCTCAAACCCCTGCCCGTTCCGGGTCCTGCCTATACCAGCCTCTTTCAGGGCGGCGTGCGCTGGAACGGCTTCGTGCTGCTGGCGCTCGCCGGAACCGCCTTCGGAACCGAGGGCAATGCGCTGGCCGCCCTGGTCTTCGCGCCCACCGTCCCGCTGATCAATGTGATGTGCGTGGTGGTGCTGACGATCTGGGGGACAAGCGACGTCAAACCTGACGCCCGCCGCGTCGGCATGCGCATCGTCACCAATCCGCTGATCATCGCCTGCCTTCTGGGCGCAGCGTGCAATGCGCTCGGCCTGTTCCAGACCGGCCCTGTGGCCGACACCGCGGCCCTCGCCGGTCGCGCCGCCCTGCCGCTGATCCTGATGGCCATTGGCGCGGGACTCGACTTCTCCGCACTCAAGGCGCGCCCCAAGCTGTTGATGCTGTCGGTCAGCCTCAAGCTGATCATCGCGCCGCTTGTTTTCATCGTGCTCGGGCGCCTGTTCGGGGTTGAGGGCGTGGCGCTGGCGCTTCTGGCCGCCATCGGCTCCACGCCGGGGGCCGCCGCCGCCTATGTGCTGGCGGCCGAGCTGGGCGGGGATGCGCGTTTGATGGCCGGGCATGTGACCGCCACCACGCTTCTGGCCTTCCTCGCCATGCCCTTCTGGATCTGGACCACCAGCTTTCTATGACACAGATCATCCTCTCTGCCTTCCTGCCGGTCTTCCTGATCATCGTCCTCGGGTATGGCGTGCGCGCGCTGGGCTATATCCCACGCGAGCACTGGCGCGGCGTGAATGCGCTGAACCATCGCCTGCTGTTGCCGAGCTTCCTGTTCGCCCTGCTGGCGCAGGCGCAGTTTGACGGCGGGCAAAGCCTGACGCTGGCGGGCGTCTCCGCGCTCGGCTCCTTCATCATGATCGCGCTGGCGCTTGTTCTGGGCCGGATGATCAGTCCTTCAGGCCGCATCACGGCGCCCATGATCGCCAGCGCCGTGATGTGGAACATCGTCCTCTCCCTCGCCCTGGCTGACCGCCTGCTCGGCGACACGATCGCTAGCGCGGGCGCAGCGGTGTCCGCCACCGGCGTCATCATTGGCGCCGCCGCCGCCGTGGCCAGTTTCGCCCTGACGTCAGGACGCGGCCTGCAAGCAGCATTGATCAAGACCGCCAAAGACCCGGTGGTGCTCGCCTGCGTGCTGGGCCTTGCTGCGAATCTGAGCGGGCTGGGCCGCATCGCCTTCCTGGTCGGTCCCATCGAGATGATCGGCGCGGGCTCCATGGCGGTGATCCTGCTGTCCATGGGCGCAGGTCTGGATTTCAAGGCGCTGAAGGGCCGACTGACGGTATTGTTGTCCGCGGCGCTGCTGCGCACCTGCGTGGGGCCGGTGGTCTATCTCGGTCTGGCGCTGGCCTTTGGCTTCTCGGGTGATTTCGCGGTGCTGATGGCGATCGCCGGCGCCGCGCCGGCGGCCGCGTTCATCTACGCCGTCGCCGCGGACTTTGACGGCGAGGCCGGACTGACGGCGGGCATGATCACGCTGACCGTGCTCACCAGCGTCATCACCCTGCCCGTGGCCGCGGCGATCGCGCTGTCGCTCTGAAGGACTACGACACCGTTCAGCTTGCCCCAACCGATGTGCGCGCCTATACCGCCGCAAACGCATTTCGGGAGGCGCTTTGATGGAGCGTACAGGCTTCGCCTACGATTTTCCCCATGACAGCCTGTTGAGCGTCGGGGATCTCAACCCGCTCGACGTGCAGATGATTTTCGAGCGCGCCCGGCATCATTTCGACAAGGCGCGGCTCGGCGAGAAAGCGGGCAACAGCCTCAAAGGCCTGACCCAGATCAATCTCTTCTTCGAGAACTCGACCCGCACGCTCGCCAGCTTCGAGATCGCCGCCAAGCGCCTCGGCGCCGACGTGGTGAACTTCGCCGCCGGCAGCGCCTCGATCTCCAAGGGCGAGAGCCTTGACGACACCGCCCTGACCCTTGCGGCCATGCGCCCGGACGTGCTGGTGGTGCGCCACAAGGCGGCGGGCGCGGCAGCCCATTTCGCCCGCATCACCGGCCTTCCGACCGTCAATGCCGGCGATGGCGCCCATGAACACCCGACGCAGGCGCTTCTTGACGCCTTCACCCTGACCCGCCGCTGGGGCGAGGTCGGCGGTCGCCGCATCCTGATCGTCGGCGACATCCTGCATTCTCGGGTCGCCCGCTCGAACGTGTCGCTCCTGAACCTGCTCAACGCCGAGGTGCGCCTGTGCGGCCCGGCGACCCTGCTGCCCGCCGATGCGGATCGCTGGGGCGTCACGGTGTTTCATGATCTCGACGTGGCGCTCGAAGGCTGTGACGCGGTCATGGCGCTGCGCATCCAGAAAGAGCGCATGACCGGCGGTCTGATCCCGTCTGATCGCGAATACGCCGCGCTCTGGGGCCTCAACGAAGCGCGCCTCGAACGCGCCGCCCCAGATTGTCTCGTGATGCATCCGGGGCCGATGAACCGGGGCGTGGAGATTGACGGCGCGCTGGCGGACGACCCCGAACGCGCCCTGATCCTCGAGCAGGTGGAAAGCGGCGTCGCGGTGCGCTCCGCCATCCTCGAGCTGATCACGGGTCGCGCGCCCAATTCCACGATTGCGGACATGCGCAACCATGACGCCGATGGTCTGGGAGACGGGGCATGATGCTGTTTGAAAACGCCCGCCTGATCGATCCGGCGTCTGGCCGCGACGAGTTCGGCGCCCTGCGTGTGCGCGACGGCCTGATCGAGGAGATCGGTCCCGATCTCGTGGCGCACGACGACGAGCAGGTGATCGATGTGAAGGGCGCGGTCCTCGCGCCGGCCCTCATCGACATGCGCTGCACGGCCGATCCTGCTTCAACCGGCGCCCGCGGTGTTGATGCCGCGGCCCGCGCGGCGGCGGCCGGCGGCGTCGCGACGCTGGTGCTCTCGCCTGAAAGCGGCGGCGGGTTCCGCACCCCTGAAGACATTGCGGCGGTGAACGCGGCGGCGCTCACGAGCGCTGTCCGGCTCTATGCGGCCGGGCTCTGCGTCAGCTCACCTGAGGACATGGCCGAGATCGGTCTGATGCTGCGCGCCGGCGCGCTGTATCTGGGGGATGGCGGCCAGCCGGTGTCCGATACGCGCCTGGCGCGCCGGGTTCTGGCTTACGCGGGCGGGTTTGACGCCTGGGTCAGCCTGCGTCCGGAAGATCACGGCCTCAGCCGCGGCACGCTGGCGACCGAGAGTGATCTCTCCATGCGCCTGGGCCTGCCCTCACGGCCTGCGCAATCGGAAGCCATGGCGCTCAAGCGCGACGCATCACTGGCTGCCCTAACCGGTGCGCGCCTGATCTTCGACCGCGTCACCACGCGCGAGGCGCTCGACGCCGTTCGCGGGGCCCGCTCAGACGGTCTGGAAGTCGCTGTGACGGTTCCGGTGAGCCATCTCAGCTTCAACGAGATGGATACCGGCGGTCTGGACCCGCGCTACCGGCTGGAGCCGCCCCTGCGCAGCGAAAACGACCGTCAGGCGCTGATCGATGCGCTGAGCGAGGGCCGTATCGACGCGGTGGTGTCTGACCACATCGCCCTGACCAACGAATCCAAGGCCCATCCCTTCCCCGAAGCTGCGCCCGGCTCCGCCACGCTGGAAGCCCTGCTGCCTGTTCTGTGCGGACTGGCTGAAGAGGGGCGCATGAGCCTCGCTGAAGCGCTGCGCCCGGTGACCTCCGGCCCGGCGGACATTCTTGGCCTCGAACAGGGACGACTTGAAGAGGGCGCGCCGGCGGACCTTGTGGCGTTCGACCCCCGCGCCCCCTTCGTCTATGGCCGCGGCGCCCTGCAATGCCGCGCGCCAAGCGCCTTTTCCGGGCGCCGCCTGTTCGGTCGCACCTTGATCACGGTCGCGGAAGGCGCGATTATCCATCAACTGGAAGATGAGTAATGATGTTTGATCCCTGGTTCGCGGCGGCGCTGGTCGTCGGCTATGTGTTCGGTTCGATCCCGTTCGGCCTGCTGCTGACCAAGCTGGCCGGGCTTGGGGATATTCGCGCCATCGGCTCGGGCAATATCGGCGCGACCAATGTGCTGCGCACAGGCCGCAAGGATCTGGCGCTCGCCACGCTCATCCTCGACTCAGGCAAGGCGGGTTTCGCCTGCCTGCTTTTCACCTATTTCGCCAATCCCACGGCGGGCCTGATTGCGGGCGGCGCGGCCTTCTTTGGCCATTGCTTCCCGGTCTGGCTGAAGTTCAAGGGCGGCAAGGGCGTGGCGACCTTTCTCGGGGTGCTGCTGGCCGCCCACTTCCCCGTCGGGGCCCTGACCTGTTTTGTCTGGCTGGGCATGGCGCTGATGCTGCGCATGTCATCCCTGTCCGCGCTCACTGCAGCCCTCGCCGCCCCGGCTCTGGCCTATGCCTTCGGCCGTGAGGACGTCGCCATTCTCGCGCTCTTCCTCGCCGCGCTGCTCTACTGGCGGCATCAGGAGAATATCGGCCGCATCCTCAAGGGTGAGGAACCCAAAATCGGGGCCAAGAAGACGTGACGCGCCGGTCCCTCTCCCCGACCGAGCGCGTGGACTGGCTTCGCCTGTCGCGCACCTCGGGGGGTGGACCTGTCACCTTCGCCAAGCTGATCGAGCGCTTCGAAACCGCCAGTCGCGCCATTGACGCCCTGCCGGACCTTTCAAAGCGCGGCGGCCGCGCCAAGCCGCTGAAGGCGATCGCCCGCGATCAGGCCGAGGACGAGCTGGCCGACATAGAAAACTTTGGCGCGCGCCTGTTGTGCGCCTGTGAGGCGGAGTTTCCCTCAGATCTGGCGGCCCTTGATCCACCACCGCCGGTGATCACGGTCAAAGGCCCACTCTTGCTCTCAGACAAGCCGGTCTGCGCCATGGTCGGCGCGCGCAACGCGTCCGCCGCGGGATTGCGCTTTGCAGGCGATCTGGCGCGGGGCCTGGGAGAACGCGGCGTTCTGATCGCCTCGGGGCTGGCGCGGGGCATAGACGGCGCCGCCCATGCCGCCAGCCTTGAAACCGGGACCATCGCCGTGCTGGCCGGCGGTCTCACCTCGATCTACCCGCCCGAGCACGAGGCGCTCTATCACGCCATCTCCGAACAGGGCCTGCTGGTGAGCGAGAGCCCGCCCCGCTACAGCCCGCAGGCGCGCGACTTCCCGCGTCGCAACCGTTTGATCTCGGGGCTCTCCCTGGGCGTTCTGGTCGTGGAGGCGGCGGAGCGCTCGGGCTCGCTCATTACAGCGCGCTATGCGCTGGAGCAGAACCGCGAAGTCATGGCGGTTCCGGGCTCGCCCCTGGATCCCCGCGCCCGCGGCTCGAACCGCCTCCTTCAGGATGGCGCAGCGCTGATCCAGGGCGTGGAGGATGTCATCGACATCCTGTCCGGCGCGCGCCGCCCGAAACTCGAGGAACCCTCAGGCGCAGACTTTGAAGACGAGTTCGAGGATGCGCGCGCACTCGATGAGGCCGTGTCCGACATTCGCGAGCGCATCGCCGGGCTGCTGTCCCCCACCCCTGTCTCCCGCGACGAACTGGCGCGGCTGACCCGGGCGCCAGCGCGCGTCGTCCTGGCGGCGCTTGTGGAACTGGAACTGGCGGGCCGGTGTGAGATCTGGCCCAACGGCATGGTCTGCAGCGACTAGGTTCGCGGGCCGCCGCTACGGGGTCGGCCATCGGGAAAGAAGGGGAACAAGGCAGCCGGATCCGCATCCGGATTGGTCAGGGGCGGCTTTCGGGTCACTTGCCGGCATTCCTGTTCAATCACATGCGCTGCTGTCGCCAGCATGACGGAGGAATTGCTCAGATCCGCCCTGTGCGCGAAATGGGACAGTGCGGCGAGCATCTCGACAAGATAGCCCGCGGCTTCCTGGGTGGTCTTCTCGCGAAAGGCGGGATCGTCAGAAGCGCCGGTGGGGGACTTGGCCATAATCGTTTTGATTGCTCTTTGAACAACTCTGCGGGGAGCCGTATACCTGTGCTCGCTTTCTGGCAAGCGTCAGCCCCATGTTGACAGGGTGATGAACTATCCCCACCTTCCGCCGCCATTGACCGGACCAGCCTTGACGCTGGACCGTATCACCCTGCTATCAGTGATCATATGAACGTCGTTGTCGTCGAATCCCCGGCCAAGGCCAAAACCATCAACAAGTATCTGGGGAGCGATTACACCGTGCTCGCCAGCTTCGGCCATGTGCGCGATCTGCCGCCCAAGGACGGATCGGTGCGTCCCGAGGAAGACTTCGCGATGGACTGGACCGTGGAGGGCAAGTCCAAGGAGCGCATCAAGGCGATCGCCGACGCGCTCAAGGACGCCGACACCCTGATCCTCGCCACTGACCCGGATCGCGAGGGTGAAGCGATCTCCTGGCACCTTCTCGAAGCGCTGCAGAAGCGCAAGGTGCTCAAGGACAAGCACGTCCAGCGTGTGGCGTTCAACGCCATCACGAAGAAAGCCGTCAGCGACGCCATGGCCAATCCGCGCGAGCTCGATATGGAGCTGGTGGAGGCCTATCTGGCGCGCCGTGCGCTCGACTATCTGGTGGGTTTCACCCTGTCGCCGGTTCTCTGGCGCAAACTGCCGGGCGCGCGCTCGGCGGGCCGGGTACAGTCTGTGGCGCTGCGACTGATCACCGAGCGCGAAACCGAGATCGAGCGGTTCGTCAGCCAGGAATACTGGTCTGTGGACGCCGAGGTGAAGGCCGAGGGCGCCGATCAGCTCATCGCATCGAAACTGACCCGGTTTGAAGGCGAAAAGATCACCCGCCTGACCATTGGCGAGGAAAAGCGCGCCCGCGCCGCGGAAGCCGCCATCAAGTCGGCGAGCTTCACCGTGGCGGCGGTCGAGGCCAAGCCCACCAAGCGCAATCCGCCGCCGCCCTTCACCACCTCGACCCTGCAGCAGGAAGCGGCGCGCAAGCTGGGCTTTGACGCCCAACGCACCATGCGCACTGCACAGCGCCTGTATGAAGGCGTCAATCTGGGCGGCGAGACGGTGGGTCTCATCACCTATATGCGGACCGATGGCGTCTCCATGGATATGGGCGCGATGATGCAGGCGCGCGATGTGATCGCCGAGCGTCATGGATCGGACTTCGTGCCGGAGAAGCCGCGCTTTTACTCCACCAAGGCCAAGAACGCCCAGGAAGCGCACGAAGCCATCCGCCCGACGAGCTTCACCCGCCATCCCGACGAGATGCGCCTGGAGGCCGATCAGGCCAAGCTCTATGCGCTGATCTGGAAGCGCGCCGTGGCCAGTCAGATGGAAGCGGCGCAGCTTGAGCGGACCACCATCGACTTTGAGAACGCCGACCAGTCCCTCGCCCTGCGCGCCACGGGCACCGTCGTGACCTTCCCGGGCTTCTTCGCCCTGTATCAGGAAGGCCGCGACGACGAAGAGGATGAAGGCGAGAACCGCCTGCCCGCCGTAAAGCAAGGCGCATCGGCAAAGGCCGAGACGACGCTGGCCGAACAGCATTTCACCCAGCCCCCGCCCCGCTATACCGAGGCCTCGCTGGTCAAGAAGATGGAAGAGCTGGGCATTGGCCGTCCGTCCACCTATGCCTCCACCCTGTCGGTGCTGCGCGACCGCGACTATGTCCGCATGGAAGACAAGCGCTTCAGGCCCGAGGACAAGGGCCGGGTCGTCATCGCCTTCCTGGAAAACTTCTTCGCACGCTACGTCCAGTACGACTTCACCGCGTCGCTGGAAGACCAGCTCGACAAGGTCTCGGCAGGGGATCTCGAATACAAGCAGCTTTTGCGCGACTTCTGGAAGGACTTCCACGCCTCCATCGAGGATATCGCCGATCTGCGCATTGGCGATGTGATCGACGCGATGAATGTGGCGCTGGCGCCGCTGATCTTCCCGCCGCGCGAAGATGGGTCCGATCCCAAGGTCTGCCCCAAATGCAATGAGGGCGCGCTGTCGCTGCGTCTGGGCAAGCACGGAGCCTTCGTCGGCTGCTCGAACTATCCTGACTGCCGCTATACCCGGCCGCTGGGCGGGGGCGAGCTCGACGCCGTCGCCGGTGATGGCGAGCTGGGCGAACATCCCGAGACCGGCGCCATGATCGTGCTCAAGGACGGTCGCTTCGGCCCGTATCTCGAAATGCAGGTCGAGGACGAGGACAAGCCGCGCCGCGGCTCCATTCCCAAGGGCTGGGATCCGGCGTCCATCACGCTTGAGAAGGCGGTCGCGCTGATCGACCTGCCGCGCAAGGTCGGCCCCCACCCCGAAGACGGCGAGATGATCGAGGCGGGCATTGGCCGCTATGGTCCGTTCGTCAAGCACGGCAAGACCTATGCGAACCTTGCAAACGCCGACGAGGTGTTCGAGGTGGGCCTGAACCGCGCCGTCGATCTGATCGAGCAGAAGAAAGCCAATCCGCGCAGTCGGGGCGGCGCAGCCGCAGCTCCGTTGAAAGAGCTGGGCGAGCACCCTGATGAGGGCGGCGCGATCAATGTCATGAGCGGCCGCTACGGCCCCTATGTGAAATTCGGCAAGATCAACGCCACCCTGCCCAAGGAGATGGACCCGGCCGAGGTCACGCTGGAGCAGGCGCTGGAGCTGATCGCCGCAAAAGCGGCCAAATCGCCTGCCAAGAAGAAGGCGCCGGCGAAGAAAAAGGCCTCGGCCAAGAAACCGGCGGCCAAGAAGGCGGATGGCGAGACCAAGACCGCCGCCAAGAAACCCGCCGCGAAGAAATCAACTGCCAAGAAAACCACCGCGAAGAGTACAAAGGCCCCGTCTTGAACGAAGATCCATACGCCCGCTTTGGTTTCACCAAGGACGCCCTTCTCGAGGCGATCCGGCTGGGCGAAGGACGCTTCACCAAGCGTGAACTCGCCAAGGCTCTGGGACTGAAGGGCGACCAGCGGTCCGGCCTCAAGCTCGCTTTGCGCGAGCTCGAGGATGGCGGCGAGATCCGCAAGAATGAGCAGAAGGCCTATGAAATGGCCGACCAGCTGCCGGCGGTCACGGTGCTGGAAGTGATCGACCGCGATGTGGATGGCGAGTTCCTCTGCCAGCCGGTGAAGCCTGAGCTGCAAGGCCCGAAAATCATCCTCAAGCCCGGCGAACGTACGCGCGGCCCCGCTGCGGGCGTGGGCGACAAGATTCTCGCACGGCTTGCCCCGCTCAAGGACGAAGAGGGCTACGAAGCCAGCGTCATCAAGAAGCTGGGCCAGTCCGCGCACCGGATTCTGTGCGTGTTGCGCGACAATACCCGCGGCCCGGCGCGTCTGGTCCCGGTCGATCGACGCGCCCGTCACGAACTGGTGCCGGCCCGTGGCGAGACCAGCAAGGCTCAGGATGGCGATCTCGTCATCGTGCGCATCGCGTCCGAGCGTCGTCATGGTCTCAAGACGGCCATGATCGATGAAGTCGTGGGCCGGGCTGACAGCGCTCGCGCCGGCTCCATCATCGCCATGGCCGAACACGGCGTGCCCGATGGCTTTCTGGATGCCGAACTCAAGCAGGTCGATGCCATCGAGCCCGTCACCATGGGCTATCGAGAGGATCTGCGCGACATACCGCTTGTCACCATCGACCCGGCTGACGCTCGCGACCATGACGATGCGGTCTGGGCGGCGCCCGATGACGATCCGAAGAATCCGGATGGCTGGATCGTGATCGTCGCCATCGCCGATGTCGCCGCCTATGTCACGCCCGCCAGCCCGCTCGACAAGGGCGCGCGCAATCGCGGCGTCTCGGTCTATCTGCCGGACCGGGTGGTGCCCATGTTGCCCGAGCGCCTGTCCAATGATCTGTGCTCGCTGCGCGAGGGCGAGGAACGCCCGTGTCTGGCCGTGCGCATGGTTTTTGACCGCAATGGCAATCAGATCGGTCACCGCTTCATTCGCGGCTGGATGCGGTCCGCCGCCAAGCTGGCCTATGAAGAAGCGCAGGCCGCCATTGACGGAAACGGCACGGGCAAGGCGGAACCCCTGCTGGAGGACGTGCTCAAGCCGCTCTGGGGCGCCTATGGGGCGTTGAGGCAAGCCCGCAAGCGTCGTAAGCCGCTGGAAATTGACGCGCCCGAACGCAAGGTGATCGTGGGCGAGGACGGCCGGGTCCAGGGCGTGCGCCTGCGCGAGCGCTTCGATGCGCACAAGCTGATCGAAGAGATGATGATCCAGGCGAACGTGGCCGCCGCCACGGCGCTGGAGGCCAGGAACAGCCCCCTCATCTACCGCATTCACGATGAGCCGGGCTCTGAAAAGCTCGATAACCTCGCGGATTTCTTGCCCCATGTGGGCCTGAAATGGACCCGCGGCGAGCGCCCGACGCCGTCGCGCTTCAACACCCTGCTGCAGGCGGCTCAGCCCACCGACCATTACGAGACGGTCAATGAGGTGGTGCTGCGCAGCCAGTCCCAGGCGGTCTATGACACCGACAATATCGGCCACTTCGGACTTAACCTGGCCAAATACGCTCACTTCACCTCGCCCATCCGGCGCTATGCGGACCTCACCGTCCACCGCGCCCTGATCCGCGCCTACAATCTGGGCTCGGACGGCCAAACCGATGAAGAGCGTAGCCAGCTCCAGCGCATCGCCGAGGACACCACCTCGAATGAACGCCGCGCCATGGCCGCCGAGCGTGACGCGGTGGACCGCTTCATCGCCGCCTGGCTGGCTGACCGCGTGGGGACGGAGTTTGAAGGCCGGATCACCGGCGTGACGCGCTTCGGGCTGTTCGTGCGCCTGCATGAAACCGGCGCGGACGGGCTGTGCCCGGTCTCTCGGCTCGGTCAGGAATACTATATGCACGACGAGGCGGCCCATGCGCTGGTCGGGCAAAGCTCGGGCGGTCGCTATCGGCTGGGCATGTTGGTGACAGTGCGCCTGGATGAAGCGACACCCGTGACGGGCGGGCTGTTATTCGACATTCTAACACCGCCTGAATCAGGAAAACCGCCCAAAGGGCGTGGACGCCCGCGCGACAAATACGAGCGCCGCGGCTCCCCGCGCGCAAAGAAACACAATGCCAGACGCAAAAAACGATAAGAAAACAGCGCCTAAAACCAGTCCACGCCCGAAACTCGCCGCTTCGCTGCTGCTGCGCCGTCAGCGCGCGAATGGCGAGATAGAACTCCTGTTCGGTCGGCGCTCGACCGGACATGTCTTCATGCCCAGCAAATATGTGTTTCCTGGCGGCCGCGTGGACCCCACCGACGGCTATGCGCCGCTGGCTGAAGAGCTCAATGACAAGACCCGCTCGGTGATGACGCGCGTGCTGACCGAACGCCGCGCGCGCGCCGCGGCGGCGGCGGCCCTGCGCGAAACGGCGGAAGAAACCGGTCTGATCCTGGGCAAGCCGGCGGAGGACGCCTGCACCTTCAAGGCGCCCTGGGCGCCGTTCGAGGCGGCCGGCGCGCAGCCCAACGCCGCGCCGCTGGACGTGATCACCCGGGCCATCACGCCTCCCCGGAGACCGCGCCGGTTCGACGCCTGGTTCTTCACCTGTGATGTGGAGCATGTACACGGCCCCGTAGACCTCACCAGCAATGGCGAGCTTGAGGATTTGAGGTGGGTCGGCCTGAGCGAACGCGACACGCTTGATCTGCCAATCGCCACGCAATATGTGATCGGCGAGCTTGAAGCCTGGCTCAAGGACCCTGCCCGCCCCGTGCGCTATCTGAAGAGCACGCGATCCGGTCCCAGGGTTGAAACCCTATGAGCGCGCGCCCGATCAATATGGCGACCATACTGCTGGCCGACCCGCATTCGCGCCAGATTGCGCTGGTGCGGACGGAAAACGGGTACGGCTTGCCGATGGCGCGGCCGGCGCGCGGCGACGGCCTCGACGCATTTGGCGGCCCCGTGATCTCCCGCAAGCGCCTTGGATCGCCCGAAAAGCAGACCGGCGCCTATATGGACGCCGCCATTCGCGCGCTGTCTGAAGAGCTGGGCCAGCTTCTGGCAAGACCGCTCGCGTCTGATGTGCACGTGCCGGGCACAAACCCCTGGGCGCGCCTGACCCGTCACCATCTCCAGCCCGACCGCGACAGCCTGACCTATCTGGGCCGCGCGCTCGATCCGGCTGACGCAGAGACGCGCCGCCATGTCCGGGTATTCACCGCGCCTGTCGCCCGCATCTCCAACTCGGTCAAGCGCAGGGGCGGAGAGCGCATCGCCTGGGTCAATCCTGAAAGAGCGCCCGAGCTGCTCAGGGATGAGGCGCTCAATGTCTTTGCTGAAACCGCCCTGGCCTCGCTGGGCGGACGACCGCGCCCGCTGATGGTGTCATTCCGGGCGGGACAAAGGCAGGAAGTCCGGCTATAGGCCCGGCGATGATCGCCAGCTTCCTCACCTCGCCAGACCTTGCCCGCACCCGCTCGCTGATCGCGGCGATCTGCTGCGCCGCCCTCGCGGGATGCGGCTTCGGCCTGCTGATGCCGCTGGTGGCGCTCAATCTCGAGGCCATGACCGGCTCAGCCGCCATTGTGGGCACGAACGCCGCCGCCGCGGCACTCTCAACGCTTCTGGCGACGCCGCTCATCCCGGCGCTGATGGCGCGCACGCCGCCGCGTCAGACCGTGGTGATCTGCGCACTGATCACGGCGGCAGGGTTTGTCCTCTTTCCGGCCATGCCCGACCCCCTGGTCTGGTTCGGGCTACGCTTTGTCATGGGCCTGTCGGTGACGATCATCTTCGTCGCCAGCGAAACGTGGATCAATCAGCTGGCCAAACCCGAAAGCCGCGCCAGCCTGCTGGCGGTCTACGCCACCGTGCTGTCGGGTGGTTTCGGCTCGGGCGGATTGTTGTTGTCGCTACTGGGATCGGAAGGCTGGACGCCCTGGATCGCAGGCGGGGTGATCTATGCGCTCGGCGCGCTCCCTATCCTCATTCTGAAGGGCCCTCAGATCAAACCGCCCAGTCCGGACGAGGCCGGGCTTGAAAGCCTGCTGAGCGCCGGACGGCTTGCGCCCCTGGCGATCATGGCCGGGCTGGTCTTCGGCGGACTTGAAACCAATGTCTTCTCGCTCATGCCGGTCTACGCCGAGCGGATCGGCATCGCCGAACAGGGCGTGGGCCTGCTGGTCGCCATAGGCGCCCTGGGAGCGATCGCCCTTCAGATCCCGCTCGGCAAGCTGGCCGATCGCACCGGCCGGGACCGCACCCTGTCGGGTGTGGCTCTGAGCGCCGTGATTCTGTCGGTCGCCATGGGGCTCGCGGGCGCGAATCTGTGGCTTCTCATCCCCATGGTCTTCTTCTTTGTGGGGGCCAGCAGCGCCTTCTACACCATCGGGCTCGCCATGATCGGGGAGCGCGTTCAGCCCGGCGCCCTCGCCTCGGCCAACGCAGCCTTCATCTTCGCCTATGGCCTGGGCTCGCTTCTGGGCCCGGCCCTGGGCGGCATTTCCATGGATATTGCAGATCCGTGGGGCCTGATGGCCGCCTTCGCCGCCATGGCCGGGCTGTACTTCGTCCTGTCTCTACTGAGCAAACAGCGTTCGCAGCATTGACAGCAGCGCAGGCGCGAGTATGTTCCGCGGCTCGTTGCGCCGGACTTGTGTCTGGCGCGCCAAGTTTTTGTGTACGGGTGCGCGACTATGGCCAAGCCGACTACCATCAAAATCCGCCTGAACTCGACGGCGGGCACGGGCTATTTCTACGTGACCAAGAAAAACGCCCGCACGATGACCGAGAAACTCGTTCTGAAAAAGTACGACCCGGTCGCGCGCAAGCACGTCGAGTTTAAAGAAGGCAAGATCAAGTAAGTCTGCGCTTCAGCGCGATTTATTGGTCTATCCGGACTGAGGAAAGCCGCCTGTTTGTTCAGGCGGCTTTTCGTTTTGCCTCGATCACCCGGTTCCGTCCGGACCGCTTGGCGTCATAAAGCGCCGTGTCCGCCCGCTCGATCAGCGCCTCGACGCTATCGTCCATGAAGGCCTCCGCCACGCCGACGCTCATGGTGACATTGATGATGTCGCCGGTCTCGCGCAGGGTCACGGGGGTGGCGCAGACCGCCAGACGGGCCCGCTCCATGGCGTCACAGGCTTCGCGCGCAGTGGTGTTGGAGAACACCACCAGGAATTCCTCGCCGCCATAGCGGCCGGCAATATCGATGGCGCGCAACTGCTCGTTCAGACGGGCGCAGATCTCCTTGAGCACCTGGTCGCCGGCATTATGGCCCCAGGTGTCGTTGATCCGCTTGAAATGGTCGATATCGATCAGCGCTGTGGTCAGCGGCTCATGATTGGCGCGCAGGCCATCGAGCGCCTGGCGCAGGCGCGACACCGTATAGCGACGATTGAACAGCCCGGTCAGCGCATCGCGCACCGACATCTCAAGGCTTTCATCCAGACGGTCCCGCAGGGCATCCGCATAACGCTTGCGCTTGAGCTGGGTGGCGCTGCGCGCAGACAGCTCGCCCGGATCGAGCGGGCGCGAAATCACATCGTTCACGCCCAGATCGAGCGCGCGCACCATGGTGCGCTTGTCCATTTCGTCGACCACGCCCAGAAGCGGCACCTGCCGTGTGTCCACGTCCGAGCGGATGCGCGCACACAGGCGCAAACCGTCAAAGCGCGGCGAGCTGAGATCAACGATTACAAGATCAGCGTGACGCGCCTGGGAAATGGCGATCTTGGGATCGCCATAGCCATGCGCATCCAGCGTCGCGGGCAAGGCTCGGGCGATGCGATGCGCGGCTGCCTGGTCGGCCGCCGCCACAATGACGCGACCGCCGCCATTGGCGGGCTCGAAGGGCAACATCTCAACGCCATTGCTCTCACGCTGGCGCAATTCATCCATGACGCTCGTCAGGCGCAGCAAGGAGCGCACCCGTGCAAACAGCGCCACATCATCCACCGGTTTGGTGAGAAATTCGTCTGCGCCGGCTTCCAGGCCGCGAATCCGGTCCGAGCGCTGATCCAGCGCGGTGACCATCACAACAGGAATATGCCGGGTTTCAGGGTCCGCCTTCAGACGGCGACAGGTCTCAAAGCCGTCCATGCCCGGCATCATGATGTCGAGCAGGATCACATCCGGTTTCTCGCACCGGGCCAGATCGAGACAGGTCGGTCCGTCCTGCGCCATCAAGACATCGAAATACTCAGCCGTCAGGCGTGCTTCCAGCAGGCGGCGGTTCGTCTCGATGTCATCAACGACCAGTATGCGCGCGCTCACCCGTGTCTCCTTCTAGTCGAGAAAGTCCCGAACCGTCTTGATGAAGGAGGCAACCGTGATCGGCTTGGACAGATAGCCCTCGCAGCCGCCTTCACGAATGCGTTCCTCATCGCCCTTCATGGCGAATGCGGTCACGGCCACCACGGGAATGGCCGACAATTCGTCATCATTCTTGATCCATTTGGTGACATCCAGCCCGGACACTTCGGGCAGCTGGATATCCATGAGGATCAGATCCGGCTTGTGCTCACGCGCCATATCGAGCGCCTTGAGGCCTTCGCTGGTCTGCACGGTCTCATAGCCGTGCGCTTCGAGCAGATCACGAAAGAGCTTCATGTTCAGCTCGTTGTCTTCAACGATCAGAACTTTTTTGGACATGACCTGCAGCATTATAACCGCGCTTTCCCCAATTCGCCCCGCCGTCTTTGCAGCGTGAGCGTTTTGACCATCCAGAGTGCATTTAACCCGACTTTCCTTAATCAAGAATGAGTCGCCGCCTTCGCAGGACGATTAGAACAAGATATGAACGTCGGATGCGATCAAAAAGAGGCGACCCGTGTTACGTTTAGGCGTGGATCTCGGAGGCACGAAAATCGAGGCGGCCCTGGTTGAAGACAGCGGCGCGTGCGTCTTGCGTCGCCGCTTGCCCGTATCTCGCGACTATCTTGAAACACTGGACGCCATCGCGGACCTCGTGACGAAGGTCGAACGTGAAGCCGGTCTGTCAAAGCCCCTGCCTGTGGGCCTGTGCCATCCCGGCTCGCTGAGCCCCAGAACCGGGCTGATGCGGCATTCCAATCTCATTGCATTGAACGGCCGTCCCCTTGATCAGGATCTCTCCCGGCGACTGAACCGCGCCGTACGCTGCGCCAATGACGCCAACTGCTTCGCCCTGTCTGAGGCGCGGGACGGTGCAGCCGCCGGCGCTCTGAGCATGTTCGGCGTCATTGCGGGAACCGGCGTGGGCGGCGGCCTCGTCCTGAACGGCAGGCTGGTGAGAGGGGCGGACGCAAGCGCTGGCGAATGGGGGCACATGGCCCTGCCCTATCTGACTGCTGAGGAGCGGGCGGCCGACCCGGCCTGTTATTGCGGAAGATCAGGATGCGTGGAGGCCTGGTGTTCCGGTCCCGCCTTGTCGCGTGACCATGAGCGCCAGACGGGGCGATCGTTGAGCGCGCCGGAAATCGCCGCCGCAGCGAAATTGGGCGACAAGGCCTGCCAGCTCAGTCTCGACCGCCATGCGGACCGATTCGCCCGCGCGCTGACCAACGTGATCAAGATCGTGGATCCGGAGGTCATCGTGCTGGGCGGCGGCCTGTCGAACCTGGACGGATTTGCGGACACGCTCGCAAAACGTCTGCCGCACTGGCTCTCCGGCGATGATCTGGTCGCCCGAATCCGCACGCCCCTTCATGGCGACAGCTCGGGCGTGCGCGGCGCGGCCTGGCTATGGGATGACAACTGATGTCTTCCTCTCCCGCACATGCCGGCTACTGCCGCAGCTGTCTGGCGCCCGCTGCACCCGGTGCGAAATGCGCCCGATGCGGGCGCGGTCCGGTGCTGCATCACGCCGAACTCAACACGCTCGCGATCGCCCATATCGACTGCGACGCCTTTTTCGCCTCGGTCGAGAAACGCGACAATCCCGAGCTCGAGGACCAGCCGGTGATCATCGGCGGCGGCAAGCGCGGCGTGGTCTCCACCGCCTGCTATGTGGCGCGCCTTTATGGCGTGAAGTCAGCCATGCCCATGTTCAAGGCGCTCAAGGCCTGTCCCGATGCGGTCGTCGTGCGCCCGCGCATGGCGGTCTACGCCGCCGAGGGCAAACGCATCCGCGCCATGATGGAGGATGTGACCCCGCTTGTGGAGCCGCTCTCCATAGACGAGGCCTTTCTGGATCTGTCGGGCACGGAGAAGCTGCACGGGGCCCCGCCCGCCCTGACCTTGCTGCGCCTGCAACGCCGCATCCTCAACGAGGTCGGGGTTACCGTGTCTGTGGGCCTCAGCTTCAACAAGTTTCTCGCCAAGACCGCCTCTGATCTCGACAAGCCCAACGGGTTCTCTGTGATCGGCCGGGCGGACGCGCCAGCCTTCCTGGCGCAGATGAAGGTGGGGGATGTTTATGGCGTGGGCCCCGTGCTGGGCAAGAAACTCAATGCAGACGGGCTCTACACCCTGTCTGACGTGCTCAGGCGGTCTGAGGGCGATCTGGCGCGCAAGTACGGCGATTCCGGTCTGCGGCTCGCCCGGCTGGCGCGCGCTCAGGATGACCGCAAGGTCAGCCCCGAGCGCGAGCGCAAATCGGTCTCTGCCGAGACGACCTTCAATGATGATGTCTCAGACAAGTCTGTCCTCAAGGACCGGCTCTGGCCGCTTTGCGTGAAGGTTGCTGACCGGATGAAGGCCCAGGGCGTCGCCGGGCGCGTGGTGACGTTGAAGATCAAGACCGACAGGTTTCGCACGATCACACGACGGCGCACCCTCACCGATCCCGCACAGCTGGCGGACACGCTCTATCGCATCAGCTGCGACATGCTCGACAAGGAGCCCGACGGCGTGCGCTACCGGCTGATCGGCGCGGGGTATTCGGTGCTCGAGCCCGCCATCGCGGATGCCGGCGATCTGCTCGATCCCAATGCGCTCAAACGCGCCGCCGCCGAACGCGCCATGGATGCGGCGCGCGCCAAGTTCGGCGAGGCGGCCATCATCAAGGGCCGGATGCTGAAGAAAGATCGCGACTAGCCGCTTCGCGCCAGACGGTGAGCGTCCTGGGACAGCCAGCGGAACACCTGCGGCCAGAACACATCGGCCATCTTGGACCGGAACAGCCCGTCATGACCCAGCGCGCCGCGACCGGCGTCTTCATGGCTGACCAGTTTCATTTCCGTCTGGGCGTTTTCATACCGTTCCAGCAACCAGCGCACAGACTGAGGATTGGCGATCGGGTCGTCATCCGGCGTCCAGGCGCGCACCGGCGCGGTGAATCCTTCATAGCGCGAGGTCAGGCCCAGCTCCGCGATGGCGTCCCGGAAGCACTCGGGATTGACCCCGAAATCCCGCCAGTCCGCCCAGACGCGCGGCGGCAGGGGTTCGCCGCGCCAGAACACGCCTTTGGGGATATGCCCGCGCAGCAGAAGATAGGCCGGGCCGAAAACCCGCCAGAACGCCCAGGCGAAGTATTTCAGCGGTGCGGACTGCTCGCCCCAATACCCCGAGGACGCCGAGAGCAGCGCCAGTCGACGCACCGGCAGAGAAAGATCGATCAGCGCGGCGAACTGCCCGCCTATGGAATGGCCGACAATATCAAGCGGAAGGCCTGGAAAGGCCTGGCAGGCCGCCTCGGCGGCTGCGGGAATATCATAACGCGCCCAGTCGAGCATGCGCGCGGTCTCCCGACGCGGATGGCAGCGCGCGGATTCCCCCTGCCCCCGGTAATCGTAGATCAGTACGGCCCAGCCGTTCTCCGCCGCGGCTTCGGCGAATGGGAGATAGAAATCCTTGCGGTAACCGGTCGCCGGATTGATCACCATCACGGCGTTTGGCGCTTGCGGCACGAGAAAGACGCCGGACAGCAACTTGCCGTCGGCTGTCCGCAGTCGGACGGGTCTCTGCGATGTCATGCTCGCTGCATCGCGCGCCATCAGCTCACCTAATCGTTAAAAGGCACCATGCCGGGCGGGCCCACTGAATTCAACCCGCCGCCCTCATTGCCAGATCGTCTCTCAGGCGCCTAATTGAAGCGGTCCACTTCCAATCGGAGCTTGCCCCATGGCCGAAATTGAATCCCGCCTGAAAGAACTGGGCCTCACCCTGCCCGAAGCTGCGGCGCCCGTAGCCAATTACGTGCCGCACGTGCAAACCGGTCAGACCGTCCATATTTCCGGTCAGATCTCGATGGGCCCGACCGGTCTGGTGACCGGGCGTCTGGGCGACGGCCTGACGCTGGAAGACGGACAGGCCGCCGCGCGTCTGTGCGCGTTGAACCTGATCGCCCAGTTCAAATCCGCCTGTGACGGCAATCTCACCCGCGTGCTGCGTGTCGTGAAGCTGGGCGGATTCGTCAACGCCCATCCGGACTTTCATGACATACCCAAGGTGATCAACGGCGCATCCGACCTCATGGTCGAGGTGTTCGGCGACGCCGGTCGCCACGCCCGGTCCGCCGTCGGAGTAGCGGTTCTGCCGCTGAACGCGGCCGTGGAAGTGGATGCGGTGATCGAGATCGCGTGATCCCGCTCGAAGAACGGGTCCCGCGACCCTATATCGAGGCGCTGAGCAGGCTTCTGGACGGGTCATGACCGACATCTCCGTGCGCATGATCACCGCTATGGCGCAGATCGATCCCGCAGACTGGGATCGATGCGCCAATCCGGAGGATCAGCCCTATGACCCGTTCCTGAGCTGGAACTTCCTGGATGCCCTGGAAACCTCCGGCAGCGCCGTGGAGGAAACGGGCTGGGGCCCGCGCCATCTGATCGCCGAGGACGATGCCGGGCAGGTTCTCGGCGTGATGCCGCTCTATGTGAAAGGGCATTCGTATGGCGAATATGTCTTTGATCATGCCTGGGCGGATGCGCTGGAGCGCGCCGGCGGCGCCTATTACCCCAAGCTGCTGACCGCCATTCCCTTCACCCCCGCGACCGGCCGGCGTGTGCTGAGCCGCGATCCCGACATACGCAGCGCCTTGATCCAGGCTGGCCGGCACGCCGTGCGCGAGCTCGATCTGTCAAGCTGGCACGTACTCTTCCCCGACGCCCCCACCCAGGCCGACCTGACCGGCGCAGGTTTGCTGGCGCGGCAGGACATCCAGTTCATCTGGGAGGACGAGGACTATGGCGATTATGAAGGCTTCCTCGCCGCCCTCTCCTCAAGAAAGCGCAAGGCCCTGAGAAAGGAACGCAAGGCCGCCCAGCAAGCGGTCACGATCGAACAGCTCACCGGCGACGCGCTGACCGAACACCATTGGGACGTGTTCTTCGCCTGTTATCAGGATACCGGCGCGCGCAAATGGGGCACGCCCTATCTCAACCGCGAGTTCTTTTCCCTGATCCATGAGCGCATGGCCGACAAGGTGCTGCTGGTGATGGCGAAGGAGGGCGAAACCCATATCGCCAGCGCCCTGAACTTCATCGGATCGGACACGCTCTATGGCCGGTACTGGGGTGCGCTTCGCTTCGCCGACCAGCTCCATTTCGAGCTTTGCTATCATCAGGCCATCGACTACGCCCTCGCCCACGACCTCAAACGGGTCGAAGCGGGCGCACAGGGCGGACACAAGCTCGCGCGCGGTTACCGCCCGCAGCTGGTCTATTCCGCCCATGATGTGGTCCATGAGGGCCTTCAGGGCGCGGTGGATCGCTATCTGCGGTCCGAGCGCCGGGCGGTGGAAACAGAGCGTCAGGCGTTAGACGCAGACAGCCCCTATCGCAAGGACGGTTAGGTCTTGGACCGCCCTCCGGTTCGCGCTACCACACCCCAAAGCCTTTGCAATCGGGAGACCCGCCATGAGCCTTCACGGGACCTATGACGACCAGAACATCTTCGCCAAGATCCTGCGCGGCGAAGCGCCCTGCGTGAAGGTCTATGAGGACGAGCATGTGCTGTCCTTCATGGACATCTTCCCGCAAAGCAAAGGGCATACCCTGGTCATCCCCAAGGAGGCTGCGCGCAATCTTCTCGAGATTTCTGATGCTGGCGCCGCCGAGGCGATCAAGCGCGTCAAGAAGGTCGCCAAAGCCGTCGAAACCGCGCTCAAGCCTGATGGCGTCACCATCGCACAGTTCAACGGCGCGCCGGCCGGCCAGACCGTCTACCACATCCATTTCCACATCATTCCCCGCTGGGAAGGCCAGGACATCGCCGGCCATGGCAGCGCAGGCCAGGCGGATATGGATGAGCTCAACGCCCTGTGCGAAAAGATCAAGGCGGCGCTCTAGGCGCCGCTATTCACACCAGACCTCCGGCATGTCGAAGGGGCCGTGGACCTTCACGGGCTCCCCCTCGGCGTCCCGCTCGATGACCTCGAACCGCGCTGCATTCACCGGCAGGATCGCATCGGCATCCTCAAGCGGACCGGACTGCAAGCCTGCGCCGGTACGCGGGCCCAGCTCACCCTCCTCTGACGGCTCGCCATGCCAGCCGCTGGTCCATCGCGGATCAAACGGGAAAGTCCGCGCCATCTCCTCCCCCTGGCAGTCATACGCCACCCAGAGCAGACGTGATTGCGGCGGCCCCATATCCTCTTCCACATAGAAGCGTCGACCGCCGAAGGCCTCGACCAGGGCGGGCGTCTCGGTGAAATCCACAGCCACCACGCGGCCGGTGACGGGCGTGTCGGGCGTCGGGGTGGTCACCATGAGCAGCGTCAGGGCGAGTGCGGTCAGGGTCATGATCGTCTCCGGCGAGAGAGGGGTCAGTCATTGCTTTATGACAGCCATGCACGGCGAACCCTTTGCCCTCAAGTGCAATCGACCTAGCGTGGACGCCATTTCCTGATTTGAGACCCTCCATGACCGCTTCCGCTTTCTCGATCGCCGCCAACGCCACCGCCGCGATGTTCCCGCGCACCTTCAAGGCGTCAGTCCAGCGCCAGTTCACCCGGCCGCGCGTCCGGCAACAGACCGACAAGGGCCGCGACTGGCTCGAAGGCCTCGAGAAGACGGAGTTTGTCGGCCCAGAAGGCAGGCAGCGGGTCTATCGCGGCGGTGACGGTCCGCTGGTCTTCTTCCAGCATGGCTGGGAAGCGGACAGCGCGGACCTCTCCACCCTGGGTCAGGCCGTGAAAGAGGCCGGGTATTCCGTCGCTATGATCGACGGCCCCGCCCATGGCCAGAGCGAGGGACACAAGGCGTACATCCTTCTCTTTGCTGAAGGACTGGGCGCAGCTGCGGCGCAGCTGGGTCAGCCCCATGCCGTCATCGCCCATTCCATGGGCCTGCCCGCCACCGTGCTGGCCATGGCCCGGCACTCATTGGCGCCCGGGCGGGTGATCGGCCTTGGCGCGCCGGACGCCCTGCCCCGCAATGTCGCCTTTCAGGGCGAGGCCATGGGTTTGTCCCAACGCGCCATTGCGCTGATGCTGGAGGCGGTGAGCGAGAGCTTTGGCGAACCCGCGGCCAATCTCGACATCACGCTGGATGCGCCGAATTTCACCGCGCCCGCCCTGATCCTGCATGGCGAGAACGATCAGATCGCTCCGTCCGTTTGCGCCGAACGCATCGCCAGCGCCTGGCCTGGCGCCGTTTCAGAGATATTCGCAGGCGTCGGCCATCGGGGCATCCTGCGCGATCCCCGGGTCGTGGAGCGGGTTCTGGGGTTTGTCGCAGGCTAACGGGAGCGGAGCAGCTCAAAGGCCCGCTCAAGCGCCAGGTCCTCGCCGTTTGGCCCGCGCAGATCCGCGCTCTCAAGCGGTATGTCCGCCACATAGGCCTCACGCGGCGTTCCGTTGACGTGAAACAGCGCCTCGGTGGGCAGTTTCACCGTCCAGCCGGTCTCGGGCAGCTCATAGTCATAGATGGCGCCGAGAAGCCCCGCCATCGGCGCGCCCAGGGTGACCGCATCCGCCACTGCGTCGAGGCCGATGGTCAATCCCTCGCCCATCGATCCTGTCCAGCGTCCGGAAATCACCACGACCGGCACACCGGCCAGGCTGTCGCCCCGCGGCAGGACCTCTTCCACCCATTGCCGGGCGACGCCGGTGTCGCGCTCGATCTGCGGAAAGGCGTGACGTTGATAGGGCCGGGTCTCGTCAATCAGACGCCCCATAAGGGCGCGGGCATAAAGGGTGTCGCCGCCGCTGGGCGTGTCGCGCAGATCAATGATCAGCCCGTCCGGGCGTTCGCCTGACAGCGCCTCATCAATGGCGGCGATCAGGCCATCCTCGCCCAATGAATTGTTGAACCGCAGAACCCGAATGCCATCATGCTCCGTCACGCTGATGAGCGGCCGATCGGGCGTCTCGACCTGATAGAGATTGGGCAAGCTCAGGGCGTGTTCCCCGCCGCTGGCGTCCACAAAGACGAACTCTCGCACCTCGTCCCGCGGCCCTGCAGCCAGAACCCGCGCGGCATAGGCTTTCGCAGCCGCCGTCTTGTACGGACCGCCGCAGAGTTCCGAGACGGCCTCGTCCGTGGACTGCCCCGCCACCGCGACCAGACGCCAGCCGGGCTCTATGCCCGCGGCTTGCGCGGGCGAGCCGTCGCGCACATCCGTGATAACATAGGCGCCGTTGCGGTGCTCGACCCACAGATCGTTATAGCTCGGCGTCAGCCCGTAAGAGCTGCGTGAGGAGATGCCCAGTATGGCGTGATGATCCTGAATGGCGTTGATCGCACATTCGGCAAAGCGCAGCAGGCTGGCGGAATCCGTCACCGCGTCCGGGTCCACGCCGTTCGCGCTACGGGCCGGGTTTCGCCCGTCAAAGCGGTCGAAATACGCGTATTCCTCGTCGATCAGCCCGAGCAAATGCTCGGCGTCGGCGCGAAAGTCAGGGGCCTGCGCGAATGCGCCAGCGCCCAAAACGAACGCGCCGCTGAGGATCAGCGGCGCGCAAGCATGAAAGTGTTTGATCACTTCACTGTTTCTTTTGTCTTTTTCGATTTTCGCTTGGGCTTGGCGTCGTTCAGGCGATCGCCCGGAATGATCTCGAAGTCGAGGCGCTCGGTATCAGCGGCGTCCACATCCACCTTCACCACGCCGCCCTTCTTGAGCTGGCCGAACAGAATCTCTTCCGCCAGAGGCTTCTTGATATGATCCTGGATCACCCGGCTCAGCGGACGGGCGCCGAACTTCTCGTCATAGCCGCGCTCACCCAGCCAGCGGGTCGCCGCCTCGGTCAGCTCGAAGGTCACGCCGCGATCGGCGAGTTGCGCTTCAAGCTGCAGGACGAACTTCTCGACCACCCGGCCGATGACGTCGATCTTGAGGCCCGAGAACGGGATGATCGCGTCGAGGCGGTTGCGGAACTCTGGCGTGAACAGACGCTCGATCGCCGCCTGGTCCTCACCGTCGCGCTTGCCGCGGCCAAAGCCGATGGCTTCCTTGGCGGCGTCGGCGGCCCCGGCGTTGGAAGTCATGATCAGGATGACATTGCGGCAGTCCACGGACTTGCCGTTCGCGTCAGTCAGCTGGCCATTGTCCATAACCTGCAACAGGATGTTGAAGATGTCCGGATGCGCCTTCTCGATCTCGTCAAGCAGCAGGACCGAGTGCGGATGCTGGTCGATCGCGTCGGTCAGCTGGCCGCCCTGGTCATAACCCACATAGCCCGGAGGCGCGCCCAGAAGACGGCTCACCGTGTGGCGCTCCATGTATTCGGACATGTCAAAGCGCAGAAGCTCGACGCCCAGCGTATCCGCCAGCTGGCGGGCCACTTCGGTCTTGCCCACACCGGTCGGACCGGAGAACAGGTAGGAGCCGATGGGCTTGTGCGGTTCGCGCAGGCCGGCCCGCGCCAGCTTGATGGCGCTGGCGAGCTTCTCGATGGCGTCGTCCTGACCGAACACAACGCGCTTGAGCGAGGTTTCCAGATCGCGCAGCACCGCCTCGTCGGATTTCGAGACCGATTTCGGGGGGATGCGGGCGATCTTGGCGACAACCGCCTCGATCTCTTTGACGCCAATGGTCTTCTTGCGCTTGGACTGCGGCACCAGACGCATGGAGGCGCCCGCCTCGTCGATCACGTCAATGGCCTTGTCCGGCAGCTTGCGGTCACCGATATAGCGGTCCGACAGCTCCACCGCCGATTTCAGAGCGTCCGCCGTGAAGCGAATGTCGTGGAATTCCTCGAAATACGGCTTGAGACCGTTGAGGATCTTGATGGCGTCCGGCACGGACGGCTCGGTCACGTCGATCTTCTGGAAGCGCCGCGCCAGCGCGCGATCCTTCTCGAAGTGCTGACGGTATTCCTTGTAGGTGGTCGAGCCCATGCAGCGCAGGCCGCCCTGTTGCAGGGCCGGCTTCAAGAGGTTCGACGCATCCATCGCGCCGCCAGAGGTGGCGCCGGCGCCGATCACGGTGTGGATCTCGTCAATGAAAAGGACCGCATTCGGTCGGGCTTCGAGCGCCTTGACGACCTGTTTCACGCGCTCTTCAAAGTCGCCGCGATAACGCGTACCCGCGAGAAGCGCGCCCATGTCGAGCGAGTAGATCGTCGCCTCGGCCAGGACTTCAGGCACTTCTTTCTCGACGATCTTCCGCGCCAGACCTTCGGCGATGGCGGTCTTGCCCACGCCCGGATCACCCACCAGCAGCGGGTTGTTCTTGCGGCGGCGGCACAGCACCTGGATGCAGCGCTCCACCTCGTGCTCGCGCCCGATCAGCGGATCGACGCCGCCTTCGCGGGCCTTCTCGTTGAGATCGACGCAATAGGCGGACAGCGCGTCATCCTTCTCCTCGGCGCCCTCGCCCGGCTCGACCGCATCCTCTTCCGCGCCACGGGGCGGACGGGAGTCGGACTCGCCCGGCTTCTTGGAGATGCCGTGGGAGATGTAATTGACCGCGTCATACCGGGTCATGTCCCGCTCGGCGAGGAAGTAGGCGGCATGGCTTTCGCGTTCGGCGAAGAGCGCGACCAGCACATTGGCGCCGGTCACTTCATCGCGACCGGAATTCTGGACATGGATCACCGCGCGCTGGATGACGCGCTGGAAGCCGGCCGTGGGTTTGGCGTCCTCGCCATCATCCACCATGAGGCTCGCCAGTTCTTCGTCTACATACTCATTGAGCGTGTCACGAAGCTCGTCCACATCCACATCGCACGCGCGCATGACCGCAGACGCATCCACATCCTCGCACAGCGAGAGCAGGAGATGCTCCAGCGTGGCGTATTCGTGCTTGCGTTCAGTCGCGGCCGTCAGGGCGCGATGCAGGGAACGTTCGAGAGTGGGTGAGAAAGAGGGCAAGGCCTAATCCTTTTCCATCGTGCACTGTAACGGGTGCTGAGCGCGACGCGCAGCGTCCATGACCTGGGCCACCTTGGTCTCGGCGACCTCGTAGGTGAACACGCCGCACACCCCGACTCCATGCTGGTGCACATGAAGCATGATGCGAGTCGCGTCTTCTTGCCCCTTGTGAAAAATGCGAACCAGAACCTCGATGACGAACTCCATCGGCGTGTAGTCGTCATTGAGCAGCAAAACCTTGTACATCGACGGACGCTTGGTCCGTGCGCGCGGCTTGACTGTAACGCCGGTCTCCTGATCGGGCAGGTCTGGCTTCTTAGGCTCACTCATGGGCAGTCAGGCGTCTCATATAAGCTTGCCCCAGCTTGATCCGGTTTTTCGGCTGCGGCAATCGATCCTGTAATTAAATAAGCGCGGCGGGGTTACTGAGAACCCCCTCAACTGATCACAACGCAGCTTATTCGTGGAAAGCGCGCCAATCGGGTCAAAAAAAATGGTCCGACGTCGAACGCCGGACCAGTCAGGGAGGATACGGGGCCGGACCGCGCGTCGAGACGCGGTCCGGCGATCAGGTGCGCCTAGCGCTGGGACTGCATCAGTTCCAGAGCGGCGGAGAAGCGATCATTGATCGGCTTGAAGGTGTCCTTGACCAGATTGGACATCAGGTCGGAATTCTTGTTCATCTCGGCCATCATGGCATCCAGGGACGACTTGGCGTAGTCGGACTGGATCTCGAGAACTTCCTGAACCGATTTGGCGCCAGCCATGGACTTGGCGGCGGCCACGCTGTCTTCCATGGACTTTTTGGCGAAGGCCAGGTTCGCAGCGTTCAGTTCCTCGATGGATTTCGCGGCCGTGGTGCTCGAGGCGATCACGGCGTCAACAGTGTCCTTGTGGAAGGCGCTGAAATCATTCACAGCCTTCATGGACTTCTCGAAGCCGTCCTTGATGGCTTCGTTCGACGCGGTGGTCATGGTCTCGATCGTGTCTTTCGCGGTGTTCTTGGCGGTGGTCATCGACGTGTCTCCAGAATATTTGCGCGGGGGCGAGGGTTTTCGGGTTTTGCTTTGGCCCGGCGTCTTTTTGGCGGTCCGCTTGGCCGGCGCCTTCGCGCTGGCCTTCACGGGACGAGCCGGTTGCTTCGCCGGCTCCGCAGCAGCCTCAGGGTTCGCTTCCGATTGAGACGCCGCCGATTTCGCCGCTTCAGCAGCGGTCGGCGCGGGCGTCTCAGACGCAGTTTCTTTCGGAGTCGCGTTCGCCATGATGGGCTCCATGCGCTGCCTGCTCGTTCGCAGGTGCAGCATATATGTACGCTCAGAAGCGACTCGTCAAGGCGTTTTTGTGCGGTGCACAATTTGTCGCGCCCTGTGAGCGCTGAAAATCCCGGCACGGTTAACGCTCGAGCAAGAGCTTGTGCCCCATCGTCCGGGGCATGTCTCGATACATCCTGGCCCTGCTGTGCGTTCTGAGCGTTTTCGCCCTCACCTCCCGCGCCGAGGCGAGCGAGCGATACGCCGCCTTTGTCGCGGACATGGAGACCGGCGAGGTCCTGCATTCGCGGCGGGCTGACGCCGAGCGCTATCCCGCCTCGCTGACCAAGATGATGACCCTCTACATGCTGTTCGAGGCGCTGGAGCGCGGAGAGGTCAGCCTGGATGACGCCATTACGGCCTCAGCGGAAGCAGCCAGCCGTCCGTCCTCGAAACTGGGCTTGCGTGCAGGACAGACGATCCGCGTCGAGGACGCGATCCGCGCCCTCATCATCCAGAGCGCCAATGACGTGGCGGTCGCGGTCGCCGAACACCTTCAGGACGACGAGGCGCGGTTCGCAGCCGTCATGACCCTGCGCGCCCGTGAGCTGGGCATGACCAACACCGTATTCCGGAACGCCTCCGGCCTGCCTGACGCGGCCCAGCACACCACGGCGCGGGACGTCGCCCGGCTCGCCTATGCCCTGCATGAGGACTTTCCTCAGTATTATCACTATTTCGGTGAGACCCGCTTCCGCTGGAATGGCGTCACCCATCGCAATCACAACTCTCTGGTCGGCAACCAGGCGGGCGTGGACGGTCTGAAGACCGGCTATATCCGCGCCTCGGGTTTCAACCTCGCCGCCAGCGCAGAGCGGGACGGTCATCGCATCATCGCCGTGGTGATGGGCGGGGTCTCCGCCTCGGTCCGTGACGCCCATGCCCGCGAACTGATCGAAGCCGCGTTCTCCGCACTCAACGCCCGTTCGGAAGGCCGGATGCTGGCGGCCATGAACACGCCGCGCCTGAACCCGGTGCGCGAACAGGAAATCCTCACCGCTGAGCTTACCACCCTGCCCGCCCAGACCGCCCAGGGCTCCGCCCCGGGCGCGCCTGCGGCTCAGGTGGAGCTGGCGGATCTGGACGCTGCGCCCCGTCCGCGGCCCTTCTCGCCTGTTGCAACGCCCGAAGGCTGGTCGGTCCAGGTGGGCGCCTTCACGTCCCAAGCCGCCGCCTCGGCGCGCCTTGAGAGCATCGCCATGATGGGCCTGCATTCGCTTCTGGGCGAGGCGCAAGCCCGCGTGGAGCCGCTGGAGCGTAATGGACGCCAGCTCTGGCGCGCCCGCTATGCCGGTCTGGACGGCGACCGCGCCCGCTCGATCTGCCAGCGCCTCGAAGCGAGCGGGGAATCCTGCTTCGCCGTGCCGCCTTCGGCCTAAGATCGATTCTCAATCATCACGTCGATCAAGTATCTCATTCCAGTCTTTCGAAACCCAGTTTCCATTATCCTTCCCAAGCGTCGCATGAAGGCAATCATCGACAGTTGGGTCCCCATATCCGCTCCATGGTCTGGTGGGCGTCACAACCCAAAGACTATCACGCGGCCCTATCAAAGCCTGAAGTTGTTCCATCATGGCTTCTAGGGATTGCTCTGTTCTTACCATCATCGCACTGGGCGTAAGGGTCGCCCAAGACCCCAAACTTTTAAGGCTCGTAGAGAATTTGGGTAGAAAACGCTCTTCGACATCGTAGATCACGAGAAATACTGAAGTAAGCGGCATTGGATTCATCTCACTAAATACGTTCCGAGCGTAGTTATTACTACCGAGCAAAAATCTAAATTACGAATCTCGATCTTCTTAAAAGATCAATGGGCTGATTAAAATTCGAGACTAGTCCTTCAAGAGAACGTCGCGCGCTTCCTGCACCTTTGCGGCCAGCGCATCAGATCCGCCCTGATCGGGATGGACCCGTTTCATCATGGTGCGGTGGGCCTTGCGGATCGTCTCTTCGTCCGCATCCGGGCCGACGCCCAGAATGGCGCGCGCCTCGGCTTCGCTCATCCCCGTTGAGGCGGGAGACGAGGATGAACCCCCGCCCGAGCGGCGGGACGGCTTGCGTCCCATGGCGACGCCCAGAAATCCGAGCGCTGCGCCAATCATGGGAATGCCGGCCACAGCGAGGCCGCGGATGGTGAGCAGGCCGCCCACCAGCAATCCGCCAACGCCCAGCACCCAACGCAAGAGGTTGGCCGCCTGTTTGGACGGCAGTTTCGCCATCAGGATGGCGATGACAACGCCGACCAGGATCAACAGGACGAAGAAGTAATAGATCATGATCGCGTTTCAGTCCGCCTCAGAACGGGAAGGGTTTCCCGCTCACGCCAGGCAGTTTGAGCACGATCATCAGTTCGCGCAATTCCTGACGGGCGGCCACATGGCTCATGGTGAAGGTCATGGACGAGCCCGCTTCGGTCAGATCAAGCAAGGTCAGCCCTGCGGGAAAGAGCTCGCGATAAATCACGCGCTCGGAAAAGCCCGGCGCCAGACGAAACCCGACGCGCTCGGAGAGCGCTTTCAAACCGCGACCAACGCGGCGCTTGTTGCGGGAATCGAGATTGGAGACCCGGTTGCGCATGACCAGCCAGTCAATGGACTTGCGGTCACGCATGGCCTTGCGCTTGCGGCACTCCCAGACCATTTCCGAATAGACGCTCGGGCGGCCGACTTCGAATGTGTCGCCATCGATCTCCGCCAGCAGCGCAAAATCTATGAAGCTGTCATTGATCGGCGTGATCAGTGTGTCGGCGCTCGCATGGGCGAGCCGAGCGTAATGGGTGTCGCCGCCGGGTGAATCCACGATGATGAAATCACAGCCGCGATGAAGCTGCCCCAGGGTTTCCTCCCAGGCCGCCCGCTCTTCCGCTTCCACTTCGTCAAGCGAGCGTGACTGAGAGATCGGCAGGCGCCCCTGCACCGGCATGGGCAGGGTGACGCCGCGCGCATCCGCCCAGCGGCGCCGGTTCTCAAGATAGCGACTGAGGCTCGCCTGACGCAAATCCAGATCAATCACGCCCACCGTCTTGCCCATTCGCATCAGGGCCACCGCCAGGTGAATGGCGACGGTGGACTTGCCCGCGCCGCCCTTCTCGTTCCCGACCACGATGACGTGCGCGCCCTCTACGGCGCGCCCCGATGACCCAACGGCGTCAGCAGACACGTTGACGACTCCCCGATACCCAGATGCCGCGGCGCTAGCATGCTCCGCGCTCAATGGCAAAGTGATGTTGTGGACCTAACCGGGCAGAGCCGCACCGGTAAAGTGCGTGGTCTGGCACCACAGACCCGCTGCTTGCGCCTGTGCGCACAGGGCCTGCGCGTCGGCGCGCGTGTCGAACGGGCCAGCCTTCAGCCGCAGGAAGTCGCCCTGCTCGAGATGCACAAGCTCGGTGCGCGCCTGCGTCGAGGACAGCGCTGGCAATTGTCCGCTCAGCTGCCGCCAGCCGATCTCGGCGTTGCTCATCAGCCGGTAGGAGGCCAGATGGGCGGCGTAAAGAAGGCTCTGCGCATTATCGAGATCCGGAGCCGGCGCAAAATCCTCTGGTCCGGCGAGGGCCGCCGTCGGCGTCATAGGGGTTTGGGGCGCTTCGAGCAGCGCCGCCCGCAAGGCGCCCATCTCGGCGCTCGAGGCCTCGATCCGTTCAGGATGACGCTGGGCGGTATCTTCAAGCAGGCGCGCGAGCTCCAGAGCCGGTTGCGCCCGACCTTCCACAGATGGAGAGCCCGTGCTGACACAGGCCGTCAGGCCCAGTGTCGCCAATGTGATGAAGACCAGTCGCATGCCTATCCCCAGAACCGAGTCGCGCGCTTGCGAGTCTGCCACGGCTAAGGCTAGCGTGCAGCCTGTAATTTCGCCCAGGAGGCCGCCGTGTCCAACGGTCCCGAACTCTCCCTGCCCGCCGCCTACAACATCGCTGATCTACGCGAACAGGTCCGGCAATGGCGATCCGATGGCCTGCGCATCGGCTTCGTGCCGACCATGGGCGCGCTGCATGACGGCCATCTGGCGCTGGTCAAACAGGCGTTGGAAACGTCAGATCGCGTCATCGTCAGCATTTTCGTGAACCCGACCCAGTTCGCGCCGGGCGAGGATTTTGACTCCTATCCGCGCACGCTCGAGGCGGACGCCCAGAAGCTCGCCAGCATTGGCGCGCATCTGGTCTATTCGCCCGATGCGGGGGAGATGTATCCCGAAGGCTATGTCACCACCGTCAGCCTGACCGGACCCACACATGGGCTGGAAAGCATTTCTCGTCCTCACTTCTTCAACGGCGTCGCAACCGTCGTCTGCAAGCTGCTCAATCAGGTCCAGCCCGATCTCGCGGTCTTTGGCGAAAAGGATTACCAGCAGCTCATGGTGATCCGCCGCATGGTGCGCGACCTCAACCTGCCTGTGGAGATTGCAGGCGGGGAGACGGTGCGTGAAACCGACGGCCTCGCCCTCTCCTCCCGCAATGTCTATCTGAGCAAGACGGACCGCAAGCGCGCCGCGCGCCTCAATGTGATCTTGCAGGAATTCGCTGACGCGCTGAAAGACGGCGCCAATGTCGCCGACGCTCAGCACCAGGCTCAGCTCAAGGCCCAATCCGCCTTCGATGGCGTGGATTACGTGGTTGCGCGCGATGCAGCGTCGCTTGAGGCGCTGCCCTCCGGTCCGATCGAGGGTGACGCGCGGGTTCTGGCGGCGGTGCGCGTGGGCAAGACGCGTCTGATCGACAATCGCCCCGCTCCGAAGGCCTAGATCACCAGGCGCCCAGCTCGATCAGCTTGCGGCGCAGCTCGTCGGGCAGGTCTTCCCCGCCCGAATGCTCTGTGAGGTCCGCAGGCGCATCTTCCGCCTTCAGATAGCGCCAGCCCTGAAAGGCGCGCCGCGGCGACGGCGCGGTGCGAACAAGTTTGTTCTCAAGCCAGATATTGCACCGCTTGACGCCTTCGGGGTCGGTGAACTCTTCCAGGTCGAGCACTGGCTGCCGCACCTGGATGACGCGCTTGATCACCCAGTACAGCGAGCCGCCCGCAAGGATCTCGTCCTTGCGCTTGGGCGTCATGCGGGTGGTGTGGACCGTCGGCTGACCGTCATGACGGTCGAGCCAGCCTTGCAGCTGTTCAACCGAATCCACACCGACGCAGAGTTTGACCAGATTGAGCGCCATGGCGCGGAGTTAATGCGACTCCGCCGCGTCAACAACCGCTCCGCCTGCAGAGGGCGTCGCCCACTGCACGTCGAGAATGTCCACGCTCATGCTCTCGTCGAATGACTGGAAGGCGGCTGACCCAGCAATGTTGAACCTCAGGCTCTCCAGTCGCGGCCCGTTCACCACTTCGTCAAAGACATAGCTCTGCACGAAACGGAAATCCTCGATGCGGGCAGCGAAGTTGGGCTTCACACTCTCGCGCAGGATCATCTGGAAGCCGGCCACATGACCGGTCTGGGCGTTCACGCTGACTTCGCCCGTCATGGCGTCCAGCATGCGTCGCGCGGCGCCATCGGGTTCATCCTCATCATCGGGAAAGGCCTGGGGCGTGAAACCGTAGATGAGCAGACCGTCTTCCTCACGCAGGAGAGTGGCTTCGGATCCGATGATGCGGCGCAGGTCTTCAGCATCGAAATCCTCCCCCCCAAAGCCATCCTCTTCGTCTTCCTCAGAGGCGTCCTCATCGGACAAGAACATCTCTTCCCACATCTCGCGTTCTGACTCGTTCAGACCCGCTTCAGACGGCGACAGCAGCGTGTAATGGCTCGCACCGTCCGCATCCTCCTGGATGCGCACCGTGATCTGGCCGTCATTATCGCCCACCATCACGTCCACACGTTGAGCGACTGGGTCATTAAGGCTGACCGACAACGCCCGCTCGAGCGGGTCGGGCAGCTGAGCGAGAGCGGCGGAGGAGCAAAGCGCGGCGCAAGCGCCCAGCGTCAGGGTGCGAAGCATGAAACAGCCCTTGTCATTATCAGGAGGCGGCAGTGTCGCCTTCCTAATGCGGCGAGACTAGGGCCGACATCAGACAAATTGTCCCTGATCAGGCGGTGGCGCGATCCGACAGGCCGTCCTTGTGCGCGAGATCCACATCGAATGTGGTTTCGCTTTTCGGCGCGGGCTCGGAAGGAGCGCCCATCACGCTCTGATACGCCTTGAACGCCCTGGACAGCCCCATCTTGGCGTAAGCCTGAACCCCACGGGTCGACGCCGTGCGCGGGGTCCAACCGGCCTGACGCAGCACGCCATTGGCGTGATAGACGCCGTTCTGGAGCGTGGACTGGGGCGTCACCATCTCGACGGTGATCGACACGTTCAGACCCTCAAGGTTCTCAACCCGGTGCGGCGCGTGCAGCGGCCAGGAGACAAATGCGCCAGGGTCGAGATCAATCTGGGCCGCCTGTTCGTCCCAGGCGGGGTCAAACGGGACATCCTCGGTCTGGGTCTTGTGCAGGATCGCTTCCATGAATTGCGGATCCACGAAGGGCGCGCGCGGTGGATAGATGCGGAAGCGTTTCCGGCCCTTCACATGCAGCAGCAGGGTCTCAGAGACGTCAGAGTGGAAGAACACCTGCGCCCGGGGGCTGGAGATCAGGATGCCGCCATACGCGCGCAGCGGACTGAATCCCGGATTGAGACGCTTGAGCTGACTGATCAGGGCTTCGAAGATCGGCTTGTAGACCGGATCGGTGTCCATCGCCTGGCGCAGATTGATCCACAGCTTGCCTTCGCGCACCGCCTCGATCAGCTCACGGCCTTTCAGGCCTCCGCCCTCGCCGGCTCGCCAGCTTTCCCGATCGGTCGGATCATCGCCCATGGTGCAAATGTCCGTCAGCCCTTTGGGGTGACGGTTCAGCAGCGCGGCGAGCGCCAGCTCGCTGAAGGCCGGATCCATGTGAAGACGGTGACGCGCGGTCACAACGCCCTGGCGGAAATCCTTCCGCTTGTCGTCATTCCAGTCGATCAGCACAGGGTCGGTCATCACGGGCGCTCCGTCGCAAACTGGGACGCTCTCGCATCCTCTGTCGCAAACGGTGCATCACACGGGCCAAACCCTTGATCAGAGGCGGACTACTCGTCCGCCAGCGTCACCAGAATGGCGCCGTCGCCGACCTGATCGCCCTCTGCGGCCGAAACGCTGTCCACCACGCCATCGCGCGGCGCAGACAGCGCGTGCTCCATCTTCATGGCTTCCAGAACCGCCAGCGTCTGGCCCTTCTTCACGCTATCGCCCGCCTTGACCGGCACGGACAACACCTTGCCGGGCATCGGCGCCTTAACCGCGCCGCCCGCCTCCAGAGCATCCGCCATCGCCGCCGGATTGTAGAGGCTGATCAAGTGGGTCTCGCCTTGTGTCGCCACCAGCATGCCGCGCTTGCGCGCCTCGAGACGGGCCGAGACTTCCCGGCCGTTCAGGCGGGCCGAAACTTCGGTCGCGCTCAATCTGAGCTCACTCAGCGCAAAGCTCTCCTCGCCAATCCGGGCGGTGATGCGGTCACCCTCGCGCTCAAGCGAGACCGACAGCCGGGCTTCATCCGCCTGGAAGCCCATCTCGATGACCGAATCCGCATTGGCGCGGAAGCCATCCGCAACCGACCAGGGATCTGACGCGTGAGCAAAGAGGCCTGCGCCATGGGTCAGACCGAGGGCCGCCGCCACATAGCTGAAAGCAGGCGGTGATTTCGGCGCCAATTCCTCAAGGCGCGCATCGATGAAACGCGTATCCACCTCTCCGGCGCGGAAATCGGCATGGGTCAGCGCCCGGCGCAGGAAGCCCGCATTGGTCTTGACCGGATAGACGCGAACCTCGTGGTCCAGCACCGTGACAAGCCGGTCGATGGCGTCCTCACGCGTGTCGCCGAAGGTGATCAGCTTGGCGATCATCGGATCATAGTGCAGCGAGACCTCACCGCCCTGCCGCACGCCGGAATCGGTGCGAACGCCGTTCGCCAGATCGGTCTTGGGCAGATCGAGAAAATCGAGCTGCCCGATGGAGGGCAGGAAACCGGTCGCCGGGTCCTCGGCATAGAGCCGGGCTTCCATGGCCCAGCCCTTGAGATGAATTTCGTCCTGCTCCGGCACCGAACCGCCCGATGCGACGCGCAGCTGCAGCTCGACCAGGTCCATGCCCGTGACAGATTCGGTGACCGGATGCTCCACCTGGAGACGGGTGTTCATCTCCATGAAGTAGAAGCCGTCCTCGCGCAGCGGGCCCGAACCATCCACGATGAACTCGATGGTCCCGGCGCCCACATAGTCCACCGCCTGCGCAGCGCGGACAGCGGCCGAGCACATGGCGGCGCGCACATTGGGCGTCATGCCCGGCGCGGGGGCTTCCTCGATGACCTTCTGGTGGCGGCGCTGAAGCGAACAGTCCCGCTCGAAGAAGTGCACCACCCGGCCTCGGCTGTCGCCAAAGACCTGAACCTCGATATGGCGCGGACTAGAGATGAATTTCTCGATCAGGACGCGCTCATCGCCAAAGCTCGACGCCGCTTCGCGCTTGCAGCTTTCGAGCGCTTCCAGGAAAGCGTTCGACTCCTCGACCTTGCGCATGCCCTTGCCGCCGCCGCCGGCGACCGCCTTGATCAGCACCGGATAACCGATCTCGTCGGCCTGGGCCTTGAGATGGTCCGGCTCCTGATTGTCGCCATGATAGCCCGGCGTGACGGGCACGCCCGCCTCTTCCATCAGCTTCTTGGCGCGGTCCTTCAGACCCATCGCCTCGATGGCTTCGGCCGACGGCCCCACAAAGGTGACCCCCGCTTTCGCGCAGGCGCGGGCGAACTCGGCGTTCTCTGACAGGAAGCCATACCCGGGATGGATTGCGTCCGCCCCTGTATCCTTCGCCGCCTTCAGGATCAGATCGGCCTTGAGATAGCTTTCACGCGCCGGCGCCGGGCCCAGCAGCACGGCTTCATCGGCCATCCGCACATGAGGCGCTTCTGCGTCGGCTTCGGAATAGACCGCGACCGTGGCGATTCCCAGACGGTGCGCCGTGCGCATCACGCGGCAGGCGATTTCACCCCGGTTGGCGATCAGAAGCTTTTTCATCATGGGCTGGCATCCATTGCGGTGAAAGCTGATGGCGCGGTTTTGGGCCAAGCCGGGCCCGTGTGCAAGCTTAGCTCTGTTTATCAGGGCGTTCGGCGCCCCGGGTCAGCACCACAAGCACGAAACTGATCTGCATGAGGAGGAACCAGCTCCCGAGCTTGGCGAGCGAGACCATTTTCCACTGATGCTCCTGTCCGGGATAGCTCCAGGCGCGCGCGAAGGTCCCGATATTCTCGGCGAACCAGATAAAGAGCGCGACCAGAACGAGCCCCAGGAGAAGCGGCATGAAGCGATGGGCGCGGTCGGGCCGGAACCAGATCACGCAGGGGCCATAGATCAGCGCGCTCGCGGCGAAGAGCGCCCAGCGGATATCAATCACATAGTGATGGCTGAAGAAGTTGATGTAGATGGCCAGCGCCAGCAGCGCCTGAGCCCAGACCGGCGGGAAGCGGTCAAAGCGGAAGTCGAAAATGCGCCAGACCCGCGCCATATAGCTGCCGACGCTGGCATACATGAAGCCTGAAAACAGCGGCACGCCCCATATGGCGAACAGGGCATCGTTTGCGCCGGGATAGACCCAGGACCCGGCATGGACCTTGAAGATTTCCATCGCGGTGCCGACCACATGGAAGACCGCGATGATCCGCACCTCGGCCCAGCTTTCCAGCCGGAAGGCGATCATGCCGATCTGGATCGCCACCGCGCCCAGCGTGATGACGTCAAACCGGTGCAACGGCGCATTGGCTGGATAGAACAGATAGACGCCCAGAATCAGCGCCAGCATCAGCCCGCCAAAGAGGCACGCCCAGCCCTGCTTGATCCCGAACGCCAGGAATTCGAAGGCCGCGAGCGAAACCGGCCCCCTCACCCAACGGGCGCGCAAGGCCTCCCGCTCGCGGTGAAACCAGGCTTCAAGATCGCGCAGGCTCAAGCGGACTAGTCCGCCCAATAGGGTTTGCGCTTTTCAAGGAAGGCGGCGAGGCCTTCGCGGCCCTCATCGCTGACGCGGCGGTCGGCGATCTGGTGGGCGGTCTTGCGCAGGAGGTCGTCATTGATCTCGCGATCGGCGACCATATCCACCAGCGCCTTGGCGTCCCGCACCGCGCCCGGGGCGGTCTGGAAGGCGAGCTTGCCCAGATATTCCATCATGTCATCGAGCTCGTCCGCGCTCTCGACCACATATTGCGCAAGGCCGATCTTGTGGGCGAACTCGCCGTCAAAGCCCTCGCCCGTGGCAAACAGGGCGCGGGCATAGCGTGGACCAATGGCGCGCACCACGAAGGGCGAAATGGTCGCCGGGGTCAGTCCAAGGCGCACTTCAGAGAAGCGGATCTTGGCGTCCTTGACCGCCACGGCCACATCACACGCCGCCATCAGTCCGGCGCCGCCGCCCATGGCCGCGCCCTGAACCAGCGCAATGGTGGTCTGGGGCAGATCGTGCAGGCGCTTGAGCATGCGCGCGAGGTTCAGAGCATCGGCCTGGTTATCCTCATGGGTCCAGTCCGCCGCCGCTTTCATCCATTCCAGATCCGCACCGGCGGAGAAGCTGCGCCCGGCGCCGCGCAGGAAGACCACGCGCACCTCGTCGGTGTTTGCGCGCAGGGTCTCGAAGATGTCGGACAGGCGCGCAATGATGTCGGCGTTGAAAGCGTTATGCTTGTCAGGCCGGTTGAGCGTGACGATGGCGGCGCCGCCGGGAGTTACATCGAGCAGGACTTCGTTTTCAGCAGCCATCAGACATCGCCTCTTCGCTAGCAGTCAGTATCTCTTCTGATTACTCCGCCGGGCGCGCCGGGCCAAGCCGTCACCTGTGCGTCGAAATGACGAAGGCCCGCCGCCGGTCAGGGCGGCGGGCCTTGCTGACCCCGAAATGACGGCGATCTAGCGCGGCAGGACGATCGCCTTGATGATGTAGAGCACCGTCAGGCCAACCAGATAGGTCAGGCCCAGAAAGGCGATGTATTGCCAGTAGAGCATGTCGGTCACCGGCGGAATCGCGAAGCTTGCGCCGTCGCGCACCATCGGCAGCACGATATCGACGATCACATGAACGATCGCCGAGAGCACCGTGAAGATCAGAATGGCGGCGTATTCCTGCATCAGCAGCGCCATCACCAGGCCGATCACGCCCATCTGCACGCCCAGGAAGATCCAGTTGATGGAGCCGCCATCGCCATGCATGGAGTATTGCAGTCCGGCCATGAGCCAAGACCAGACGGGCTCGATATAGGCCCAGATTTGATCGATGTATTCCATAGTCATCCCCTCGCCAGCCAGCCTTACTGAAGGCCGCCACTGAGCAGAGCGTGCCAAGAAGTTAACAAAAATCAAGCAAAACTCTTGTTGCACCGCCAAAAAACGGCAATGCAGACAAGTCTCGGCGGCTCTGTTTCTCGGTCTTGGTTAACGCTTGAATAGAAGGCGCTTGATGATCGCAAAGATCGTGATGACGACCAGATAGCCCACCAGCACCACAGCGGCGTAACGCCAGTAATTGCCTTCCAGAATGGGCGGCAGTCGCAAAGCGGCGCCATTGGCGATGACCGGGATCAGGATGTCCACGGCGAGGTGGATGACCGTGGCCGCCAGCACGATGACCGGTAAACGTTTGAGGTCCGGCAGCACAATGGCGGCGACCAGCGCAATGAGGAGCCCCTGCACCGCATTGATCTCGTTAAAGCCCGCCCGCATGAAGTCGAGCACGTCGTTGAGAATTTCCATAATGTCCCCCATTAACCCGTGGGGGTGTTGTAACCCTATCGGGCTGCCCGGCCTAGGGTCCGCGTCTTTTCAAGCATGGACAGACGGCTTTTCTCGCTGATCTGGACGCCGCCAAAGACGGTGTGCCGCACAGGCTTGAAGCCGGAAATCTTCAACAGACCCGCCTCCAGCGCTTTGAGTGAATGCGCGCCGAAGATCAGTTTGTAGGCAAATCCCGGCATGCCCATGGTGACGATCAGGCGCGCAGACTTGCCTTTCATGCGCTGGGCGGGCCAACCGGCGCCGTTCGCGCTCGTGGCCAGGAAGAATTCTCCACTGGCGGCATGCTCGAAGAACGCCTTGGTCTTGGCGGGAATCTCCCCCAGCCAGAGCGGATATATCAGCACGAGGTGATCCGCCTCGCTCATCGCCGGCCGCACCGGATCAAAGACCGCAGGCGGCTTCGTTTCGAACTCTTGCGGTGAGGACAGAAAGCCGAACTCCATCGCGCCCACATCAAGGCGATCGACGATATGGCCCGTCTCCTGCGCGCCGGCCTGATAGGCGTCGGTCAGCGCATGGCAGAACCGCTCGGGCGATGGATCGGGATGGCCGTTGATCAGGCAGATACGCTTGGGCATGGGGCGCTCCTGCAAAGCTGTGCAGGAAGTCTACCCTGAAAGAGCAACGCACGGGATGCGGCGCAATGCCCCCTAGTCGGCGCTCACCTCGATCCAGATTTCATTGCGTCGGAAGGGCCCCGGGATCCAGGGCGGGTTGTAGGCGGCGAAAGTCGGCGCACCCAGCGCTGACAGCCCTCGCTCGCTGAGGAAGGCTTCAAGCTCTTCCAAATGGCGCTCGGCGCGGCGTTCATTCATCACACCGGAAAACTGGATGACCGCCACCCGACGCGGCGGCGCCTCGCGCAATCGCACATCGGGATCATTGGCGACCGGAAGCGTTTCCATCGTCCATTCAGACGGCATGATGAAGGAGACGACCCATTCCCCCTCTCCCGCCGGCTCGTAAGTGACCGGCGCCGTCATGGCGATGGACTGGCCCGAGCGAGAGGCGGTGACAGGCGCAGTCATCGCGATGTCTTCGCGGGGCTGATTGCCGCCGAAGATGTAATTGGCGAGCGGCTGGAAGCCGCGCCGCGTGGCGGTCTGACGATCCCCCCTGACGGTCACCTCGGCGTGAATGAGACCGGGATAATCGCGGATCTCGATCGATCCCACGCGCTCCACCATCGTATAGGACGGCTCTTCAGCGGCCATGGCCGCACCGGAAGCGAGTAGGCAGACCAGGCCTGCCAAGCCAGCGAACACGCGCATGATCGAACTCCAATCGCATCATGCGCCTTGTTACGGCTCGCCCGGCCAGCCGGATCAGTCCTACATCCGGAAGACGCCGAACTTGGTGTCCTCGATGGGGGCGTTCAGAGCCGCGGACAGCGCCAGGCCTACCGCGCGGCGGGTGTCTTCTGGCGCAATGACGCCATCATCCCAGATGCGGGCGGTGGAGTAATAGGGCGAACCCTCTTCCTCGTATTTCTCGCGGATGGGCTGTTTAAAGGCTTCTTCGGCCTCAGCGCTCCATTCTTCACCGCGCGCTTCCATGCCGTCGCGCTTGACGGTGGCGAGCACGCTGGCGGCCTGTTCGCCGCCCATCACCGAGATGCGCGCGTTCGGCCACATGAACAGGAAGCGCGGGCTGAAAGCACGGCCGCACATGCCGTAATTCCCTGCGCCATAGGAGCCCCCGATCACCACAGTGATCTTGGGCACCTTGGCGGTGGACACCGCCGTGACGAGCTTGGCGCCGTCCTTGGCGATGCCGCCCGCCTCGTATTTCGAGCCCACCATGAAGCCGGTAATGTTCTGCAAGAACAGCAGCGGGATCTTGCGCTGGCAGCACAGCTCGATGAAGTGCGCACCTTTGAGGGCGCTTTCCGAGAACAGCACGCCGTTATTGGCGATGATGCCCACAGGCATGCCGTGCAGTCGGGCGAAGCCGGTCACCAGCGTCTCGCCATAGAGCTTCTTGAACTCGTCAAATTCAGAACCGTCCACCAGACGCGCGATAACCTCGCGCACGTCAAAGGGCTGTCGCGTATCAACGGGGATCACGCCGCCCAGCTCCCTGGGATCAAGACGCGGTTCGCGCGGCTCTTCGAGGAAAACCTGTTTGGGTTTGACGGTGTTGAGACCCGCCACGATCCGGCGCGCGATCTGCAGCGCGTGATCATCATCCGCGGCGTAATGATCCACCACGCCGGATTCGCGCGCGTGCACATCCGCGCCGCCGAGATCCTCCGCCGAGATCACTTCGCCGGTCGCGGCCTTCACCAGCGGCGGGCCGCCCAGGAAAATGGTGCCCTGCTTGCGCACGATCACGGTTTCATCGGACATGGCCGGCACATAGGCGCCGCCTGCGGTGCAGCTGCCCATCACCACAGCGATCTGCGGGATGCCTTCAGACGACAGATTGGCCTGATTGAAGAAGATGCGACCAAAATGCTCCTTGTCCGGAAACACTTCGGCCTGGTGCGGCAGGTTCGCGCCTCCTGAATCCACGAGATAGATGCAGGGCAGGCGATTCTCGCGCGCCACTTCCTGAGCGCGCAGGTGCTTCTTCACCGTCATCGGGTAATAGGTGCCGCCCTTCACCGTGGCGTCATTGCACACGATCACGCATTCGCGGCCCGACACCCGGCCAATGCCGGTGATCATGCCCGCGCCGTGGACATCGCCCTCATACATGTCGTTCGCAGCCAGCGCGCTCAGCTCCAGAAAGGGCGAACCCGGATCGAGCAGGCGCTGGACCCGGTCGCGAGACAGGAGCTTGCCGCGCTTGAGATGTTTCTCACGGGCGCGCTCGTTTCCGCCCAGAGCGGCCTGGGCGGTCTTCTCCCGCAACTCGGCGACCAGCTTGGCCATCGCCTCGGCATTGGCCTTGAAGCTGTCCGAGGACGTATCGAGCTGGGTGTGAAGTTCGGTCATGGCGCGAAAATCCGTCTGGTAAATCGAGACTGATGCGCTGCTTAGCCTGTTCAGGACAGCCCGCGCAATGGCTGCGGCGCCCCTTGCCGTTTGTCCGGACCCATCGGAAGGTGAGCCCAACGGAGGAGAAATCATGACGGAATACACGAGCTTCAAGGTCAGCCAGGACGGCCCGATCGCCCGGATCACCCTGAACCGGCCTGACAAGCGCAACACAATGACCCCCGCATTCTGGGCCGAACTGCCCAAGGCGGTGAGCGCCCTGTCGGACGCCGGCGAGACTCGCGTGCTGATTCTCGACGCAGAAGGGCCGGTCTACACCGCCGGTATGGACATCTCGGTCTTTACCGACCCCAACGCGCTCAAGACGGACTCCGCCTCGATGCGCGAAGCTTTCATGACCGCGGCCACCGCACTCCAGGACAGCTTCACCGCTTTCGAGAAGGCCCGCTTTCCCGTCATCGCCGCCATCCAGGGGCCGTGCGTGGGCGGCGGCGTCGACATGATCTGCGCAGCTGATATGCGCTACGGGACGGATGACGCCTGGCTGCGGATCGAGGAAACCAATATCGGCATGTTCGCCGATGTGGGCACGCTACAACGCCTGCCGGGTCTCATTCCCGAAGGCATAGCACGCGAGCTGGCCTATACCGGCGAGAATCTGAGCGCGGAGCGCGCCGAGCGCCTGGGCCTCTACAATGCCGTCCTGCCGGATGCGGAGACCCTCAAAGCGCATGTGGACCGGATCGCGCACGCCATCGCCAGCAAGGCGCCCTTGACCATTTCGGGCATCAAGCGCTCCTTCCTCTATGCGCGCGACCACACGATCGCTGACAGTCTGGAACACGCCATGACGCTCCAGGCCTCGCTGTGGAGCCCAGAAGACATCATGGAGGCGATCACGGCGCGCGCTGAAAAACGCGGGGGTGAGTTCAAGACATTGACCCCGGTCAAACGCATGGGACAATCCTAGGAGCGAGGCGTTGCGCACAAAGGACAGGTCATGAACCTGGGACTGAGCATTCTGCCGTTTTTCAACCGGGTTGAAAAAGCCGCGCTCCGCGCCGTTGAGGCGGAGGTGGAATGGTTCTGTCTGCCGGCGGGTCAGACCCTCTTTGAAGAGGGCGAGATTGCGGATTCCTTCTATCTGGTGCGATCCGGCGCCCTCGCCGCCTTCAGGCGCGGCGCCGACGCCCGCCCCGAGCTGGTCGGTCACATCCGCGCTGGCGAACCCATTGGCGAGATGGCGCTCGTGGAGGACCGACCCCATTCGGCCAGCGTCTACGCCTTGCGCGATTCCGAGCTGGTGAAGTTGCCCAAGGCGGCGTTCGACAAACTCACCAACAAGCACGCCTCGCTGATGCGCGAGCTGAGCAAGATGATGCTGTCGCGGATCCGGGCCGGGGAATCCTATCGCCGGTCCGAACCGCGGGTCTTTGCGCTGATCTCCACCTCGCCGACGATCGATCTCGAATATCGCAGCCAGCAATTGCGCGACGCGCTTGAGGAGATGGGCGTCTCCTCCATTTCCTGCGGCGAGGAATGCGCGGACTGGCCCGGGCCGCGTCTGGACAAGTTCGAGGCCGAGTATGACATCGTCATTCTTCAGGCCCGGCTCGGCAATTCCAACTGGGCGCGGCGCGCCATGGCGCGCGCCGACCGGATCTGGATGATGGCGCGGGCCGATGCCCGTCCCTCCATCCCGCTCATGCCTGAAGACCCGAGCCCCGCCGCCAAGCTCAAGCTGATCGACATGGTGATGGTCCACAATGAGGGGGTGCGCAAAGCCGCGAACCCGTCTGAATGGATCGCGGCGGCGGATGCCGCGCGCTGCTTTCACTGGCGCCAGCAGAACGCCAGCGATGTGCGCCATATGGCGCGAACCATGTGCGGAAAGTCTGTCGGGCTGGTGCTCTCTGGCGGCGGCTCGCGCGCCTACGCCCATGTGGGCGCCATCCGCGCCTTCAAGGAAGCGGGCGTCGAGTTCGATTTCTATGGCGGCGCCTCAATGGGCGGCATCATCGCCGCTGGCGCGGCCATGGGCTGGGACATGGACGAGCTTGAGGACCGGATGCGCCGCGCTTTCGTGGACTCAAATCCCCTGAGCGACTGGGTCATGCCTGTAGTCAGCCTGACCAAGGGCAAGCGGGTGGACCGGCGCCTGAAAGAGCATTTTGGCGAGATCGACATTTCCGAACTGCCCCGTCCCTTCTTCTGCGTGTCCTCGAGCCTGAGCAGCGGCGCCACCCGCATTCACCGCACCGGCGTACTGTCGCGGGCCCTGCGCGCCTCCATCGCCATTCCGGGCCTGTTGCCGCCCATCGTGGATGGCGACGACGTGCTGGTGGACGGGGCGGTGTTCAACAATTTCCCGATCCAGGAACTCAAGGCCTACCATCGCGGCGTCAATGTCGGCTGTGACGTCACGCGCAATAACGCCATCAACCCGGACGATTTCCGTGATGTGCCCAGTTTCACCGGCTGGGTGGCGCACCATGGCCTGTCCGATCCGCCGCCGATCGCCTCGCTTCTGATGCGGGCGGCGACAGCAGGCACGCTGGAGCAACATGCCCTCACCCGGCGAGCTGCAGACATCCTGGTCCTGCCCGAGCTGGAACTCGACATGCGCGAGTGGAAGCGGTTCGATGAAGCGGTCGAGGCCGGATACAAGAGCGCCAAGCGCATGATGCAGGAGATGCCCAACGCCTTGGCCCGTCGCTTCGGTTGATCCGCGTGCAGGAATGCTGCGCTGCGATGAAACCCATCGCCTTCCATCCGCGTTCCTGTTGCCTAGGTCCTGAAGACAAGCAACCAAGGAGCGCGCAATGACCGAGCGAACCCAAGCCAATGGCGCCGACATTCCCAAGCTGGGGTTTGGCACCTGGCAGCTGGAAGACGAGGATGCGGCGCGCGGCGTGGCGACGGCTCTCAAGACCGGCTACCGCCATATCGACACCGCCCAGATCTATGGCAATGAAGCCGCTGTAGGCGATGGCTGGAAACAGTCCGGCGTAAAGCGCGAGGACTTCTTCCTGACTACCAAGGTCTGGCGAGACAAGTTCCGCGACGGCGACCTTCAAGCTTCGGTGAAAGAGAGCTTGGACAAGCTCAAGACCGATTATGTCGATCTCCTGCTCTTGCACTGGCCTGTGCCCGAAGTGCCGATCGCCGAAACCATGAAGGCGATGAACGAGGTGAAGGAAGCCGGCCAGGTCAGGCATATCGGCGTGTCCAACTTCACCGTCGACCTGCTGGATGAGGCGCGCGCGCATTCCGGCGCGCCGCTCGTCGCCAATCAGGTGGAATACCACCCCTATCTCGATCAGAACGCCGTGCTGACCGCTTGCCGCGCCGCCGGCATGGCGATGACCGCCTATTCGCCCATCGCCCAGGGCAAGGTGTTTGACGACGCGGTCATCACCGAGATTGCGAAGGCCCACAATGTCTCGCCGGCCCAGATCGTGCTGCGCTGGCTGATAGATCAGGACAGCGTGATCGCCATTCCGCGCAGCTCGAGCGACAAGCACATCAAATCGAACTTCGAGATTGCGGACCTGAAACTCAGCCAAGAGGAAACGGGCCGGATCAACTCACTGCGCAGCCCGGACGGCCGATTGATCGACCCCGACTGGGCGCCCGACTGGGACAAGTAGACCCGCAAGAAAAACCCCGCGCCAATGGCGCGGGGTTTTTCTTACATATCCAGTTCGGCCAGCTGCGCTTCGAGATCCAGCGCCCGCCGGGCCGTAAAATCATTGAAACAGGAATTGGCGATGACGCCCATCAGGGTGCCGCCCTCATAGGCGAGGCTCTGCTGGGAGCATTCCGCCTCCCGAAACGCCAGCCAGGCGCGCTGGGCGTCCAGCAGACGCTCGCGACGCTGGAGCTGTTCGCGCGCCTGAAGGCGGTCGCGCAAGGCAAAATAAGCCGCATTCAGCCGCTGATCCCAGAGCTCCGTCTCGCGATGCGCGCACTCCATCATGCCATAGGTGGTGTAGCCGCCCGGATCTTCCTGACACGCATTGGACACGACGCCGATACAGCTTTCAGCCTGCTGAGCTTCAGCCAGACACGCTTCAAGACGCGTCTCGTCAATCGCGGTCGGAGACTGTGTCTCGGCCTGTGGCGCTTTCTGGGCGCTCAGGCTCAGCGACAAAACCAGAATCTCAAACAGCATGGCATCCCCCTTCAACGCGACGCTTTCTCACCCTGAAGGGAGACTAAGGCGATTTTCAGCCCCCAGGCGACCAGAAAGGATGGCCGAGGGCCTGATGGCTCATCGTCTCATCATCCTGATTGCCATAGGCCGGGAAACCGCCCGCATCCTTCAACAGACGCGCCGTATGCATCAGGTTCCAGCTCAGGATTGTCGCGTTTCGCTGGGTGAAGGCGTTCTGGCGGCCTGCGGGCGTTCCATCCTCGCCCTCATCGCCATAGCTCGGACCTGGACCGATCTCGCCGATCCAGCCCGCATCCGCCTGGGGCGGAATGGCATAGCCGATATGGGAGAGCGCGTATTGCAGCGTCATGGCGGTGTGCTTGACCCCGTCCTCATTGCCGGTGATCACGCAGCCGCCCGTCTTGCCGTAATAGACGAATTGGCCATTGTCCTGGCGCTGTCCGGACTGGGAATAGAGCCGCTCGATCAGAACGCGCGCGACCGAGCTTTCCTCGCCCAGCCAGAGCGGCGTGCCGATCACCAGAATGTCCGCCGCCTTCACCTTCTCCCAGATCCTGGGCCAGTCATCGCGGTCCCAGCCTTGCTCGGTCATGTCCGGCTGGACGCCAAAGGCGATCTGGTGATCCACAAGGCGCACGCTCTCAATGCTGACACCCTGCGCCTTCATGATGGTGCGGCACACATGCATCAGATCATCGGTGTGCGAGGGTTCGGGCGAGCGCTTGAGCGTGCAGTTGATGAAAAGCGCCTTCAGATCGTCATAGCGGGCGGGCGGAGCGCTGTGCGTGTCAGCCATCAGGTCTCTCTCAAAACAAAGAAAAAAGCCCGCGCCGAAGCGCGGGCTCAAAAGGATTACGGGGAGCGTCGTTTACTTCGACAGTCAAACAACGCCTCGCCGCTTGTTTCGTTGCATGAAAGTGCGCCGCCACGTCCTGAAAGGTCTGCGCCCTCTCTTCACGCAAACGGCCCGCCTGAATATTCAGACGGGCCGCTGAGTACAGGATCAGAGCGCGACTATCGCGTCGCGTTGAACAGCTCGCGCCCGATCAGCATGCGACGCACCTCGCTGGTGCCGGCGCCGATCTCGTAGAGCTTGGCGTCGCGCAACAGGCGGCCCGTCGGATATTCGTTGATATAGCCGTTGCCGCCCAGGATCTGGATGGCGTCGAGCGCACACTGGGTGGCGGCCTCGGCGGCGAACAGGATCACGCCCGCCGCATCCTGACGCGTGGTCTTGCCCGCATCACAGGCCTGCGCCACCGCGTAGACATAGGCGCGGGACGCGTTCATGCGGGTGTACATGTCGGCGATCTTGCCCTGGATCAGCTGGAACTCGCCGATCGGCTGGCCGAACTGCTTGCGCTCATGCACGTAGGGCATGACCACATCCATACAGGCCTGCATGATGCCGACAGGGCCCGAGGCCAGAACGGCGCGCTCATAGTCGAGCCCGCTCATCAGCACGCGAACGCCGCCGCCGACCTGGCCGAGCACGTTCTCTTCAGGCACTTCGCAGCCTTCAAAGACCAGCTCGCCCGTTTCAGAGCCGCGCATGCCGAGCTTGTCGAGCTTCTGGGCGATGGAGAAGCCCTTCATCCCCTTCTCGATCAGGAAGGCGGTGATGCCCTTGGAGCCGGCTTCGGGATCGGTCTTGGCGTAGACGACCAGCGTGTCCGCGCTCGGACCATTGGTGATCCACATCTTGTTGCCATTGAGGACGTAGTGATCGCCCTTCTTCACGGCTTTCAGACGCATGGAGACGACGTCGGAGCCGGCGCCCGGCTCCGACATGGCCAGCGCGCCCACATGCTCGCCGGAAATCAGCTTGGGCAGGTATTTGCGCTTCTGCTCCTCAGACCCGTTCAGGCGGATCTGGTTGACGCACAGATTGGAGTGCGCGCCATAGCTGAGGCCCACCGAGGCGCTGGCGCGGGAGATCTCTTCCATGGCGATGCAGTGTTCCACATAGCCAAGGCCGGATCCGCCATACTCTTCCTCGACGGTCAGGCCCAGAAGGCCCAGTTCACCCATCTTGGTCCAGAGATCTGCAGGGAACTCGTCCTTCGCGTCGATCTCGGAGGCGCGCGGAGCGATATGATCGGACGCGAACGACTGCACGGTATCGCGCAGCATGTCCGCGGTGTCGCCGAGCGGGAACTCGAGCGAGGGATACTGGTTCGAAATCATAGACCGCGAGATACCACGCGCGGCGGGCGCGTCAAGTTCGCACAAATCTCGCCAAAAACGGCCCCGCCCGCTACTTTTCGTTGCGGCGACCAATGATGAACCAGGCCGAAGCTGCGCTCAGCAGCACGCCTGCGCCGAAGACGGTCGGACCGAGCGGCGAATATGCCAGGCCCAGCTCCATATAGGCGTCCATGTTCGCCGCAATATCCCAGCCGCCCAGACCGATCATCACGCCGCCCAGGGCAAGCGAGGAAATGAACATGACGTCGCCGCCGCGGCGCTGAGCCGGCTCGGGCTCGGCCAGGGCAGACGCCTCGGCGCCCGAAACCACAGCCGGATCCAGCACTTCAATATCCTCGTGTAGGTCCGGATGGCCATCATCCACATCCTTGTCGGGATGATCGGGGCCTTCGATATCCCCCGACAGGCCCGGAGCGGAGGCTGGCGCCAGCGCCGGGTGCGGCGGCGCGGAAAACACCTGCAGTCCCGAGCTTTTCGCGTCCTGGGTCAGCTCAGGCGCCGCATCCTCAACATCGGAAGGCACGTCCACTGAAATCGCGTCTTCCCGGTCCGACAGCCCGGCGGCCCGCTCGGACGTTGTGACATCCTCGGATGCAGCCTGCGGCAGGGAGGCCGGTGCAATCGGGGTCACCTTGATGGTCGAGACCTGAAGCGCGTTCTGCAACGGGCTGAGCGGCACTGAAGGCGCGCTGAACAGACTGGAAGAGGCAGCATTGGGGCGGACCTGCGGCGCAGGCTCCTGGTCCGCCGGCTTTTCCGAAGACGGAGCGGTCAGGCCAACATGGGCGGTGGACAGGAAGCTGTACCCCAGCTGCACCGGCTCATCCGCCTGGGCAGAAGGCGCGGTCGAAATGCTGGCGGAGACCTGCTTGGCCATACGCGCCATCACCTGGGCGATGGCGGCGTCCTGAGCCGCCTTGACGTCTTCGGTCTGGGTTTCTGTTTCCGGTTCCGCTTCGACAAGCACTGGAGGCTCGGAGATTTCAGGCTCCGCTTCAGGCTCGGACGCGTCCTCGGCCGCCGCCTCGATCGGATCGGAAGGGGCAGCGTCGGCGGCCGTGTCGGCGGCTTCAACACGTTCCGCATCGGGTTCGATCTCGGCCACTGAGACGGCCTCGACGGGCATCGGTTCGCGCGTCTCCTCGGGCAGCTCGAAGGCGATGTCGAGCTCGATCAGAGACTCATCGTCCGTGGTGGCTATGTCTGTGTTCTCGGCCTCTTCATCCGTCGCATCCGCGTCGGAGGGCTGAGTGGTCAGATCCGTCACAGGCGCGGTCTCGCCGTCCTGCTCGTCTGAGGCTTGCGATGGAGGGGTCTGGATGTCTGCCGGCTCGGCATCCGTCCGGGCTTCTGAATCAGTCGGCGCGTCAATGACGGCGGCGCTGTCTTTCAGGGCGCTCAGATAGAGCGCCTTCTCCGCGGCCCGACGCGCGACAAGCCGGTCAGACACCACGAGGCGCCCGTCCTGTTCGGCGCGCACCCAGGTGTCGATCGCCGCCGCGGCTTCACGATGACGGCCATCACGGGCCAGCCGGGCCACATCCGACACCTTGAAGGCGCGCAGACCGACCGACAGCGCAAACGACACCAGCGCATCGCGCATGGGCGCCGCCATTTCGGCCCCCACGCTCGCATCCAGCGTCTGCTCCGCCCGCATCACGTCATAGATCAGCAGAAGATCCGCATCTTCAGGCTTGAGCGTCACGCCTTCCTTGGCGGCGGCGGTATGGCCATAGCCGACTACCCAGCGTTTGCCACGCCGTTCGGCAGTCGCCAGGAAGGGCTCGTGAGCCTTGATCAGGTCGCGCGCGGCGCGGGTGGATTTCAAACGCGGTGTCATCGCTGTCCCGTTTCGAAACGGTTGGGTCTTACGTTAAGAACCGCGATGCAAACTCAGGACCGTCAGCACTATGACGGCGAGAAAATGTCCACCGCGTCCAAGGCCGTAAAGGGCGCAAAGAAGCCTGCGCCCGAGCCGCCGCCGATTAACCAAATCGTCCCGTCAACGCTCGCCACGCCTGATTCCGTACGCGCCGCAGGCATATCCGGGAGGCTCCGCCAGACCTCGGCGTCACCGTCCAGCACGACATGGGAGGCGAGCGTACGGCGCATGTCTGCGCTGCGTCCGCCGAAAACATGGATGTTTCCATCAAGGACCGCGGCGGCATGTCCGGCGCGCGGCTCGGGAAGATCCGGAGCGCGGCGCCAGCTTTGGGACACGGTGTGGTAAACGTCGACCCGGGCAGAAGCCTGCCCGTTGCGCGCCCCGCCGATCAGCCAGATCTCATCGCCCAGCGTGACGGCCGCTGCGCCCCGCCGGTTGATGTCCGCCGGCGCCTCGGCCGCATTCCAGGTCTGGGTCGCGGCGTCATAGACGAAGAGCCCCGGTGCGCCATCCTCTCCGCCAAGGGCGTAGAGCTGACCATTCAGGGCCACGAGAGACAGGCTGGCCTTGGGACCGGGCAAGGCGCTCTCCCCGCTCCAGGCGTCCGTTAGCGGATCATATGACCAGACGCTGTCGATCGGTTCGGCGCCACCCTCGGAGGAATATCCGCCTGCCACCCAGATCCTGCCGTCCAGCACAGCCATGCCGAACCGCTCAAGACCGACAGGCATGGGCTTGAGCACGCGCCAGGCGCGGGTTTCGGGGTCATAGACTTCCAGGGCGTCGCGCGGATTGGCGAGCCCCGCGCCGCCGGCGGCGTAGACCCGCCCGTCGAGCACTGTGGCGGACAGGCCTGCGCGGGCCTGGTCCAGGCGCGGGCCAATGCTCCAGGGCCCCGACAGACGCAGGCCGCTGTCAAAGATCGGGCTTTCGGACACAGGCTCCTGTGCGGCGAGAGGCGAAAGCCCCGCCAATGCGACGACAATCGCCAGAGCGGTCTGTTTCATGTCAGGGCCTCCCTCGGGGTCTCAACCGACTAATAGGTTGCGACTGATTAAAGCAGAACAAGGGCGCCCAGGCCCAAAAACACGACAAATCCCACAACATCGGTCACGGTCGTCACGAAAACCGACGAAGCCACGGCGGGGTCGGCGCCGAAATGCTTCAGGCCAAGCGGCACCAGAACACCCGCCAGCCCCGCAATGGCGAGATTGATGACCATGGCGATGGCGATCACATAACCAAGGTCAGGTTCCTGGAACCAGACGGCGGCGATGACGCCCATAACCACCGCGAAGATCAGGCCGTTCACCAGGCCCGCCGCCGCTTCACGCCAGACAAACCGTAACGAGTTCGCTCCGGTCAGGTCCCGTGTTGCGAGCGCCCGCACCGCCACCGCCAGCGATTGCGTACCGGCGTTTCCGCCCATGGAGGCGACGATCGGCATGAGCACGGCGAGCGCCACCAGTTGGGCGATGGCCTGATCAAAGAGCGCGATCACCAGAGAGGCGAGCACGGCCGTGCCCAGATTGACCAGAAGCCAGGGCGCGCGCGACTTGACCGATTCCCAGACGGTGTCGGCCAGGCCCGCCTCGTTCACACCCGCCAGCGCCAGAAGGTCTTCCTTGTTCTCTTCCTGGATGACATCAACGATGTCGTCGACGGTCAGCATGCCCTTGAGCCGGCCGGAATCATCCACGACCGGCGCCGAGATCAGGTGGTATTTCTCGAACAGATAGGCGGCGTCTTCCTGATCATCCTCTGGTCGAATGGTGATTTTCGCCGACTCCATCAGTTCCGAGAGCGGGGTCTGGCGTTGGGATCGCATCAGACGGCTCACCGGCACCGCGCCAATGGGGCGGAAGCCCTCATCCACGATGAACACCTCGAAGAACAGGTCCGGCAGCGACTCGCCCGCAAGCCGCATATGGTCGATCGTGTGCCCCACAGTCCAGAAGGACGGCGCCGCCACGAATTCGCGCTGCATGAGACGACCGGCAGTCTCTTCCTCGAAGGACAGCGAGGCTTCCAGATGCTCGCGATCTTCCGCAGATACCGCCGCCAGCACCGCTTCCCGCACGTCCGGCTCAAGCTCCTCGACAACCATGGTCTTGTCGTCGGAATCAAGCTCGTCCAGCGCTTCAACGATCTGGGCAGGCTCAAGCAGCTCGAAAATGCCTGCCCGGGTGTCATAGCCGATCTCGGCGATGACCTCGCCGCTGAAGACCGCCGAATCAAGCTCGGCCAGATGGCGCTGCTGATCCCAGCTCAGTTGTTCGATCAGGTCGGCGATATCGGCGGGGTGCAAGGGTTCAAGAAGCTGCCGGACGAGGACGGCGTCACCATCGGCGATCGCGCCGATCAGCTCCACCAGCACGCCCTCAGGCAGGTCCATGCCGGTCGTCACATCATCACGGTGCAGCTCTTCAACCGGTTGCGTCATGGCGCCTCGCGTCTGTCAGAAGGGGGAGTCAGGGTGCAGACGACACGATAGGCGCGCGTCACGACGAAATCGAGACGGCGAATGCTGTTGGGGCGAAAAAACAAAAAAGCCTGACGCGGGGCGTCAGGCTTGTCTGTCATCGCTTGCAGAAAGCGAGAATTATGGTGCGGCCGAGAAGACTCGAACTTCCACGGGAGTTACCCCACAGCGACCTCAACGCTGCGCGTCTACCAATTCCGCCACGGCCGCGAATTGGGAAGCGGGCATGTACCAACCCCCGACCCGCTTGTGAAGCCCCCATGTGCGGGCGTTATGCAGCAAAATAGTCGTGAACGTCCGCCGCGTCCGTGATGGAGACCGCCACGCGATCCCCCTGGATAATGATCTCGCCGCGCGCGATGGGATGGTTGTTGGCCAGAATCCACACCTCGTCATGCTCGGCGGCGTCCAGCGGAATCACCGCGCCCCGGCCCATGCGGAGGAACTGGTGAATCGGCAGCTTGGACCGGCCCAGAAGGACGGAAATTTCAACCTGAACGGCGCCGAGTTGGCTCATGGAGTGTGCATCACTGTTGCTGTCTGGCGCATGGCCCTTGCCATACGCGGTCAGGCTCACGATGTTCCGCACCGGTTTCTCGACAGTTAAAGGCGTGCAAAACATGACCGACACGATCGGCTGGGCGGTGTCAGAAAGCCGCGTCCCCTACCCCGACGCCGTGGCGGCCATGGAAGCGCGCGCCGAAGCCATCGCCCGTGGGGAAGCCGGAGAGCTGATCTGGCTCCTGGAGCATGATCCGCTCTACACGGCCGGCACCAGCGCCAAGCCCGAAGACCTGCAGGACCCTGACCGTTTTCCCGTCCACGCGACCGGGCGCGGCGGCGAATACACCTATCACGGCCCCGGTCAGCGCGTGGCCTATGTCATGCTCGATCTGCGCGAACGAGGCCGGGATGCGCGCAAATTCGTGCGCGACCTCGAACAATGGATCATCGACACGCTCGACGCCTTCAACGTGACGGGCGAGCGGCGCTGTGGCCGGGTCGGCGTGTGGGTCGACCGCACTCAGCCCGGGGGTCCCGAACGCGAGGACAAGATCGCCGCCATCGGCATCCGCCTGCGCCGCTGGGTGTCGTTTCATGGCATCGCGCTGAATGTGGAGCCGGACCTGTCGCACTTTGGCGGCATCACGCCGTGCGGCATCTCCGATCCGCGTTATGGCGTGACCAGCCTTGTGGATCTGGGATTGCCGGTCACGATGGAGGACGCCGATCTGGCCCTCAAACGCGCGTTTGAAGGCGTGTTTGGCGAGACCCGTCGCGAAGCCCCGCCGGTCTAGCGCCGGGCGGTCCAGTACCCGACCGCCGCCAGAACCAGCCAGAACCCCCAGACAGACGGCCAGGCGCCGGCGTGCAGGATCGCCATGGCGAATTCCGGATCGGAACTCAGACGAGTCTGATACGCCTGCTGGATGACCGGGTCAGAGGCCGCCGCCTGCACGGCTGCGGGATCGTTCATGTTCACGCCCTGGCTTTCCAGGAACGTCACGAACTGCGGATAAGCCCGCACCGCCATGGCGAACAGCCCCGTGATGATCTTCACCAGCGTCGCGCCGCCCAGGACGCCGAGCGACAGGATCGACGGCTTCCCAAGCGCGCGATAGCGATTGATGAACACCGTGCTGACGAAGAAAGCGATCAAGAGCCAGGACAGCAGACCCGCCGCCGGAGAGAAGCTGATCCTGAGCGCATCCAGCGCCGCGATCACGCCCAGCCCGATCCAGAATTCGTCCTCGGTGGAGCGATAGACCGGCATGAAAGCCGTCTTGAGATCAATGCTGGGCTGGGTCACGCCGGCTCCTCATAGACAAACGCGCGCTCCGGTATGATACGGAGCGCGCGTTCATGGCAAGCCTGCCCTGCGCTTGAGGGCCGGTCAGATCAGTTCTGGTTCGTGTCGTCAGGCGTCTCCACCGGAGACTCCGCCGGCATGGCTTCCGGCGCGCCTTCGGCGCCCGGAACCGGACCATAGCGGTTTTCCTGTGGATCCTGCTTGAGGATCGCATTGCCCGCAAAGATCACGCCGAACCCGACAATCGCGTTCAGCACGGCGGAGGGCAGCGCCGTCGCCTGGGTTGCGGCCTTGCTGGCCTGCATCATGGCGTCAGGATTTCCGGTTTCCATGGCGGCGACCATCATCCGCGCGGCTTCCCCGCCAAAGATCGTGGCGACAATCTGATTCACGATCAGGCCCAGCACGATCCAGATTACGAGTACGACCAGGAACATCCAGCCTGAGCGCCCGGCGTCGTGAAGCCGCTTGGACCATATGCAGGCCCAGGGATAGATCAGCGCCAGTCCCACGATGATCGTGAGCAGACTGGCCAGGACCACGGGCAGGACAAGCGGAGTCAGCGCCAGCACGAAGGAGATCGCAATCAGGATCAGACCGGCTTTCTGGAAGTCCGCCGGCGCCATTCGGCCATTGGCTGACATCATGGAGGCTACAAGGCTCATGGGGTCCCCTTAAATTCACTGTGAGCGGCTTGCGGTCATCCGGGCGGCTGACCAGGTGCATGCCCATCCTTCCCGAAACCGAAGTCAGGAGCAATGCCGGGAGGACAAAAGGATCAGCCTTCTGCGGGCGGAGCTCCGGCCGAACGGGCCGCCGCGCGGGCGTACTGCGCCTGACGGGGCGCCGGACCATAGCCATTGTCGTCCGGATCAGACGCCAGAACGCCCACCCAGATGGTGTAGACCAGCCAGGTCAGGGCCGAGAGCGACCAGAACAGCAGCAATCCGCCTGCCGCAAGCACCCCGCCGCTGACCAGTTGCGCCGTGGCCTGTGGCGACAGATCGCCCGATTCCAGCATTTCCCATCCGCCAGGCCTGCCGACGACATCCAGAAACGGGGCGAGCGCCGCGCCGCCAGCGGCGACAACGCCAAATCCGAGCAGGGACAGGGAGATCGCCCAGGGAATGAGATGGATCCAGCCCGTCTTGTCCGCGTCATGAAGGCGCTTGGCGGGAATGACGGCCCCCACATAGATCAGGCCCAGAAAGACCAGCCCGCCAATGAAGGGCAAGGGAGTCAGGAACAGGTTGGCCAGCACCACGATCAGCATGCCCAGCCAGTATTCATTCTGGCTGATGCGCCCGTGGGGGCTGAAAAGGATATGACCCAGATTCATTCAAGACTCCTTGAAATGGTCTCTCACCCTGCCCGCCAGCCGCCCTCAAGGTCAAATGAAGTCTGGGTAAGCTGAGGTCACGCCTGTCCCGGCGCCGCTTCAGTCCGTCTCCGTTCGAGGCCTTGCTTTCAGGCTTCAGCCGGGGTTTTCTGGGCCGGGTTTACGATTCCCGCCATGCGCGCAATTGCTTGCAGCGGTGCACAAATTTGAAGGGACAGGCCATGAAAGGCGCAATTCTCGAATACAATCCCGCCTCCGGCTCCGGTCTGATCAGCGGCAATGACGGCGTTCGCTACACCTTCAAGGGGACAGAGTTCCGCGGCGACGTGACGAAGATCAAGATCGGCGCCGAAGTCGATTTCGAAGTGGCGGAAGCGGGCGGCGAAGCCATCAACATCTTCCCCCTCTCCGTTCCGGCGGCCACCGGTCAGAAGAACAAGATCGTGGCGGGCCTGCTGGCTATCTTCCTTGGCGGCCTCGGCATCCACAAATTCTATCTCGGCATGGCCGGTCCCGGCATCATCATGCTGGTGGTCTGGCTGTTCGGCTGGATCCTGTTCGGCATCCCGACCCTCATCATCGGCCTGATCGCGCTGATCGAAGGCATCATCTACCTCACCAAGGATGATGACGCCTTCACCGAGACCTATGAGGTCCAGAAAAAAGGCTGGTTCTAGAAACCCGCGCCTTCACGGCCAAAGAAAAAGGCTGCGCTCGAACGAGCGCAGCCTTTTTTGTGTCAGTTTATCCGTGACGCCTATTCGAACTCGATGAGAAGCTCGTCAGCGGCGACCGATGCGCCCGCTTCGCAATTGACCGACTTGATCACGCCATCGAGCTCGGCGCGCAGGACGTTTTCCATCTTCATCGCTTCAACGACCATCAGCGCCTCGCCTGCCTTGACCTCCTGGCCCGCTTTCACGGCGACAGAAACCACAAGGCCCGGCATCGGGCTGGCGATCAGCTTGGCGGTGTCGACGGGCTCTTTTTCCGGCAGGCGCGCATGCAGCTCGGCGATGCGCGGCGTGCAGACCAGAGCGTCCGCCTTGTAACCGCGATGACGCAGCTTGTAGCCCTCGGTACGGTCGGCCACGAAGAGCGAGAAATCCTGACCGTCCAGCGTGCCTTCGAACATGTGCTCGCCCGGCTTCCAGCTGGTGGTCAGCACCACAGGCTCGGCAATCAGGCCCGGCGCCCAGATTTCCGCACCTGCTTCATCCAGGTCCATTGCCCCTTCCGGGATGCGCATTTCAACCGGGAAACGCTGATCATTGAGGATCACCACCCATTCATGGGCGAGGCCCTCCTCGGGCAGAGGCGTGATGCGGTCAGTGATCCGCGCTGCGCGCTCAACGAAGACGGTGTGCATGAAGGCCGCCGCTGCGGCCATGATCTTGAGCTGGAATTCCGTCGGCGCCGTTCCGCTGAAGCCCTCGGGGAAGTGTTCCTCGATATAGCCGGTATGGATGCGGCCCGCCTTGAAGTCCGTCTCGTCCAGCACGGCGGACAGGAAGGGCGCATTCGACTGAAGGCCATCCACATGCAGACGGTCCAGCGTTTCTGACAGGGCGTCGATCGCTGCTTCACGACTGTCGCCATAACCGATGACCTTGGCGATCATCGGGTCATAGAACATCGAGATCTCGTCGCCTTCGCGGACGCCGGAATCAATACGCAGCGCGCCATTGCCGATCGGGCCTTCCAGCGGCTCTGAATAATGCTTCAGACGGCCAATGGAAGGGAGGAAGCCGCGATACGGGTCTTCGGCATAAAGGCGCGCTTCGACCGCCCAGCCCTTGATCGTCATGTCTTTCTGCTTGAAGCCCAGCTTCTGGCCAGAGGCCACGCGGATCATCTGCTCCACAAGATCGATCTCGTGGGTCAGCTCGGTGACCGGGTGCTCCACCTGCAGGCGGGTGTTCATTTCCAGAAAGTAGAAATTACGATCCGGGTCGACGATGAATTCGACGGTTCCGGCGCTGTCATAGTCCACGGCCTTGGCCAGCGCGACCGCCTGATCACCCATCTTCTTGCGGGTCGCGTCATCCAGGAAGGGCGACGGAGCCTCTTCCAGAACCTTCTGGTTCCGGCGCTGCACGGAGCATTCGCGCTCATTGAGATGAACCACATTGCCGTGCTTGTCGCCCAGAACCTGTATTTCGATATGGCGGGGCTTCTCGACGAATTTCTCGATCAGGATGCGGTCATCGCCGAACGAGGATTTCGCCTCGTTGCGCGCCGCCTTGAAGCCTTCGCGCACTTCGTCGTCAGAGCGGGCGATGCGCATGCCCTTGCCGCCGCCACCGGCGGAGGCCTTGATCATCACCGGATAGCCAATGTCGTTGGCCACCTCGACGGCCTGCTGGTCATCCTCGATTTCGCCCTTGAAGCCCGGAACCGTGTTCACGCCCGCTTCGGCGGCGAGCTTCTTGGATTCCAGCTTGTCGCCCATGGCCGAGATGGCGTGCGGGTTCGGACCGATCCAGGCGATGTTCTTTTCCGCCAGCGCCTTGGGAAAGGCCGCGTTTTCAGACAGGAAGCCAAAACCGGGGTGAACCGCATCGGCGCCCGTGTCGAGGCAGGCCTGAATGATCGTGTCCATCTTCAGATAGGATTCGCCCGGCGCGGGCGGTCCGATGAACACCGCCTCATCGGCCATTTCCACCGCCAGCGTATCGGCATCAGCTTCGGAATAGACCGCCACGGTGGGAATGCCCAACCGCTTGCAGGTCTTGATGACGCGCACAGCAATTTCGCCGCGGTTGGCGATGAGGATCTTGTTGAACATGTCCGGTCCTGTGGAACTTCTGATTTATGTGACGCCGGTTTAGCGCGGTGCGGATGCGGTGGGCAAGTCGCGCTGCAAGCGCGAACTAGTCCGCGTCCTCCTCCTTGCGCGCCGCCTTTCGCGCTTCAAACAGCTCCGCCTCATCCTCACGGCGGTCCAGCCAGCGAAATTCGACAGAGCGCAAACGACTGACCACCTGAAGCAGGAAGGCCGTGGACCAGCCCAGCAGCAGAAAGCCGTTGGCGCTCTCGATGGCGGCCAGCACCCGCCAGCCCGGCCCCAGCACGATGTCGCCATACCCCACTGTGGTGAAGGTGGAGGTCGAGAAATAGAGCGCGGCTTCGAACGTGTCGATCACGCCCCCAATCCGATAGAGCGCCGCATAAACCCAGATCTCTATCGCATGCAGGAAGAACAGGGTCAGCATCACGCCCAGGATCAGGGCCATCTGCCACCAGGCGGTGGACACATAGCTCGACCGCCCTTCCCGCCAGCGCATCACGGCGATCAATCCGGCCAGCCCCGCCATGTGAATGGCGGTCGTCAGCACCACCATGACAGTGGAGAGCAGCAGAGAAGACGCCAGATTCATCGCCGACCCTCCGTTTCGCGACAGCTCAAACGCCTAGACCTCGGGCGCCGCCTTGAGCTCCATGGCCGCACAGAATTGCTCGAACCGGCGCAGGGCGCGCTCCACGATCAGATCGCCGGCGTCAGACGCCGGTGAAATCACAAGCGCGTCTTCGGTCCGCGCCAATGTGAACGAGGACAAAAGCTTGCCGGTCCGTCCCGAAAGCGCAGCGCCGAACCGCATGCCCAGCCCCAGCCGCAAGGCTGCGGTGCGCTGCGCCTCGTCGAGCAAATGCGTGGAGACGCAATCCTCGCCGCGGGAAGACTTGCCTTCATACCGGTGATGCAGGGTCAGCGCCAGGAAGGCGCGTTCGGCATGGCTGAGACCGCCAATCGGCGCATAGAGCACCTGGGTAAAGGCCAGATCGCCGCGATGATCAGGGTGAAGACGCGCGCCGATATCGCTCAACCGCGCGGCAGCCCCTCGCAACCGTTTGTCCTGCAGCTCTCCGAACACGGACGGCTCTCCCCTGAAGGCCGGTTCAAGCCACTCCGCCAAAGCTGGCCCGAATCCAGGCTCTGGGGACGCAGACAACGCCATGATCTCCGTGCCGCTCAACAGCGGGTCGCCCTCCTCCACCAGAGACGGATCGCTAACGCAGACGACGCCTTCTCGCAGGCCATAGGCTGAGAAGACCACACGCTTGAAGCGGCCCGACTTCATGATCCGCTCGAGCAGCAGGGCGGCGTAAGGCAGGGTTGCGGCGCGCTTGGAAGATACGCCCGGCACTGACGCCAGCGAGCTTTCGCTCTGGCTCATGGCGAACTGGGCGGTCTTGCGCACCTGATCGAGACTCATCTCGTATTCGTGCAGCAGGCGCAGCGGGTAACTACGCATGCTCATGGACAGGTTGGCGAAGGAGCGCCAGGCGCCGCCGACGGCGTAAAACGTGTCCCCCGTCTGGCTCAGCACTTCGGCTGCGCGCTCCAGATGGGCGTCGACGCGATCGCGCAACTCTTCGGCCTTGGCCCCGGCGGCGTTCACCGCCAGCGGCCCCAATGGCAAGGTGATGGCTTGCTGGGCGCTGCGGCCCTCAAGCCCGGTCAGCTCCAGACTGGAGCCGCCCAGATCGCCCGCCACGCCCCAGGCGTCGCCCACCCCTGCAAGCACGCCCAGCGCGGAATAGCGCCCTTCTTCCTCACCACTGAGCACGTCAATGACGAGGCCAGTCTCCTGACGCACGCGCTCGACAAAGTCAGGGCCGTCCTCGCACTCGCGCACTGCGGCGGTCGCCACCGCGCCGCGAGTGCTCACGCCCTTGGCGTCGAGCAAACGGGTAAAGCGTCGAAGGGTGCGCAGGGCCGCTTCCACGCCTTCGGGATTGAGCCGCCCGGTTTCTGGCGCGCCCTTGCCCAGACCGGCCATGGTCTTCTCGTTGAAGACCGGCCAGAGCACGCGCCCCTCCACGCGGAACTGCACCAGACGCACCGAGTTCGAGCCGACATCGATGACCGCCACATCGCGGCCCTTCAGCCGGGGCTCGGCCCCGCCAAAGCCGAAAATGTCCCGCATGCCCATCAGTCGCGCGGACCTACATGGGGAAAGGCGGGCGGCTGGTCCTGCTTGAGCGCTTCACCGCGTCCGGACAGGGACGGATTGGTCATGAAATAAGCGTGTGCGGAGAACGGGTCCTCAACTCCATCAGTATCAAAGCGGGTGTAGGTGCCGTCCGGGTTCATGTACCAGCTCTGGGTCTCGTCATTGAGGTTGGCGACCATGATCTGATCGAGCACCTGACGATGCACGGTCGGATTCTCGATCGGGCACAGGGTCTCGATCCGGCGATCCAGATTGCGCGGCATCCAGTCTGCGGAGGAAATGTAAATCTCCGCCTGCGGACTGGGCATGGGCGCTCCGTTGGCGAAGCAGGCGATGCGGGAATGCTCGAGGAACCGTCCGACAATGGACTTCACCCGAATGTTCTCTGACAATCCCGGAACGCCCGGCTTCAGGCAGCAGATGCCGCGCATGATGAGCTCGACCCGCACCCCTGCCTGACTGGCTTCATACAGCTTGTCGATCACGCGCGGATGAACCAGCGAGTTCATCTTCGCCCAGACTCCCGCCGGCTTGCCGGCCCGGGCGTTGGCGATCTCGCGATCGATCTTCTCGCAGATGAATTCGAGCATGTTGATCGGGCTGATCACCAGCTTTTCCAGCTCCTGAGGACGGGCATATCCGGTCACATAGTTGAAGATGCGCCCGGCATCGCGGCCAAAGGCCGGATCGGCGGTGAACAGCGACAGATCGGTGTAAATGCGCGCTGTGATCGGGTGATAATTGCCGGTGCCGAAATGGGCGTAGGTGCGAAGCTCCGAGCCCTCGCGCCGCACCACCAGCGAGATCTTGGCGTGGGTCTTGTACTCGATGAAGCCATAGACGACCTGCACGCCCGCGCGCTCAAGGTCCCGCGCCCAGCGCAGATTGGCCTCTTCATCAAAGCGCGCCTTCAATTCCACCAGCGCCGTGACGTTCTTGCCTGCTTCCGCCGCCTCGATCAGGGCCGCGATGATGGGCGAGTCCTTCGAGGTCCGGTACAGCGTCTGCTTGATGGTGATGACGTCCGGGTCCCGCGCCGCCTGACGCAGGAATTCCACCACCACGTCAAAGCTCTCATAGGGATGGTGAACGATCAGGTCCTTGGCGCGCACCGCCGCAAAGACATCGCCCCCATGATCCTTGATCCGCTCTGGAAAGCGCGGCTCATAGGGATCGAACTTCAGCTCGGGCCGCTCATCGGGGATCATCTGTCCCAGCTGCGCCATGCCCAGCAGCCCGTCCACCAGCTGCACGTCCTGTTTCTCCGCATGCAGCTGCTGGGTGATAAAGCGGCGCAGCTCTTCGGGCATGCCCGCCTCGATCTTCAGGCGCACCAGCACCCCGCGGCGGCGTTGCTTGAGCAGCGCCTCGAACTCGCGCACCAGATCCTCGGCCTCTTCCTCGATCTCGATATCGCTGTCGCGAATGATCCGGAAGGCGCCCTTGCCGACGAGATCGAAGCCGGGGAACAGCGCATCCATGAACAGGATCAGGATCGTCTCGAGCGCGATGAAGCGTTTGACGGGCCGGCCCTGCTCATCCACCCGCTCTGTCGGGATCTCGATGAAGCGCTTCACCCCTGCCGGCATGGGCAAAAGCGCGTTCATGATGCGCCCATCGCGCTGGCGCTTGAGCTTGAGCATCAGGGCGAAGCCCAGATTGGGAATGAACGGGAACGGGTGCGCCGGATCGATCGCCAGCGGCGTGATCACCGGCAGGGTGTGCGCGAGAAAGTCATCGCGCAGCCATTCGCGTTCCTTGGCGGTCAGCGTGTCCTGATCGACCAGCTCCACCCCTTCAGCGGCCAGCAGGTCCTGCAGCTCGCGCCAGGTCTCCTGCTGGGCGTTCATCAGGTCGGTGGCGGCGGCGTTGATCTGGTCGAGCTGCTGGCCGGGCGTGCAGCCATCCATGCCGGGCCGGTCCATGCCGTTGCGCACCTGGGCGCGCAGGCCGGCCACGCGGACCATGTAGAACTCGTCCAGATTGCTCGCCGAGATCGACAGGAAGCGCAGGCGCTCCAGCACCGGATGGCGCGGATTCCGCGCCTCCTCGATGACCCGCCAGTTGAATTGCAGCCAGGACAGCTCGCGATTGATGAACCGGTCCGGAGACGCCATCAGAGCCTCCACATCAGTCGGGGATCCGGAGGATGAAGGCGCTGCGTCGGTCATACCGGGACTCCAAACAGGCGAAGGGCGCGTTGCGTCAACTGGATAGGACTGACAACGCCTCGCGCGCAAGGGTGCGAGTGACCGGCCCCTTGCGGGCCAGCGCCTCACGATCGAGCCAGGCTGTCAGCCGCCTCGCGTAATCAACCGAACGCTCCATGCGATCAAGCAGATATTCAAGAACACCTGGTGACAGCGGCGTACGCTTGTCCCGGAACAGCTTCTCCATGACCTGCCGCAGCAACGCATCATCAGGTTCATGCAACACCGCGGTCTCGGTCGCGATCAGGCGTGAGGCGAGATCGGGCAGGCGGACCGGCCATTCCGCGGGCGCCTTGCCGGCGGTCATCAGCACGGTGACGCCGGCATCGCCGGCCGCCCGGTTAAGCAGATGAAAGAGCGCGTCCTCATCCACGTCCCTGTCGCAGTCCTCCACCAGAACCGCTGCGCCGCGCCCGACGGTCTTGAGCCCGTTGGACAGGCTGGCCGGGTCCAGTCGGGTGGCGCGGGTGCGCGCTGTCCACATATGCGACAGATGGGTCTTTCCGCTGCCTGCCGGTCCGACCAGCAGAAGATGGCCCTGCCGCCAACGCGGCCAGCGATTGACCAGAGCCAGGGCGGCGGCGTTCGCTTCGCTCACCGCAAAGGCTTCCGCCCGGTAATCGGGCTCCAGAACCAGATCGAGCGCGAGTTGTCCTGGCTTCATCAGCGACTGCGTACTGTCCACCCGAGCGTTTCATCCTCGGCCAGAACCGCGCCACGGGCGCGCAATTCGGCCATGACCTGTTCGCGTGCGCCGCGATGGGTGATCGTCATCGCTGCGCCACTGCGCGACACGGCGTCCAGGCGCGCATTCTGAATCAGCGACGCGCCCGTCACCGCCTGCTGCAGCTCACGCCATTCGGCGAGATTGTCAAAAAGAATGCTCACGTCCAGCTCGGCCACGCTCATGTCGCGCACGACGCTGGCGCGTTTCCAGGCCTGCTCGCGCGGTTCGATGATGGCGCGCGCCGCATCCACATAACCCCCCGCGACGCTGACCCGATCGACCGTTTCTCGCTGCAGCGCGCCCTCCGCATCAAAGCTGACGATCACGCCCGCCGCCCGGGTATTCCCCGCGTCCTGGCGCGCAACCAGCACCATAACCTGATCCAGGCCCGTCGTTTCCATGACGGTCTGCAGGGCGATCGGATCAAGCGAGACGATCTCTTCGAGCACAACGCTGTCAGCCGGCACGAGCCGGACCGGGGTCAGGGCATGTTCAAATCCGCCCCTGGCCCAGGCCTCCTGCCAGTCTCCGCCCAGCACACGCTCTCCGGTCGGGCGCTCGGTCACGGCGATCAGCGCGATCGGCGCCGCCTGGGATTCCACAAACGGCACGCCCAGCCCCGTCAGATAGCGCCGAACGGCCCGCGGATCGAACTCGAGGCTGAGCACGCCGCGATAGCGGGTGGACGAGCGTTGTTCGTCCGAGATCTGCAACCCGGCGAGCAGGCTGGCGGCCTCATCGGCGCTCACCACGGGCAGGTCTGATTCCATCCGGTCTTCCGGCAGCGTCAGACGCTCGATCAGTCGCACGGCGCCCTCTGTCTGGCCCTGTTGCAGAGCGGTGCGCTGGGCTTCGGTCGCATTGTCCGCGCGCGCATCAATGGCCACGCCATCCACCACGAAGGGATTGTCCGCCAGCGCTGCAGCGCTCATCGCGCCCGCCGCCAAACCCGCCAAAGCCCATTGCATCGCCTGCCTGATCGCTTGCATGGTCATCCCCTAATGCGCCAGTTCGACGGCGACTATACGCGCTTGGGCGCTGCGGTGAACCCTGTTGCGGCGCCCCGCCCCCTCGCGCTTTTGACAATTGCGCGCTATGCACGCGGAAACTGACGACTTGGCCAAGGGAGCCGCCCGTGTCCCAATCCGACGCGACCAACAAAACCGGACTGACCTACGCGGAAGCCGGCGTGAGCATTGATGCCGGCGATGCGCTGGTCCAGGCCATCAAGCCGCTGGCGAAATCCACGGCCCGTCCGGGCGCGGATACGGGTCTGGGCGGCTTTGGCGGCGCCTTTGATCTCAAGGCCGCCGGCTTCAACGATCCGGTTCTGGTGTCCGGCACCGATGGCGTGGGCACCAAGCTCAAGCTCGCCATCAGCTCGGGCATCGTGAACACGGTCGGCATCGACCTTGTGGCCATGTGCGTGAACGACATTCTGGCCCAGGGCGCCGAACCGCTGTTCTTCCTCGATTACTTCGCCACCGGCAAGCTCGACCCGGCCCGTGGCGCGGCGGTCGTTGAAGGCATCGCCGAAGGCTGTCGTCAGTCCGGCTGTGCGCTGATCGGCGGCGAGACCGCGGAAATGCCGGGCATGTATACGGGTGAGGATTTTGATCTGGCGGGCTTTGTCGTCGGCGCCGCCGAGCGCGGCGCGCTGCTGCCGCGTCATGACCTGATGAAAGAAGGCGATGCGCTGATCGGTCTCGCTTCCTCCGGTCCGCACTCTAACGGCTATTCCCTGATCCGCCGCATCATCGACCATGCCGGTCTGGACTTTGACAGCGATGCGCCCTTCGCGTCGGGCCGCAAGCTGGCCGAAGCGCTGCTGGAACCGACCCGGATCTATGTCAAAGCGCTGATGCCGCTGATCCGCGAGGGCCGCATCAAGGGCCTCGCCCATATCACGGGCGGCGGGATCACCGAGAACACGCCGCGAATGCTGCCCGACCACCTGACCTTCGAGGTGGATTATGAGAGCTTCGAGCGCCCCGCCGTCTTCAAATGGCTGGCAAAGGCGGGCAATGTCGCCGAAAGCGAAATGCGTCGGACGTTCAATTGCGGCGTCGGCATGATCCTCGCGGTCGAGGCGTCTGAGGCGCACTCGATTTGCGACACGTTAAACGCCGCGGGTGAAACCGCGAGTGTCATTGGCGTTTTGAAGGCGAGCTAAGCATGGCGAAAACCAAAGTCGGCGTTTTGATCTCCGGTCGGGGATCAAACCTTCAGGCCTTGCTCGACGCGGCCCAGCATGACGACTATCCGGCCGAGATCGTTCTGGTCCTGTCCAACAAGGCAGGCGCGCAAGGGCTCGAACGGGCGCGCAAGGTGGATGTGCCCACAGGCTTCATCGACCATACGCTCTACGAAGACCGCGAGGACTTTGAAAAGGATCTGGACGCGAAATTGCGCGAAGCTGGCGTTCAGATTGTCTGCCTCGCCGGATTCATGCGCATCCTGACGCCCTGGTTTGTCGAGAAATGGCGGGACCGCCTCATCAACATTCACCCCTCGCTCCTGCCCGCCTTCAAGGGCGTGCATACCCATGAGCGGGCGCTGGAACAGGGCGTGCGCGTCCATGGCTGCAGCGTGCATTTCGTGCGCGCGGAAATGGATGACGGCCCGATCATCGGCCAGGCCGCAGTGCCCGTCATGGCGGGCGACACGCCTGAAACCCTCTCTGCCCGCGTGCTTGAAGCCGAACACAAGCTTTCCCCCGCCTGTCTCAAGCTCGTCGCTGAAGGCAAGGCGCGCGTCTCGGCCGAATGCGTGCGCATTGCCGAAGGCAGCGAACCGGACGCCGAGACTGTTCTGATCAATCCGTCGGTCTAGCTCAGTCTCACGATCGCCGTGAGAGGACTGAAAGCATGAGCGAAACACCTGCAGATACGGTGTCTGAAACCGTCTATTCCGCGCTGTACGATGATGATGAAGCGCGGGTCTGCAAGGATGTTCCCGAAAGCGCCTGCCAGCACCAGCCGCGCAACTGGGTGTTTTCGACCCTGTCTCTCAGCCTGACCAAGACCGGCGACGCACTGGTTGATCCCAAACTGACCCTGACCTGGCTCTTGGGCGCTCTGGGCGCGCCGGCCTTTCTCATCGGTCTTCTGGCGCCGGTTCGCGAAGCGGGGGCGCTGCTGCCCCAGCTCTTTATCGCTGCTGGCATTCGCCAACGCGAGAAACGCAAATATGTCTGGGCTTTCGGCTCGCTGGGTCAGGCCCTGGCGCTGGTGATCATGGGCGTCATCGCTCTGAGCCTTGAAGGCGCGCTGGCGGGCTGGCTGCTGGTGGGGATGGTGGCCGTGTTCGCCGTTTCCCGCTCGCTCTGCTCGGTGAGCCACAAGGATGTGCTGGGAAAGACCGTGTCCAAAGCCCGCCGCGGCGCGGTCAGCGGTTACGCCACCACGGTCTCGGGACTTGTGGCGCTGCTTCTTGGCGGCGTGCTGGTGGTCTCGCCTGACACCAGCGCTCCGATCATCGCCGGCCTGCTGTTTCTGGGGGCGGCCCTGTGGGTGATCGCGGCGCTCGTCTATCTCCAGCTCGCCGAGGCGCCGGGCTCGACCGAGGGCGGCGCCAACGCCTTTCCCGAAGCGATCAGGCAACTCCGGCTTCTCTGGACCGATCCCGATTTCGGCAAGTTCGTCGCTGCGCGCACGCTGATGATCGCCACATCCATCGCCCCGCCCTTCCTCGTCTCCGCAGCACAGGCGCGCACGGGGGCCGAGCTTGCGGGTCTGGGCGGCTTCCTGATGGCGTCCGCGGGGGCGGGCTTTGTCAGTGGCTGGGCCTGGGGACGACTGGCCGACAGATCGAGCCGCTGGGTGCTGGCGGCGGGCGGGCTTGCGGGCGCTGTCGCCTGTCTGGCAAGCGGGGCAAGCCTTCTGATGCAGGCGCCCTGGGCGGAGCTGATGGTGTTTCACGCCGCCATCCTCTTCATCCTCGCCTTCGGCCATCAGGGCGTCCGGCTGGGCCGCTCCACCTATCTGGTGGATCTCGCGGACGAGGACACCCGCGCCAGCTACACCGCCGTCTCCAACACGGTGATCGGGGTGCTTTTGCTGGTCTATGGTCTTGTCATGGGCGGGCTCTATCAACTGGCCGGCCCCTGGGTCATGATCGGCCTCGCCCTGAGCGCTCTCGCAGGCGCCGGGCTCGCCGTCTCGCTCAAACCCGTCTCTGGCTGACATGCGCATTACTGATGATCTCAGCATTGATGAAAGCCTGATCACCGAACGCTTCGTCCGCTCGTCCGGGCCGGGCGGCCAGCATGTGAACAAGACCGAGAGCGCGGTGCAGCTCCGCTTTGATGTCAGCGCTAGCGCCCTGCCCGACGCGATCAAGCAGCGCCTGAAACGGATTGCGGGCACGCGGATGACCCAGGACGGCGTGCTGATCCTGCATGTGGAAGACCACCGCTCCCAGGACCGCAATCGCGCCGAAGCCCGCACCCGACTCAAGCGCCTGATCGAACAGGCGAGCCGCAAGCCCAAGCCGCGCATCAAGTCCCGCCCATCCCTCAGCTCGATCAAGCGCCAGAAGGACAAGAAGGCGAAGAAGAGCCAGACCAAGAGCCTGCGTCAGAAGCCCCGTCTGGATTGAAGACCGACATATTGGCGTTTCTCCGGGACAAGTCCGTATACCTCCCATAGGCTTCTGGAAGCTATTTGGGGGAACATCATGAGTCTGACGATGAACACGAAACGCCGCACGCCCGGCGTGCTGTTCTTTGCATCCATGCTGGTGCTGATCTGGCTGACCATGATCACCCATGAAGCCGTGCACTGGCTGACCGGTCAGGCGTTGGGCCATGACATGTTCATGCAGCTCACCCGCGCCGGTTTCGTGCATGATGACGCCAACCCGACCCTGCTGGAGACAGCGCTCGTCTCGATCTCCGGCCCGGTCTTCACCTGGCTGCTGGGCGCGCTGGGCGTCTGGCTGGCGGTGAGCCGGAAGAGCTTTCTGGGCTATGAGCTGATCGTCGTGGCGTTCGCACAGCGTTTCCTGGCGCTGACCGTGGGGACGGTCGCCGGGGTCCACAATGACGAGGCGCGCGTCAGTCTGATGATGGGCCTGCCCTTCTGGGTGCTGCCGGTGATCGTGTCGCTGGTCCTGTTTGCAGGCGTGGTCATCGCCGCCCGCGCCACCCGCGCGTCCATCCTGACTCATGTGCTCAGCTATGGGGTGATCAGCATCGCCTTCACCGCAATCATCTTCGCCGACGGCACAGGACCGGGCGGTGACGGCTGCGGCGTGCTGTCAGACTATCTGCCGGACCGCTATGGCTGCGCAGGCTGATCACACAGCCCGCCGCCCGCCACTTCCAGCTCACGGCACAGCGCCACGGCGCCCTGCTCATCCCCGCCGTCTCGCAGCACCGACGCCAACCCGTTCACGGCCTCGACGTTCAAAGGGTCCAGCGCCAGCACACGGCGATACCAGAGCTCGGCCTGTTGCGGCTCACCTGCCTCGGCGCGCAAGCGCGCCACCGTCAGCCCGACTTCCGACTGCCAGGGCCGGATCGCGACAGGGTTGGCGGCGTAGTCGCGCGACATGGCTTCAAAACTGCGCGCCAGCAGGTCCGCCTGCCGCTCGGGATGACCCGACAGCTCCTCAAGCTCTGACAGGTTGATCATCGCCCCCCAGTTCTCAGGATCGATCACCAGCGCCCGGTCATAGGCCCGGCGCGCGGCGTCAAAATCCGACTGCGCCGCCTTGATAAGCCCCAGCGCCCTCCAGGCTCGCGCATGCCCGGGATCCAGCCGGGTCGCCTCTTGCGCCAGGGCCTCGGCGCGCTCAAGAGCCGCCTGAGACCGGGGTGTCTCCAACTCCCCCGATTGCAGCGCCTCGGTCAGGGTGGTGCGGTTCGCTTGCCCCTCCAGACCCCAGCGGATGACCCGTTGGGTGAGCGCGTTCGCCTGCCCGGCCAAGGCCGCTGCGTTCTGTGGATCGCCCGCCAGTATCCGCTCATAAAGGCGCAAGGCTGCTTCATTGTCAGCGCGTGTGTACTGGGCATAAAATCCGTCCGCGCGACTGAGCAGCGCACCGGCCTCGTCCGTTTGGGAGGCCATGGGCGGCGCGATGTCCGCAGGCTGGCGCAGGATCACGCTGGCCCCGACCAGAAGAACCACCAGCACCGCCGCAGAGGCCAGCAAGACCGTTGCGCTCACCCTCGGGCCCGTCTCAGTCTGCGCTTCCATAGCCGCGCCCAAGGGCGCCACCGGCATGATCAGACGATAGCCGCGCCGTGACACGGTCTGCACGAAGCGCGGCGATTTCGCGTCATCGCCCAGCGCCTGACGCAGCTTCCAGATGGTGCGCGAGAGGGCGTCGTCATTGACGCTGGCGTCAGGCCAGAGCGCACGGGCGATGTCGTCCTTGGAGCGCACCTCACCCTTCGCCTGAGCCAGATAGACCAGAAGGTCCATCACCTGCGGCTCCAGCTCGACCGGCCCCTCTTCGCTGGTGATGCGGTTCATCGCCGGTTCGACCCGGACCGGGCCCATCTGGAAGGGCGTATCAGCGCTCATGTCAGCTTTAATCCGGTAAAAGGAGGAATGGTCAGACAATCAGGAAGCGTCGGTCATGGCAATCTCGCCCCGGCCAGCCTCTCTGTTCAAGGCGCCCGCAAGAGGCGCTGAAACACCATGATGAGAGTACGCCATGCTATCGCGATCCCTGTTCGCCGGCCTTGTCGCCAGCCTTCTGCTCCCCGCCTGTCATGCGCAGGACCTTGTCCCGCCTCAAGACGCCCTGGCCGATGCGCAAATCCTGTATGACGGCTTGCAAGAGGCGCATTATGACCTGTTCGCCACGACACCCGAACCACTCTACGATCACTACTTTCGGGAGCTCCGCGAGGAGCTGGCCTCCGAACCCCGAAGCCTGCCGCAGCTGCATCGCGCCTTCCAGCGCTTCGCAGCGCACGCCCATTTCGCCCATACCCGTATCGAGGGCCTCAACCCGGGCTTTCTGGAGTATCTGTCAGACGACGACGCCCGGCTTTTCCCCGTGAGTTTTGAGGTGCGCGACGGCGAAGTGATCATCACCCAGGCGCCAGCGAATTTCCCGGCCCGCCCCGGCGACCGTATCATCTCGCTTGAAGGCGCAGCGAACTCTGACTGGCTGGCGCGACTGACGCGGAATGTCCCCGCCGAAACAGCCCCCTTCGCCTATGCCCAGATGGAAGGCAGCGAAGCCTATTTCGTCTGGCTCGAATACGGCGCGCGAGAGCGCTTCACGCTTGAGATCGAGAGCCAAGACGGCGCGCGGCGCACACTTGAACTGCCCGCAATCTCCTATGACGCGCTGATGGACCGGGAAGGTCTGTCCCGGCTGGATCTGAACGGGCGTGAGGCGCGCATGCTGACCGATGAGATCGCCTATCTGCGCCCTGGCCCCTTTTATGATCTTGAGGCGCAATCGGCGGAGACCGCGTATCTGCCCGAAGCGGTCTCGCGATTCTCCGACTTCGTGGACGCCAGCTTTGAGACCTTCCTCGCCTCCGGCGCAGAGGCGCTCATCCTCGATCTGCGAAACAATCCGGGCGGCAGCAATGCGTTCTCCGATCTGGTTCTGAGCTGGATCGCGGACCGTCCCTTCCGCTTTGCGTCCGACTTCCGCATCCGCATCAGCGAGCAGAGCATCGCTTCGAACCAGGCCCGGATCGATGCGGGAGATACCGGCTTATCTCGGACCCTGGCCGATCTTTATGACGGCGTTCCCGTGGGAGAGACGGTGAGCTTCGAGATCGACTATGTCCATCCGCGCGACGGGCGGCGCTTTGAAGGCCGGGTCTACGCCCTTGTGAACCGGCAGAGCTATTCGAACGCCGTCTCGGTCGGCGCGATCATTCAGGATTACGGCTTTGGCGTAGTGATGGGCGAAGCGACCACGGACATGGCCACCACCTATGGCGCGATGGAGCATTTCCCCTTGCCCCGCACCGGGCTTGTGGTCGGCTATCCCAAGGCCCTGATCATCCGTCCCAATGGGGATGAAAGCTCGACGCCGCTCATTCCGGATGTGCGTCTGCCCTCGCCCCGACTCGGCGATGAGGGCGACCGCGTCCTAGACGCAGCCATTACTCATGTTGAAGGCGTTTTGCGCTAGATGGTTATCCCGGCGGAGCCTTCCGCCGGGATGTCTCCTGCGCGCTCTGCATGCCATTCAGTTCAGGCCGCCTAGAGCAGAACGCCAGTCTGCGAGGCCGGATCCATGGGCTGAACGAGCCTTTCCACATCTTCGTCATCATAGAGCGTGGGCGGCTGAGTGTGGAACGGGCTGGAGCTGACCAGCCAGCTCAACGCTTCAAGCTGATTATCCAGATCGTCAAAGCGTGAGGCGCTCCACCCGTTCTGCATGAAGTCCATCGCGAGCGACATCGAAACCGCATAGTTGCACTGATACTCGTCACGCACGCGGATATGGCCCTCTACCGTGGGGGTTTTGATGTCGAGCCGCTTGGCGTTGAAGTCCATCGTCAGCCGGCCTCCGGAAAAGACGAACTCCGCTGAGCGTCGGCAAGACGCCTCGGGCATGTACTTGCCGCTGCTGAGAACGATCCGGGCCTGGCCAGGGGTCTCGAGAACCGCCGAGTAGAGCGTCGGGCAGCCTTTCTTGGGCGAGTTCCGGAAGGTTCCGACATTGAGTGAGAGGAGGTTTGAACGCTGCAGATCCACCTCGGCGCTCAGGGCCACCGTCACCGTATGGATGAACGTCTCATACAGCTCGCCGCTCTTGGTTGGATCCAGCGTCCACAACCGCCGATCATGGCTGGGGGACCGGTCGGGGCCTTCGAGGATCTCGATGCGCGCGGCCTCAAGCGCGCCCAGCTCGCGGGTTATGGAGGCATATTCCTTGGGCAGCCCCTCCGAGAATTCCAGATACTTCAGATACGATCTGTGAGGATTGTACAGATAGGTCAGCGGCAGCGACTTCTCGAGCGTGTAGTAACTGGCTGCAAAACCATCCTTGAACAGGACCGCCGCCCGTCGTTTCAGCTGCGCGATCTCGGACGTATGGGCTGATATCGGCTTTTCGACGACAAAGCGTATCCCCTCATCCGCCAGCAACTGGATATAATCCATGTGAGACGGCGTAGGCGTCGCAATATAGACAGGATGACGTTGCGCCTTGATCTGTTTCTCGATCTGGGCGGGCGGGGCGCCCTGAACCCGGAGCCCGGCAAGCGCCGCCTCGCCCAGCTCGGCGTTGGACAGCTCGTCCGTCATCACATCATAACGTCGGCCAGGAACCTCCAGAGCCTTCAAGGCCGGCAGAATGCGGTTCCGCGTCACATCGCCATAGCCGATGATCGAGAAGACCGTGGTCTGCTTGAAGCGCGTCTCCGGATACATCATCCGTAAATTGCCAATGATCAGAGCCAGGTAACACAATCCGAGCAGGCGCAATTCCCAGGCGCCCTGAGGGCTCGCATCTTCCCCCGCCCCACCGCCAAAAATGGCGAAGAACACATTCACCATCGGGCTTTCATAGAGGATCGAGAGCAAGGCGATCTGCGCGACCACAACGACAGGCAGAAGCACAAAGTACTCCGCTCGGTGGTACAGCGTATAATCGGGCTCAACAAAATTCCGGACGAACAGATAATAGAATATCCATCCGATCGTCTCGATGGTCAGCAGAATGACGACGGGCATGACGAACGGGCTGTATTTCAGCGCGTCGGGAAACAGGTTCGCCGCCGCAACCGCCACAATCATGACCGAGACGAAATAGCGCTCGGTATGGAGCGCGTGAAAATTCGGCCGCTTGCTGGAAGAGCGGTTGGACCAGTCCTTTCTGTACAGGCGCTTCCACCACTGCAAAGGGCTGATGAACCGGACCAGGGCGACCGTATTGAACAGCGCCCAGGCCAGCATCGAGTTGCGATCACCCCAATACCAGCTCGACCGCGGAGGGAAGGTCGTGATCGTTCCGATGAAACGCCAGACCCCGCCCAGGGTTCTGAGCAACCATCCCAGCAGGACTTCGAGCTTCTCTCTGATCGTCTCGGGAAGAGTCATGGGGCCATCATCGTGATGCGGATCACTGAAATCCCGCCAGGGTCTGCATCCTTGCCGGAAGTACAATGACGCAGGTTCGCCCTGCGTCCTCAAGGGCCGTGATCAAACAGGCTTCCGCAGGCAACGACAAGTCCGGCCGAGCCACGACCGGTGTCCAAGCGCCTGCATGCAAAAAACCCCGGCGGATGGCTCCGCCGGGGTCTTGTTCAGCTCTGCGAGAGGCAGATTAGCCGACGATCTCGTCTTCGGAGAAGAAGAACGGGATTTCCTGAGCGGCGGTTTCCGGCGCGTCGGAACCGTGCACGGAGTTGGCTTCGATGGATTCAGCGAACTCCTTGCGGATGGTGCCCGGCTCGGCGTTCTCCGGGTTGGTCGCGCCCATGACGTCGCGGTATTTCGCGATGGCGTCTTCACCTTCGAGAACCTGAACGACGACCGGGCCGGAGATCATGAAGCTCACGAGATCGCCAAAGAAAGGACGCTCCTTGTGCACGGCGTAGAAGCCTTCAGCCTGCTCTTTGCTCAGGCGGATGCGCTTCTGGGCGATGATGCGCAGACCGGCTTCCTCGATCTTGGCGTTGATGGCGCCGGTGAGGTTCCGCGCGGTTGCGTCGGGTTTGATGATGGAGAAGGTGCGCTGGATCGCCATGAATGATGGTCCCTGACTGGCCCCTCTGTCCTCGAGGGGTGAATGGATTTGCCGCGGCTTATAGCCATGCCGGACGAGTATGAAAACCCGTGTCCGCCATTGCGGCTGATGTCATGGCCCTAAAGCCCCTCAAATCCCGCCATGCGCCAGATTTCGTCAGGGCTGTACGCACTGAGCTCGACAATCCCGAGCCCGGAGTTCGCCATGGCGCGACGCACCAGCTCGGCGCCGGTGCGATAGCCGATCGCTTCACGGCCATCAGAATGCGCAAACATCCATTCGCCATAGTTGGCGTTCTGCGGCAAGGCGCGGATTTCCTCCGCCCAGGCGTTGAAGGTCGCGTCATCCAGCGGCGGATAGGCCGTCTCGCGACCTTCATAGTGCTCGGCATAGACATCGGCGAGACCTTCATTGGCCGCGGCTATCACGATACCGGGACCATAGGCGTTGTTCTCGATGGTCCAGCCCCGCGCGAGATGATGCATCTCATGCAGGCCTGTGCGCAGAAGTCCGGCGCGCGCCGCTGCTTCGGGACCGCCCGGATAGGTGACCGACATTTCCAGGACCAGCACGCCAGGGCGTTGCGCCCGGCCCGTCACCCCGCCCAGCGCATCCACGCCGGGACGGTTGATCGGGTGAAGCTCCACGGAAATCGCATCCGCGAGCTGGGGAAAGTCCGCTTTCGTGGTCTGATACGCCTGATTGAGAATATCCGAGATGAGGGCGCGCTCCGACGCGGTGTAGTCGTGCGTCTCGCTGGCCTGGAAGGAGACCGCCACGGCGGACTGGGCTCCGGCGACCTGTTGACCGGCGAGCGCGACCGTCGTTGTCCCTGTCGCGCCCAGCACCAGGGCGAGTGAGAGTGCTTTGAACATGACCAACCTGCTTGTTTTATGGTTATGCCCTCTGCCTAAACCCTGCTCATTTGGCTCTGGATTACCAAAAGCTGACAAATCGGAAAGCTTTCAGCCCGCCGTCCTCCGCGCAATCGACTTGCCCGGCGCGAGAGAGCGCGCTAACCGGCACGCCTCATGTTGCACATCAATGACCTCTCTCACCGCATCGACGGGCGCCTGTTGTTTGATCAGGCGACGCTGTTCCTGCCCGCCAAGACCCGCATGGGGCTGGTGGGCCGCAACGGCACGGGCAAATCGACCCTGTTCCGGCTGATCCTGGGCGATCAGAGCCCGGATGACGGCTCGGTCAGCGTGCAGCCCGGCGCCCGCATCGGCACCGTGGCTCAGGAAGCCCCGGCGGGTCAGACCTCGGTGATGGATTTCGTGCTGGCCGCCGACCTTGAACGGACGGCCCTGCTGGCCGAAGCGGAAACCGCGACCGATCCGCATCGCATCGCCGACATCCAGACCCGGCTCGCCGATATCGACGCCCATTCAGCCGAAGCGCGCGCGGGCGCGATCCTCAATGGTCTGGGCTTCAACACCCAGGACCAGGCCCGGGCCTGCGCGGAATTTTCCGGCGGTTGGCGCATGCGGGTGGCGATGGCGGCGACCCTGTTCGCCAAGCCCGACCTGCTGCTGCTCGATGAGCCGACCAACTATCTCGACCTTGAGGGCGCAGTCTGGCTGGAAACCCACCTACAGAAATTCCCCGGCGCCGCACTGATCATCTCGCACGACCGCGATCTTCTGAACGCCTCGGTGCACTCCATCGTCCACCTCAAGGATCTCAAGCTGTCCGTCTGGGAAGGCGGCTATGACCAGTTCCAGCGTCAGCTGGCGGAACGTCAACGCCTTCAGATGAAGATGGTGGAGCGTCAGGAAGACGAGAAACGCCGCCTGCAAGCGTTTGTGGACCGGTTCAAGGCCAAGGCCAGCAAGGCCAAACAGGCCCAGTCCCGCGTCAAGCGCATCGAGAAGATGCAGCCCATTGCCACCATGGTGGAAGACCCGGTCGCGCCGTTCGAGTTCCCCCATGCCGAGCGCCGCATGGCCAATCCGCTGGTGCGTTTTGACGAGTGTGAGACCGGCTATACCGAAGACAAGCCGATCCTGAAAAATCTCGGCATGCGCATCGACATTGATGACCGTATCGGGCTTCTGGGCCGCAATGGCGCGGGCAAGTCCACCTTCGCCAAACTGCTGACCGGCGCCCTGCCCGTCACCGCGGGCGCCATGCGCATGCATAAGAAGGCGGTGGTGGCCCATTTCGCCCAGCACCAGATTGACGCGCTGTCGCCCAACCATTCGGCCTACACCCATGTGCTGGAGCGTATGGAGGACGCGACCGAGGCCGAGCGCCGCGCGCGTCTGGCCCGCTTCGGTCTGCCGGCCAACCGTCAGGAAACCGCCGCCAAGAACCTCTCAGGGGGTGAGAAGGCGCGGCTCCTGATGAACCTCATCACGTTTGACGGCGCCCATCTTCTGATCCTCGACGAGCCGACCAACCACCTTGATATCGACAGCCGAGAGGCGCTGAAGGCCGCGATCAACGAGTTTGCGGGCGCGGTGATCATCATCTCTCACGACCGCGACCTGATCGAAAGCTGCGTGGATCGGCTGTGGCTGGCGGCGGACGGTACGATCAAGCCCTATGACGGGGATATGGACGATTACCGCCGCGAGCTGCTGGCGGGAGAAACCAAGCCCCGCGACAAGTCCAAACCTACGGGCGGACAAAAGACCCAGGACCGGCGCGATGCCGCGGCCGCGCGCGAAAAGATCAAACCTCTCAAGGCGCAAGCGGCGAAATGGGAGAAAGAGATTGAACGCCTCAAGGGCGTACTTTCCAAGATTGACGCGGGTCTCGCCGTCGATGGCCTGTGGGAGAAAGACCCCAATCTCGCGACCGAGCTGACCAAGAAGCGCTCCAGATGCGTCGACCTCATCGACGAGGCGGAGATGGCCTGGCTGGACGCGGAAGAAGCCATCGAGGCGGCGCAGAGCGCGCTCTGATCACTGCTGAATACGCCTAAAGTCGCGTGACCTTGGGCCACATTGCCTCTGTAGCTTTCCGGTGTCGGAATGGTCCGATCAAGACGTTTGTCAAAACGCGACCCCGGGGAGTTTTCAGTTGAGCCAGATGTACGACACGGATTTGGACCGTAACGCCGCCAACCATGTGCCGCTAAGCCCGATCAGCTTTCTGACGCGCACCGCCCGCGCCTATCCTGAAAAGCTCGCCGTGATCCATGGCGATATCCGCCGCAATTGGGGCGAGGTGTATGAGCGCTCGGTCCGGCTCGCCTCGGCGCTGTCAAAGCGCGGGATCAAAAAGGGCGATACGGTCGCGGTGATGGCCCCGAACATCCCCGCCTTCGTGGACGCCCATTTCGGCGTGCCCATGTCGGGCGCCGTGCTCAACGCGCTCAATATCCGGCTCGACGCGGAAGCCATCGCCTTCATCCTCAAGCATGGCGAGGCGAAGGTGATCCTGGTGGATCGCGAGTTTTCGTCCGTCATCGCCCGCGCCGTGCAGGAGATCGATGCAAAGCCGCTGATCGTCGATATCGACGACTCTCTGGCCGAACATGGCGAGCTGATCGGCGAGATCGAATACGAGGCCTTCCTGAAAGAGGGCGATCCCGGTTTCGACTTCCATCGCGCCGAGGATGAATGGGATGCGATTGCGCTCAACTACACCTCGGGCACGACGGGCGACCCCAAGGGCGTCGTCACCCATCACCGGGGCGCGTATCTGAACGCCGTGGGCAATGCGATGGAATGGGATATGCCCCATTTCCCGGTCTATCTGTGGACCCTGCCCATGTTCCACTGCAATGGCTGGTGCTTTCCCTGGACCCTCGCGGCCAAGGCGGGCGTCAATGTCTGCCTGCGTCGGGTCGAACCCTTCGCCATCCTGTCCGCCATCGCCGAGCACAAGGTCACGCATCTCTGCGGCGCACCCATCGTGATGAGCATGATGATCCAGCTGCCCGAAAAGGAACGGCCGGACTTTGACCATCCTGTCGCGATGATGACCGCCGGCGCCTCCCCGCCCGCCACGGTGATTGCGGGCATGGAAGCCATGGGCGTCAATGTCACCCACACCTATGGCCTGACCGAGGTCTACGGCCCCTCCATCGCCTGCGCATGGAAACCCGAATGGGATGAGCTGCCACTGAAGGACCGCGCGCGCCTGAAGGCGCGTCAGGGCCTGCCCTACATCACCCAGGAAGACCTGATGGTGGCGAATCCTGAAACCATGGAGCCCCTGCCCTGGGATGGCAAAAGCCTCGGGGAGATCATGATCCGCGGCAATGCGGTGATGAAGGGATATCTCAAGAACCCCGCCACCACCGAGAAGAGCTTCAAGGGTGGCTGGTTCCACACCGGCGACCTGGCCGTCACCCATCCGGATGGCCATGTGGAGATCAAGGACCGCTCAAAGGACATCATCATTTCGGGCGGGGAGAACATCTCCTCGGTCGAGGTGGAGGATGTGCTCTACAGCCATCCCGATGTGGCCGCCGCCGCCGTGGTCGCCAAGCCCGACGCCAAATGGGGCGAGACGCCCTGCGCTTTCATCGAGCTGAAAACCGGCGCGATTGTGACGGACAAGGACATCATCGCCTTCGCCCGCGAGCATCTGGCCCACTTCAAGGCGCCGCGCCTCGTCGTGTTCGGCGAATTGCCCAAGACCGCCACCGGCAAGATCCAGAAATTCATGCTCCGCGAACGTGCGCGAGAGATGCATTAGGGGTCAGGGTCAGGTCAGGGGCGTAGAAGTTGTGGAGCAAGGCCACGTGACTCGCGAATAAGATTGCCTGCTTCATCGAGGCCTACGCCTAATCCCAGCTTTCGACGGAGATCAAAGAATGCCTTCTCGTCTTCACAAGGCTTGGCGAGCATGTGTGAAAAGGCGTCGAGCCAGTTCTCTGTCCCGTGCTCCGAACGGTTCATTGCGGCCTCCTGATGGATTGGGCTGTTGCTCCTTGATGAGAATTAGCTCCAATTCTTTCCCTTATAGAGCGACCTTGATATATTTATCCTATGCGAGAGAACCCAAATCAATCAAACTCTTCTCAATTCGGGAACGGATCAGTTGAGTTTTACCGTTGGAAAACCCCATTTGAAAATATGGGGTGCGAGATCATAGAGGTCGCCTTCGCACCCAAATTACATTGGTCCAAAAAATCTGAGCCCGTATACCGGGGCAAATCGATAATAAAATCTGGTTTCAATGCAGATCTGATTAGCCTGATTGAAGACCAGAACGGCCGATTCTACACGATCATTTTCGAGAAAATTGTCGCGATGCGGCTCTTGGATGAAGCTGGCCTTACTGAAATCTGGCAAGCATCGGCTCAATTAGGAGGTAGGCCTGGCCAAACGACTTTTAAAGTTCGCAATCATGCTTGGACGAAGGAAAGCAGCCTAGAATTCATTCAAACTGAGGGTTGGTCCTATATAATAGCGACTGAGAACAATTGCTTGGAAATAGTCAGTGTCAGCGTCCCCGAGATAGCAGAGAGCCTCTCGCTCCCCGCCTAAGGGCTTTCCGTGAAGAAGAAAGCCTCAACTTACCCGCACTTCACCTCAAGGATCGCGCCGTCTTCACCGACCACGATGTTGAGCCGGTTCGGGCGGTAATCCATGGTCACCGGATCATCGATACCATAGACGCGATGCGGGCGCGGCAGGCTGTCCGTGTGCACCCCGCCCACGGGCTGGCCGACCAGCACCTGATAGGCCTCGGCGGCGCAGGGCTGGGGCTCCGGCATGGGGTCTGGCTGGCCCCCCGCATTCGGGTTCGTCGTCGAGGCGGTCGTCGCGCAGGCGGTCAGCGTCAAACCGGCGACGAGGATAACGAGTGTACGGATCATGCCTTGCGCTCCCAGCGGCCCATTTCGTTCTGACGCCAATAGCTAATCGCAATATCGGACTTTTTCTGGGCAGCCCAGAGGGCGCGGGCCCGCGCCAGGCTTGTCTCGTCGCTGGCTTCAAACATCACCACCACCCGGTCCCAGGCGGACACATCCCCCGGATCGGCGCCATCGAGGCAGAACAGCATGCTGGCGGAATTGAGATTATCGGTGCGATCTGACAACACGATCGGCTGATGCTCCACATGCTCGGCGTCGGCGCGACCATGGGGCAGGAAGCTCTCCTCGCGGAAGGTCCACAAATGGCTGTCGAGATGATCGAGCCGCGTCTCTTCCTGACTGCACACCACGGCGCGGCCGCCCCGCTCCATCAGCTTGGTCAGAAGTTCCGGCAACGCCTCGTCAACACTGGCGTTTTCCAGATGATAGAACCACAGCTCGGCCATGTTGCGTCCTGAAAGGCGACGCCCCCGGCGCATGGCCGGGGGCGCTGCGGCAAGGGCGTTAGCCCTCGAAGTTGTCGCGCACCAGACGGTCCAGCAGACGCACGCCATAGCCGGTGCCGAAGGTCGGGATGCGCGGATCCTTGGAGCCGGCGTTCATGCCGGTGCCGGCGATGTCGATATGGATCCAGGGCTTCTCGTTCACGTGACGCTTGAGGAATTGCGCCGCGGTGATCGAGCCGGCCAGACGGCCCTCGCCCACATTCTTCATATCCGCATTCGGGGTGTCGATCTGGCGGTCGTATTCCGGACCGATCGGCAGACGCCACACGGTCTCGTCCGACGCCTTGCCCGCCTTCTCCAGCTTGCCGACCAGATCGTCGTCATTGGAGAACACGCCTGCATGCTCATGGCCCAGCGCGATCAGGATGGCGCCGGTCAGGGTGGCGAGGTTGATCATGAATTTCGGATCGAAGCGGTCCTGCGTGTACCAGAGCACATCACCCAGCACGAGACGGCCCTCGGCGTCGGTGTTGTGGATCTCGATGGTCTGACCGGACATGGATTTGACGATGTCGCCCGGACGCTGGGCATTGCCGTCAGGCATGTTCTCGACAAGACCGATGACGCCGATGACGTTCGCCTTGGCCTTGCGACCGGCAAGCGCGGCCATCAGGCCGACCACGGCGGCGGAACCGCCCATATCGCCCTTCATTTCGTCCATGCCCTGACCCGGCTTCAGCGAGATGCCGCCAGAGTCAAAGGTGACGCCCTTGCCGATGAAGGCGAGCGGCTTATCGCCCGACTTGCCGCCATTCCACTTGATGACGACCATCTTGGATTCGCGCACCGAGCCCTGGCCGACGCCCAGAAGCGCGTGCATGCCCAGCTTTTCCATTTCGGCTTCGCCAAGAACCTCAACCTCAAGGCCCAGCTTGCTAAGTTCCTTGACTTTTTCGGCATAGCTTTCCGGGTAGAGAACGTTCGGGGTCTCGTTCACGAGATTCCGCGCCAGGGTCACGCCCTCGGCCACCGGCGCCCAGTCGGCCCACAGCTTTTCAGCCGCCGCCGCGTCAGAGGACACGATCTCGACGCTCTGCACGGACGGTTTCTTGTCGTCGCTGAGCTTGGTGCGGTAGGTGTCGAAGCGATAGGCGGCGAGGCTGGCGCCCAGCGCGCCGCGGCACAGCAGCTCGGCGTCGCCATCCAGATGCACTGAGACGGATTTCGCCCCCGAGATCAGGATCGACTTGATCACGCCTGCAACCGCCTTTTCGGCGCCATTGCCGTCGAGCTTGGCCTTGTCGCCCAGACCGAAGAGCACGATGCGCGTCGCATCCACGCCCGCCGGCGCGGTGATTTCCAGAAGGTCGCCTGCGCCGCCCTTGAAACGGGAGGCCTCGATGGCGCGGGTCACCGCGCCGGACGTTGCCGAATCAAGCGCCTTCGCAGCGTCAGACAGGGCGCGATCAGCGAAGACCGGCGCTGCAATTGCATCACCCGATGCGGAGGCGGCAAACGAGATTTTCATGGCAAACCTTTCCAGTATCTGCAAGATTTCGGCGCGCGAGACCCGCGCGGCCTGATGGAGAACTCCATGCGAGCAGTGGTATCGCATCCCAACCCGCGTTAGAAGATGCGGTCTTCATGAATGCAGACTGCTCGACTGACCACACATTGGCGCCGAATGACCCTGTTTCAACGCTATACATTCAGACAGGCGCTGTGGCCCTTTCTCGGCGCCATGGCGGCGCTGACCGGGCTGGCGGTCCTGACGCAGTCGCTGTCCAATCTCGATCTGATGGCCGAGCGCGGGGAAACGGCGCTCGTCCTGATCACCATCACCGTGCTGGCCATGCCGCAGGTCATCGCGCTCCTGCTGCCGATCGCCGTCTTCCTGGCCGTCGCCATCGCGCTGAACCGGCTGACGAGCGATTCCGAACTCACCGTCGCGGCCGCCGCCGGGATGAGCCGCTTCCAGCGCGTCAGCCCCTTCCTGCGCCTCGCGATCTATGTCGTGCTGGCCAATCTGGTCATCAATCTGTTCGTTCAGCCCGCCAGCTTCCGTCTGATGCGCCAGCAATTGTTCGAGATTCGCACTGACCTCGCCGCCAGCTTCATGCGCGAGGGCGAGTTCGTGCCGCTGGGCGACCAGGTGACCTTCTATGTGCGCGAGATCAGCGATGATTCCGTGCTCAATGACGTGTTCATCATGGATGACCGCACGGGTCAGTCCGCTGCTTACGCTGCACGGCGCGGCCGCATCGCCGCAACCGATCGCGGACCGGTCATGCTGCTTGAAGACGGCGTGCGCACCCAGGTGGACCAGTCGGGGGTGCTGACCAATCTCAGCTTTGACAGCACCAAGGTCGAGCTCACCCTGTTTGTGGACAACACAGCCTCGCTCTTCTTCAAGGAAAGCGACAAGTATCTGCCTGAGCTCCTGCGCCCCACTCCCGCCGACATCGCCCGGGCCGGCGGCAAGGGGCGGCTCTACGCCGAAGGCCATTATCGTCTGTCGGCGCCGCTCTACAATCTCGCCTTCGCGCTGATCGCGCTGGCGGCCTACATGTCCGGAGAACACCGCCGCATCGGTTATGGCCGCAATCTGATCATCGCCGGCGCCAGCGCGGTCGTGTTGCGTCTGACCGGTTTCGCCATCCAGGCCGCAGCGGAATCCGATGACGCCATGAACGCCGTCCAGTACCTTGTTCCGCTGATCGGAATCGCCGTCGCCATCGCCATCATCGGGCGCCCCCGCCGCCGCGCGCCCCGGGCCGAGGCGACCCCCCTCACGTCGGAGGCGACGGCATGATCGGTCGTCTGTGGCGTTACCTCTTCATCCAGACCCTGATCGGCCTTATTGGCGCGGCGGTGATCATCACCGCCGTCATCCTGCTGATCGACTTTGTGGAGACCTCTCGCGATATCGGCACGCGCGTGGGCATTTCCGCCTTCCAGGCCCTGCATCTGTCGCTGTTGAAGGCGCCCTTGCTGGTGCAGGACACCCTGCCCTTCATCGTGCTTTTCGGCGTGCTGTTCACCTTCTTCCGCCTGAACCGCCGGTCCGAGCTGATCGTGATGCGGGCGTCCGGCTATTCCGCCTGGCGCATCCTGGCGCCGGTAGCGATCCTCGCCGCCCTCACCGGCGCGATCAGCACGCTGGCGCTGAACCCGCTGGGGGCCGCCTCCAACGCGCGGTTCGAAGCCACCCGGGAGGCGCTGTTTGAGGGCGAAGGCCAGTCCAGCGGCGCCAACCAGTCCGGCCCCATCTGGCTGCGCGAGACCACCGCGACCGGCTACATCATGATCACGGCCCAGCAACAGGGCGGCGATGACGCTACGCTGACCGAGCCCGTCTTTCGCCAGTATGTGCTGTCTGAGAGCGGCGCGCCCCTGCTTGATCGACGGATCACGGCGGAGCGGGCCGAACTCAATGGCGGTTTCTGGAGCCTGACGAACGCCATTGAATACGCGCCCGGCGGACAGGCAACGGAGCTGGGAGACGTGGCCCTGCCCACCAATGTGGGACGCCAGGCGCTGTTTGAGCGCGCAAGGTCGCCCGGCGCGGTGTCCTTCTGGCAATTGCCCGCCGTCATCGCTTCGGCGCGGGACGCCGGCCTGTCTTCGCTGGCCTATGAGCTGCGCTGGCATGGTTTGCTCGCTCAGCCCCTGATGCTGGTGGCCGCCGCCCTGATGGGGATCGCCGCAACCTTGCGCCTGCATCGCCTGGGGGGCGCGGCCGGATTCGCCGCCGCCGGCGCGACAGCGGGCTTCATCCTCTATTTCAGCCAGGAGCTCATGCTGGGCCTGGGCGCCTCGGGCGCCATCACGCCCCTGACCGCCGCCTGGACCACGCCGGCGCTGTTTTCACTCGCCGGTTTGTTCTTTATCGCCGCCACAGAAGACGGCTGATGCGTGGACGATGGCGCCCCAATCCGATACATGGCTTACTGGGGCTTGGCCAAGGGACTGAACACCGATCATGAAAGCGTTGTACCGATCTGCGGCGGCGGCCGCCCTTCTTGCGGCGACTGCAGCGCCGGCGGCGATGGCCCAGTCCGTCAGCAATGATCGGGTCTATCTGGATGCGGACGAGCTGATCCAGGACCGCGAGCAGGGCCTGTATATCGCGCGCGGCAATGTCCGCGTTCAGACCGGCGATCGCGTCCTGTTCGCCGAGGAACTCACCTACAACCCCGCCATCAATCGCGTGATCGCCAGCGGCGGCGTGCAGATCTTTGACGGCGCCGAACCTGCGCAATTCGCTCAAGAGGTCGAACTCAGCGATGACCTGCGCGAGGGTGTGGCGCGCGGATTCACCACGCTTCTTGAAAACAATGGCCGCGCTGCGGCGGGCGCCGCCCTGCGCCGTCCGGACGGTTCGGTCGAACTGTCGAACGCCTATTACACCGCCTGCGAGCTGTGTGCGGATGGCGAAGGCGAACCGACCTGGCGCCTCCGGGCGAGCCGGGTGGTGCGCGACACCCAGAACAAGGTCATCTATTACCGCAATGTGCGGCTTGAGATCCTGGGCCGACCGATTCTCTACTCGCCGGTCTTTGCCCATGCCGATCCGTCCGCGGCGCGCCAGTCGGGCTTTCTCTTCCCGGTGCTGAACAATTCTAGCCGGCTCGGCTTCACCTATCAGCAGCCCTATCTGTGGGCGATCGGTCCGTCCCAGGAGCTGATCGTCTCACCGCGCTACATGAGCAAGGTGAACCCGCTGATCCAGCTGGACTGGACCCGGCGTTTCTATTCCGGCGAGATGAGCATCCAGACCAGCTTCACCTATGATCAGGAGTTCGATCAGGACGGAAAGTTCGGCGAGGAAGAGCTGCGCGGACACGTTTTTGCGGACGGCCTGTTCAACTTCACTCCGAACCTGCGTTGGGGTTTCGGGGTCGAGGCGGTCAGCGAGGATCTCTACCTGCGCCGCTATGGCTATGAGGAATCGCCGGATCGCGCGGATGGGCTGTTCACGATCGCCGACCAGCGCATGCTGCTCAATCAGCTCTTCTTCATTGGCGATGGCGAGCATTTCCATGGCGACGCGACCGTCATCCATTTCAACAAGCTCCAGCAGAATGTCGATGACGACACCCTGCCCTTCATTTCACCGCTGATCCGCTTTGGCGCCCAATTGCCGATGCCGAACTGGGCGGGCGATCTCGATTTCAGTTTCAACACGGTCAATCTGCATCGCAATGCCGGCGATGATTACACCCGCGCCAGCCTGGGCCTGGACTGGACCCGTCCGACCATCCTGCCGGGCGGACTGAGGGCGGAAGCCTTCGCCATGGCGCGCGCGGACGCCTATGCGTTCAACGAGACAGACTCCAATGGCGACGAGATCGACCAGACCAATCTGACCCGCGCCCTCGGCGCCGCCGGTCTTGATCTGAGCCTGCCCTTCGTGCGCCCCGGCCAGTCGGTGAACTGGCTGATCGCGCCCCGCGCCGCCGCCATTTTCGCCAGCAGCGACAATGCCGACCAGACGCCCGTCAATGTGGACAGCGCCTCGATCGAGTTCCAGCAAAGCCAGCTGTTCGATGCGGCCCGCGCGAATGGCTATGACCTGTGGGAAGATGGCGCGCGCGTGGATGTCGGCCTGACCGTCGCCGCGAACTGGGATGGCGCCCTGCCTGGTGAGGTCGAGGTGTTCGCCGGCCGCAGTTTCCGACTGGATGGCGAACAGCGATTCCCGGCGTCGAGTGGACTGTCCGATGATGATTCTGACTGGATCAGTCAGATCCAGGTGGATATCGGCCGGTTCGACCTGGACGCCCGCGCCCGGATTGATTCTGAAACCCAGGAAATCAACCGTCTGGACCTCACCACAGGCTTTGAAGCCTGGCGCGTCTCGATGAATGCCCGCTACACCCGCCGCACCGACGCCGCCTCCACCCGCCAGCTTGAGGAAGTGACGGCCCGGGCCGGCTTCGCGCTGACGGATGAATGGTCCGTCGTCTATGACGGCGTGATCGATCTGGAAGAAAACGAAGTGCGTCGCCAGCGCGCGGGTCTTCAGTATCGGGACGAGTGCACGAACCTGCGCATCCTGTGGGAGCGCGACAATATCGACGTCGCCAATCTGGGCCCGAGCGATTCCGTGAAACTGGAGATCGTTCTCTTCACCCTGGGCGGGCTGAGTGATGATTAACGCCTTACACGCAGTCCGGCGATTGCGTCGGCGCCGTGTATCGGTATCTTGCCTGAACACCTCTAACCCTATGGTTCTTACATGGCGTTCCGACTCGCGCTGACTATCCTCGCCGGCATCGCACTGATGTCCGCCGCGCCCACGGCCTCCGCCCAGCAGGTCGAAGGCATCGCAGCGGTCGTCAACGACCAGCCGATCACGACGCTGGATGTGCGTGACCGCATGCGGCTGATCATTTCCTCAGCCGGCGTTCAGCCGACCGAGGAAATGCTGGCGCGGATCCAGGACCAGGCCATTCGCGGCCTGGTGGATGAAACGCTGCAACTTCAGCAGGCTGCGGAATTCGACCTTGAGGTCGAGGAAGCCGAGGTGGATGACGCCATCGCCGACATCGCCACGCGCTCCGGCGCCACGGTCCAGGAAGTCGAGGACGATCTGGCTGCGAGCGGCATCGACATCAACACGCTGCGCCAGCAGGTGAAAGCGGAAATCGCCTGGCAGATCCTGGTCAGCGGCCGCTATCGCTCGCGCATCCGCATTTCCGACCAGCAGATCGAGACGGCTCTGGATCGTTACATCCAGTCCGCCTCCCAGCCCCAATATCGTCTGGGCGAGATTTTCGTCGAGATCACCCCGCAGGGCGGCGAAGAACGCGCCGTCGGCATCATCCAGACGATCTACGACCAGTTGCGCCAGGGCGCCCCCTTCCAGGCTGTGGCGCAGCAATTCTCTGATGCGGCGAGCGCCAGCGCAGGCGGCGACACCGGCTATCTGCCCCTGTCCGGAATCAACGCGCAGGTGGCTGAAGCCGTGACGCAGATGGAGCCGGGCCAGATTTCAAACCCGATCCGCGTCCCCGGCGGCTTCCAGATCGTCGCCCTGATCGACCGTCGCGACGGCCAGGTCATCGAACAGCTGACTTTGTCCCAGATCACCATTCCCAGCTCGCGCGTGACCGACGAGAACCGGGCGGCTCTCGGCCGCGCCGCGGCTCGCATCAACAGCTGCGAGGGTCTGGATGAGGCGATGAGTGATGTTGAAGGCGCGTTCGTGACCAATCTGGGCGATGTCGGCGCCAATGCGCTGGTTCCCACCATTCGCGACGCCCTTGGCGGGCTGGAGCCAGTGGCCGCGACCCCGGTGCTGGACACCGCCGCAGGCGCACAGGTTTTCGTGCTCTGCGACAAGGCGCTGACGGGTCCCGGCGTGCCGAGCGCCGACCAGATCGAGAACCAGCTGATCAATCAGCAGCTCTCTCTTCTGTCCCGCCGCTGGCTGCGCGATCTGCGCCGCGACGCCACCATCGAGATCCGGTGAGCCGCGCGCCGCTGGCCCTGACCCTTGGCGATCCTGCAGGGGTCGGCCCTGAACTCAGCCTGAAAGCCTGGCGCGCCCTGCGCGATGAAGATCTGTGCTTCGTCGTTCATTGCGATCCCGCGCCGCTGATGGCTGCAGCCCAGCTTCTGGACTTGCCGCGCCCGGAACTCGTCTCAGGGCCCGACGAGGCGCAGCGCGTCTTCTCCAACTTCCTGCCTGTCATCGCCCTCGAGGCCTGTGAGCGCGAGGCTGAAAACGCCGTCCGCTCCATCGAAGCGGCGGTGGACGCTGCGAAGTCCGGCGCAGCGAGCGCGGTCGTCACCAATCCCGTGTCCAAATCCAGACTTTACGAGATCGGCTTCGCCTTTCCCGGTCATACCGAATTCGTGGCGCACCTGACCGCAGACCTGCCGATGAACGGCGCACGCGGGCCTGTGATGATGCTCTCGGGTGGCGGTCTGCGCACCGCGCTCGTCACCATTCACACGCCGCTGATGGCTGCGATCCAGTCTCTGACGCCAGAAGGCGTGGCGCACACGGCGCGTGTTGTTTCCGACGCGTTGAAACGCGATTTCGGCCTTGCCCGCCCGAGACTTGCGATGGCGGGTCTGAACCCGCATGCCGGCGAGAATGGCGCCCTGGGCCATGAAGAGCTCGATATTCTGGAGCCGGCGCTGGAGCAGCTGAGATCCGAGGGGATGACGATCTCCGGTCCCCTGCCCCCCGACACCATGTTCCATGAGGACGCGCGCGCGGCCTATGACGCCGCGATCTGCCTGTATCACGATCAGGGCCTGATCCCGGTCAAGACGCTCGATTTCCACGGCGGCGTGAACATCACGCTGGGCCTTCCGATCATCCGCACCAGCCCGGACCATGGGACCGCCTTTGATATTGCCGGCCAGGGCGTCGCCCGGCCCGACAGCCTGATCGCGGCGATCCGTCAGGCCGACGCCATGGTGCAGAGCCGAGAGACCGCCGCATGAGTCTGGATCAGTTGCCGCCGCTACGCGAGGTGATCGCCGAACACGGGCTGGGCGCAGACAAGCGGTTCGGCCAGCATTACCTGCTCGACCTCAATCTCACCGCCAAGATCGCCCGCCTGTGCGGCGACATGTCAGAGGCCACGGTCTTTGAAGTCGGCCCCGGCCCCGGCGGCCTGACGCGCGGCCTGCTCAGCGAGGGCGCGGCTCGGGTCACGGTGATCGAGAAGGACCGGCGTTTCATCCCGGCGCTTGCACAGATTTCAGACGCGGTTCCCGGCCGGTTCTCGATCATCGAGGCCGATGCCCTGAAGGTCGATGAAAGCACGCTGCCCTTTGAGGGGTCGCGCATTCTGGCCTCCAACCTGCCGTATAATGTGGGCACGGCCTTGTTGATCAAATGGCTTGAAGCCGACCCGATCTGGTGGACGCGGCTGGTGCTGATGTTCCAGAAGGAAGTGGCCGAGCGCGTCGTCGCCAGGGCAGGCGACAAGCAATACGGCCGTCTGGCGATCCTGGCTGCAGCCGTGGCGAAATCACGCTACGCCTTCACGGTCCCGGCGCGCGCCTTCACCCCGCCGCCCAAGGTGGACAGCGCCGTCGTGGTGATCGAACCCCTGCCCGAGGCCCAGCGTTTCACGGATCTCAAGGCGCTTTCGATTGTGACCGAAAGCGCTTTCGGCCAGCGCCGCAAGACGTTGCGCAAATCCCTGGGCCCAGCAGCGAGCCAGACCCGCGTCAGTCCGGAAGCTTTGCTGGAAGAAGCCGGTATTGATCCGGGCGCGCGCGCGGAAACGATTGCGCCGGAAGGCTTTTTCACCCTTGCCCGCGCCTGGCGCGCGGCCCGGGACTGACCCGGACCGCGCCGACAGACTATTCCTCGTCGGCGCCTTCCGGTGCCAGATGTTCGTCCAGGAAGCTCAGATAGGCGTCTGAGGCCGTGATGCGGTTCTCGCGACGGCGGAAGCCATGGCCTTCATCCGGGAACAGGACGTACTCCACGATGGCGCCATTTTCACGAGCGGCCGCAACCAGCTCATCGCTTTCCACCTGAAGCACGCGCGGATCATTCGCGCCCTGGACCACCAGCATCGGACGGACGATCTGGTCGGCATGGAACAGCGGAGAGATCGCGCGATGGCGTTCGGCGTCCGTCGCCGGGTCGCCCATTTCATCGTAGAGCGCTTCACGGAAGCTCGCCCACCAGGGCGGGATGGATTGCAGCGTCCGGACCCAGTTGGTGACTCCGAAGATGTTGATGCCGACATCAAATGCTTCGGGATGGAAGGTCAGGGCCGCAGCCGCGATGTAACCGCCATAGGAGCCGCCAATCACGCCGACGGCGTCATCGCGCACCCAGTCGAGCGAGCGCAGATAGTCGCCCGCCGCCACGATGTCCTGCAAATCCTCCTCGCCATGGCGACGATCATCCATGTGGTAGAACGTCTTCCCATAGCCTGATGAGCCGCGATTGTTGGCGGCGTAGACCGCATAGCCGTTGTTCACCAGATGCTGGATCGCAGCGCTGTACCCGGCGCGGGTCTGTCCGCCCGGCCCGCCATGCACCCAGACGAGCGCCGGCACGGGATTGTCCGCGCTGGCGTTGTGCGGACGGTACATGATCCCGGGAATGGTGACCCCGTCAAAGCTCTCAAAGCGGACGACTTCCGCTTCCACGAGGTCATAGGGCTCTAGAACCGGATTGAGCGCTTCGGTCAGCTGCCGATGCTCGCCGGTCTCCAGATTCACCCAGTGGATATTGTTGGGGGCGATCGAGGAGGTGACGCCAAACGTCATCTCGGTCTCGTCCGCGTTGAAACGCACGCCCGCGAGATCGCCTGAAGGCACGCTGTCGGGCAGGCTGACCGTTTCGCCGGACTCGGTGTCGAGCACCGTCACATCGGTGAAGCCATCATTGTTGATGGCGCTGATCCGATACCGGCCGCTGGGCGAGAAGCCCACATACATCACATCCCAGTCCGCCTCGATCAGCGGAGCGCGCTCGCCCGTCTCGAGATCATAGGACCAGGCCTGGTTCCATTCGCCGTATTCGTTGGTCGCATAGATCAGCGCCGAGGAATCCGCTGTGAAGTCATACGCGCCGTAGGCGATATTGCCCTCATGCTCGGTGATCAGGACAGGCGCCGCGTCCGTGGTGAGATCCGCCAGCAGGATGTCGCTGTCCGCAGAGGTCCGCGACCTGTTGAGCGCAAGCCAGCGGCCATCCGGACTGACCGCGCTGATATCCAGCGCGTCCGTGTTCTCGAACAGCATGGTGCGTTCATAGGTCTCGGCGTCATAGGCATACAGATCGAACGCGCTCGGATCCCGCTCATTGGTGGTGAGCCAGAAATACGAACCATCCGCCGACCAGCCGGCGAAGCCCGCCTTCACGTTCTCGCCCGGCGTGAGGTCCACCAGTTCTCCATCGGCATGGCGGACGAAGACATGGTTGAGCTCGTCTCCGCCATTGTCGGCGGTGACCAGGATGCGCTCGTCCGTCGGGAACCAGGTCAGCGCGAAAGTGGCGTTGGAGTCCGAGGTCGTCAGCGCGCGCTTCTCGCCGGTTTCCGGGTTCAGCGCGTAGGCGTTGAACACGCCAGTCTCGTCAGAGGAGATCAGGATGTCGCCACTCTGGTGGGAGAAGGCGTGTCCGCCTCCGCCCGCCAGCGAATAGGACGTGGTGTTGAAGAACACATCCGCCGAATAGCCCATGCGGGGCTCTGCGGTTTCGGTCTGGCTCATGGCGGCGGTTTCGGCGACTCCGCCGGACGTCGCGGTGATCACGCCCTCGTCACATGCAGACAAGGCGAATACGCTGGCGACAATCAGCAGGCTGGATTTGAAGGTCATCACGCCCCCTCCCCGGAAAAACAAACTGCGCATACGCTAGCACGGGGGCCGAAGGTGTCGAGCGGTCATTCGCAAGACCGCATGGCGCTCTACTCGCCAAAGCCCATCCGGCGCGCCGCCTGATCCAGGATCTCGCGATCCCCTTCATAAGTGACGGAGGCCTTGGCCCGCGCCAGCACGTCGGCGCCAAGCGCCTGCACAGCCTCGCCATACAGGGCCTCATCGCTCGCTCTGAGGCCGGACAGAGCGCTCAGAAGCGTCCGGGTGATCACGGGCCTGTCAGCGCCATCGAAGGCGATGGGACTGAAGCCGCAGGACAAGGCATGGGAAACCCGGATCCCCGGCAGGAAGACCCGCGTCTCAGCGTCGGGTTCGGGATCAGACTCCTGTTGGCGCTTTTCCAGCGTCAGCGACCATTTGTGCAGCACGCGCTCGATCGCGCGAATGACATGGATGGCGGTGCCCGGATCATTCACGCCCGGCGACAACGCCTTGGAGGCGATTTCCGACAGCACGGTCAGGCCAAAACAGGGATCGGAATGAAAATCCCGGTCCGAGCCCAGATTGAAGCAGGCGCACAACGCATCGCGGCAGTCTGCGTCCACGTCTTCTGACAGACGCGCCAGTGGCGCGCCTGCATCTGCGAAATGACCTGGCGGCGCCTTCACCGCCACCTTGATCTCAAGCTTGTCAGCGAGAGCCCTGAGATCCTCGAGCGCGACATTCTGAACAAATCCCGGGGCCTTGGGATAAAGATCCACCCCCTCCTCGAACGCCGGCAGATCGGGAACGCGCTCCGCGACAGGGGCATGATCAAAGGCGAGCTGAGCCGCATCCTCCACCCGCCGGATCGCCTCCGTGACGTCGCCAAGGCGCGACAGACGCTGCAGCCAGCGTATCAGGGTCGCCACCACGAGCACCACCAGGAGCACGGTCAGGCCGAACAGGATCACCCGCCCGGCGGGCGAATACAAATCGAGCCGTGTTCCGATGACGCCCAGAAGGCTGAACAGGAAAGCCCCGATAAAGGTGGAGATGGCGTTCTGGGCCGCCGCGTCCTCGACCAGAAGCGGCCGGGCGCGCGGCGTCGCCGAGCTGGACGCTGATTGCAGCGCGGACACCATGGTCGAGAGCGAGAAGATCGCCACCGCCAGCAGGCTGGAGGCGAGAATGGTGAGCACCGCTTCATTGGTTTGCGCCGAGATCAGCTCTTCCCATTCAAAGGGCATGAACGGATCAAGGATCGGGGTCAGAAAGACGGTGAAGGCGGCGCCGGCGGCATAGGCGGCCGGACGGAACCAGATGGACCGGAGCACGCGATTGACGAGAAACTCGGCCCTGGACAGCATGTTTGCGGACGCCCCTCTGATTACCCTGATCCGGATAAACGCGCGGGGGCAGCCAAGGTTCCCTATTCCTCCATCAGCGCGTCGACAAAGCCCTCAAGCCAGGGGTGACGAGAGCGCTTGAGGCGCTCGGCGTGCAGAATCAGGCTGAGCTTTTCGAGGGCGCGGGAGAAATCGTCATTGATGACGACATAGTCGTACTCGTCCCAGTGCTCGATTTCGGCCTTGGCGCGGTTCATCCGGCCCTCGATGATCTCGTGACTGTCCTGGGCGCGCTTGTGCAGACGGTCGCGCAGAAGCTTGAGCGAGGGAGGCAGAATGAAGACACGCACCACGTCATCCGGCGCGCTCTCGGCCAGCGCCTGAGCGCCCTGCCAGTCAATGTCAAAGACCACGTCCCGGCCTTCATCAAGCGCCTCTTCAACCGGGCCCTTGGGCGTGCCGTAATAATTGTCGAACACCTTCGCCCATTCATAGAACTCGTTTGTCTTCGTCTTCGCGACGAACTCGTCCTGCTCCATGAAGTAATAGTCCTCACCATGCTTCTCGCCCGGACGCGGATCGCGCGTTGTGGCCGAGACCGACAGGACAAGGTCCGGGTTCATGGTCAGGAGGCGTTTGGACAGCGTGGTCTTGCCCGCGCCCGAGGGGCTCGAGAGCACCAGCATGAAGCCGCGGCGCTGGCCGCGATAAACAGGGCCGCTCAGATGATCACCATGCATGGCGCCTACTCCACATTCTGGACCTGCTCGCGCAGGCGATCGACCGTCGCCTTGAGCGCCAGTCCGATATTGGTCAGCTGGGTGTCCGCCGATTTCGAACACAGCGTATTGGCTTCCCGATTGAATTCCTGGGACAGGAAATCGAGCTTGCGGCCACAGGGCGAGCCCGCGCCCAGCAAGGCATGTGCGCTGTCGATATGGGCCTTGAGACGGTCGAGCTCCTCGCGCACATCCGCCTTGACCGCCATCATCGCCGCTTCCTGAGCGAGACGATCCGGATCAACGCCGCCCGAAATCAGCTCATCAAGCTTGACCTGCAAGCGCGCCTTGATGGCGTCGGGCATGGCGGCGGCGCAATTGGCGGCCTGCTCGCGCAGATCGGTAATCTCGTCCAGATGGCCTTCGAGCACGGTTCTGAGCGCCGCTCCCTCCTCCAGCCGGGCGGTCTTCAGCCCGTCCAGCGCCGCTTCGACTGCGTTGACCACTTCAGCATCGCGCTCTGCGGCCTGGTCTTCGTCCAGACCCGTCTCTTCAGAAATGATCACGCCCTTGAGCGCCAGCAACTCGCCAATGGAAGCGGCGCGCACCCCGCCCTTGTCCACGAGGTTGCGGGTGGCGTGCAGATAGGCTTCGAGCTGGGCCATGTCGACGCTGGCCGCGCTGGCGCCTTCAGGCGCTGTCAGCGTGACGGTGATGGACACCGAGCCACGATTGAAGCGCTGCTTGGCCAGCTCCCGGATCGGATTCTCCACCGCATCGAGCCCTTGCGGCAAGCGCAGGCGCACATCCAGACCCTTGCCGTTGACCGAGCGGGCCTCGACGGAAATGGAGCCGTAAACGCCCGAGCGTTCGCTACGGGCGAAACCTGTCATGCCAGACAGCGTCATTGCGATAGTCTCCCGCTAGCCCCCTTGGGCGCGTTCGCGTTCGATCCGGCGCCATTGCGCCACGTTGCGATTATGTTCGGCCAGGCTGGTTGCGAAAGCATGCCCGCCCGTGCCGTCCGCCACAAAATACAGATACTGTCCTTCCGGCGGGTTCAGAACCGCCGCAATCGCATCCCGCCCCGGATTGGAAATCGGCGTCGGCGGCAGGCCGTCGATCTGGTAGGTATTATAGCGATTGGCTGTGCTGTCGAGCTCGGACCGGCGAATGCCGCGGCCCAGCGGCTCACCCTGGGTGATGCCATAGATGATGGTCGGATCGCTCTGAAGGCGCATGCCGCGACGCAGACGGTTGACGAACACCGACGCCACCATCGGGCGCTCATGGGCGATTCCGGTCTCCTTCTCCACCACCGAGGCGAGGATGATCGCTTCTTCAGGGGTGTCGAAGGGGAGGTTTTCAGCCCGGTTCGACCACAGCTCGTCAAGCAGCGCATCCTGGGCCGCTTCCATCCGGTCGATCAGCGCCTGACGGTCATCGCCGCGGCTCACGAGATAGGTTTCAGGCAGGAGCGCGCCTTCTGCGGGGATGCGCGTGATCTCCCCGGTCATCACCTCGCTCGCCTCGACGATGCGGATGATCATGGCGGTGGTCAGGCCTTCCGCCGCCGTCACCGGGTACTGGATGGTCTGGCCCGAGCGCAGAATGTCGTAGATCTCCGCCATGGAGGCGGCTTCGGGGATGGCGAACTCGCCCGCGCGCAGATCGCGGTCGCCGCCATCGATCATCACCATGGCGCGGAACAGGCGCGCATCGGTGACAAGCCCTTCGCGTTCAAGCTGGTTGGCGATGGAGATGAGGCCTGCGCCACGGGGCAGCAGCACGGTTTCCTCTGCCCCGGCCGGGCCGGGAGCGACGAATTGCTGATTGATCCAGACCCAGCCGCCATAGGCCGCGCCGGCGGCGATCAGCGCCAGAACCACAAGGATCCCGGTCAGCCATATCAGGACGCGCGCAAATCCCCCGCGCTTCTGGTCCGGTTCGGAGGCGGGGGTCTGCGTCTCACCCATGGGGGATCCGGACGTTAGTCGGCCTTGGCGAAGACGACCGAGGCGTTGGTGCCGCCAAAGCCGAACGAGTTCGACAGGACCGCCGAGAGCTCTTTCTTCACCGCAACGTTCGGCGCGAGATTGATCGCCGATTCAACAGACGGATTATCAAGGTTGAGGGTCGGCGGGCACACGCCATCGCGCATGGCGAGGATCGAGAACACCGCTTCCACGGCGCCCGCAGCGCCCAGAAGGTGGCCGATCGACGATTTCGTCGAGCTCATCACGAGATCAGACGCCGCATCGCCAAACAGGCGCTCGACCGCGCCCAGCTCGATCTCGTCACCCTTGGGCGTGGAGGTGCCGTGCGCGTTGACATAGCCGATATCGGCCGGTGTCAGGCCCGCGCTTTTCAGCGCCGCCTTCATGGCCCGGAAACCGCCATCGCCATCATCGGCGGGCGCCGTGATGTGGTGGGCGTCGCCGGACAGGCCATAGCCGCGCACTTCAGCGTAAATCGTCGCGCCGCGAGCCTTCGCCGCTTCATATTCTTCAAGAATGACAACGCCCGCGCCCTCGCCCATGACGAAGCCGTCACGGTCCTTGTCCCAGGGACGGGAGGCGGCTTTGGGATTGTCATTGAAACCGGTGGACAGCGCCCGCGCTGCGCCGAAGCCGCCATACCCCAGACGGGTAATGGCGCTTTCCGCACCCCCGGCCACCATCATGTCCGCATCGCCGTAAGCGATCAGACGGGCCGCATCGCCAATGGCGTGCGCGCCGGTGGAGCAGGCCGTCACCACAGCGTGGTTGGGACCTTTGAGGCCATGACGGATCGAGACCTGGCCGGAGACGAGGTTGATCAGCATGGCGGGAATGACGAACGGGCTCAGCTTGCGGGGGCCGCGTTCATGCAGGGTGATCGAGGCGTCATAGATGGTCTGAAGACCGCCAATGCCGGACCCGATCAGAACGCCAGCGCGTTCCTTGGCCTCTTCACTCTCGGCTTTCCAGCCGGAATGGGCGAGCGCTTCATCCGCCGCCGCGATGCCATACAGGATGAACTCATCGATGCGTTTGCGATCCCGGGCGGGCATGACCGCTTCGGGGTCGAACGATCCGGGGACGTCTTCGCCCCCGCCGTTGCGCCCGTCGACGCGCGGGATGATCCCCGCAACGTGACTGGATAGATCGGACACATCAAAGTGCTCGATCTTCGCCAAGCCTGACTCACCGGCAATGATCCGGGACCAGACATGTTCAGTTCCGCAGCCGAGCGGGGTCACAAGACCCAGCCCGGTCACGACGACGCGACGCTTCGACATGAGATCTCGCTCCGGCTTAGCCGAGCTTTTCGGAGATGAATTTCACCGCATCGCCGACGGTCTGGATGTGCTCGGCAGCATCGTCGGGGATTTCGATATCGAATTCTTCTTCGAACGCCATGACCAGCTCGACATTGTCGAGGGAGTCAGCGCCCAGATCGTCGATGAAGGAGGCCTTCTCGGTGACTTTTTCAGCTTCAACGTCGAGATGCTCGACAACGATCTTTTTAACGCGCTCAAGAACGTCGGACATGTCGGTCCCTTTTCAAAATCTGTTTTGCGGACATCCCGGCGGGCGTCGCGCTTCCGTAGGTGTTGTTTACGCAAGGAGGGTTCAAGTCCTCCCCGTGAAGCGTGCGGGCTGATAACACGCCGAAAACTCGTACGCCAGCCGCACACTGTCTGGCAAGTCGGCCCGGGCGCCCAGGCCGAACGAGCCTAGATCATCGCCATACCGCCGTTCACGTGCAAGGTCTGACCCGTCACATATCCGGCTTCCGCACTGGCGAGATAAACGCACGCAGCTGCAATATCGCTTCCGTGACCCAGCTTGCCGGCCGGAATCGTGGAGAGAATCGCCGCTTTCTGGTCATCGGTCAGAGCATCGGTCATCGGCGATTCGATGAATCCCGGCGCCACGCAGTTGGCCGTCACGCCGCGTGAAGCGACTTCCTGGGCCAACGCCTTCGTGAAGCCGATCATGCCCGCTTTGGAGGCGGCGTAGTTGGTCTGGCCGGCATTGCCAGTCACGCCGACGATCGAGGTGATGCCGATGATGCGGCCGAAGCGCTGCTTCATCATCCCGCGCATCGCCGCTTTCGACAGACGGTAATGGGCTTCGAGATTGACCTTGATGACGGTCTCCCAGTCCTCGTCCTTCATCCGCATCAGCAGCTGATCTCGCGTGACGCCGGCATTGGAGATGAGGATGTCGAGACCGTCGAGCGCTTCAGAGGCCTGCTTGGGCAGGGCGTCCACGCTGTCGGCGTCCGACAGGTTCGCCGGACAAACAGCGACGCGGTCGCCCAGCTCCGAGGCCAGCTCGTTGAGCACGGCTTCGCGCGTGCCCGACAAGGCCACGGACGCGCCCGCCTTGTGCAGCGCGCGAGCGATTTCAGAGCCCAGACCGCCGGTCGCGCCAGTGACGAGCGCTTTTTTACCAGAAAGATCAAACATGTCGGCTTATCCTTTGAGCGAAGCGGCGAAGGCTTCCAGATCGTCTGCAGTCACAAGGGCCGTGCCCTGGGCCTCTTTGATATGACGCTTGAGCATGGTGGTGAGCACCTTGGCGCCCGCTTCCACGAACTGCTCGACGCCCTGACCATGCATCCAGTCCACGCTTTCACGCCAGCGCACCTTGCCGGTGACCTGTTCCACGAGCTGGGTGCGCAGGGTTTCTGCGTCCGACACCGCCCCGGCGCTGACATTGGTCACGACCGGCACGGAGGGATTGGAGATGGCAGCGCTCTTGAGTGCGTCGGCCATGGCGTCAGCCGCCGGCTCCATCAGCGGGCAATGGAAGGGCGCGGACACAGGCAGCAGCATGGCCTTGCGCACGCCCAGATCCTTGATCGCGGCGACGGCGGCGTCGACGGCCGCCTTGTCGCCCGAGATCACGATCTGACCCGGCGCGTTGTCATTGGCGATGGTGACGATGCCTTCAGAGCCCGCCAGCTCGATCGCCTTTTCGGCCTGCTCCATCTCCGCGCCAAGCAGCGCCGCCATGGCGCCCTGCCCCACCGGAACAGCCTTTTGCATGGACTGGCCGCGCAGCTTCAGAAGCTTCGCCGCGTCAGACACCGACAAGGCGCCCGCGGCGCACAGGGCGGAATATTCGCCTAGAGAGTGACCCGCCACGAATTTGGCGGCGGTCACATCCACGTCGAAATCGGATTTGAGCGCCGCCATGGCCGCCAGCGACACCGCCATGATTGCGGGCTGGGCGTTCTCGGTCAGAGTCAGCTCTTCAATGGGCCCATCCCACATCAGCTGGGACAGCTTCTGGCCCAGGGCGTCGTCAACCTCATCAAAGACCGCGCGCGCCGAGGCGAAGCTTTCTGCAAGCGGCTTGCCCATGCTGACCGCCTGGCTGCCCTGTCCGGGGAATGTGAATGCAAGCGCCATCAAGCGTCCTCCCTGCAAATCTGTTTGCACGCGGGATAACCGGGCATGGGATTGGAGGCAAGCGCCAGCGCCGCTTGCGCCCGCTCGCCCCATCGCTTATAAGCCGCGGCTTCACCGGCTGCGGTCCTCTGGTCGCGGTCCGTCTGTCGTTGGTTGACAGGCGGGACCTGAGGAGCCGACGTGAGACCCTCCGGCCCTTCGGAAGGTGCTCGCGCCGCAGCCCTCAAGAAGGGACGAAAACGTCTAATGAACAAGTACGAGCACGTGTTCATCGCGCGTCCGGATGTGTCTCCGGCGCAGGTGGAATCCGCGATCGAAGAGCTCAAGGCTCTGATCGAGGAAAAGGGCGGCAAGGTGCACAAGACCGAATACTGGGGTCTGCGCACGCTCGCCTACCGCATGAACAAGAACCGTAAGGGCCATTACGGCTATCTCGACATGGAAGCGGGCAACGAGGTGCTTGAAGCCCTCGATTATCGTCAGCGCTTCGCCGACGACGTCATGCGTTACATGACCTGCCGCGTCGACGAGCTGAACGAAGAGCCGAGCGCTGTGCTTCGCAAGGGCGAAGATCGCAAGCGTCGCGAACGTCGCTAGAGGAGTCCGGACCAATGGCTGAACTTTCCATCTCCAACGTGCCTGCTCGCCGCGCTTTCCAGCGTCGCCGCAAGGTTTGCCCGTTCTCCGGCGAAAACGCGCCGAAGATCGATTACAAGGACATCAAGCTGCTTCAGCGCTACATGTCCGAGCGCGGCAAGATCGTGCCGTCTCGCATCACCGCCGTGTCGGCCAAGAAGCAGCGTGAACTCGCTCGCGCCATCAAGCGCGCCCGCGTTCTGGCTCTTCTGCCGTACGCCGTCGATTAAGGGAGCTCAGGACCATGCAAGTTGTTCTGCTTGAACGCGTCGAAAAGCTCGGCGCCATCGGCGACGTGGTGACCGTGAAGCCGGGTTATGCCCGCAACTTCCTGCTGCCGCAATCCAAAGCGCTGCGCGCCACTCAGGCCAACATGGAGCGCTTCGAACGCGAGCGTGAAGTGATCGAGAAGCTGAACGCCGAGCGCGCCGAAAAGGCCCGCGAGGAAGGCTCTCACCTGGACGGCGCGACCTTCGTGCTGATCCGTCAGGCGTCTGAATCCGGCCAGCTGTACGGTTCGGTGTCCACCCGCGACATCGCCGACGCCGCGTCCACCCCGGAATTCAACGTGTCTCGCGGCATGGTGGATCTGAACACCGCCATCAAGACCCTGGGTCTGCACGAAGTGCGCCTGGTCCTGCACGCGGATGTGGACGTCACCGTCACCATCAACGTCGCCCGCACCGAGGACGAAGCCGAGCGCCAGGCGCAAGGCGAAGACGTCATCCAGGCGGCCGCCGATGAAGACCGCGCGCTGGCCGAAGCCCAGGCCGTCGAACTCGCTGAGTCCGGCGTCGAAGGCGACGACGATGATTACGAGTCCTCTTCCGAGGCCTCTGAAGAGACTGAAGAAACCGAAGACTAAGGCTTCGATCTTCCGATCAGATGACGGGCGGCTCCCACAAGGAGCCGCCCGTTTTCGTTTGAAGGAGCACCGCCATGACCGATCGCATCCGCCTCGCCCATTGCGGCGACATGGCAGGCCTGGGCCGTCTCTGGCACGACGCGGTCCACACCGGCGCGGTCGGCGCCTATGACGCGGCGCAGCGCAAGGCCTGGTCCCCGGCCCCAAAGAGCGCGGCGTTCATGACCGAGCGCCTGTCCGGCCAGATCATACTGGTTGGTGAAGATGATGAGGGGCTCGCGGGGTTCTTCACCCTGACGCCTGGAGGCGAGCTCGACATGGCCTATGTGCGTCCCGACCGCAAAGGCGACGGGCTGGCGTCCCGACTGCATCAGGCGATCCTTGATGAGGCACGCCAGCGTGGTTTAGCAAGCCTCACCGTACAGGCGAGCCATATCGCGCGGAAATTCTTTGAAAAACACGGTTGGACGCTGGTGCAGACCCAGACCGTGCGCCCCAATGGCGTGGAGATGCAGAACCATCACATGATCCTGCATCTGCAGCGCCAGCACGGCCCTTGAAGATCGCGGCGCCCATCAACGCGCTTACCGTTGCGTGATCATAAACAGACCGATTCCGAGCACTGCCGCGCCGGCGCCATAAAGAGGCAGGATGCGCAATGCGAATGGTATGGCCCACCGGGCAAAACGCTTGTGGAGGCCCGGCAGTAAAAGGATCACCAGCGCCGAGACGACAAGAAACACCCCGACAAGGACAAGAATGGCACTCAAGCCTTGCTGATGGGCATAGCCCGCCAATGAGAGACCCACCAGCGCGCGCAACACGCCCTCAACCGAGTTCACGAGGAGCGTGCTCGCATATCCTGAGAGGAAGTGTTTCGCCTGCTCAGGAATGATGAGCACCGAAAGCGCGAGAGCCATCAGGAAAACGGCGGCCAATCTCAGGACACTCAGATAAAATCCCGAAAAGGGCTCCAGGCTTACAAGTCCGTCCAGCAAAGGCTCAAGCGCGCTCATGTGTGCAAGCGTCTCCTCAGCCCCGTTCAGCCCGCATCCGTTCGATGCGCAATTCCACCCGGCGGATCTCCATCAGGAGGCGATTGGTCTCCATCTTGGGCGCCAGCGTGCTCTTGAAGATGGCCGCAAAGACCAACAGCACCACCGCGGGCAGCCCCCAATGGAGCGCGGTCATTACGGTGCCGGCCTGGTAGAATTTCACCGCGCAGACCACGCCCGCGATGAACATCAGCGACTGGGCGATCATGATCGTCCAATGCACCCAGGCGGTGCGTCCGGTGAACAGGCTCAGAGCCTGGGCGAAATAACCCGGTTCGAGATCAAGCTGGGGCGAATGGCCGTCCGCCTCTCGCAGGCTGTCTTCAATCATGCGGTCAAGATCACTCATCGGATCCTCCTTGGAGTTGCGCGGCGATCTTGCGCCGCGCATGCATGAGACGGGTCTTGATCGTGCCCGTCGGGACGTCGAGCGCGGCGGCGATCTCCGCCACGGTCAGACCTTGTATGTGATAGAGCCAGAGCGCCGCATGCTGTTCAGGCGGCAGGTCGCGCATGGCCGTCCGGATGCGCTGCGCATCCAAGGAACGGTCCATGTCCGGCGCTTCGGGCGGCGGTTCGGCTTCAACACCCGCTTTCAGGCGGCGCCCGGACTGGCGCTCACGGATCAGGCGCGCGCAGCGGCGCTGGACAATGCGAAAGGCGAAGGCGGGAAAAGCGTCCACATCCCGCAGGCGCGGCAGATCACGCAGGATTTCAACCCAGGCGTCTTGCACCGCTTCCTCCACCCCGTCCGCATCACCCATCAAGCGCCAGGCGAAGGCGGAGAGGCGCGGCGTCCAGCGGCCCGCCAGCGCGCCGAACGCCCGACGGTCGCCGGCGCGGGCGGAGGCGGCCAGATAACCGTCCAGCGCGCGTTCAAGATCCTGGCTCATCCCTCGTCCTTCCATTCAGGACAGAAGGTGCAGTCTTGAGCGCTTCGGGTTCATTGACTCAGACATTTTTTCACCGCACATCGCCCTCCCCCAAACTGTCCACAGGCTTCAACGCTGTCCCGCCTGTCCTTTCAGGTTTGTCCACAGGCGCCTGTGGAGTGCCGGAAAACGGCGCCTAAAAAGGTCAAGACGTGCACTTCACGGACGATGGGTCTAAGCAAAGGGAACCATGACCGCAGAATCCTACGATCACGCACCCGCCCCGCTCGAAACCAGTTCCGCCCCGCCCCACAACATCGAGGCGGAGCAGGCGCTTCTGGGCGCCTTGCTGTTTGACAACGAGGTGTATCACCGCGTCGGCGACTGGCTGAAGCCGGACCATTTCTATGATCCGCTGCATGGCCGCATCTATGAGGCGGCGAGCCAGCTGATCATCTCCGGCGCGCTGGCGGATGCGGTGGTGCTGAAAACCCGGTTCGAGCGCGATCCGGGCATGAAGGAAGTGGGCGGCGCGGTCTATCTCGCCGATCTGATGCGCGAGGCGCCCGAGCCGGCGTCGGCGGGCGAATATGGTCGTCTGATCTATGATCTCGCCATGCGGCGCGAGCTGATCCGGTTTGGCGACGAGGTGTCCTACGCGGCCAACGCGCCCGAGCCCGATGACAGCGCTGAAGACATTCTGCAAAGCGCCGAGCGGCGGCTGTTCGCTCTGGCCGAACAGGGCGGCACCTCCAAGGCGCTCGAACCCTTTCACCTCGCGGTCCACAAATCGCTCGAGATCGCCTCGGCCGCCTACAAGCGCGGCGGCGGCCTGTCGGGCATCTCCTCGGGCCTGAAATCGCTCGACGCCAAGATGGGCGGCCTGCACCCGTCCGACCTCATCATCCTCGCCGGTCGTCCCTCCATGGGCAAAACCGCGCTGGCCACCAACATCGCCTTCTCGGTAGCGCGCAATTATCAGGCCGAGGAACAGCCCGACGGCACGCGCAAGACCACCAATGGCGGCATTGTCGCATTCTTCTCTCTCGAGATGTCGTCCGACCAGCTCGCCACCCGTCTGGTGGCCGACTACACGGGCATTTCGGGGTATCTGATCCGTCAGGGCAAGATCGACGCCGCCCAGTTCGAGGACATTCGCGACGGCGTGCACGAGATCGCCGGCATCCCGCTCTATATCGACGATACCGGCGGTCTGCCCATCGGCTCGCTGATGGCGCGCTGTCGCCGCCTCAAGCGCACGGTCGGCCTCGATCTGGTGGTGGTCGACTACCTCCAGCTCGTCACCGGCTCGAAAAGCTCGGGCGAGAACCGGGTGCAGGAAATCTCCGAAGTCACCCAGGCCCTCAAAGCCCTCGCCAAGGAACTGGCGGTGCCGGTGATCGCGCTCTCCCAGCTGTCGCGTCAGGTGGAGAACCGCGAGGACAAGAAGCCCCAGCTCTCGGACCTGCGCGAATCGGGCTCGATCGAGCAGGACGCCGACGTGGTGCTGTTTGTGTATCGCGAAAGCTATTATCTCGAACGCCTTGAACCCAAGGAAGGCACGGAGCAGCACCTCGCCTGGGAAGACGAGATGCGCGAGATCCGCAATCAGGCCGACGTCATCATCGGCAAACAGCGTCACGGTCCCATTGGCTCGGTGAAGGTGGCGTTCGATCCGGATCGCACCAAATTCTCCGATCTCGACATATCCGGGCGTCAGGATTTCGACTAGGGGCGCAAGCTGCGCCTTAGCGCTTGCAGCACGGGGCGAGGACGGCCACATAGAAGCGCATATGTCTGTTCTCGCGACCCCTTCCGTAGACAACACGCGGTCCCGTCTGGTCATCGACCTGGACGCAATCGCGCGCAACTACGCAGCGCTGCAGGCCTTGACGCCGAAGGCGGAAACCAGCGCCGTGGTCAAGGCGAACGCCTATGGGCTCGGCGCGGGCCCCGTCGCCCGCCGCCTGGCCAAGCAAGGCGCTCGGACCTTCTTTGTGGCGACCGTCGAGGAAGGCGCCGCAGTGCGTGAAGCACTGGGCGATCCCCTGCCCGATATCTGGGTGTTTGCGGGGTATCGCGCCAAGGACCGTCCGCTTTACGTCAAGCATCGGCTGGGCGCCATCCTGAACCAGCCCGGGGAAACCGCCCAGTTCCGCGCCGCCCCGACCGGGCCCTGCGCCATCCATATCGACACCGGAATGGCGCGGCTTGGCTACGGCGCCGGCGATATCAGCGGCCTTCTGAACGCCCTTCAGAATCTCGACGTCTCCATGATCATGAGCCATCTGGCCTGCTCCGAAGACGCCGCGTCCACGCAGAATCTGCGTCAGCTCGAACGCTTCACCGCCCTGACCAACGCCCTGCCCGAAACCCGACTGAGTCTGGCCAATACGGGCGGCGTCCTGTTGGGCGAACGCTATCAGTTTGACGTGACCCGGCCCGGCATCGGGCTTTATGGCGCAACTGCGGACCTCGATGCCGACACTCCGTTCGAACCTGTGGTGAAACTGGAAGCGCCGATCCTGCAATTGCGAGAGATCGATGCCGGAGACACGGTCGGCTATGGCGCAACCTATGTGGCCCATTCGCCACGCCTCGTCGCGACTGTGGGCGCAGGCTATGCCGATGGCTTGCCGCGCGCGCTGTCAGGGGCAGGATGCGCCCGTATTGCAGGCCTGCGCGCGCCCATCCTGGGACGGATCAGCATGGATCTGACCACGATTGACGTGACGGGCCTGGAACATGAGATCGCCCAAGGCGCTGTACCGGAATTTTTCGGGCCTGACCTGTATCAGGCGGCGGCGCTGGACGGCACCTTGCCGTATGAAATCCTGACCGGGCTCGGCGCCCGGGCCGAGCGTATCTACAAGGGAGCGTCATGAACCCGTTTCGCGCCATCGGAGCCGGCCTCCTCGCGCTGCTGCGCTCGGCCGGGGCTGTCGCCCTGTTTGCAGGCCAAGCGCTCGCGGCGCTGGTGCGCCCGCCCTATTTCGGCGGACAGCTGGTCCAGCAGATCTTCAAGATCGGCTTTCTCTCCCTGCCGGTGGTCGGGCTGACGGCGCTCTTCACAGGCGCCGCGCTGGCGTTGAACATCTATACGGGCGGCTCTCGCTTCAACGCCGAGAGCTTCGTGCCCAATATCGTCGCCATGGGCATTGTGCGCGAGCTGGGCCCGGTGATCGCGGCCCTGATGCTGGCGGGCCGGGTGTCCTCGGGGATCGCCGCCGAAATCGGCGCCATGCGCGCCACCGAACAGATCGACGCGCTGCACACCCTCGCGACAGACCCCATGCGCTACCTGATCGCGCCGCGCGTGCTGGCGGGCGTTCTGGTTCTGCCCATCCTGGTGGCGACCGCCGACATCATCGGCATCTATGGCGGCTATCTGGTCAGCGTGCATACGCTTGATTTCAACCCGACCATCTATGTGCGCAACACCTGGGACTTCCTGTCGGACTGGGACATCATCTCGGGCCTGATCAAGGCGGCGGTGTTCGGCTTCATCCTGACGCTGATGGGCTGTTATCACGGCTATTACGCCCAGGGCGGCGCCCAGGGCGTGGGCCGGGCCGCCACCAACGCCGTCGTCGCGGCCGCGGTTCTGATCTTCGCCGCCAACTTCCTGCTCACCTCCTTGTTTGTGTGATCGTCATGACCGAGCGCGTCAAAATCGCCTGGAAGAACGTCACGGTGGGCTTTGACGGCCGCAAACCCGTGCTCAAGGGCCTCAATCTCGAAGCCCATGAAGGCCGCTCGCTGGTGGTGATCGGCGGGTCCGGCACCGGCAAGTCGGTGACCCTGAAAACCGCGCTCGGTCTGATCCGGCCGCAATCAGGCTCGGTCGAGATTGATGGCGAGGCCGTGCGCCCCGGCCATGGAAACGATCCCGGCGTCGCCCAGATCGGCATGCTGTTCCAGTCCGGCGCCCTGTTTGACTCCCTGCCTGTGTGGAAGAACGTCGCCTTCCGCCTGCTGCATGCCGAGCATGTGAGCGAGGACGAGGCCCGCACCCGCGCCCTCGAGGCGCTGGATCAGGTCGATCTCGACGCGCATGTGGCCGACCAGCGGCCCGGCTCGCTGTCCGGCGGCATGCTCAAGCGCGCCGCCCTGGCGCGCGCCATCGTCGCCCGACCGAAGATCCTGTTCTTTGACGAACCCACCACCGGCCTTGATCCGGTGACCGCGGACGTCATCAACAAGCTGATCGTGCGCCAGGTGAAAAATCTTGGCGCCACCGCCGTCTCCATCACCCATGACATGGTGTCGATGCGCCATATCGCGGACGATGTGGCCATGATCAAGGACGGCCAGACCCTGTGGCGCGGCAGCCTTGATGGTGTGGAAAGCTGCGCCCATGACGAGGTTTGCCGTTTCGTCCGGGGTGAAAGCTCCGAAGACTAGGCTGCAAGCTGACGCCGTGCGAAGCCGAATCGGGCGCTTTGCGCTATAGTCCGCCCTCGCCTGCCGCAAGGAGCCCCCATGGCCCGTTCCGACACCGTTTATGTCTGCCAGTCCTGTGGCGGGGTGCACGCCAAATGGGCGGGACGGTGCGACGCCTGTGGATCGTGGAACACGCTGGTGGAGGAAAGCGGCGCAAGCGCGCCTCTGGGCTCGAACGCCAAGGCGCCCAGCCGCTCCACCCGCCGTTCGCGACTTGAGCTGGTGGACCTGGGCAGCGCCACCGAAGATCCCAAACGCTTTGAAACCGGCCTGCGCGAGCTCGACCGCGTGGCGGGCGGCGGGTTGGTGCCCGGCTCGGCCATTCTGGTGGGCGGTGATCCGGGGATCGGCAAATCCACTCTGCTGCTGCAGGCGGTCGCCCAGCTCGCCAAGGGGGGCGCGAAATCGGTCTATGTCTCCGGCGAGGAAGCGGCTGATCAGGTTCGCCGTCGCGCGCGACGTCTGGGGCTGGCGGATGCGCCCGTGGCGTTGGCCGCCGAGACCAGCCTTGAGGTCATTCTTGATGGCCTGAAGAAGGAAACGCCGGACATTGCGGTGATCGACTCGGTCCAGACCCTGTGGTCGGACCAGCTGGCCGCCGCGCCCGGGACGGTGGCGCAGGTCCGCGCCTGCGCCCAGGAACTGGTGCGGTTCGCCAAGAAGAAGAACACCATCATCATCCTCGTGGGTCACGTCACCAAGGACGGCCAGATCGCCGGCCCGCGCGTGGTCGAGCACATGGTGGACGCGGTGCTCTATTTCGAGGGTGAACGCAGCCACCAGTTCCGCATCCTGCGCGCGGTGAAGAACCGCTTCGGCCCGACCGACGAGATCGGCGTGTTCGAGATGGCCGACGCCGGTCTGCAGGAAGTCGCTAACCCCTCCGCACTTTTTCTTGATGGACGCGGTGAAGCCGCCTCGGGCGCCGCTGTGTTTGCCGGCATGGAAGGCACGCGTCCGGTTCTCACGGAAATTCAAGCCCTTGTGGCGCCCGCCGCCTTCGGAACGCCGCGACGTGCGGTTGTGGGCTGGGATTCAGGACGCCTCGCCATGGTGCTGGCGGTGCTTGAAGCGAGATGCGGTCTTGGATTCGGCGGACGTGACGTTTATTTGAACGTCGCAGGCGGGTTGAAAATCAACGAACCCGCAGCGGATTTGGCGGTGGCGGCAGCCTTGATCTCTTCGTTCCTGGATACCCCCCTGCCCAAAGAGGGCGTGGCGTTTGGCGAGATTTCGCTGTCCGGGGACGTGCGCCCGGTGGGCCGCGCCGATGCGCGCCTGAAAGAAGCCGCAAAGCTCGGATTTAACCGCGCCCTCGCGCCGGAAGGCGTTGATGGCGCGGGCGTGACCGTGGACGCGGTCTCCACCGTACAGGCGCTGGTGCGTCGATTGGGCCAGGACGCCGTCTAGGCGCATGAACGAGGGACGACGATGAACGCAGCGCTAGCCGGTTTTGACATCCTCGCCCTTCTCATCCTCTTTGCGTCCGGGATCATGGCGCTGACGCGCGGCTTTGTGCGCGAGGCGCTGACGGTGACGGCGCTGGTGGCGGCGGCCCTCGCCGCGCTCTGGACGCGCCCGGTCTTCGCGCCGCTGATGCAGTCGGTGATCGGTTCGGCGCTCTTCGCCAACCTGATCGCAATGGGTGTGGTGTTCCTGTTGGTCTATCTGGCCGTCAGCTTCGTCACTGGCCCGCTGACCCATAATGTGAAGCAGGGCGAGGACGTGCCGGTTCTGGATCGCGCCCTCGGCTTTGTCTTCGGTCTGGCGCGCGGTCTGGTGCTGCTGGGCCTTCTGGTTCTGGTGTTCAAGAACACCCTGCCCGGCGCCACGCCGAACTGGCTGACGGGCTCACGCGTTTACCCGCTGGCCGAGGCCAGTGCGAACCTTCTTCAATCGCTGGCCCCCGAGACCAGCTGGGTCAAGGGCAAGACGCCTGCAGACCAACCGCAAGAGAGCGTTGACGAAGACCCGATCGGTCGGCTTATCGAACGCACAAACGAGGACGAGGACGGATGAGCTTCCCCAGCCTGACCTATGATCCCGCCACCGACCGCCCGCAGGAAGAATGCGGCGTGTTCGGCGTGCGTCGCGTGGCCGATGCGTCGGTCCTGGCCGCTTTTGGTCTGCATGCCCTGCAGCATCGCGGACAGGAAGCCTGCGGCATCACCAGCTATGACCGAAACAAGGGCCGGTTCACCACCGAACGCCATCTGGGTCTGGTGGGCGAGCACTTCACCGAGCCCAAGCGTCTTGAGCGCCTGACGGGCGACATGGCCATCGGCCATGTGCGCTATTCCACCTCGGGCGGGTCGAGCATGCGCAATGTGCAACCGCTCTACGCCGATGTGCGCGGCGGCGGCATCGCCCTCGCCCATAACGGCAACCTGACCAATGCCCGGCTGCTGCGCGAGGAACTCGTCGCCGGCGGCGCCATCTTCCAGTCCACCTCGGACTCCGAAGTGATCCTGCAGCTCGCCGCCCGCTCCAAGCAGCCTGATTCCGTAGAGCGCCTGATTTCCGCCTTCACCCAGATCGAAGGCGCGTTCGCGCTGGTCGCGATGACCAATGATCTTCTGATCGGCGCACGCGACCCGCTGGGCATTCGTCCGCTTGTGATGGGCGAGCTCGACGGCGCGACGATCTTCGCGTCGGAAACCTGCGCGCTCGACATGATCGGCGCGCGCTATATCCGGGATATCGAGCCCGGCGAAGTGGTGATCGTGTCTGACGAAGGCATCGAGACCCGCCGCTATGCTCCGGCGCGCCCGGCGCGCACCTGCGCATTCGAGTACATCTATTTCGCGCGTCCGGATTCCGTCATCGACGGCATTTCGGTCTACGAAGCGCGCAAGCGCATGGGCATCCGACTGGCCCAGGAATGCCCTGCCGATATCGACGTTGTGGTCCCGGTGCCCGATTCTGGCATGGCCGCCGCGCTCGGATTCGCCGAAGAGATCGGCAAACCCTTCGACCTGGGGATCATCCGGGCGCACTTCGCCGGCCGCACCTTCATTCAGCCCACCCAGGCCAAGCGCGATCTGGGCGTGAGACGCAAGCACTCCGCCAACGCTTCGGTGCTGCGCGGCAAGAAAGTGCTGCTCGTTGACGACTCCATCGTCCGCGGCACCACCTCGAAGAAGATCGTGCGCATGGTGCGCGAGGCCGGCGCCACGGAAGTGCATTTCCGCTCCGCCTGCCCGCCGATCACTCATCCCGATTTCTACGGCATCGACATGCCGATGCGCGAAGAGCTGATGGCGGCCAGCCTGAACCCTGAAAAAATGGGCGAAATGCTGGAATGCGACTCGCTGGGCTTCCTGTCCGTCGAAGGCCTTTACTGGGCCGTGCATGGCGAGGCGCGCAATCCCGAGCGCCCGCAGCTCGCCGACCATTATTTCACTGGGGATTACCCCACTCGCCTTGTGGACCACGATCGTGCTGCGTCCTCCAAGGAAGAGCAACTCTCACTTCTGGTTGACGCATGACCGATACTAAACCGCTTGCAGGCCGCGTGGCGCTGGTGACCGGCGCTTCGCGCGGGCTGGGCTATGCCATCGCTCTCAAACTGGCTGAAGCCGGCGCCGAGGTGATCGCCACCGCGCGCACCCAGGCCGGGCTTGAAGACCTCGATGACGCCATCAAGGCCATCGGTGGCAAAGCCACCCTCGTCCCGCTCGATCTCAACTCCCAGGATGGCATTGAAAAGCTGGCCGAAGCGGTCGCGGGCCGGTGGAAAAAACTCGACATCATGGTGGCGAACGCGGGCGCTCTGGGCGTGCTGACGCCCGCCGCTCAGCTGACGTCAAAGGTCTGGAACGAAGTTCTCGCCACCAATCTGATCGCGCCCGCGCGGATGATCCGGGCCTTTGAAAGCCTTCTGAAAGCCTCAGATGCCGGCCGCGCCGTCTTCATGACCTCCGGCGTCGGCAGCCGCCGCGCCAAGGCCTATTGGGGCGCTTACGGCGCCTCCAAGGCCGGCCTCGACAATCTGGTGCAGTCCTGGGCCCAGGAGCTGACCGATACGCCCTTGCGCGCGAACCTGCTTGATCCGGGCGCGACGCGCACCCGCATGCGGGCCAAGGCCGTGCCGGGCGAAGATCCCGACACCCTGCCCACGCCCGCCGAAATCGCGCCGAAAGTGGTGGAGCTGTGCCTGCCGTCCGAAACCCGCAATGGCGAGATCGTCAGCGCGCAGGGCTGAGCCCAGCAAACCCGGTATGAAAAAGGCGGCCCGCTGGCCGCCTTTTTTATTTGTCCTTGGCGTAGGGGTTTTTCTGCCCTTTCACGATCAGGCGGATCGGTACGCCCGGCAGATCAAACGCCTCGCGCAATCCGTTGATCAGATAGCGCTTGTAGCTGTCGGGCAGATGCGCAGCGCGGCTGGCCATCAGAACGAAAGTCGGCGGACGCGCCTTCGTCTGGCTCAGATAGCGCGGTTTCACACGGCGGCCGTCCACGGCAGGCGGCGGGTGACGCTGGACCATCTCGGCGAGCCAGTCATTGAGATCGCGGGTCTTCACCTTCACGTCCCAGTTCTTGTGCAGCGCGGACACGGCCGGCATGATTTTCTCAAGGCCACGGCCCGAGATCGAGGAGATCGGGATCAGCGGCGCGCCCTTGATCTGCGGCAGAAGACGCTCGAACTCCTCGCGCAGCTCGGCGAGCTTGGCCTGCTTGTCCTCGATCAGATCCCATTTGGTGATCAGCACCACCAGGCCCCGCCCCTCGGTGACCACGCGGTCCGCAATGGTCAGGTCCTGCTTCTCGAACGGGCGCTCGGCATCCACCAGCAAGAGCACGATCTCGGCGAACTTGATGGCGCGCAGCGTATCGGCTGCGCTCATGCGCTCCAGCCGGTCATCCACCTTGCCGCGCTTTCGCAAACCGGCGGTGTCGTGCAGTCGCACGCGCTGACCGTCCCATTCCCATTCCACCGCAATGGCGTCCCGGGTCAGGCCGGCTTCGGGGCCCGTGATCAGACGGTCTTCACCGATCAGGGCGTTGATCAGAGTGGACTTGCCCACATTCGGACGACCGGCGACAGCAAGGCGCAGAGGCGGATCCTCTTCATCATCACCCTCGCCGTATCCATCCGCCTCCATCTCGGCGCGGATGCGATCCTGAGCGGCCTCGATGGCGTCGGTCAGGCGCGCATAGAGATCGCCCATGCCTTCGCCATGGGCGGCGGAGACCGGCACGGGTTCACCCATGCCCAGCTTCCACGCTTCCATGGCGCCGTATTCGCCCTTGGCGCCTTCGCACTTGTTGACGGCCAGGATCACCGGCTTGTGAGATTTGCGCAGCACTTCAGCGAAGCGCTCATCCATGGCGGTGATGCCTTCGCGGCCATCAATCAGGAAGACGCAGACATCGGCTTCATCCAGGGCGGCTTCGGTCTGGGCGCGCATGCGCGCCTCGATGCCCGCCTTGTCATCTTCATAACCGGCGGTGTCCACAAGACGCAGTTCAAGGTCGCCAATACGGCCGCGCGCTTCACGCCGGTCGCGCGTCACGCCCGGGCGATCGTCCACGATCGCCAGCGGCTTGCCGGCGAGACGGTTGAAGAGCGTGGACTTGCCCACATTGGGCCGTCCCACGATGGCGAGGGCAGGCAGGGTCGATTTCAATTACCGGGCTCCAGAGCCCCCTGAAATCAGCGTAGCGCGATCAGGCGGCCTTCATCGGTCAGCACAAGCACCGTTTCATCTGCGATCACAGGCGCAATGTAAACCGAATCTCCCAGATCGCGATCACCCATCGGGTCACCCGTGGTCGGGTCGAAGAAGGCGAGATCGCCTTCGGACGACGCCAGAACCAGTCGGTCACCCGCCAGGATCGGCCCGGCCCAGGAGACGCGATTCTTGCGTTTGCGCTCATTGCGGAACTGCTGAAGCTGGGTCAGCCAACGGACCTCTCCGGTGGTGCGATCAATCGCCACCAGCTCGGCATTCACCGACACCAGGAACAGGTAATCGCCTGCAATCGCCGGCGCATTCAGTCCGCCTGCCGGTTGCTCCCACATGCGCTCGCCAGTGCGCAGATCAAAGGCGGCCATGGAGCCTGAATGGCTCATGGCATATGCCGCATCGCCCAGAATGACCGGGCTTGCGGCAATGTCATTGATGGTGGAGAGCGGCGTCAGGCCGCCTGCGCGGGTCAGGGAGTCAGACCACAGCACGGTGCCGTTCTGAACGCGCAGCGCCACGATCTCGCCGGATGAGTAAGGCGCGATGACCACATCACCCAGCACAGCCGGGCTCGGCGCCGTCAGGATGCGGGCGGTTTCGGCAATGGAGCGGTGGCTCCACAGCACATCGCCATTGCTGGCGTCGAGCGCCAGAAGCTCGTTGTCATCGGTCGAGACGAAGACACGACCGTCCGCGACCGTCGGCGCGGAATGGAACGGCGTCAGCGAATGCGCGCGCCAGACTTCCTCGCCCGTCGCCGCATCAAGGGCGACAAAGAAGCCGCCGCCCGAATGGGCGTAGATCCGCCCATTGTCGAAAGACAGACCGCCGCCAAAGGTCAGCACCCGGTCGCCGCCGCGGAAGAAGGGCAGGAACCCGTCGCCCTGCGCTTCATGCAGGGAGGGATCATCCAGACGCGTGCGCCAGATCTCGTCGCCATCGGACAGGCTCAGGGCGGACACCCGGCCCTCGGCGTCAATCACATAGGCCACGCCGTCGGAAATCACCGGGCGGGCGTTGATGCGGGCATTGCGGCTGGAGCCGGCGCCGACGCGCGTGCGCCAGACAACGTTCAGATCCCCGCTGGCCGCCGTGTGCTGCATGGCGTGGGTCGGATATCCGTCCGCCTGGGGCCAGGCCGTGTTCACATAGGCGCGCGGCAGGGTCGCGACGCCCGCCTCCTGCACGCGCAGCGTATCGCCCAGCTCCAGCACCGAACGGCGTTCGGAATCCGGCGGCGCATTCGGATCATCGGATTCAGGCGCGGAGAAGGGATTGAGATTGCTCAGGCGCTCACCGGCGCCGCAGCCGGTCAGAAGCAGGCTGGCGGCGAGACACGCATAAAGCGGCAGGGTGCGAGACAGGGTCACTGCCCGTCCTCCTCTTGCTCGGCGGTTTGGGGCGCCGCTTCGGACGGGGCGGGTTCAACGGCTTCGGAAGCCTCAGCTGGTGCGGCCTCCATGTCCACAGGCTCGGCGGCGGGCGCACGCTGATCGAGATAGGACTGCGCCTGCATGACGCGCTGGCTCATGGCCTGCGGCAGATCGAGCGCCACCGACAAGAGCTGATAGCGCTGACGCGCCTCATCCCAGCGCTGATCGCGAAGCGCCGCAGCGGCCATCAACTCACGCGCCAGCAAGCCGACCGGGGCGGCGCCCTCGGTCAGCGGCTCAAGCCGGTTGGCCAGGTCGTCATAGGACAGCTGGTCGAACTGGGCCAGCGCCGCCTGATAGCGCGCCAGGTCCCGGATCAGCGGTTCCGGGCTGATCTCGCCCGCCCGGTTGAACAGTCGCGCGGCTTCCTCGGCGTCGCCCTGCGACAGGGCGATCTCCGCCCGGCGCATCAGAGCCAGCGTTTCATACCCGCGCGGGCCGGATTCGACGAGCGCCTGAAACTGGCTGTCGGCCTGAAGCAGATTGCCGGCCTCATAGAGTTCGGCGGCGGCCTGGTACTGCTCGGAAGCGGCGTCCGCACGCTGCTTGGAAGACCATTCCATGAACTGATATGCGCCCACGCCGAGCACGATCGCCGCTGCCGCGCCGCCGACCCACGGGCCCCATTTCCTGAGAAGGGCGTTGTACCGTTCCTGGCGCAGCTCTTCTTCGACTTCGTCGAAAACGTCGACCACTGGGGGCGCTCCACTTGTTCAAAAATTTCCGTGCGCCGGACCCTAGCCGCGTGCATCGCGCCGGGCAATACGCGCTTGCGGTATCAGCGCTTCTTCGCGCTGTAGACATGCTCGGGCCCCGGAAAGACCCGCGCGCGCACATCCTCGGCATAGGCCTGGAACGCAGCATCTGCGATTTCGCGCAAACTGCCGTATTTCTTCACAAATTTCGGAGTCCAGTCGAACAGGCCGAGCATGTCCTGCATAACGAGGACCTGACCATCGCACGCCGCAGATGCGCCGATCCCGATCGTGGGCGCGGACACCTGTTCGGTGACCTCGCGCGCCACATCCTCAGCCACGCCTTCCACCACGATGGCGAAGGCGCCCGCCTCATCCATGGCGCGCGCTTCAGCCAGCACCTTGGCGCGGCTGTCTTCATCCCGCCCCTTGGCCTTGAAGCCGCCATCCGCCAGCGCCGCCTGGGGACGCAGCCCCACATGGGCGACGACCGGAACCGCACGCTCCACCAGATAGCGCACGGTCTCGGCCATCTGCACGCTGGTCTCGAGCTTGACCGCGCCTGCGCCTGTTTCCTGCAGCACCCGCACGCAATTGGCGAAGGCCTGTTCCTTGGATTGCTCATAGCTGCCGAACGGCATGTCCACGACCACCAGCGCCTGTTTCGAGCCGCGCATCACCGCCTGGCCGTGCAGAATCATCATCTCCAGCGTCACGGAGATGGTGTTGGGCAGTCCGTGAACCACCATGCCCACCGAATCGCCGACGAGAATCAGGTCGGTATGCGGATCCATGACCGCCGCCATCGGCGCGTCGTACGCTGTCAGGGAGACAATCGGAGCGCCGCCCTTGCGGGCGCGAATGTCCGGGGGGGTCAGGCGTTTGACCGGAGACTGGGTTTGAGCGGACATGACGGGGTCTCCCTTGGAGTTTGGCCCCGCAGCCTATCGCGCTTTCGCAGGCGCACAAGTCACCCGGTCTCACGCCCGCGCATCCGCCTCAGATATAGCTGCGCACGCCCGGCAGAACCCAGGCGAAGCCGAGCGCCATGAGGCCGAACACAGCGGTGACGATGGCTTCGGGTCCGAAGAAGCCCAGCGCCTGGGCCAGCACGCCATGCGCCTGATCGGCCGGAATCAGGCCCACGAGGTTTTCAAGCTGGCTGCCCGCAACGGCCGAGCCTGTTGCCCCCGCCCCGCCCAGCGCCAGAAAGCGCATGCGGTCCGGATTGTTGAGCCTTTTGGCGACGTGCTCCACAAAGACCGGGTCCTCCGCGGGCGGCGCCGCATCGGCGAACATCGCCGTCAGCTCCGCGTCGAAGGCGTCATCGTTCATGGGATCAAGATCGTCCGTCATGCCGCCGCCTCCTTGCGTTCGAACCAGGCCTTGAGTTTGGCCTTGCCGCGATTGACATGGCTCTTCACCGTGCCCAGCGGAAGGCCCGTGACCTCCGCCGCGTCAGAATGCGACAGTCCTGACGCATAACACAACACCACACAGACCCGCTCTTCCTCGCCCAGCGTGGCGAGGGCCCGGTCGAGATCCACCCGGGCGCCGCCATCGGCGGGCGCCTGATGGGTCTCCATGGGTTGGGCCTTGAGCTTTTCCATCGTCTTGTCGATCGCCTTGCGCTTGCGCGCGCTCATCAGGAATTCGGTGTAGGCGATCCGGCACAGCCAGGCCTTGAACGAGCCCGCCCCGGTATAGGCGGAGATCTTGTTGTAGGCCTTGATGAAGGTCTCCTGCGCCAGATCGTCGGCCAGGGCGGCGTTGCGGCACAAGCGCATCAGCACGGCGCGCACGGCGGACTGGTGGCGGGCGACCAGGGACGAAAACGCCCGCTGATCCCTGCCCGCGATCACCATCGCTATGAGTTCGCCGTCACTCGGCGTCATGCCCCAACTCCACGCCTGAGGACCCGATCAGTCCTGGTCCTTTTTCTTCGAGAACAGACCGAACAGGATCAGCACCACGCCGATAAAGCCCGGGAACGCGGCGATCGCGGTCATGATCGACAGGACCTCCTGATCCGCATCCAGTCCGCTTACCGCGAAGCCCAGAACGATCAGCGCCGCCGCAACCGCCAGCAGGATCGAGCCGGCTTTCAGATCACCACCCTTGGGTTTTTCCTGAACGCCCAGCGCCTTGATGGTCTCGGGCGACAATTGCTGACCGGAGCGGATCGCCTCCTGCACTGTCGCCAGAACCGCTTTCCGGCGCGAAGCCGAACCGGCCACATTGATGGCGACGATCGCCACGACCATCCCGAACAGGCCCAGCGGAACCAGAATGTCTTCCATGATCAACCTCCAGATTGGGGACGCTGTCTGTGCGTCCTGTACCGCTTAGATGCCGGGTGCGGCCCGATTGGATGCAAACTCGACGACAGCAACGCCAAAAAGCTGCATGTGGAAATACGCAATAACCGCAGACGCGAGAACGCCGATCAACAGCGCCGTCAGATCCGCCCACAAAACGCCGGGCCGGGCGAAGTGTCCGCCCGTCCAGTACCCCTCGACCAGCAGGATCAGCGACCAGCCGGCGAAGGCGCCGAACAGGAGGATCGAGGCGAGCTCGCCATTGGCCAGCAGGTGCGAGCCTGACCACAGGAACACGCCCAGCGTCATGGGGTGCCGTGTGAGCGACCGGATATGGCTGGGCAGATAGGTGGCGAAAATCAGCACAAGAGACACCGGCACCGCCACCAGCGCCACTGTGCGCGTCCAGGCGGGCGGCTGCCAGAGCGTCACCGAGGGATGCGCCAGGATCTGGCCGTAGACGATCAGGGTCAGGCCGATCGTGCTGAGCACGGAATAGAAGATCGCGAACAGCGCTTCGCCGGTCACCCTGACCATAAGCGCCTTGATCCCCAGGACCCGCGTCAGATGCACCCCGATAAAGATCACGAGGCCTGTGATCAAAACGCCCATAGACACGCCCTCCCCTTGAGCGCGAGAAGCTTAGACCGACTCTCCTCGCAAAGGCGAGTGGGCTTGGCCATCTGCGGCGTCTGGCCCGATTGAAGCTGCATCGGACTGGTCTAGTCTCACCATTGTGGAGGCCTGATGACCGATCTGTTGCGATTTCTGCTGCGTCACGCCGTGCTGGGCATGGTGATCGGCATCGCGTTCACCGCTCTCATCCTGGTGCTGGACATTGGTCAGATCCGCACCCTGACCGCGAGCGATCCGGCGGGCATGGGCGTACGCCTTCTTCTCGCCTTCTTCATCGGCTCCACCTTCGCCAGCCTTCAGATGGGGATTGCGGTGATGCATGCGCCGCCCGGAGGCGAAGGTGAGGATGAGGATCGCCACGGGTCTGGCGAAGACTGATCCCCTGCCCCATCTGAACATATCGTAATGCGTACAGGCTGTGCGGACTGTTTCGCCAGCCGGGGCGGATAGCCTAAGGTGCGCGCCAATCGACTCTGTATCCTTTGGGAGGGGATTTCATGCGTTCTCTGCTTCTCGCCGCCGTCAGCGGCCTTGCGCTCGCCGCCTGCAGCCAGCCGGCTGACACGGCTGCGGACACTCAGACCACCGCTCCGCAAACCACCGACAGCCAGGCCAGTGACGCCGCCATGTCCGATGAGGCGGAAGCCTCCAATCCGCTGACGGCCGAATGGACCGGCCCGTATGGCGGCGTGCCGGCCTTTGACCAGATGGACCTGAGCTATCTGCGTGAAGCGCTGGAAATCGGCATGGAACGCAACCGCGCCGAGATCGAGCAGATCGCCAACAATCCCGAACCGCCGACGTTCGAGAACACCATCGTCGCCATGGAGCGGGCTGGCGAGACCCTGAACCGCGTCTTCGTCTATTACGGCATCTGGTCGTCGAACCTGAGCTCTCCGGAATTCCGTGAGATCCAGCGTGAGATGGCGCCTGTACTGTCCGCCTTCTCATCCGAAATCACCCAGAACAAGGACCTGTTCGCCCGCATCCAGGCCGTCCATGACGGTGAGGAAATGGCGACGCTGCGCCCGGACCAGCAGCGTCTTGTTCAGCTGACCTATGACGGCTTCGCCCGCAACGGCGCGACCCTTGAGGGCGCGGAAGCCGAGCGCTACGCCGAGATCCAGTCGCGTCTGGCCGAGCTGCACACGCAATTCGCCAACAATGTGCTGGCCGACGAAGAGAACTACGTCACCTATCTGAGCGAGGACGAGCTGTCGGGCCTGCCGGACAGCTTCATCACCGCCGCCGCCAACCTCGCCGCCGAGCGCGGCCATGAGGGCGAATATGCGGTGCTCAACACCCGCTCCTCCATGGACCCGTTCCTGACCTATTCCGACGAGCGTGATCTGCGCGAGGAAGTCTGGCGCACCTATTACAATCGCGGCGACAATGGCGACGAGTACGACAACAACGCCATCATCGCCGAAATCCTGCAGCTGCGTGACGAGCGCGTTGAACTGCTGGGCTACGACAATTACGCCCAGTGGCGCCTCGAGAACCGCATGGCCGGCACGCCCGAGCGCGCGCTGGAGCTGATGGAGACGGTCTGGCCGGCCGCCATCGCCCGCGTCGAAGAGGAAGTCGCACAGATGCAGGCGCTCGCAGACGAGCGTGGCGACGACATCACGATCGAGCCGTGGGATTACCGCTACTACATGGAAAAGGTGCGTCAGGCCGAATACGACCTGAACTCCGAGGAAGTGAAGCAGTACTTCAACATCGAGAACCTGCGCGAAGCGATGTTCTATGTGTCCGGCGAGCTCTTCGGCTTCGAGTTTGAAGAGATCACCGACGGCTCCGTGCCGGTCTTCCACCCCGATGTCCGCGTCTGGGAAGTGACCGATCGCGATTCCGGCGACCATATCGGCCTGTGGTATCTCGATCCCTACGCCCGCCAGGGCAAGCGCTCGGGCGCCTGGGCGACCAGCTATCGCGGCCACACCACCTTTGACGGTGAAGAGACCGTGCTGTCGTCCAACAACTCCAACTTCATCAAGGGCGCGCCCGGCGAGCCGGTGCTGATCAGCTTTGATGACGCGACGACCTTCTTCCACGAAATGGGTCACGCGCTGCACGCCTTGTCCTCGAATGTCGCCTACCCGACCCTGAACGGCGGCGTGCGCGACTATACCGAGTTCCAGTCCCAGCTGCTGGAGCGTTGGGTGCTGACCGAGCCGGTCATCGAGAACTATCTGCGTCACGCCGAGACGGGCGAGCCGATGCCGGATGATCTGGTGGCCCGCATCCGCGCCGCCTCGACCTTCAACCAGGGCTTCGCGACTACCGAATATCTCGCCTCCGCACTGGTGGACATGTATCTGCACACCGCCGATCCCGAAGGTCTGGATCCTGATGCCTTCGAGCGTGAAACGCTGGAGCGTCTGGGCATGCCCGAAGAGCTGCCGATGCGTCACCGCACCCCGCACTTCGGGCACATCTTCTCGGGTGAAGGCTATTCGGCCGGCTATTACGGCTATATGTGGGCCGACGTGCTGACCTCGGATGCCGCCGAAGCCTTCGCCGAAGCGCCGGGCGGCTTCTATGACGCCGAACTGGCCGAGCGTATGGTCCAGTACCTGTTCGCGCCGCGCAATTCGGTCGATCCGGCAGACGCCTATCGTGAATTCCGCGGCCGTGACGCCACCGTCGAGCCGCTGATGCGCGACCGTGGCTTCCCAGTTCCGGGCGAAGAGGAAGAGGGCGAATAAGCCTCTTCCACTTCGACGAATGACAAGGCGGGCGGCTCGACGAGCCGCCCGTTCTGCATTCAGGGTCAGGCTGTTCCCGTCACCACGCTGATCACCACCCACATCAGGATCACGCCCTCAAGCCCATGAAGGATCAGGGACATCCAGTTTGATCTGAAGATCTGGGCTGGGAGGGCGTAGGCGATGCAGCTGGGGATCAGCGCCGGAAGCATCCAGAACTTGTGCGCGTGATAGAGCGCGAAGAGCACCCCATTGCCCACAAACGCCCAGCGCCCCCAGGCCGTCACCATGCGCGGCAGCAAGACGCCATGAAACAACAGCGCCTCTCCCAGCACATAGTTGAACAGGCAGGAGACGAGCGCCAAGGCGACCACATCCCAGCGCCCCTCCAGCTCGGGCACGGCCAAGGTTTCGATAAAGGCAAACGCCGGCGCCAGGCCTTCCAGTCTGTGACCAAGCGGCGTTGAACTGAACCCGGCGCCCACGGCGTAATCGGCAAACCATCCCGCCGCAAAAATGAAGGGAATGAGGAAGAAGGCCGGCGGCGCCGCTCTTGACGTTCCCGGCCAGAGCGGCGGGTTGAGCCAGAGCCGGGCCTTGATCGCCGTCCAGTGAAACCGGACGCCTTCCAGTCTGAGGACCAGAACCGCCACGACGGTTTGCCAGACCATGCCCAGAATGATGCAGCGCCAGAAGATCAGGCCGGGCAATTGATCGCTGTGTTGCATCCAGAACGGCGCAATGATCCAGGCCAGCACCGGCATGGGCGCGCTGGCGGCCAACCAGATCGCCAGAATGCGCCCCGTCTGTACAAGGCGCGCGGTGCCGGACAGGGGCGGCGTCACGACGTCGCCCTGCCCCGCCATCATGAACCGTGGAGCGTCCATGATCAGAACCGACGCATCACGCCGACAAACAGCCCCGTTGAGCTGTCATCCGCCATCAGCGGACTGTCGGTGATATCGGAGCTGTAGAAATCCGCCTCCAGCCCGCCGATCAGAAGCGTGCGGTCCGTCAGCCGATAGCGCGCCTGAACGCCCAGATGCGGCGTCCATACGCCGCCGGACGGGGCGCCCGGCGAGACGCCGAACTCATAGGCGCGCGCCTGGATCATCTCATCGGTGGAAATGCCGTACAGCCAGGTCGAGAGGTCTTCATCGCTCCAGACCGCGCCGGCGGAGATCTCGAGCTCCAGACGCTCGATGGGCGCCACGCTCCAGGCGATGTTCAGATCGACGGACTGGCCGCCGGACTGGTCACTGATGTCGATGAGATATTCCGCACTGGCGCTGAAGGCGCCCCGTTGGGCGCCGACCCGCAGGCCCGCGTCCACGCCCACATCCCGATCGAGCCCGTCATACAATTCGGTGTCGTCCGGATCGACCAGCGGAATACGCGGGCTCAGTCGCGCGTCCAGCTGCAGCGGGCCGAGCTCCAGCGCTCGCCAGCTCACGCCGCTGAGGTCAACGGTGAGACGGCCTTGCTGGAACAGGAAGAGCGGCAGCGCGCCCAGCTCCAGATCGTCCTTCGCGCTTTCATAGGGATTGGTGACGGCATAGGCGCCGGCGCCCAGCATCAGCACACGGCCCGTATCGGGCTCTTCGTATTGTGCGAAGGCGGAAACCGGCAGAGCGAACGCAGCCGCGATCAGGGCGGCGCCCGTCAGGTATCTGGTCATGACATGTCTCTTCTGTTTGGGGAGATGACATGTCGGCTCTAGCAGCCCGTTTCAGGGCCCGCGTCCGAACGGGTCCGATCAGACTTCAATCCTGTCCGAACGGGACGGGTCGGACAGAGGGCTAGCCGTCCCGGAACGCGCTCGGGGCCTGCCCGGTCTGTTTCTTCACGGCGAGATTGAAGGTGGAGCGGGAATTGAAGCCCACCTCATAGGCGATGGTCAGCAGCGGATCGGACGTCTCGCGTATGCGGCTCACCGCCTCTTCGACCCTCAGGCGGTTCACATAGTCAAAGAAGCTCACGCCAAGATGCCCGTTCAGACACTGGGAGAGATGGTTGGGGCTGACGGCCAGACGCGAGGCGAGCGTGCTGAGCGAGAGCAGCGGATCGCGATAGAGCCTGTCCTTGAGCATCACACTGTCCAGCCGCGCCGCAATCTGGGCCAGACGCGCGTCGGACAGGGAAGACCGTGCGTATTTTTCCGCCGTCTCCAGCGTCGGAGGCGCATCCGCCCGATCACGATACACCGGGGCCTGCCAGATCCCGTAAAGCCCCACCACGACGATCCAGACGCATTCCACCAGCGCATCACTGAGATCGATGAGCGGATTGGAGATCAGGCTGACCGGGAAGAACGTCTTGATGGCGCCCCAGCTCCAGGCGACCAGCATCAGCAGCAAGACCGCCCGGAGCCAGGACAGGGTGCGGTTCTCGATATTGGAGAAGATCTGTCGCACGGTCTGCAGGTTCCGCGTCAGCACCCAGACCGCCACGCCCAGATAGGCGAGCGTCAGAACCAGGAACAATCCGCTGAAGGCCGTCACCACGAGAAAGGCGGTCGAGCCTTCCGCTTCGCTCAGACCATAAACGCCCTGACGAATGGAGGTCGGCAGGGTGAAAAAGCTCAGACTGACCAGAACAGCCGCCAGCGCCGGCGCCCAGATCAGCAGCCTCAGCCGGACCGGCCAGGCCGCATCCGGCGCCCGCGTCATGTCGAGCACGTAGACCAGCAGAACAGGGCCATAGAACAGTCTGAACGGCCAGAGGGCGCCGATCAGGGCGGGGGCTGTCTCGTAAACGCCCGATTGCTCGAACAACAGCTCAAACCCCGAGAGCGCGCTCAGGACGAGAAAGGCGGCGAGCGCCTTCCTGGCATGACGCGGATGCGCGCCCGCCTCGCGACGGTCCAGCAGCCAGAGCTGAAGCGCAGCGAACAGGGCCACGCCCGCCGCCCCCGCTGAAATGAACTGCACCCAGAGCTCGATCATCCCAACGCCGCTCCCCGTTCGTCCTGGAGCAAGACTGACGGCGAACGGCGGGACTGACAATCGCTCACTCGCACCCGGGCGAGGATGCAGGCCGGGAGCGCCGCCCGGCCTGCACGCGCCTAGAACGGCAGTTCGGTCAGATCAGGAAGGGGCGCAATGATGCGCTCTCCGTCCACATCAGCCCCCACCATGAAGCGGTGCATCACGGCCGGCACCTCGGGCGTCGTCATGAAGAGATTGTGCCCGGCGTTTTCAACGATCACCCAGTCCACATGCGCCATGCGCGAAAGCGCCGCGCGCTGGCTGTCAGGATAGGTGCGGCCATCCAGCGTCCCGGACAGGAGAAGGATCGGCGTCTCGCCCGTGGGTGCTGCCCGGAAATCGTCGTCCAGCCCGAACCCGTCCCAAACGCCATTCAGCTGCGGCATGGGAAAGTTGAGATACGCGCCAAGCAGGGCGGTCTGCGCCTCATGCTCCACCTGCGCCAGACGCTCTGCACTGATCCCGGACGCCAGATCCATGGCTGTGGACATGGGTTGCAGGCTGATCGGCGCTCCCAGCTCGTAAAACCGGGCGATGATGGCCGAGGCGATGTTGGCGCTGCCGGCCTGATCAATCTCGGCGTACATCGCCAGGGCAATCGCGGCGGAGGCCGGATCCGCGATCAGACCGGAGGTCATCTGCTGCAGATCGCGGCGTTGAAGCAGGAAGGGGCGCGCGCCGTCCGCACCGGGGATCATGAGCGGCATCGGCTCCGCTTCCAGCCGCCCATGCACCCGCGCCATCATGCCCGCGATATCGGGATAGGCCGCCGCGGCCCCCGGCTGGGCGTTTACAGCCGCCTGCAGTCTTTCGATATAGGCTTCGGTCCGGGACGGCAGTTTCACTGTCTGATCCAGACCTTCCGCACTGGCCAGAATGGCGCGATCAATCTCGTCGGGGATGGCTTTGAGCGCCGCCATCGCGAGGTGCGTGCCATAGGAGATGCCCCAGAGCGTCACGCGCTCCGCGCCCAGATGCGCGCGCAGGTCGGAAATGTCCGCAACGCTTTCGGCCGTCGTATAGCCCTCGATCCCGACGCCTTGCTCACGCCAGAAGACGCGGCATTCACGGGCCGCCTGGCGATAGGCGCCGGCATACTCGGCGTCCGTGCCCGGCTCTGTTTCAGACACGCTGACGCTTGAAACACATGTCGGCAGATCATTGCGCGACAGGCCTGTGCCGCGCTGGTCGAAGGCGATCACATCACCATGACGGCGCATCTGCATGAACAGATCAAACCGGCGGCCGCGCGCCGTCCCGGTTCCCGACCCGCCCGGTCCTCCGGCGAGATACACGATAGGCGCGCCTGTCGCCCCCTCGAGCGCTGGAAAGCGCACATAGCCGATCTCGATCATCCGGCTGTCGGGGTTGCCGCGGTTCTCGGGCACGGTGAACGCGCCCTGAAACGCCTCGACGCTGACGCCGTCATTGCTCGTGAAACTGATCGGCTCTTCCGCCAAGGCGGCGCCGGTCAGCGCGAGGGCGGGAAGAAGGGAGAAAAGTCCTGACCGCATGTTTGTCTCCTTTGTGGGTCTCCCGCTCTTGCGGCGGGACGAAGAGCATGGTTGTTCCAAAACCCCGCCCGGTCAGGCGCTCATCGGTGAGCGGCGAAGCCGGATCGACGAACGGCGCCCCTTGCTGACAGAGACTGATGACCCGATTGCCTTTCATTCTCGGCGCGCTGGCGCTCCTCCTGTCCGCAGCGACCGGCCCCGCTGAGGCCCGTCAGGCCATCAGCCTGCGCGCCGCGCCGCTCATCGTGTGTCCGGCGGACGGCGCAGCGGACGCCCTGCCGGACTTCACGGCGCCCGATTGCCAGGAGATGCAGGTCTTTGAGCTCGACCCGCAGGGCCGTCATCTGTGGGCGCAGACCCGGGTCAGCCTCGAGGCCGAGTGGATCGCCTCGCCTGGCCCCAAGGGGGTCTATCTCTCCGGGCTCGCCGCCAGCGAGATCTATCTCAATGGCGTACGGATCGGCGCCAATGGCTTGCCGGGCGACAATGCCGGCCAGGAGCGCGCCGGACGGATCGACTTCGCCGCCCATGCCCCCAGGGACCTGTTTGTCGCCGGAGAGAATACCCTGGCCATCCGGCTGTCCTCCCATCATGGCTTCCTGACCCTGACCTCGCCGATGCAGTCCTTCTTCCTGGCCGAGTACGGTTCGCCGACAGACCGGATCCTCCAGTATTACTGGCCCAGCCTGATCATGTTCGGCGTGTTTGCGCTTGGCGCCCTGGTGTTCGCGGCGATGGCGGTCCGGGCCGAGCGCCGCGAAGAACCGATCATTCTGGTCGGCCTCAGCGCCGCGCTGGGCGCCCAATTGTTGATCGAGGCCGCACGCGGACTGATCAGCTATCCCTATCCGCTGCATGACGCGCGATTGATCGGCATCGTGGCCAGCGCGTTCGGCGTTTCGCTCAGCCTCATGGCGCTCACCCTCAAGCGCTTCACCTCGCTCAGCTTCGGACGCCGCAGCCTCGCGCTTGGCGGATATGCTGCAATCCTGGCCTTTCCGATCCTGCTGATGCGCGGCTTTGACGGCAAGACATGGGGCGTGCTGGCGCTGGCGCTCGCCTTGTGTGCGCTGCTGAGCGGCTATCAGGGTTTGAAAGGGCGACGCGAGGCGCTCGTCCATGCGTCAGGCTATAGCCTTGCCGCGCTCATCGCGATCACGACCCAGAGCGCCTTCATCGACCTGCACCTGTTCTGGCTGGCCAGCGTGTTCCTGATCGCCCTGTTTGTCCAGCAAGCGCTGACCCTGTTGCGTGAACAGCGCATCCGAGCCCTGGAAACCCGTCGCGCCGAAGCGCTGGACGCCGCGCTCGCCCTTGCACGTCAGGCCAGCGAGCCTGCCCTTCTGCCGCTGGAAAGCGGCGGGCGCACCGACTTTGTCCGCACCCAGGAGATCAGCCGAATTCAGGCCGCAGGCGATTATGTGGAGCTGCATTACGAGGATGGTCGATGCGTCCTCTACACGCTCACGCTCGCCCGGCTGGAAGACCAGCTGCCGCCCACCTTCCTTCGCGTGCATCGCTCCCATATCGTCAACACCGCTTTCGTCAGGGCGCTGGAACGCGAGCCGGGCGGCGGCGGGCGCTTGCTGCTGCGGTCGGGGGGCGAAGTTCCAGTCAGCCGACGCATCCTGCCCCGCGTGCGGACTGCGCTCTCTGAGGCCGACCCGGCCAGACCGGTCTGACGCCTCGCCGGGAACGATCACGTCAGACCGGCGTTAGCCTCTGTGACGCAAGCTGAGTGGGACAGGCGGACATGATCATTCTCGCAGCCCTGTTGCTGGGGATTCTGACAGGCGCACGCACCTTCATGGCGCTCGCCCTGGTCAGCGGGTATGCGCTCGTCATCGCGCCCCAGCCCCTGATCCCCGCCTTTGGCTGGCTCAGTGAATGGTGGGCCTTCGTCCCGCTCGCCGCCCTGGCCGGGCTGGAGCTCTGGGGCGACAAGCAGCCGCGCACCCCCTCACGCACCGAAACTGGCGGGGTTCTGGCCCGACTGATCGCGGCGGCTGTCGCGGGTGCGGCGCTGGGAGGCCTGCTGCCTGCCGTCGCCGGCATTCTGGGCGCTGCGGCCGGAACCTATGGCTGCGCTTTCCTGAGGGCCTGGCTGGCGGCGCGCCTGGACTCCGATTTCAGGGCCGCGCTTGCCGAGGACGCGCTCGCCATCTGCGGCTCGCTGGCCGTTCTGGTGTGGCTCGTCTGAGGCCCGCCGCCGTCCGACGGTTGAAGCGCGACCACCGCCCCTTACGTCTAGTCTCCCTGTCCCCCAAAGGAGCTCCCCATGAATATTCTGATGGTCCTGACATCGCATGACGAACTCGGTGAAACCGGTGAGAAGACCGGTTTCTGGCTCGAGGAATTCGCGGCCCCCTATTACGCGTTCAAGGATGGCGGCGCGAAGCTGACCCTCGCCTCGCCCAAGGGCGGCCAGCCGCCGCTCGACCCCAAGAGCGATGACGAGAGCGCCCAGACCGAGGACACCCGCCGGTTCAAGAGCGACGGGGACGCCCAGAAAGCCCTCGCCAACACCGTCAAGCTCGACACGGTCAATTCCGAAGACTTTGACGCCGTGTTCTATCCCGGCGGGCACGGTCCGCTTTGGGACCTGACCAATGACGAACATTCCGTGGCGCTGATCGAGTCCTTCTGGAAAGCCGACAAGCCTATCGGCGCTGTCTGTCACGCCCCGACCGTTTTGCTGAACGTCAAGGATGAGCATGGCCACGCGCTGGTGAAGGGCCGCAAGGTCACCGGCTTCACCAATTCCGAAGAAGAGGCCGTGGGTCTGACCCAGGTCGTGCCGCACCTGCTCGAGGACGCCCTGAAGGAGTTGGGCGGAGACTATCACAAAGGCGATGACTGGGCGCCCTTCGCCGTGTCCGATCACCGCCTGATCACCGGCCAGAACCCGGCCTCCTCCAAACCGGTCGCCGAAGCGCTGATGGCCCAGCTCAAGATCGGCTAGGCCTTCCAGTGAAAGCCCCGGGTCGCCGCCCGGGGCTTTTTTTGAGGTCTGGTTAAATCCCCTCAGGCGATACTGGGCGCCGCCCGGCACTGACCCATGGGGGAAATGATGCGCGCCCTGACCCTGGCGTTCCTGTTCGTACTCACCGCCTGTCAGGACGCCTCTGCTCCGCCCCCGCCGCCGGACTATCCCGCCCCCAACCACCAGATCGCCCGTCGCGCCTATATGGCGGCGCTCCAGTTCGACGGTCATGACAATCTGGCCAGTGAGACCCGCGCCGAGCGCATGTCCGCCTTCCGCTATCAGCTGGAGGTGCAGGAGGCGCGCCGCGAACGCACCCGGGAGGACACGCTGGTGGCGCTGGAGGCCCTGCGCCGGGTCGATGTGGAGAATTGCGGCTGGCGACGGCTGACCCGTGAGGACCTGCCCGACTGGGCGCGGGACCGGGTGCAGACCTTGCCGGAGGCGGCCTATGAGTGCGCCTTCACCCTCTATTTCCAGCGCTCGGGCCCGCCGCCCGGCCCGCGCATGAACGAGACGGCCACCGGCCTCTTCTTCATGCGCGACGGCGAGTGGATGTATATGGGCCGCATGCCCAATCCGTATAACTGACGCAAAACGGGCGGCCCGATGGGCCGCCCGTTTCTGTCAGGATCGAGAGAGTGCGCTCAATAGTGCGGCGGCTTTTCATTGCCCGGCGCAGGCAGGCCCGCCTCCAGCTCCGCAATGCGGTTGTCGGAAGCAGAAAGCCGCGCCTTCAGCGCCTCGATCTCTTTGGTCTGACGGGTCAGAACCTCAGAGAGGTCATCGAGCATCTGCTGCTGCTCGGCGACATGGATTTCAAGACGGTCGAGACGGTCGGTAGTCATTGCAAAGCCTACACTCAGCAAAATAAAGAAGATTGAGCCACTTCAGCTGGATGGCTTTATCGTAAATTGCAGCAATGCCACCCTAGCATGAATATGTTTTACAGTAGCAAAAACAATACGCCCATTGGCATCTTCTAGCCGTATCGCCTGATCCACCACAAACGGAGCTGGCTGAGGCTTGCCGCCATCAATAGCTATATTATCAGCATACATATAAGTTCGATTAGAAGTGTCCTTTATAGGATTCAACCTTCCTGTCAGACTTGGTATGTATCCGGTGCTAAACATAGTGACTGAACCAATGTTTTCAGATCGCGGCAAAACAACCTTTAAATCTTGATCCACATCCCGAACCTCAACTATCGCCGCTGGGTAGCTCTCATGAGAGACCAATAGTCGATAAAACTACGGGTTGGGACGGTTAGAGCGCACTTACCATCAACACCTGAGACGCCTCTGAGAGCAGTCCCATTGTCAGCTTGGGCAGTCACAGCTGCATTAGCTATGGGAGCATCCTCGTCATCAACCACAGATACAACAAATTCATTTGGCGTCGGACTAGGCACAAAAGCTGCCAAGCTAAAATCTGACCGAACTAATTCCGATGGGACAGACCCACCAACACTCACAAGCTTCTTCACAATTAGAGAGGCAAGTTCATCTGGACTATAATCATTAGCAGACAGATACCCTACAGTGGGCAGAACTCCAGGAATTTCAGTTTCATCAAATCGCACAGGTAATATGTATTCCTGCGCCTCCTGAAAAGCCCGCGCTTGAGCAGATTCACGCTCATGGTTTGTCCATAGCTTACTTTTATAAGCCGCAGAAATGAACATGATTGTGAATTTAGCACGCTTAAAGTATACCTCACTTAAGTGAGTATATAAATCTTTCCCCCAAAGATCGACCTGTTCAAACTGGTCGTAAAAAACCTTAACTCCTAGATCCCGTAATGCTCTCGCGACCTGATCAACGTAAGGCCTTTCCTCACCAGCGAATGAGAAAGCGATATCGAAATCTGGGCTCGTGCTCACTTTTTACAACCTTGAACTATTTATCCCCTATTCCCACTCAATGGTTCCCGGCGGTTTGGAGGTGACGTCGTAGACGACCCGGTTCACGCCGCGCACTTCGTTGATGATGCGGGTGGCGGTGCGGCCCAGGAAGTCATGATCGAACGGGAAATAATCCGCCGTCATGCCATCGGTGGAGGTCACCGCCCGGAGGGCCAGCACATTGTCATAGGTGCGGGCATCGCCCATCACGCCGACCGTCTGGACCGGCAACAGCACGGCGAACGCCTGCCAGATGCTGTCGTAAAGCCCGGCCTTCTTGATTTCCTCGATATAGATCGAGTCCGCCTTGCGCAGCACGTCGGCCTTTTCCTTTGTCACCTCGCCCGGAATACGGATGGCGAGGCCCGGACCCGGGAAGGGGTGACGACCGATGAAGCTTTCGGGCAGGCCCAGCTCGCGCCCCAGCGCGCGGACCTCGTCCTTGAACAGTTCGCGCAGCGGTTCGACGAGCTTCATGTTCATGCGCTCTGGCAGACCGCCCACATTGTGGTGCGACTTGATGGTGACCGACGGGCCGCCGTCAAAGCTGACGCTTTCGATCACATCCGGATAGAGCGTGCCTTGCGCGAGGAAATCCGCGCCGCCCACGCCCTTGGCCTTGTCTTCAAAGACGTCGATGAAGAGCTTGCCGATGGTCTTGCGCTTCTTTTCCGGATCGCTTTCGCCCGCCAGCGCCGAGAGGAAGCGTTCTTCCTCATCCGCAGCCACGAGCGGGATGTTGTAGTGCTCGCGGAACAGGGTCACGACCTGATCGGCCTCGCCCGAGCGCATCAGGCCGGTATCGACGAAGACGCAGGTGAGCTGGTCGCCAATGGCTTCGTGGATCAGGACGGCAGCGACCGAGCTGTCCACGCCGCCCGACAGACCACAGATCACCCGGCCCGAGCCGACCTGTTCGCGGATCTTGGCGATGGCCTCTTCCTTGAAGGCGGCCATGGTCCAGTCGCCCTTCATGCCCGCAATCTTGTGGGTGAAGTTGCGCAGGATCAGCGCGCCGCGCGGCGTGTTCACCACTTCGGGGTGGAACTGCACGCCGTAAAAGCGACGCCCCTCATCCGCAATGGCGGCGAAGGGCGCATGGGTTGTGGCGGCGATGGGATGGAAGCCCTGCGGGATCGCGTTCACACGGTCGCCATGGCTCATCCACACGCGTTCGAGATGGCCCACCTCGCCAATGCCGTCAAACAGGGGGCTGTCCGCGACGATCTCGATATCGGCGCGGCCGAACTCGCGTTCCTCCGCCGCTTCCACGCTGCCGCCCAGCTGGGCGCACATGGTCTGCTCGCCATAGCAGATGCCCAGCACCGGCAGGCCGCGCTCGAACACGCTCTGGGTCGCGCGCGGGGTGCCTTCGCCATGGACGGAATTGGGACCGCCCGACAGGATGATCGCCTTGGGCGCAAAGGCGTCCAGGAAGGCGTCGTCCACGCGGTTGAAGGGGTGAACCTCGCAATAGACGCCACTTTCGCGGAGTCGGCGAGCAATCAGCTGGGTGACCTGACTGCCAAAGTCGATCACCAGCGCTTTTTCATGGTGGGCCTGAATCTCGGTCATGGCTGCGCATAGCGCAGATCGAAGCTATGCGGAAGAGGGCTGAAGCTGCGCAAAACTTGTCATTGCCGATCCTCGTGAGTTTGGATGAGAAAGACCGCGTATGAACCGGCTAAGTTAACTGCAAACTCAGCATGCCGTGCTGTCGGCCGAGCGGGAGCCTTTTTTCCGTGACCATGTGAGTCTGAGAGCTGATTCCGCAATGTGCCTAAATTGTTCACCACGTTGGTTAGACTGCCTAAAATTTGCTTGAAGACTCTTTCGCTGTGCTCCGAAGGAGCCAGCTTCAACTCACCCGAGAGTTTCTTATAAAGCGCCGGAAGGTCATCACCCTTGGTGTACTCAATCATACGCGCATCAAGGATGTGCTTGATGACCGTTTCCATGAGTGCTCGGGCAGCAGTGATGGCCCCTTCAGGATCACTTTTTCGTCGACTCAATGCTTTGAACCAAATTCGCTGAACAGCTTGTTTATCAAACTTTCCAAGCTGTTCTGACACCAAAGGCTCTGTTGGCGAAATGACCTGCGACTCGAGGTGGTCAATCAATGGCGTAAAGGCTGAGCCAATAATTTCGCGCCTCTCAGCATAAGTGCCTGCCCGCTTTTTGATGAATGGCCAGAACGAGCCAAAAGCTCTGTGCGTTCTCACAAAATCTGGAAGCAAATCTTTTAGTAGTTCATCTTCCATGAAGTCCCGACGAAGCTGTTGGTACAGCAATTGGTCTCCGCCACCTCCCGTAGCCACATCGACCAGCAAATTTTCCAAAAGCTGCGCTTTTTCAAGGAGAGAATCGGGAATATCGGGTTGGTCCATAGCTTTCACCCAAACGAAGGAACTTCTTCTGTAGACTGATGAATTCAGATTTTAATTTCGATTGTTCGGTATTCTATCTGCACCTCAGTTGATGAGGAACACGCGCGACATGTTTGCGCGCGCGGTTTTCCTGAGCCCGCAGGAGCGCTATGTTGGCGCCATGACTCGACGCTTCGACACGCCCCTGCCCCAGATCCTGACCGCGATGATCTTCATCGCGTGCTGGACAATGCAGGTGTGTGCGCAGCCAATGACGCCCGCTGCGGCGGATCATGCCGATGCTCATGCGCATCATCAGACGAGCGCCCACGCCCATCACGGCGCTCCGAGCCAGCAAGCCGATCCCGAGTGCGAGGAGAACGCCCTGTGCGGAGCGCCGCTGGTGCTCAATGACGCGCCCCAGTTCGATCTGCCGGTCATCCTGCCCGAAGCGCCGAAGCCTGACCTCAAGGCGCTGCGTCTGGTGGCGACAAAGGCTCCGGTCTTTGATCCGAACCGGCCACGACCGCCGCCCTGGCCGACCCCGATCCAGCTCTTCACCGTTCAGCTCAACTAGGCCCGGACAGGCGCCCCGCCCCCCTTGGCGGACAATGAACCCTGTCTGTTTGATGAGCTGAACGAGCTGACTGATGATTACGAGACGATCCTGGCTGACCGGCGCCGGCGCGCTGACAGCCGCAAGCCTGACGCCCGGCTGGGCGCAGGCCAGCCGCGCGCTGACCCAGCGCGCCCCCGACGCCCTGACCGGTACGGTCTTCAATCTGGATATCGCCCGCACGCCCTTCCGCGTGGATGGCCGCCGCGATGAAGCGATCACGGTCAATGGCGGCGTGCCCGCCCCACTCTTGCGCTGGCGCGAAGGCGATGAGGTGACGCTCAATGTCACCAACCATCTCGATGTGGACAGCTCCATTCACTGGCACGGCATTCTCCTGCCGTTCCACATGGATGGCGTTCCGGGCGTGAGCTTTCCCGGCATCCGCCCCGGCGAGACCTTCACCTATCGCTTCCGCCTGCGTCAGTCGGGCACCTATTGGTATCACAGCCATTCCGGGCTGCAGGAGCAGGAAGGGCTTTACGGCCCGATCATCGTCGATCCGGCCCATCATGATCCGGTCGGCTATGACCGCGAGCATGTGCTGGTGCTGAGCGACTGGACCTTCCTGTCGCCCGAGGCGCTGTTCAACCGGCTCAAGACCAATCCCGAAAGCCTGAACTATAATCACCGCACGGTCGGTGATCTGGTCCGCGACATGAGCGAGGATGGCGCACGCGCCGCCCTGTCTGATCGCGCCATGTGGGGCCAGATGCGCATGAAGCCCACCGACATCTCCGATGTGGGCGGGGAGACCTATACCTATCTCGTCAACGGCAAGGGACCGGACAGCAACTGGACGGGCCTGTTCGAGCCGGGCGAGCGGGTGCGCCTGCGCATCATCAACGCCTCGGCCATGACGATCTTCAATCTGCGCATCCCGGGCCTCGCGATGAGCGTGGTTCAGGCCGATGGCCAGAATGTCCAGCCCGTCGAAACCGACGAACTTCAGATCGGCGTGGCGGAAACCTATGACGTGGTGGTCACCCCGCGTGAGGACCGCGCCTTCACGATCATGGCTGAAAGCATTGAGCGACTGGGCTACGCCCGCGCCACTCTGGCCCCGCGCGAAGGCATGACGGCTGAGGTTCCCGAGCTGCGTCCCACCCCGCTTCTGACCATGCGCGACATGGGCATGGATCACGGGTCTATGGGGCATGGTTCAATGAGCGGAGACGGCATGGACCACAGCGCCATGGGTCATGACGGCATGAACCACGGGTCTATGGATCACGGCCAGATGGATCATTCCGCGCATTCCGGTCATTCCGCCATGGCGATGGAGGACAGCGCGCCTGTCACCCACAACCATACTGAGGGGCCGGGCGTCGCCAATCTCAACATGGCGCCGATCAGTCGCCTCGATGAGCCGGGGATCGGGCTGGAAGATGTGGACCATCGCGTCCTCACCTATTCCCAGCTGCGCAGCCTGGACACCAATCCCGACCTCCGCGCGCCGGGGCGTGAGATGCAGATCCATCTCACCTCCAACATGGAACGATATATGTGGTCGTTTGACGGCGTGCGCTTCACCGAGATCGACGCGCCCATCATCTTCCATGAAGGCGAGCGCCTGCGGGTCTCTCTGGTGAACGACACCATGATGCCCCACCCGATCCACCTTCACGGCATGTTCTTCGAGCTGGTCAACGGTGGCGGCGATCACAAACCGCGCAAGCACACCGTGATCGTCAAACCGGGCGAGCGTCTGGCCTTTGACGTCACGGCAGACGAGCCGGGCGACTGGGCCTTCCACTGCCACCTCCTGTACCACATGCATGCAGGCATGATGCAGGTCGTCTCGGTGCGCCCGGGTCCGATGGATCATTCAAGCCATCAGGGTCACTCGGCCCATCAGAGCCATTCCGGGCATCACCAGACGGAAGCCGCGCCAATGGATCATTCCAGCCATTCCGGACATGGCGGCGGTCATCAGGGCCATCACGCCCCCGCGTCAGAGCCTGAACCGGCGCCCGCGCACCATAACCACCACTCCGGTCACCATGGCGGAGGCGCCCAATGATCCGCTCATTCCTTCTGGGCGCAGCCTGCGCTCTTATCGCCGCCCCGGTCTTCGCTCAGTCTCACGACAGCGGCCATGACGAACCGCTCTGGAACGCCGCGGACCGGTATTTCGACGCCGATGTGATGGCGCAGGCGCGTCATGACGTGCTGCATCATTCGGGCGCCACGAAGCATTCCATGCTGATGCTAGATCGCTTTGAATGGCAGGACGCGGATGGCGAGACCAGCCTGAAATGGGAGGGCGGCGTCTGGACCGGCGGCGATATCAACCGCCTCGTCATGAACTTCAAGGGCGCGTATCTGCCCGACGAGGACAGCTTTGACGGCGGCGAGGTCGAGCTTCTCTACAGCCGCGCCGCGACCCGCTATTTCAACGTCCAGACCGGCCTACGCCATGAATTCGGCCCGGATGAGACCCAGGGTGTGATCGGGATCGAGGGGCTTGCGCCCTACTGGTTCGAGGTGAACGCCCACGCCTATCTGGGCGGAGAGGCGGGCGCCGCCATCGAGGCGGAGGTGGAGTACGAAATCCTCTTCACCCAGCGCCTGATCCTGCAGCCAGTCGTCGAGACACGCTTTGCCTTCGGTGACGCGCCAACGCTCGATCAGGGCACGGGATTTACCGATGTCGAGGCGGGGCTACGCCTGCGCTATGAAATCCGCCGCCAGTTCGCCCCCTATGTGGGCGTCAGCTGGGAGCGCAAGCTGGGCGAAACCGCCAGCCTCGCCCGCTCCATGGGCGATGAGGTGGAGGAAACCGCCCTCCTCGCCGGTGTGCGCATCTGGTTCTAACGAGAAAGGCCCCGGCAATGCCGGGGCCTTTTCATGTCGTGAGGCCTGAGCCTACTTCGCCCGCTCCATCACGCAGACATAAAAGCCGTCCGTGCCGGTGCGGTGCGGGGTGAGCTGGATCGCGCCGAAGCGGCCCTCGAGGACTTTGAGGCGCTCTTGCGCGCCTTCGGCGAGGCGACCGGACTGGGCTATGGCGTCGCTCGCGGGCACGGGCGTGAATTCGGGGTGCGACTCAAGGAAGGCCGCGACGCGGTCTTCGTTCTCTTCGGGCAGGACCGAGCAGGTCACATAGACAAGCCGCCCGCCCGGTTTGACGAAGCGCCAGGCCTTGGACAGAACCTCGTCCTGTTCGGACTGACGGCGTTTGAACGCCTCTTGCTTGAGACGCCATTTGCTGTCGGGGCGACGCCGCCAGGTGCCCGAACCCGAGCACGGCGCATCCATGAACACGCAATCAAGCTTGCCTTCGAGATCGCCCAGCGTTTCGGCTTCCTTGCCGTCGCGCACCTGTACATTGCGCGCGCCCGAGCGTTGCAGACGCGGCCAGATCGCGCGCAGGCGGCGTCCGTCATAATCCCAGGCGTAGAGCTGGCCGGTGTTTTCCATCAGCGCCGAAAGAGCCAAAGTCTTGCCGCCCGCGCCGGCGCAATAGTCAAGCACCTGCGCGCCCTTGATATCGCCCGCCGCCAGCGCGGCGAGTTGGGAGCCGATATCCTGCACCTCGACCCAGCCCTTGCCGAAAGCGGGGATGCTTTCCGCCCCCGGCGCCTTGGCGCGCGGATCGGTTTCGGGGATGCGCAAGCCATCAAGCGTCAGGTCCGAGACTTCAATGGTTTTGATCTTGGAGGACACCGCGCCGAAGGCCTTGTCCGGCTCGGCTTTCAGACGGTTGACCCTGAGATCCACCGGCGCCCGACCCGCCATGGCCTGACCTTCGGCGGCGGCATCCGCGCCATAGGCGCGCTCAAAACTCGGCCCCAGCCATTCAGGCACATCGGCGAGGATGTGAAGCGGCGTATCCTCAGGCGCGCCGTTTGACAGGCCCGCAATCTCGGCCTCGGTCAGCGGATCGGGCGCATGCTCATCGCCCTCAAAAGTCGCAGAGATGGCAGTTGCATCCATGCCCCAGGCATAGCTGAGCGCGCCCAGCACCAGCGCGCGCGGCGTATCCTCGCCCATCACATGGCGCAGAAAGCCCCGGCGGCGCAGCGCGTCCAGCACCAGGCCCGACATCCAGGCGCGATCGCCCGACCCCGCAAAGCGGTGCGCCTTGCCCCAGTCACGCAGGGCGTCCTTCACCGGCTGGTGCCGGTTCATGACCGCGTCGAGCACTTCAATGGCGCCGGCGATCCGTCCTGCGTCACGCATGGGGTAGTCTCTCTTTTCTTTGGCCCTGCGGGCCGTTGTCAGTTCGGCCTCGTCGGCCGGCGCGCGGTCGCGCTTGCGGAGCAAAGCTCCGGGGGAGCGCCCTGATACACAGGCGCGGCGCAAGTTTCACGCGCTTCCCTCATCACGTCAAAAGCCCGGCGGCAAGGCCCGGCATGATCCCAAGGGAAGCTTTAACGCTGAACCTGTTCAAATTCAGACCTGAAAGACACATAATCGAGCGTGCCCGCCCCTCCACCTGGCGAACGCGCTCAGGACGGAGACGAGACAATGCCCAAATACGCCGCCTTCGCCGCCCTCCACGCCCCCGGCTCTCCCCTTGTGCTGTTCAATGCCTGGGATGCAGGCAGCGCCCTCGCCATCGAGCGCTCCGGCGCCAAGGCCATCGCCACATCGAGCTGGGCGGTCGCCGCCGCGCTTGGTTTCGAGGACGGGGAATCCCTGCCGCTCGAATGGCTGGAACGGATCACCCGCCGCATGGCCAAGACCATCTCCGTGCCGCTGACCGTCGATATCGAGACCGGCTATTCGGAAAACCCTGCCGAGGTCGCCGACCACGCCTTGCGCGTGCGCAATACCGGGGCTGTCGGCATCAATATCGAGGACCGGGATCGCAAGACCGCCAGCCCGGTTCTGATCGAGAAATTCACCGCCAAGCTGCGCGCCATTGTCAGCGCCCAGGCCTCAGAAGGCGAACCGCTCTTCATCAACGCCCGCAGCGAAGTCTTCTTTGATCCAGAAGACCCCAGCCATCACAGCGAACGGATCCATCATGCGGTGGAGCGCGCCCACGCGTATGTGGATGCGGGCGCGGACGGGGTTTTCTTCCCCGGTCTCAAGGATCCCGACCTCGTCGCGAAACTGGTCGAGCGGATCGGCGCGCCCATCAATGTCATGGTGGGCGATATGGATCAGCTCCGGATCATGAAAGAGGCCGGCGCGCGGCGCCTGAGCTTCGGCCCCGCCCCCTATATCGCGGCCATGGAGATGCTGACCGAGCGCTCTCGCGCGGCGCTGGCGCTCTGAGCCCGATACAAAAAAGCCCGGCGAACGCGCCGGGCTTTTTCGTTCAGGACCAGTCCCATGCCTAGGACGGCGTGGGATAGTTCGGCGCTTCGCGAGTAATCGTCACGTCATGCACGTGGCTTTCCTTCAGACCCGCATTGGTGATGCGCACGAACTCGGCCTTCTGCTGGAAGTCCTTGATCGTCCTGGCGCCGGTATAGCCCATGGCCGCACGCAGACCGCCCACCATCTGGTGCAGGATCGGCGCGACCGGGCCCTTGTACGGCACCTGGCCTTCAATGCCCTCTGGCACAAGTTTCATGCGGTCGGTGACTTCCTTCTGGAAATACCGGTCCGCCGAGCCGCGCGCCATGGCGCCGACAGAGCCCATGCCACGATAGGATTTGTAGGCCCGCCCCTTGTAGAGGAACGTCTCGCCGGGCGCTTCCTCGGTGCCCGCGAGCATCGAGCCCATCATCACGCAATCGGCGCCCGCCGCGATGGCCTTGGCCAGGTCGCCGGAATACTTGATCCCGCCATCCGCGATGATCGAGCCGTCAAACCCGTCGGCTGCGCGGCGGCATTCCATGATCGCGGTCAGCTGGGGCACGCCCACGCCCGCGACAATGCGGGTGGTGCAGATCGAGCCCGGGCCGATGCCCACTTTCACCGTGTCCGCACCCACATCAAACAGGGCGCGCGCGCCGTCATAGGTGGCCACATTGCCCGCCACGACCTGGGTCGAGTTCGACGCGGCCTTGATGCGCCGAACCTGCTCGAGCACCGAGGCGGACATGCCATGCGCGGTGTCGATGACGACCGCGTCCACGCCCGCATCGATCAGCGCCTGGGCGCGTTCAAAGCCGGCGTCGCCCACCGTGGTGGCCGCCGCGACGCGCAGACGGCCGTGCTCGTCCTTGGCGGCGTTGGGATAGGCTTCGGCCTTGACCATGTCCTTGACGGTCATCAGACCGACGCAATGGCCCTCATCGTCCACAACCAGCAGGCGCTCGATGCGGTGCTTGTGCAGGAGACGACGGGCTTCGCCCTGATCCACGCCCGGCTTCACCGTCACCAGACCCTCATGGGTCATCAAAGAGGAGACCGGCTGGTTCATGTCATCGGCGAAGCGGACATCGCGGTTGGTGATGATGCCCACCAGCTTGCCGTTCACGCCCTCGCCGCCCTCGACGACCGGGATGCCGGAAATCTTGTGATGGTTCATCAGCGCCTGAAGCTCGGCCAGGGTCGCCTTGGGCGAGATGGTGATCGGATTGACCACCATGCCGCTTTCATACCGTTTGACCCGGCGGACTTCTTCGGCCTGCTCTTCATTGGTCAGATTGCGGTGGATCACGCCGATACCGCCATCCTGGGCCATGGCGATCGCCAGACCGGCTTCGGTCACCGTATCCATGGCGGCCGAGAGGATGGGAATGTTCAGGGTGATGGACGGCGTCAGCCGGGTCTGCACCAAAGCGTCAGCGGGCAAAACCTCAGACGAACCGGGCTGCAAGAGCACGTCGTCAAAGGTAAGCCCCTCGCGAATCTGCATGGGGAGGCCTCCTTGTCTCTTGCGGGGCCGCTTTAGCAGGTTTGAGCCTGAGCGCAAGGCTGTTTAGCCGCATCCCACCATGGATTGCTCCATATCGCGCACGGCGTTATGGTAAACCAACCTGAGCGCGAAATTCGCGCATTCCCCTGTCAGGTATAAGGAATTTTGCATGCGACGCGTTGCGGTGATTGACGATGACCCGGTCGAGATGACAATTCTGTCAGGTCTCGCCGAGCACGTCCCCGGTTCTTTCGAGTTTGACCATTACAGTTCAGTCAACGCCTTCTGCGAAGACAGCAAGGCCTCCGGATACGACCTTGTCTTCCTGGACCGACGGGTTCCGCCCCATAGCGACTATGTGGAAAGCCTGCCGGTTCTGGAAGGGTGCGGCTTTGAAGGCATCGTGGTGATGCTCACCGCCCGTCGCCTCGGCCCGGGAAAGCCCAAAAGTCGGCTGCGCCTTCTGGGCCCCTATGAGAAGCTCGACATCCAGGACCCCGAGGTCATGGAATACCTTCTGAACGGTCGTCCGGCGCCAGGTCTGTAGACTAGGCTTTCGCGCTGACCGGTTCCGGCCCGGTCCACGTATCGCGCACCTCGCGATAGAGCGGGTCCGGCACAAGGTTCAGACGCGCCCGCGCCTCTTCCAGCGGCAGATGCAGATACTGGGTCAGGTCCGTGGTCACCAGGTCCCGGCTTTCCCGCGCCATGCGCCTGGCGTTCGCCATCATGCGCCCCACGGGCCATTGCCAGATCTCCGAGCGGATTCGCAACCCCGCGAACATGCCCAGAAGGCGGGAACCGCGTGTGCCGTTCTGATTGCCGTTGAAGGTCAGCAAGAGCGCTTCGCCCAGCGGGTCCCGACCATAGCCTGTGAGGACATGGTGCAGGTCATGCGCCAGATGCAGCGTGTAGGTCATCGACGCAAACTCGGGATACTCCGCCTCAAGCTGGGCATAGAGCTCCGGCGCATTCTCGACCGCCGCCTCGTGCACGCCGAGCGGATTGAGATTCTCACTGTCCAGATAATGCAGATAGGCGGCGGCGAAGGTGCCGCGCCCGTAGGATTCCAGCGTCTTGCGATCCAGCATCACATCGGCGAACCGGGTCCGGTCCTCGATCTGGCTGCGACCGAAATCGGAATTGGCGAACCGGTTGACGATATGGCCCATGGAGCGCCCGTTCACCGCCCGGAAAAAGGCGAAGACATAGCGCGTGTCATCCCGGTCCCCGACCAGCCCCCAGAAGGCCTTCCAGGCGCGGATCGGGTTGAAGGGCTCCCACGGATAGGGCGGGCATGCCGTCTGCTGGTCTGTCATGTCGATCCTCCCGGCGGTCTTTTCCATACCGCCCTGCATGGGAGTATCCACATATGAATGAAAACGCCAAGCCAAAAGTGAACGGCGTTTACTTTTGTTCGGGCGCGCCCTTGGTCTCCGGTCTGAAACCGGTGGCGAGCAGGAAGGTTTCCGCACTTTCCGACCGGCTGGCCGGCGGCTTGTAATGGCGCACCTTCTCGAACCGGTGCTTGAGAAGGTCCAGCAATTCACCCGTCGCGCCGCCCTGAAAGACCTTGGCGATGAACCCGCCGCCGGGCTTGAGCACATCCAGGGCGAAATACGCCGCCGTCTCCACCAGCGCGACAATGCGCAAATGGTCCGTGGACTTGTGCCCGGTCGTCCAGGGCGCAAGGTCGGAGATCACCAGATCGGCCGGCCCGCCCAGCGCGGCCTTCAGCTTGTCCTCGGCGCCCTCTTCGGTGAAATCGAGCTGCATCAGGATGGCGCCCGCGATCGGTTCGATCTCCAGAAGGTCAACGCCGGCGACATGTTCGGCGCCGCGCTTGAGCGCGACCTGAGTCCAGCCGCCCGGGGCCGCGCCCAGATCCGCCACCCGCATGCCGGGCTTGATGAGGCCGAACTTGTCATCGAGCTCGATCAGCTTGTAGGCCGCACGAGAGCGATACCCCTCCTGCTTGGCGCGGGCCACATAGGGGTCATTGAGCTGTCGCTCTAGCCAGAGCTTGGAGGAGTATTTGCGGCCCCGCGCGGTTTTTACGCGCGTTCGGAACTGCTTGGCCGAGCGGGCGTCCCCGCCCTTTGTGACAGGGCCGGACCGGCGGCGGCGACGTTCGGGTTCGCCCTCGCCGTTTTCGTCATCCTTGCTCATGGCCGTCTCTCTTCCCGGTTTCAGATGTGGCGGCGTCCGCCCGTTTGCCGGCGCCCCGGCGTCCGCGGCGACGCTTGGGACGCATCAGGTTCAGCAGCATGCCTTCGCGCAGCCCCCTGTCGCCCACCCGGACGCGCTCTGTGGGCCAGGCTTCCATCACCGCTTCATAGATGGCGCAGCCTGCAAGCACCAGATCAGCGCGGTCATGCCCGATGCAGCCCTCCCGCGACCGGCCGGCGCGATCCTGCGTGGCGAGGCGCTGACAGGCGGCGTGGGCCTCTTCAGTGGTCATCCACATCCCGTCGACCCTGTCGCGCATATAGCGCGTCAGGTTCAGATGCACCCCCGCCACCGACGTGACCGTGCCGGACGTGCCCACCATGTGGGCGCGCCCCGCCTCGAAGACCGGTCGCAAGCGCCGCGCGCCCTTGGGCGGCTTGAGATGCTTGTGCGCATACGCCTTCATCTGGCCGTACCATTCAGCCCGGGCGGCGTCATCGGCCTTCCTGGGTTCGGGGAAGCGTTCAGACAGCGTCACCACGCCCAGCGGCATGGAGGACCAGCCGCGCAGCGGCGGACGTCCGCCGCTGTCATAGCCGCCTCGATTGCGCCACTCCGCCAGATCCACCCAGCACAGCTCGGTGGATCCGCCGCCAATATCGACGACGACAGCCGCATCCATGCTTTCATCAAGCAGGTCCAGACTGCCCTGGACCGCAAGACGCGCCTCTTCCTCCGGCCCGATGATCTCCATATCAAGACCGGTCTGGGACTTCACGCGCTCCAGAAAAAGCTCGCCATTCTTGGCCTGTCGACAGGCCTCGGTGGCGATGGCTCGCATCTTGGTGACATTGCGCCGCTTGATGCGTTCGGCGCAGACGCCCAGCGCCTCCACGGCGCGATCCATCGCCGCTTCCGAAAGCTCGCCTGACGCCGTGATCCCCTCGCCCAGACGGACAATGCGGGAATAGGCGTCAACGACGCGGAACCCGCCCCGCGTCCGCCGCGCCAACAACATGCGGCAATTATTCGTGCCCAGATCGATGGCCCCGTAGATCGGGTCCTGGCGGGCGGATTTCCGGCCTCGATTCGGGCGCTGGCGCGCTGGCTCCGAGCCGGCCGCGTCCTTCGCCATGGTTTTCGTCCTCATCGCGCCCGCGGCGATCCTGCAGCGCGCCGGTATGGGCGCCGGCTGACAGGCCTGAGGCGGGCGATACTTCAGTTTGACGTTAAGGATAGCTCGCCTTTCACGCTTGTGAAAGCGCAGAACCCGGCTCTGACAGCGTCAGGCACTGGAATTGCATGTGCTGGCTACTACATTGACGGTCCCGAATTCAGGAGGTCCGGCTTGCGTGAGGCCAAGTTCACAATCGGCGATGTGGTGCGCCACCGTCTGTTCCCGTTCCGGGGCGTGATATTTGACGTCGACCCGGTGTTTGCGAACACCGAGGACTGGTGGCTGTCGATCCCTGAATCGCTGCGACCGGACAAGGACCAGCCCTTCTATCACCTGCTGGCGGAAAACGAGGACGGCCATTACGAGGCCTATGTCTCTGAAGGCAATCTGCTGCCCGACGCCGAGAACGGCGCAGTGGGCCATCCTGACACGGTAGAGATCTTTGAAGGGTTCGACGGCCAGCGCTACACGCTGAAAACCGGCGGCTTCGCGCCCAACTGATCACGCCGCGGCCCATCGAAGGCGCGCGCCGCTCAAGAAAAAGGGGCGCCTGACAGCTCAGGCGCCCCTTCTTGCGTCGAGGTCGGGACCTACTGCCCGACGGTCTCGGGCGCGGCCGGCGCAGTCAGCGGGACCGACGGCGTGGTCTGGGCCGCCATCATGCGCTCCAGCTCGGCCAGCGCGCGCTCCAGCTGGTTGTCCCGTCCGGCATTGGTCGCCACCGGGTCGAGATGAATCTCGATATCCGGGGCAACGCCTTCATTCTCCACGCGCCACTCGCCGTCAGGCGTGTAGAAGCGGAAGTAAGGCACCACCAGCGAGCCGCCATCCACAAGGCCTGGATTGGTGGAGATGCCGATCAGGCCGCCCCAGGTCCGGGTGCCGATGAGCGGCCCGATCTCGCGACGGCGGAAGGAATACGGCAAGAAATCCCCGCCCGAACCCGCGTCCTGGTCGATCATCATGACCTTCGGGCCATAGTGAGCGCCGAACGGCGTGTTGTAGGGCAGTTGATCGCCCCGGCTGAGCCAGCCCGCCAGATGGAAGGGTGACAGCACGTCGGTGATGTAATCCGCCGCCTGGCCGCCGCCATTGGAGCGCTCATCAAAGATCAGCGCCTGCTTGTTGGCCTGGGCGTAGTACATGCGGTTGAAGAAGTCATAGCCGGCGCCTGCCGTATTGGGCAGGTAGATGTAGCCGACACGACCATCGGTCGCTTCGTCCACGGCCTGGCGGTTGGCCTCGATCCAGCCCCACAGACGCAGGGCGTTCTCGTTGCCCACCGGTTCGACAATGATGTCGCGCGCATTCCGACCATTCGCCGTATCCGCAACGGTAAGGGTGATCTGGTTATCCACCGTGCCTTGCAGCAGGGCGTGGATGTTGTCCGACGCGGTCAGATCCTGTCCGTTGATGGCCAGGATGAAATCACCGGCCGAGACATCCAGACCCGGAGACGCCAGAGGCGCGGTCAGGAACGGATTCCAGGATTCGCCGGAATAGATCCGCGCAATGCGATACCGTCCGCCTTCCAACGTGAAATCAGCGCCGAGAAGTCCGCCGGGAACGCCCTGCTCACGATGGACGTCGCCGCCGCCGGTCCGGTTATGGCCAACCTGGAATTCGCCGATCATGTCGACCATCAGCGCGTTCAGGTCCTCACGACGGCCCACATGGGCCAGGAGCGGCTCATAGCGTTCGCGCACGCCCTGCCAGTCAAGACCGTGCAGGTCCGGATCGTAGAAATAGGCCGCTTCCATGCGCCAGACTTCATCGAAGATGTGCGCCCATTCCGCGCGCGGATCGATGCGAAGACGCATGCCCGAGGTGTTCAGCCCCTTCAGCTCGAGGCTCGCTCCGGTTTCAGAATGCGCCCAGCCGCCCTCATTGCGGTCAACCAGAATCGTGGAGCCATCCTGGCTGAGAATGAACTGGTTGACGCCGCTTGCCAGTTCGGAGGCTTCCTTTTCCTCGAAATCAAACCGCATCAGGCGGTTCTGCGCGTTCGGGCTTTCTCCGGGCGGCGTGTATTCCGCACCCGGCTGGGCCAGATCTAGGAACAGCAGCGAGCCATCCTTGGCGACGCCGAGATTGGCGTAATTGCGCTCGGCCACCGGCAGCGCCACGATCCGGTCCGACAGGCCGGCCGCATCCACGCGCGTTGCGGCGGCGACGTCCGAATCGTCGTCATCAGACCCGTTCGAGCCGTCATCGGCGTTTTCATCGCCCGTGCCCGGCAGGAGCGGCGAGTCGCCGTTCGCTGCAAGGACCGCCGCGTAGAGGCCGTAACGCACCGGGCGTTCGCGGGTTTGCATGTTCAGCCCGACCTGTTGCGGGCCCACATTCGTGGAGGCCGCGAAGTACAGATAGGCCCCATCGCGGGAGAAGGCCGGCGCGCCGACATCCGCCATGCCGTCAGACACGGTGATCCGGGTTCCGTCCTCCAGATTGTACAGCACGAGGTCGCGCAGGAAGTTGGCCTGCTCGAGCGTGTAGGCGAGCCAGCGCCCGTCCGGGCTGACGGCCGTCTCGAAACCGGACCGGCGCACCTCGGTGGCCACTCGCGTCGAGCGACCGGTCTCAAGGCTCAGGACATAGAGGTTGAGCAGATGGTCGGTGTAGACGATCCGGTTCGTCTCCGGCGTCCATGACTGCAGGAAGTAGAAGGAATCCTCTGCACCGCCGAGCGAGAGCGTTCGCGGGCTCTCAAAGCCCCGCTGATCGACAACCGTGAGCTGCTGGGCGCCGCCGGCATCCGTGATATAGGCTACGCGATTGCCGTCCGGAGACCAGATGGCGGTGTATTCGCGTACGCCGGACGTGCTTGACACATTGCGGGTGGAGCCTTCGTCCAGCGGCACCGAGAACACCTCGCCGCGCGCCGTGATCAGCGCACGCTGACCGGTCGGCGACAGGGCTGCGGACTGGATGGTGCTGGCGGCGTTTTCCCAACGCGGCGCCAGCTGGGGCAGATCGGCGTTCAGGGATACGCGAATCTCGCTGACCTGACCGGTGGCGACATCATAGCGCTTGAGACGGCCGCCCGCCTCAAAGACCAGGGTCTGGCCGTCAGAATCCATCCAGCGGATGTCCCAGGGCGCCTCGTCATGCAGACGGGTGCGCTCACCGGTTTCGGGATCATAGCTGTAGAGGGCGAGCTGTTCGCCATCCACATCCGAGAGATAATAGACCAGGTCGCCGACCCAGATCGGGTAGAATTCATTGATCCGGTCGCTCTCCAGAAGCGTCGAGCTTTCCCGGTCGGCGGAGAGGATGCGGATGGTGCCGGTGGAGCCGCCGCGGTGGATCCGCCAGCCCGAGCCGCCATCTGTGAAGAAGGAATGGGCCAGACGCGTCGGGTGATAGGCCAGGCGGCCATCTGCGCTCATGTCGCCGATCACGAAACGGGCGTCCATTTCCTTGCGCGGATAGCCTTCGCCCGGCGCGATCGACCAGAGCTGGTCGGAGCGTCCGTGATTGACCTCGCGATGGGAGGCGAACAGGACGCGTCCGTCAGGCGACCAGCCCGTGACCTGATCATTGCCCGGATGCCAGGTGAGCCGCTGGGGCTGACCGCCCGTGATCGGCATCACATAGACGTCCTGATTGTTCTCATAATCGGCGGTGAACGCCACCATCGTCCCGTCGGGGGAGATGTGCGGCGAGCGCTCGTCGGCCGCATGGGAGGTCAGACGAACCGGATCACGTCCGTCCAGCCCGGATCGCCACAGATCGCCGGCGTAGACGAAGACCAGCGTGTCTCCGTGAACAGCTGGCATGCGCAGCATCAAGGTCTGATCGTCCTGGGCCGAGGCGGCGGACGCCGCAAGGCCCAGAGCAGCGGCGGCAACCCCGCCGATAAGATGTTTCATGGTGGTCTCCCCTAGCGCATATCGTTGGATGCACGCGATGCGCCGCCCTCTTAAGGCAGCCTTATGCGGCAAGTTTGCCCACGCCAATGGGGGACGCAAGGAAAGAAAGATGACCAAACAGAAAGGAAAAAAGTCCGTACAAGGTGCTGTCTTTCAGGATCGCGGACGCTGCAAACCCGCCCCTCAACCGCTGTGAATCCGGTGAAGACCGCCAAGGCCCGCTGCCGCAAGCCCATGCAAGAAGGGCCGCGCGCGAGCGTTCGCGGCGGCCCTGATCCTCACGGCGTTCAGACTCGCGCCCGTCGCTTCTAGCCCTCGTAACGGACCACTTTCTGCTCGATCGCGCCGAAGATGGACTTGCCGTCCTTGTCCAGCATCTCGATGCGCACGGTGTCGCCCGGGGTCATGAACGGGGTCTTCGCGGCGCCGTCATAGATCGTCTCGATCATGCGGATCTCGGCAATGCAGGAATAGCCCTTGCCGCCTTCCGCGACCGGCTTGCCGGGACCGTCGTCCAGCTTGTTGGAGATGGTGCCCGACCCGACGATGGAGCCCGCCGACAGCGGACGAGTTTTCGCGGCGTGTGCGACCAGCTGGGCGAAGTCGAAGGTCATGTCGACCGCGCATTCGGGTTCACCGAACTTGTTCCCGTTCAGCCAGGAATGAAGCGGCAGGTGCACCTTGCGGCCATCCCAGGCGTCGCCCAGCTCGTCCGGCGTCACCGCGACCGGTGAGAAGGCGCTCGGCGGCTTGGACTGGAAGAAACCAAAGCCCTTGGCGAGCTCGCCCGGGATCAGCCCGCGCAGGGAGACGTCATTGACCAGCATGATCAGACGGATCTGCTTGGCGGCGTCGTCCGCGCTCAGCCCCGCCGGGCCGTCACCGGTGATGACCGCGACTTCGGCTTCAAAGTCACAGCCCCAGCTGTCATCGCCCAGCGGAATGTCCTGACGCGGCGCCAGGAACTTGTCCGAGCCGCCCTGATACATCAGCGGATCGGTCCAGAAGCTGTCGGGCAGCTCCGCGCCGCGCGCCTTGCGCACGAGTTCCACGTGATTGACGTAGGCCGAGCCGTCCGCCCACTGGAACGCCCGCGGCAGGGGCGACAGAGCTTCGCGCTCATGGAAGCGCTCGCGCGGGATGGATTCGCGTTCGAGCTCATCGGCCAGCGAGCGCAGGGCCGGCTCCTTGGTCTCCCACGCATCGAGCGCGGCCTGCAGGGTCGGCGCGATATGGCTGGCGTCCGCGCACCAAGCGAGGTCCTTGGAAACGACCACCAGGCGGCCGTCGCGTTTTCCATTGTTCAGCGTGGCGAGTTTCATGAGGGGAGCTCTCCGCTAGTGTTGCCGGCGACGCCACAGCGCCACCGGATGCAGTCATTCAGGTCAGGCCGGTGCGCGAAGCCTATTTCGCCTTCGGCTTCCAGCTGTTCACATAGTCCAGATTCTCGACACGCGATGCGCCCTCGCCCACATCCAGCGGGTCGCGAGTGTCGATCATCACGGCGTATTCGTCGGTCGCCGGCTTCTTCTGCTCGAGCATGTTGGCCAGCGCCTTGGGGTGCGGGCCATGGGTAAAGCCCGCCGGGTGGAAGGTCATCATGCCTGCATCGATATTGTCGCGGCTGAAGAAGTCGCCGGCATGGTAGAACAGCACTTCATCATAATCGTCATTATTGTGGAAGAACGGCACTTTCAGCGCGCCCGGATCGGTCTCGAACGGACGCGGGGCGAAGGTGCAGACCACGAAGCGATCGGACAGGAAGGTGGTGTGCGCGCTCGGCGGCAGATGGTAGCGATGGCTCATCAGCGGCCGGATATGACGCACATTCAGGCGCACCGGATGCAATTCGCCATGCCAGCCCACCGCATCAAGCGGATTGTAGGGATAGGTGATGGTGGAGACCTGACCGCGTTTCTTGATCAGCACCTTCCACTCATGGTCCTCATCGGACTGTTGCGCCTTGAAGGCGTCATCCATGGCGGGCACGTCGAACATGGCCGGGTCGAACACGGCGTGCGGACCGACAAGGCCCTTGTCCGGCAGGGTGTAGTGGGTGTTGGTGGCTTCCACCATCAGCACCAGGGTCGGCTCTGACGGGGACAGGCGCCACAGCGTGCCGCGCGGCAGCACGATGTAATCGCCCGCCTCATACTCGAGATGACCGAAATCGCAGAACAGCGAGCCCGCGCCGCGATGGATGAACAGAAGCTGGTCGCCATCGGCGTTGCGCGCCAGCGTGGTCATCGGCTCGGCAAGCGACCAGAACCGGATGTCCGTAGCGTTGTTGAACAGCACGGAGGCGGACTCCCACGGCGTGTTCTGCGCCGCGCCCAGCTTGTTCAGGTCAAAGGCGCGCGGCTGCAGCGGGCCCTCGAAATTGACCCAACCGGTGGGCGGACGCTTGTGGTGCAGGAAGGCGGCGGGGCCGAAGAACCCCTCCTTGCTCATCTCCCGCTCATAGGTGCCTTCGGGCATGTCGGCGTGAGCCTGACGCGAGGCGTTCCCTTCCACACGGGATGCGTAAATCCATTTGCGAGCCATGAGGCGCTCCCTGACTGGCGAAAACCGTATCTCCGACAAGATAGTTACATTTGAAACTAAATGGAAGGCGTTCGGCGGAGCTGAATCCATGGAAACAGTGCAAACAGGATTTGCCCGAACAGTCCGAGCGCTCCGGCCAGGCTTGTCCAACGGATCACCTGGTCGGTCAGGCTGCGGTCGAACGCCAGCTTGCCCAGAGCCAACTCCGCGATCATGAGACAGGTGAAGGCCACCGCGCCCATGACAAGACCTGCCGCCGGAGTGGCGGCAGGCATGCGCCGGGTCAGGGCATGTGAAGTCAGCCAGCACGCGCCAAGCATGACCGGAAGCTCGAGCAGCACCGCGCCCAGCTCACCCAGAACGGGGGAGACCAGAAGAACGCGGAGACTGCCCAGACCGAACCCGATCGCAAAGACGATCACAAAATAAACAAGACCGGCACGGACGGCCTGTCTCATCGCGCCTAGTCCTCATCCCCATAGACCGAGACCACGGGATCAGACCCGGGGGTCCAGCTGGCGCGATACATGCCGGACGTGTTGAAGGCCCAATGCGGGCCGTCATTGGCCAGGATCACCACCCCGCCATCACCCCCCATGGCGGTCAGGTCCTGCATGATGACCGAATCGAGGGCGTCGTCCGCATCCTGCCCGCTCTCGATATAGGTGCAGATGCGGGCCGCCACATTCAGGCGGATGAAGTATTCGCCCGTACCGGTGGCCGAAACGCCGCACTGGGGCGTGGCGTAGGTGCCGGCGCCAATGATCGGGCTGTCGCCCACCCGGCCCCAGCGCTTGGCGGTGGTGCCGCCCGTGGACGTGCCCGCCACGATCTCGCCGGTCGCATCGCGCGCGACAACGCCCACAGTGCCGAAAGCATGCTCACGCTCCATCAGATCAAGCGCGCCTTCCCGAATGGGTTCGGGATCCGGGGCGCCTTCGGGGCGGGGCGGAACAGGCAGGCCCAGCTGACGCACTGCGCGCACCATCGAGGCCCAGCGGCGCTCGGTGAAGAAATAGGAATTGTCGACCAGTTCGAGATCCTGGTCCGCGGCGAAGGCCTCTGCGCCCTCGCTCTGCAGCATCACATGCGGGCTGTTCTCGAGCACCGCACGGGCCAGCGAGATCGGGTGGCGCACATTGGTGACGCCAGCCACCGCGCCAGCCTGCATGTCCGAGCCGCGCATGATGGAGGAATCAAGTTCGTTGCGACCGCCGGATGTGAACACAGCGCCGCGCCCGGCATTGAATTTCGGGTCATCCTCAAGGGTGTGGATGACCGCCTCGACCGCATCCATGGCGCTGGCGCCGTCAGCCAGCATCTCTCCGCCCAGCCGGATGGCCGCATCCAGCGCTTCGCGATAGGCGGCTTCGGTCTCTGCATCCATGTCGCCGCGTTCAATGACGCCAGCGCCGCCATGCAGCACGATCGCCCAGTCTTCCGCCTGGTCCTGCGCCATCGCCGCTCCGCTCGCCAGAACCCCAGCACATACGCTCATCAAAAGACGCCGCATCAGTCTCTCCCCGGTCTGTTTGACGCTGAGAGGACCAGCTTGTCTGACCGATGGCAAGCATTCTGCGCGCAAGCCGGGCTCAAAATACGAAAGGCGAGGTCCCCCGACCTCGCCTTTCTCCGCACGATCAAGCTGCTGCAGTCTAGCTTAGTCGTGGCTGGGTCAGCATGTTGATGCGGCCAAGCGCATACTGGGATTTTTCACCGAAGAGCGCGCTGCGCGAGACAAGGCGATTGAGCTTGGCCGCCGTATCCATGCACAGGGCGCGGGCGTGATCGGCGGACCATTCGCCGACTTCAGCCGACCCGACGGCTTCCTCGATCAGATTGAGCGGATGCATGCGCTCTTCGGCGTCATACATCGTGGCGGTCAGCGAGGTCGGCGCAGAGAAGCCCATCAGATAGGCGGGCGCGCCCATGGCGCCCTCGAGAATGCCTGCGAGATCGGGATGCGCGTAGGCGGACACGCCCGCACGTCGCAGCAGAATCTCGCCCGGACGCGGTTCACAGCCCGGCGCCGGCTGGTGCAAGCCGTTATCGGACATGATCGGTCCGCCCGGATGAAGCTGGACATGCACGATCGACCAGTTCGCAGAGCGGGCTTCAGACAGGATGGATGCGCTGACCTGGGCAATGCGTTCACCCTGCGGATCCGTCCAGGGACGGCCCTCGGCCACGAACTCCATTTGCAAATCCAGGCAGACCAGTACGGGAACACCCAGGCTCATTTTGCTTTCTCCGTCTCCTTGAGCGCAGCCGCAGCCTTGGCGCCGCGTGCCGGCTCCCTCCCCTGTAGCGGCGACGCGCCGCGTTTCACCGATTTGTCGAGCGGACCGGGACGATCCCAATCCCCTTCCGGCCGATCCAGGATCAGCGGATCGGTATCAATGTGCAGCGCTTGGGGGTGAGGCGCCGGGCGCCCCTCCATTTCCGCATACGCCCTATCTGAAAATACGAAGACCCCGCGGTGCTCGCGATGGATGAAGCCGTAGCGCTTCCAGTACGGGATCAGGTGCTCCTGCACATGGCCCACGAATTTGCGGTAGCCCTTGCGCCGGATGATCTCCATGGCCTCGGTCATCATCTGTCGCGCGACCCGGCCCGAGCGGTGCCCCTTGCGCACGCAGACGCGTTCAATCTTGGCGAAATCCGCAAACCAGCGAATACGCAGGCAGCCCAGCGGCTCTCCGCCCGCCTCGCCCAGAAGATGGGTGGCGCCGGCGAGATCGTTGCCGTCAAACTCCTCGTCATACGGGCAGTCCTGTTCCGCCATGTAGACCAGGGCGCGAACCACAGCGATCCGCTGCATGTCTTCCAGGTTACGCGCCACGCGAATGATCACGGGCGGTTCGAATTCCTCTACGCGTGTTCCGTCCATAGCCCCCTCCGACCCTAAGACTTGTTGCTATCGGCAGCCTGGGGCACCCACCCCAGCCAGGCTGCGCCTGACGACGGCGCATCGAGCGCCGCGGTCATCATGCGTCCCTCCCGGCTCATGGGCCGGGCGAACAAGGCCACGTGCGGGAAGGCCCGGCGTCGCGCTTCGGTCACCGCACGCACGACGGCGCGCTTGTCCGCTTCGCTGACGCCGGCCAGGCACCACACGTAAATCGCCGACGCGCGCTCATCGGGAGCGGTCAGCTGATCAAGGTCGGGATTGTCGGGCGACAGGCGCCCGTACATCAGCGCCTCAAAGCCCAGAGCGTTCAGGAACAGCAGGGCGATGAAGCCGCTGGCTTCACCCGCTTCATTACGGCGGATGAAGAAACAGCGCCCGGTGCGCGCCTGACATCCCAGCACGATTTCGGCCGAGGCCAGAGCCCCGCCCAGTGCGGTGACGGCGACTGCAGAGGCGTCTGCTACATCCGAGGGCTCTTCAGAAGATGTAAAGCCATGCCGGGCGAAGATGCGCATGAGTTCAGCGGTCGCTGGCGCATCTGGCCCTTCCAGCCGGTGTTGCTTATCCTGATCGCGCATGAAGCCCCTCATCCAATGTCAGGAATGTTACCGGTTCCCCTCCCTCCTGCGCTTCAGCGAAGACGACATGCCCCCTATTCATCCGCAAAGCGGACGCGTTCATGAGCACTAAGCCGCAACTGTTTGACTGGGACGATCTGCGTATTTTCCATGCGCTGGTCTCCTCGGGGTCCATGAGCAGCGCCGCTCGCAAGCTCGGCATCGGACAGCCAACCGTGAGTCGGCGTCTGGAGCAGCTTGAAACCCGGATCGGCGCCCGCCTTGTGACCCGTGGCGCGGAAGGCGTGGAGCTGACCGCCATCGGCGAGCGCATCTGGGCCCAGGTCCAGATCATGCAATCCACCGCCGGCGACATCGAACGCATCGCCCACCAGGCCGACCGCGCAGACGCTGGCACCGTTCACCTGGCCGCGCCCGAGGGGGTGGCGGGCTACTGGATCGCACGGCAACTGCCCAGCTTTGTCGAGGCGAACCCGGCCATCAATCTGGAGATCAACACGCGGGTGGATGGCGAGCTGGCGCTCGACCAGAGCGACATCTGCCTGCAGATGACCGAATCCAAGCGCATGAGCCATGTGGCAACCGAGCTGGGCACGCTGCACTATGTGCCGTTCGCGGCGCGGGCGTATCTGGACACCTATGGCGCGCCCAAGAGCGTGGCGGACGTGCTCAATCACCGCATCGCCGATCTGGTCAGCTATAGCGCTCAGCAAACGCACTGGCCCAAGGAAGCCAGCGCCATCAAGCAGATGATGAATCCGTCCCTGACGACGGACAACTCACTGGCGCTGGTGGAGGCCGTGCGCGCCGGCACCGCGATCTCGATGATCCCGACCTATGCCGCCAAGGTGCAGCCGGAGCTGGTGCATGTGGATCTGGGGCTCGAGGTCCCGATCACCCTGTGGATGGTTTACCATCCCGACCAGCGTCGGGTGACGCGGGTGCGCAAGGTGCTCGACTGGCTGCGCGAGATTTTCGACGGCACGCGTTATCCCTGGTTCCGCAAGGACTATCTGCCGCCCAGCACCTTCTCCGATGTGGACGTCGTGCATGTGCGTGGCGAACGTCCGCGGCCCAAGGCGCTGGACTAGAGTCTTGGCCCTGTATGCGCGATCAGCAGGCGGAGCAACGCCCAGATCGCGCTGGTGATCACGCTGGCGTAGAGCAGGATCACCAGATCGGGCTGGTAGAGCGCCAGACCGCCCAGCGTCGTGCCGAACAGGCCGGGCACGACCCACAGCAGCACCAGCGCCAGCACGCCGGACATGGCCAGCGGCAGCCACAGGCTGATCTGGCCGAAAAGCCCGGATTTGGCCCGCAAACCGTCGCGCTGGACAAAGGCGCCAATGCTGGCCGCGAGATAGGCCGCCGGCATGAGCAGGAAGAGCAGATAGAGCGATTTCGCGCCCCAGTCCGCGCCAGCCCCCTCATAAGGCTCGCCCAGGGCCAGATTGGTGACGCCATAGAGCAGCGGATAGACTTCGCTGAACCCCATTCCGCCCGACGCATTGACGAGCACGACAACGCCGCGTTGTTGCGCAGGCTCCAGAACCGCAATCGCCTCAAATCCCGGCGTGAGCCCCGTATGCAGCGCATAGCCGCCCTCGAGATCCAGCGCCCAGCCCAGCCCGTAATAGGGCGAAGCGTCGCTGGCCGGGCGCAGCATGTCGGCCTTCGCAGCCGCCGAGATTACATCGTCCTGACCGTTCAGCATCATCGACAGGTAAAGCGCCATGTCCCCGGCGCTTGAGATCACGCCGCCAGAGGGGGCGCTCGCCGCCTCGCCGCCGCTTGTCTGCACGGCGCGACGTCCGAAGAAGAAAGGCTGATGTCCGGTCGCCAGCCCTTCCACCGGCGCGTCGGTCTGGACACGGGTGCTGGTCATTCCGAGCGGGGACAGGATGGACGTGGTGACATAGTCGGCATACGCCTCCCCGCTGACCGCCTCGATCACCGCGCCGAGGATCTGATAGTTCGCATTGGAGTAGGCCCAGCCTGATCCGGGCGTCTGCGCCGGGCCGTCGGCGGCCAGCCGGGCTGCGCGCTGCGCCAGCGTCAGGCCATGGGCGGCCGAATTGCCCTGAACGGTGGAGTATCCGCTGGTATGGCTGAGCAGCTGGCGCAGCGAGATCGGCGCCTGACCCTCAAACGCAGACAGATGCACGGACACCGGGTCATCAAGGTCCAGCGCGCCTCGTTCTCCCAGCTGCACGATCGCGAGGGCCGTGAAGCTTTTCGAGACAGAGCCAATGCGGAACAGGGTCTGCGCGGTGACAGGCGTCTCGCCCCCGCTGCGCGTCATTCCGGCGCCCTCGGCGCGGCTTTCCGCACCGTCCACAACAGCATAGGCGAGCCCCGGCGCGTTCGAACGCTCCATCTGTCGCATAATGAAGCTGTCCAGCGCATCGGAAGTTTGCGCATGCGCTGTCATGCCCAGCGTCAGAACCGCCAGAACCGCCAGAACCGCCGTCAGAATATGCCGCATTACGTCCCCCTGTCCGGCGTCATACTGCACCGCGTCGCCCCAATGGCCAATATCCGAGCGCCGATCATGAAAAACCCCCGGCCAGGGTCTCTGCCGGGGGTTTCAGGATCTGAGTCAGACGATGTCGCCTTACGGCGTCAGGACGACCTTGCCCTTCACCCGGCGCTCGAGAAGATCCTCGAACGCCTTGGCGTAATCTTCCAGCTTGTAGCTGGCGGACACTTGCGGCTTGATCTTGCCCGCCTCGTAGAAGTCAAAGATTTCCTTGAGGTTCTTGGCATTGTCGCGCGGATTTTGTCCCGCCCAGGCGCCCCAGAAGACGCCCTGGATGTTGCGGCTGTTCAGCAGCGCGAGATTGAGCGGGATTTTCGGGATGGGGCCGGAGGCGAAGCCGATCACGAGATAGCGGCCATCCCAACCCGTCGCCCGCAGCGCGGGTTCGGCGTAATCACCGCCCACCGGGTCATACACCACGTCCACGCCCTTGCCGCCGGTCAGCTCCTTGACGCGCGCCTTGAGGTCTTCGGTCGTGTAGTTGATCGTCTCGTCCGCGCCATTGTCGCGACAGAACTGAAGCTTCTCGTCCGAGCTCGCCGCAGCGATCACCTTGGCGCCCATGGCCTTGGCAAGCTGCACGGTGGCGATGCCCACGCCACCGGCGGCGCCCAGCACCAGAACGGTATCGCCTTCCTTCAGACGGGCGCGGTCCTTGAGCGCGTGATAGCTGGTGCCATAGATGGTGGTCAGCGCCGCGCCTTCCTCAAAGCTCATGCTTTCGGGCATGGGCACCACCTGGCTGAAATGCACCGGCACTTTTTCGGCGAAGGCGCCCATCATGGTGGCGGCGATGACGCGATCGCCCTCCTTGACGCCCTGCACCTTCTCGCCGAGGTCGGAAATCACGCCGGCCGCTTCCATGCCCGGCACGAAAGGCGTCGGCGGCTTCATCTGGTAATTGCCCTCGACCAGCAGGATATCGGGGAAGTTCACCCCGGCCGCCTTCACGTCGAGCATCACCATGCCCTCGCCCAGAGGCGGTTCGGGCGCCTCTTCCACCGTGAGGTTCTTGTAAGGTGCGAAATCCTTGCAGACCAATGCGCGCATGAACGGCTCCTCCCTGACTCGTCTGTCTGTTCGAGGGCACGATAGAGCAGCAAGCGTGAGGCGCAAGCAACTCCTTAACCGCTAAAGCGACTGAGACATGTGCGGACCGCCCCATGCAGCGGCCCGCACACCGGCCTCAGACACACCCCCTCTTGCGCGCTGAGGTCTGTCTAGAAGCTGTACCGCACGCCCAGCTCGAGGATATGGCTGGAATTCTCGACATCCAGAGAGGCCGGGATCAGCACAGAATCCGTCTCGGCATCCTTGTAGGCGCGATAGCGGTACCCGGCGTAGAAAGCGGTCGTATCGCTGATGGCGTAGGAGCCGCCCGCCATGGCCTGGAAGAAGGCGGACATTTCCTTGTCATCGACAATGGCGACGCCAGACGGCGAATAATCCACTTTCACTTCAGCAATGCCGACGCCGGCGCCCGCATAAAGCGCGAAGGGCGAGTTCTCGATCGGCAGATCATAATAGCCGTTGATGGCCAGACCGGTGGAGGTCAGGTCGCCCTGGCCGTCCGCCACCAGATCGGAGACGGTCACGCCCAGCGGGGACGAGCCCGTGATCAGCACGGCGGCGTCAGCCGCGCCCAGCGCGGAACCGCCGGCCTGGACGTCCGTGTGCGTGTCCACATCCGCGCCCTGATAGGACAGCTCGGCCTCCACGCGGAACATCTCGTTCAGGCGATAGCCGTATGCGGCGGAGACGAACAGGCCGGAATCAAACTCGGTCGTCCAGCCGACGCCCGTCCCGGCGGGCAGCACCGCGCCGGGCGGAACCGCAACGCCGTCGCCCGTGACGAAGTCACGCGAGAACGCGCCTTCATTATCGCTGTCGGTCTGCATGTTCAGACCAACAGAGCCAGACACGTATTGCTGGGCTGCGGCAGGCGCGGAGAGCGCAGCCAGGGCGGCGAATGACAGAAGCAGAGATTTGGTCATGGGTCATATCCTGTGTTGCGAGTGCCGATGCGATACCCGCAATGAGCTTTAGTATCGCATATACTATATACGATATCGCTTGGGATTGGATCACACGGCGGTCTAAGGTTTCCGCAACCTGACTCGCGTCTTCTGGGCGCGGACGCCCTGAGTGAGACCTGCCTATGCCTGCCGCCGTGAAAGACCGCCGCCACGAATTGCTAAGCCTGCTGGCGCCCACAGCCATCGCCGAGCGTTCGGCCCCTGTGAGTCTGCGCCAGTTCGCCATCAAGGCGGGCGTATCCGAACCGACCCTGCGCCATTTCTTCACCGATCGTCAGGGCGTGGTGACAGCGTTGATCGGATTTTTCGCCGAGGGCGCGAAACACTTTCTGGAACAGAGCAGCCAGCCTGAAGCCTCCCTGCACGAGGCCGTGTCCGGCTATGGCCATCTGGCGCTGGCCGGCGCGCAAAGCCGCCTGTTCGCCCAGGCCCATGGCTTCGCCCTTGTGGAATCCATCCATGATCCGGAGGTGGCGCGCACCTATCTGCAGACGATCATCGAACCGTCCCTGCAGGCCCTGGAGCACCGTCTCGCTCCCAGCGTCGACCCTGAAGGCTCCAATCCCGACCACGTCCGCCACGCCGCTCTGGCCCTGTACGGACCGACCCTGATTGCGATCCTGCACCAGCAGCTGCTCAAAGGGGATGAGATCCGGCCGCTCGACATGTCGGCCTTTGTCGCAGACCTGACAGCCCTTTTCACTGACGGCATGAAACCAGAGGCCAAGCCATGAGCCCCAGAGACATCCAGGCGCCCGAGATCTTCGCCCCCTCCGTCCAGCTCAATCTCAATATCCGGGGGCTGGGCCTGTCGGCCACGCTGGCCATCAATGAACGCTCCGCCGCCCTCATGAAGCAGGGGCGCAAGGTCTCGAAACTGGGGCTGGGCCAGTCTCCTTTCCCTGTTCCGGACGTGATGCAGAAAGCGCTGCGCGACAACGCTTTCCAGAAGGACTACCTGCCGGTTCAGGGCCTTTACGGGCTGCGCGAAAAGATCTGCGGCTATCTCAAGCGCACCCAGGGCCTCGATTTCGATCCCGAGGACATCCTCATCGGTCCGGGCAGCAAGGAGCTGATGTTCCTGCTGCAGCTTGTCTATTACGGCGACCTGCTGATCCCGACCCCGTCCTGGGTCAGCTATGCGCCGCAGGCCCAGATCATCGGCCGACCCATTCGCTGGCTGCCCACCGCGCCCGAAACCGGGCTGGGGGTCACGCCCGAGGTGCTGCACAAGGCCTGCCAACACGATCCCGACCGCCCGCGCCTTCTGATCCTGAACTCGCCGGGCAATCCCACGGGCACCGCCTACACGCCCGACCAGATGCTGGCCATCGCTGAAGCCGCGCGCGCGCATCGCCTTTTGCTTCTGTCGGACGAAATCTATGGCGGGGTGCAGTTTGATGGCCGACACCAGTCCGCGGCCCGCTATTACCGGGGCGGCACCATCATCTCCGACGGCATCTCCAAATGGGCGGGCGCCGGGGGCTGGCGGCTGGGCTTCTTCGCCTTCCCCAAATCCCTGAGCTGGCTCAAGGACGCCATGGCGGCGGCCGCGAGCGAGACCTACACCTCCGTGTCCGCGCCCATCCAGCACGCCGCCAAGGTCGCGTTCGAGGGCGGGCCGGAGATGGAGCTGTATCTGCACCGCTCGCGTCAGGTGCTCGAAGCGCTGGCGAACTTCGTCACGGAGCAGCTGACCGACGCCGGCGCCCGGGTCAATCCGATCCGGGGCGGCTTCTACGCCTTTCCCAATTTCGACCCGATCGCAGACGCCCTTCATGCTCGCGGCATCACCACCAGCAGCGAATTGTGCGAGCGCCTGCTGGAAGACACGGGCGTCGCCACCCTGCCCGGCTCCGCTTTCGGGCGCCCGGAGAGCGAATTGTCTCTGCGCCTCGCCTTCGTTGACTTTGATGGCGAGCTGGCCCTGCGCGCCCTGTCAGAGGGCGAAACGCTCGACGAAGCCTTCCTGAACCGGCATTGTTACCGGGTAATGGAGGGGATCAGGGCCATGGCGCAATGGGCGCGCGGCTGATCCTGCGCTGGGCGGTCTATGGATCTCGACTGGAATGCGGTGATGGCCGCGGAAGGGTTCTCCACCTGGATCCGGATCATGGTCTGGGTTGGAGTGGCCTGCGCCTTCTGGGTTTTCGCCATGCTGTTGCGCGGCGGCTTTGACGACATGCTCGACGTGATCCGCTCGCCCTACGCCACGGCCGGCGAGCGCGGACGCATGATGATGCGTCTGCCCACGCGCTTTCTTCTGCTGGTGGTCGCGGCGCTGTTCGGCGCTGTGAGTTTCGCCATCCCGCTATTCCTTCAGGGCGCGGTCGTACTGTTCCTCTGGCGACAGGCGACAGGCGGCTAGACAAAACCCCGCCTCTAGGAGACGGGGTTTCATCAGCCTGATTGGGGTCCGCGCTTACGCTGCGCCGGCATTGCGCTTGGGCAGCACCCAGTCGGGGCGCGGGAAATGGCAAGTATAGCCGTTGGGATAGCGCTCGAGATAATCCTGATGGAAGTCCTCGGCGTCCCAGAACTCACCCGCCGGGGTCACCTCGGTGACCACCTTGCCCGGCCACAGGCCCGACGCATCCACATCCTGGATGGTGTCTTCAGCGACGGCCTTCTGGGTATCGTCCAAATAAAAGATCGCCGAGCGGTATTGCGTGCCGATATCATTGCCCTGACGGTCCAGGGTCGTGGGATCGTGGATCTGGAAGAACAGCTCCAGCATCTCGCGATAGCTCGTCACGGACGGATCGAAGACGATCTCGATGGATTCCGCATGGCCGGTCTTGCCGGTCTTCACCTGCTCATAGGTCGGGTTCTCGGTCGTCCCGCCGCTATAGCCCACACGGGTGGAGATGACGCCGGGACGGCGCCGGATCAAATCCTGCATGCCCCAGAAACAGCCGCCCGCCAGAAGGGCGCGTTCGGTCGTCTCACTCATTTTACGGCCTCCTTACGGCCTGCCTTCACGAAGTCGATATAGTCGCCATAGCCTTCCGCCTCCATCTCTTCCAGCGGAATGAACCGCAAGGCGGCGGAGTTGATGCAGTAGCGCAAACCGCCCTGATCGGGCGGCCCGTCCGGAAAGACATGACCCAGATGACTGTCGGCATGAGAGGAGCGGACCTCGGTGCGCACCATGCCATGGCTGTCATCGCGCAGTTCGGCCAGCGCCTCTTTCGTGATCGGGCGGGTAAAGCTGGGCCAGCCGCAGCCGGATTCATACTTGTCCGCCGAAGCGAACAAGGGCTCGCCGGACACCACGTCAACGAAGATGCCGTCGCGCTTTTCCTCGAGAAGCGCGCCCGTAAACGGACGTTCGGTGCCGTTCTCCTGGGTGACATAGCGCTCTTCGGGGCTGAGCCGGGCCAGCGCCTCGGGCGTACGCGCCCATTTGGGATCGGTGCTCATCTCGGCCTCCTTGCCTGTCACATCCATATGGGCCGTCAAGCGATATGCGCCAGTCCGCTCTCCTCAATGTGAGGCGACTAGGCGCTGAGACAAGGGCTGAAGGCGGGGCTCAGAGCGCGCCGATGGCTTCCCACGGGAACTCCACCCACTCGCCGGCCGGCGTCTGTTTGCCGGCGATGACGCCCGAGACGCCGCCGGTCTTGTCGATCAGCGCAGCGACAATGGCGTCGGGATAACGGGCGCGCACCTCTTCCAGCGTGCGCCCTGAATCGATGATGTCATCAATGACGATCGCAGCAGCCTCCGGCGCCGCGCCATAGGCCTGCATCCGTCCCTGCGCGCCTTCCACGCCGTCAGCATAGGACATCAGCCCCAGCGAGGTCATCTTGCGCAGGCCCAGCCGGTGCGCCACCAGGGCCGCCGGGATCAGCCCGCCTCGCGCCACGCCCACCAGCACCGTATCCGGATCAATCGGCCCATGCCGCTGCGCGACCTGGTCCGCGATCGAGGCGGAGAGGGTTTCGATATCCGTCCAGCTGAGTTTGAGCATGTGAGAGCCTTTGGGTCGCTTTCCGACACCATCCGCCAGAACCTCGAGCACGACAAGGTCCTGTCCGACTTGAGGGTTCTCGCCAGCACTCCCCTTGTGAGCCGCCAAAGCTCCAGGATGCGGATGCCGCCTTATTTATGCCGGTAGGTATCCGACACAAAGTCCGTGAGTCCACCGGTATTGGTGACGGCGAATCTCCTCAGTCCGAGGCGGCCCCGGAGACTTTCGCTCGACAGGATGAACCGGATGCGCAGGTCCGCGCGCACGAAGGCGCCGCATTCCGCCATGTCCTGGGGCAGGATGAGATAGGCATCCCCGTCCATTCGCTCGGGCCGCGGCTCCAGAACGCAATCGGAGAACTCTCCGACATAGCGTCCGCTCTGCGAACTCGCATGATCGAGGGCGACATGAATTTCATCGGGAAGATCGGTCACGCCCGAGAGCCGGAAGATGCTCCGGGTTCCCTGATTCACATCTCCGACCCACTCGAACACCTCGCTGGTCGCCTCGATGCGGCCATCCGCTCGCGTGGACCTGGATACCCCAGCATAGCGATACACGTCGAAGGAAAAGTTGGTCAGATCGCCCTCCGCGCCAACTGCGACACGCCGCATGGAGACCTGGCCCGGAGCAACTCCATTCCCGGCAGACTGGCTGACCTGGCTTCGCCCCATCGTGAAGCGGAAGGTCAGGTCTGCACGCCCGAAATCCCCGCAGACCTCCAGGTCTTCAGCGAAGATGAGATAATCCCAGTCCGAGGCGCGGGCCGGATTGATCTCCAGGCTGCAGTCCGAGTAGTCGCCCTGGTAATTCCCTCTGAGACTGCCTGCGATGCTCACATCGATCGTCCTTGGCGCGCCGCCTCGTATACCGGCGATCCGAAACACGCTTTGCGTCGGTGCATCGGCGTCGCCTGTCCAGCCGAACGCCCCCCATGTGGATTGCAGATAGCTTTGCCCGGTTTCGCTATCGGTTTTCACGCTGGGACGAGAGGGGTTGTCCATCCCGGAGTACCGATAGTTGTAAAAATCCGTGATGCCGCCATCGGGTGACTGGACCATCCGGCTGAACCGGAGGTTTGAGTGCACGGGCCCCAGCTCCCCCTCATACAGAAGCTGGAGCAAGATATCGGCCCGTCCGCGAAAACCGCAATGCGTCTCGAGATCCGAAACGAGAACGACATACTCCCCGCCCCGCCGCCGCTCCGGAATGGCGGGCAACTCGCACCGTCTGTAGCCGCTTGGCGATCTGCCAGGCTGGGATTCGAAGTAGAAATCGGCCCAGACGCCATGAACCCGCGCATCCTCCTCCAGTCCCTGAACGACGAAATACTCCGAGATCGCGCCGACCGACGAACTTCCGATCCATTCCAGAATCAAATTGTCTTCCAGGCCCTGCGGTTGATCGATCAGATCCTCCAGGAAGGCTGGCACAGCCTCACCAGCTGCACTCTCGCTGACCTCGATATTGCGGAACCGGTCATAGCCTGCATCCGTCAGCGCCCCTTCCCGATCCAGGAAGAAGCGGCGCATTCTCAGTCCGGCGTCGACATCTGTTGGGTCGGCCAGGATCTGGAATCGCAATGACGCTCGGTCAAACGCCCCGCACGCTGCGAGATCGCCACGGACAATCAGGTACTCTGACCCGGAATACCGCTCGGGCCGGACAGGCAGCGAGCAATCGGTAAAGGCGTTCTGGTAGTCGCCTGAGGCCGCGCCCGAGATCGCAACATTGATCCGATGGGGCATTGATCGGTCCAGACCCACAATCCGGAAGATGCTGGCCTCGGGGTTGGCGGAATCACCCACCATGGACCAGGGGCCTGCCGTCACCACCTTGCGGATCTGATCCAGCTCACCCTCGATATGCAGAGACACCGGAATCTCGATCACCGCATCGGAATGCTCCGGCCTCAGACGCACCACGCCGGTCAGGCCATCCGCCAGCTCTTCCTGGATGTTGACTGAAAACAGGAGGTCCAGCGGTCTCTCGATATCCAGGAGGAATGAATCGGAAGGCCCGGCCAGAGGCCTCGATGCTTCAGATATACTCACCCAGTCAGGGCGGCTCAGCACCTGCAGCCTTCGGCTTGTTATCGAGTTCTCGTAGAATCTGTACGTTTCGGTGTTGAAGCTGTCTCTGTCGCGCGATGCATTGCGCGCGACATAGGTCCGCGGGCGGATCAAGATCACCCCGCCGACAATCACGCCGCCCTCCTGCAGATAGGAAATCGCCTTGTTGATGGAAATCTCCCCCGCCGGGACATGGTCGAGGGCTTGAGGCGGTCGCCGAGCGGTAAACCGCAAGGCGTCCAGAATCTCGTCAAACGAGGCCTCAGGCAGGGCGTCCCGAATGATCGCCAACGCCCCGGTCACGTGCGGAGCGGCCATGGATGTGCCGCTCAGATAGGTCAGTCGCGAGCAGAGGAAGCGGATATCCGGATAGGTTCCGACATAGGCTCCGACAGCCGAAGACACACAGTCTCCCGTTTCAGAGGGCGCCTCCGTGAAGGCAGCGGCCTCGATCGCCTCACCCGGAGCAAAGAAGTCCAGATCCTGTGATTGATTGGAGAAACCATTCGGAGTCGTGCCTGTGCCGGTCGAGCCCACAGAGACGACCTCCGGAATGCAGGCCGGCGCTGACAGCGCATTTCTGAAGCCATCATTCCCGCTTGCCGCTACCGTGAACACGCCGACCTGCGTGAGTGACTGGATGATGCTGCGCCGGGGATCAGTCGTGCAGGGCTGGCTGAACTCACCGCCGCCCAGGCTCATATTGATAACCGTGAGACCGAGCTCGTCCTTCACCGAATACAGCCATTCCAGAGCCTCGATCTGGCGGCTGGTCGGGCTCAACACACACTCCGCGTCCCGTCCGGGATAGAAGTCCTCGCACGCCTCTGAATTGAACCGGGAGAAGACCTGCACGGCCACCAGCTTCGCTGAGGGCGCGACGCCCCGAATGAAGGAGCGGTCATGAAACCTGCGCCCGGCTGCAATGCTGGCCACGTGAGTCCCGTGAAGGCAGCCCTCCGTCCCGTTCTCGGCATCCGCTTTCGCATCCAGGCACGGCAGGGCCAGGGTCGCCGATGTCAGGGAGGTTTGACGGGACACGCCGTTCTCGCACAGGGACGAACTTTCACCCTCGACACTCGAGCTGAAGCAGGCGCTGGCCTTAATCACATCCTGGAACATGACGTGGAAAGCGTCGACGCCGGTATCGAGCACCGCGACTGTGCTGCCTTGTCCTTCAAAGCCCTGCGCCCAGGCGCTCCACGCGCCAATGCGGTGCGTGGACTGGTCCAGTTGCGGCGCACTCAGGGCATCCTCGAAAACCCGCTCGACCTCGGGGTGACTGGCGAATCTCCCGATCTCCTCAGCTGTGGCGCGCAGGGCGAAGCCGGCGCTCAACGGAAACCGGGCATAGGGCTGTGAGAGCTCCGCCAAAGTCCCGGCGCTGGCGCGCAACTGGCCCTCACGACTCCTCACGTCGCGGATGACCTCGCGCATGCGGTCTTCAAAGCTGGCGCGCGCGGCCGCGCCGCGCACGTCCCCTGATTCCCGCAAGGCCCTTTGGTGCGGGTCATCGCGCAGCATGATGATGACGCCGATGCGCTCGCCTTCGGCTAGACGGTCCACGGACCGCTCTGAGACAGGTCCGGATATGTCCCGCACTAGCCCCGCAGACGGTCGTTCGGACTGCGCTTGCGCCGCATCCTCCAGGAGGCCAGACAGAAGAAAACAGAGACCTGCAATCAGGAATGATGTGCGCATTCCTTCCCCCCGGAAGACGACTAACGGCCTCACAATACCCGTTCTGGGGGAAACTCGAAGAGTTAATATAGTATTACAACATGAAAGCGCACTCCGCAGATCTGCGAAGGGCGCTCTGATTGTCCCGGGAAAGGGAGAGAGAGCCAGGCCTAGTCGTTGTCAAACCCGAAGTCGGTCAGCCCGCCCGCAGTGGTGACGGCGAAGCGGCGCATGCGGACTGTATCGGCAAGCACGGCCGCGTCTGCTCGGATTCGGAAACTCAGATCCCCGCGCCCGAAACCGCCGCAATCGATGAAGTCGGCCGCTCCGATGACAAACTCGTTCAGCCCGGCCCGGCCAGGGCGCAAGGTCAGGGAACAATCGCTGTAGGCGCCTGTAAACTGTCCATTGCCGGCTGTGGCGTTGGCGATGGCGATGTCGATGGAATCGGGAAGTCCGCCGACGATACCGGTTATGCGGAATACGCCCCGCGTGCCGGCCTGAGCGTCGCCAACCCATTCGAACGGCCCGAAGACAACCTCCTCGCGCCCCCCCGAAATGGCGGTCGGGGTCTGTCCTGCGCCGGCCTCGGCGTCAAAGCCGAAATCGGTGATGTCGCCGTCCGCGCCAAACGCCAGACGACGCACCTTCACTGCGGCAGGAAACGCGCTGAGCGGCGCCTGGATGCGGAAACTCAGATCGCCGCGCCCGAAGGCCCCGCAATCGGCAAGGTCCTCACGCAGGATGATGTAATCGCGCGCGCCTGCCCGCTGCGGGCGGATGGTCAGCGAGCAATCGTTGAAATCGCCCGCATATCCGCTCGCCGTCGCGTTCGCGATGGAGACGTCGATGCGGCTGACCGCGCCATTCGTCACGCCGGCGATGCGGAACTGGTTGGAGGTGGGCGCCGAGCTGTCGCCGGTCCACTCGAACGGTCCCGCAATCACCTGCCCCGAGCCATTGCCAAGATTGGTGGCCGTCACGCCCGTGGACACCGCGCCATCCAGATGAAAGTCGGTGAGCGCGCCTGTGTCCTGACGGATCTGGCGCTGCATGCGCATATTGTCGATATCGCCCAGTGCATAATTGACCCGGGAGGAATCCGCGGTCACCCGGAAGAGCACATCAGCGCGGCCGAACGCGCCGCAATCCTCGGTCAGGTCCTGGGAGGTGATCAAAAGGTCATTCTCACCGCGTCGCGCCGGGCGGATGGTCAGGCGGCAATCGGTGAAGGCGCCGTCATATCCGGATGAAGAGGCGTTGATGAGCGCCACATCGATCGTGATGTCATCGCCGCTGATCACAGGGCCCAGCCGGAATTCGCTGAGCAAGGCGCCTGTTCCGTCATGGGTCCATTCAAAAACACCGAACTCGGCCTGCGTCAGCGCCTCGGGGGCCAACACGGAACCCGGCCCCATCTCGGCGTAAAGCGCCGGTCTCCCCGCATCCGCTTCGCGAACGGGCGCGCGTGCCATCAGGCTTTGCGCCATGCCGGCGCCGCCCGACGGGTCATAGGCCGCGTCGGTGATGCCGCCAGACCGGTTGAACAGGAAACGGCGCATGCGCAAACCGGCGGCGTCGGCCCGGGCCACGCGCGCATCGATGAACACATCGGCGCGGTCAAAGCGCGGGCAATCGGTGAAATCCGCGGCGCCGATAATGTACTCGTTTCCTGAAAAACGCTCGGGACGAACCACGAAGTCACACTGGATGGACGCATCCGTCACCGTGCGGCCGTCCCGTGCGCCCCAGCGCTCGATATCCGCGCTCAGAGCCACTGGCAGGCCTGAATCCAGACCCACGAGACGGAAGATGCTGCCCACACTCTCATCCGCGTCGCCCACCCATTCAAACGGGCCGAACCGGACGGTCTCATAGTCGAGCTCGACCGGCGTGGTGACGAGAGCCGTGACCTTGAGCCGGATACGGGTGGAGGACCCGTCCACGGAGAGCACCAGCTCACCCTTGTTGAAACCGTCAGACAGGCCGATCCCGTTCACCCGCAGGCGCAGCTGTCCATCAGAGATCAGCGTCAGTGCGGTCTGGGACACAGGCGCTCCGCTGGGCGCGCCGTCGCCTTCATAGAACTCTGTCGTCAACCAGTCGGGCTTGCTGACCACGCGCACCGTTCTGGACTGGCCGCTGGCATTGCGGATCGCGCGCGTCGTCGAATTGAAGGACGCCACATCGCTGGAAGTGTTGCGGGCGTCAAACCGGGTCAGACTGTCGAGCGAGACTGACCGCACCACCCCCGCGCCGTTCGCCAGGAAGTCATAGGCGGCGTCAACCTGGATGCGGGCGTGCACGCGCTGCGTATACCCGTCCATGACCGGCTCGCCCGTCACCTGCAGGGCCGTCAGCCTTTGCGCGACGCTGGTTGAGGGAAAGCCCTGATACAAGAGGGCGAAGGCGCCCGCCACATGGGGCGCCGCCATGGAGGTGCCCTGCAGCTCGCCATACCAGTGGCACACCCCGTCCTCATTGGGCTCGGTATCAGGCACCAGCTGGCAATTCTGGTTCTGCGGCGGCTCCTCGGTCAGAAGGGCCGCGAGAATGTCGACACCCGGCGCCAGAAGATCCAGGAAGTCTGCATCATTGGAAAAGCCGGCCACGACGTCATTGTCATTCACGGCGCCGACAGAAATGGCGGACGGGACGCAGGCGGGTTCACTGATCTTGTTGGCGAACCCGTCATTGCCGGCGGCGACGACCACCGCCACGCCTGCATCGGTGAGCTCCTGCATGATGACTTCATAGTCGGTGCCAAGGCATGGCTCCGTAAAGCCATCGCTGCCCAGGCTCATGTTCACGGCCGCCAGATTATAGCGATCGCGGTTGTCCAGGAGCCATTCCAGCGCGGCGATCTGGTCCGAGCTGAACGATTGCACGCATTCATGCTCTGCACGCGGCTCGCCATCCACGGTACAGGTGTCCCGGTCAAACCGGCTGAAGACATTGACTGCGATGATCTCGCTCGACGGGGCCACGCCCGACACGCCAGCGCCGCTCTTGAGCGTGACGGTGCTGCCGGCGGCGGTCGAGGCGACGTGCGTGCCGTGTACGCAGCCGTCAACCGCGGAGGCGACATCAAAGTAATCAGCGTCCAGACACGCCGTCGCAGCGTCCGCCGAGCTCTCCGCCAGCTGTTGATCCAGCCCGTTCGGACATGTCGTTGTGGCCGTCAGGTTCGCCGTGCTCAGAGTGCTGTTGAAACAGGCGCTGGCGGCGATGTTGTCGCGCACCATGGTGTGACGGCTCTCAATGCCGGTATCGAGGATGGCGACGGAGACATTGGCGCCCTCCACGCCCCGCGCCCAGACGTTATCCGCGCCAATCTGGCCCATCGAAGTGTCCGTGGCCGGGCGCATAATGCGGTCCTCACGCACTCTGAGCACCCGAGGATCGGACGCCAGACGGACGATCTCCGCCTGATTGGCGAGAATGGCGAAACCCGGCGTCACCCGGAAGGGCTGATAGCCCAGGCCCTGTCGGGACTGTTCAGATGCGCGCGCGCTTGCTCCGTAGACCTCGGTCAGGAGCGCATTCTGCAGGTCCGCGATCCGGCGCCGCATGGCGTCTCCGGCCGGGCCGTGATCGGCTCTCTGCACCGCCAGGTCCACGGGAATGTCCAGCGTGACGATGACCGGAACCCGTTCGCCCGAATCAAGCTGTTGCTGCACGCGCCCCGATACAGGGCCCTGAAGCCCTGCGAGGCCGGAGGCCATCTCCGGGCCGGGGCGGGACTGGGCCAGCACCGGTGCAGCGTGTCCCACCGTCAGGCTCAGGGCCGCTGCGGCGATCAGGAAAGGTTTCAGGGTCATCATGCTCAGCCTCGGCTCTCGGCGGCGGCGCGGGTCGGTCGGTGCAGCGTGTCCGCACTGACGCTGACCACCTCGGGATGGCGCGCCAGGCGCGTCGCTTCCTCTGCGGTCAGCCGGATTTCAAACGCATGGGTCATGACGAAACTCGCGCCGTAGACAGGCCGCGCCGACGTCCCGTCGGACAGGGCGCCAAACCCATTACGGCCAAAGACGTCCGCCAGCACGCGATCACGCTGCGACTCCAGTCGGTTGCGCGCATCATCCGTCGCGTCCACACAAACCAGGGATACGATATAGTTCGATCGGTCCAGACCGTTGAGGGTTTGCGCGGGCGCGCACGCCGCCAGGACCAGCGCCAGAAGCCCCAGAAGGGGCCGCAGTCCCGGATACGATGTCCAGCCAGTCATATGCGCTCCTCGAAAGGCGATCGGAACCCGGTCTGCAGTCTCGCCGCGTCAGATGGAGTATTCCTTAAACGCCCTCAAAAGGCGAGTGACTCCCGGGCCCGGTCATGTCCGGAGCACTGTGAATTCGGGGCGCATGCAGAAAGCCTCGGCGACACCGTTTTCGCCCTTCACCCCCGCCCCCGAAGAGGTCGCAAGGATGGACACGCAGCATCAGCGAGGATCGACCAAGTTGAGCGCGAGCGAACCAGCAAGAACGGGGAAAATGGTGCCCGGGGGCGGATTCGAACCACCGACACGCGGATTTTCAATCCGCTGCTCTACCAACTGAGCTACCCGGGCGAGCGGGGCGA